>Ga0070733_10003307_pt1 | contig 11081 bp, 4 predicted proteins | sample Coa_R1_9_FD_66450 | JGI IMG/M metagenome (GOLD analysis project Ga0070733, IMG submission 66450) | Surface soil microbial communities from Centralia Pennsylvania, which are recovering from an underground coalmine fire - Coalmine... | ecosystem: Environmental > Terrestrial > Soil > Unclassified ... | reverse complement strand
AGTGCGCGATCCCTGGGCCGGAGCTGAGTTGGAACCTGGTTGGGCTTCTCGCGCGCGCACTTCGGCCAACATGGCACGCGCCTTCTGAACCTGCGCGTCTTTAGCGTCGTAGCGGTTGTGCAGTTCCGACGCATCGACTTCCAGATCGTAAAGTTCGGGGCGCGGAGCATCGATGAACTTAAATCCTTCGCTGCGCAGCGAACGCAGGGGTGCCCATCCGAAGCGCAGGGGATAATCTGTTTCGCCGAACGCTGGACGACTAGCTTCGTCCGCGCCGTCGAAATAAGGAGTCAAAGATTCGCCATCACTTCGCTCGAGAGCAGGGGCGCCAGTAAGCTCTAGAACGGTGGGAACGATGTCGACGGTGCGCACCTGGGCGGCGACGACCGTGCCGGCGTGGAGTTCGGCGGGGAGTTTCACGATCAGCGGCACGTGCGTGGTCGAGTCATAGAGAAAAATTCCGTGAGTGTCTTCGTTGTGCTCTCCCAGCCCTTCACCGTGGTCCCCAACGACGACGATGATCGAGTTGCGATAACGGCCGCTCTGTTTCAGATACGCGATGAAGTGGGCGAGGGCAGAGTCGGCGTAGGCGATCTCGCCGTCGTAGAGGTGGTCTTTGTAGGTCTGCGAATACGGCGGCGGCGGTTCGTAGGGATCGTGCGGATCGTACAGATGGATCCACATTAGATGTGGACTGGCAGGATGCTTTGTCATCCAGGTTTCGGCATGTTGAACAACCTCCATGCCGCGGCGCTCGACGCGTCCCCAGCGGGATTTCGTTTGCGCATGCTCGGGGAAGTTGTCGTAGTAATCGAAGCCGCGGTCGAATCCAGGGGCGAGAGTCTTGCTATCGAGAATGACCGCGCCGATGAAAGCGGCTGTGTGGTAGGAGTTTTTCTTGAGCAATTCGGCGACGGTGGGATGACTGGGAGAAAGCGGAACGGCGAAATCGGTCACGCCGTGAGAACCGGGCAACAGACCGGTGAGAATGCTGGCGTGGGAAGTGTTTGTAATCGGACTGGGGGTAAACGCTGCGGCGAAGCGGATGCCGTCGTGGGCCAGAGCATCGAGGGCGGGCGTTTGTATTCGCTCGTAGCCGTAGCAGTGGACGTGATCAGCCCGAAGCGTGTCGATGGTGATCAGGAAAATATCGGGTGGGGCCTTGGCCGGCGAGGATCCGCCGGCAGTGAGAGCGCCAAGTGAGCAGATCCAGAAAGCCACGAGCGCGCGGGAAGCCTTCATCGGCCCTCAGACTAGCACAGTCAATACAGTTCACTCGCTGTGAGGGCCAAGGCGGTGTCGTATAATTTTGTTTCTACAATCACTTTCCCATGGCTTCCTTCCGGCTTTTGGCGACGTTCTGGATAGCCGGTGTGGTGCTGGTTCCCGGCCTGAAAGCGGCGACGGAGAAACCCTCGCCCAACGTTGTCGTCATCACAATTGATACGCTGCGTGCGGACCACGTGGGCTGCTACGGCTACAAACAGATTCGCACGCCGAACATCGACGCGCTGGCCGCGGACGGCGCGCGGTTTGAACGAGCTTACACTCCGGTCCCGGTGACTTTGCCGGCGCACACGGCAATTTTCACCGGGACTTATCCCACGCTCAGCGGGATGCACGATTTCAGCGGGAACAAACTCAACCCGTCCCAGCCCACCCTCGCACAGGTCTTGAAGCAAAATGGATATGTGACCGGAGCCGTGATCGGCTCGGCGGTGCTGGACTCGCGCTTTGGACTCAATCGGGGATTCGATTTCTATTATGACCACTTTGATTTCAGCCGGCTGCAGGAATCGAATCTGGAGGAAATGGAGCGTCCGGGAAATGTAGTGGCCGATGTCGCGCTGGATTGGCTGAGCAAAAACCATGCCAGCAAGTTTTTCTTTTGGATGCATCTCTACGATCCGCACTATCCGTACCGGCCGCCGGCGCCGTACAGCGAACAATATAAAGACCGCCTGTACGATGGAGAGATCGCATTCGCGGACGCGCAGGTCGGGCGGCTGGTTGCTTATCTTAAAGCTAATGGATTGTACCGCAATACACTGATCGTGCTCACGGGAGACCACGGTGAGAGCCTGGGCGAGCACGGGGAAAAGACCCACGGTTTCTTCATCTACAATGCGACGCTGCATGTGCCGGTGATCGTACATTTGCCGGGAGCAGGGTCCGCAAAGGTTGTGCAGGAGTTGGCCAATCTGACCGACTTGATGCCTACCGTGTTGGAGGCGTTGAAGATTGAAGTGCCTTCGCAAGTGCAGGGGAAAAGCCTGCTGGGCCTTCTGAGTCCGAAGATTGCGGCGAAGCGAGATGATTCGCGCAGCCTGTACGCGGAGACATTCCTCCCTCGCCTGCACTTCAACTGGAGCGAACTGCGGGCGGTTGAGACGGAGAAGTATCAGTTCATCGAGGCGCCCAAGCCGGAGCTTTACGATTTGGCCGTCGACCCGGGCGAGACGCGAAATTTGTATATGGAGAAGAAAGCGGTTTCCGGAGAATTGCAGGCTCGTCTGAGCGCGCTGGTTCGCCAGTACAGCGCGGATCAGGAATTGGCGGAGAAGACCGGACTTGACCCTGCGTTGATGGAAAGGCTGAAATCGTTAGGCTACGCGGGGTTTTCCGGAGGTTCGACTTCCACCACGACAGACAAGTCTCTGGCCGATCCAAAAGATCGCATTCAGGTTTATGAACTCATCTCGGATGCGATTGCGGAGAGCCAGCACGGTGATTATCAGGATTCAACCGGCAAGCTGATCACCGCGTTGAAGACCGAGCCCGGATCGGTTCCCGTGCACTATCTTCTCGGGCTGAACTACTATCGTCTGCGTGACTTTGAGAAAGCGGTTGAAGAGTTCCAGCGCGTGCTACAGCTTAGCCCGGACTATGAGCTAGCCACTTTTCAGTTGGGATTATCCTATGCGCGCACCGGCGACTTCGACCGTGCGATTCAGATGTTGAAGCACGCTCTGGAACTTGACGGGACTAACTTCTCAGCCGCCTACAACCTGGGCGCGGCGTATTTGAAGAAGGAGATGATTCCTGAGGCTGTGGCAGCGTTCCGCCAATCAACTACGATTTATCCGGACTACGCGCAGGGCCATCGCGCGGTGGGGGAACTCTTGCTCTATCAAGGACAAGTGGATGAATCGCTCGCTGAGTTGCGGCGCGCTGTGGAACTCGACCCGCGCGATCCGAACGGCCATGTTGCTCTAGCGAAGACGCTTAAAGCTAAGGGCTTGGATGCCGAGGCCGACGAAGAGATGCGAATGGCTCGGCAGGCGCGGCCGCAGTAGAGGGAGCCACGGAACCAGGCAAACGGATCGATGATCGGCATTGAATTGATAACAAGCGATACGCGACAAACTGCGCGTGCGATCAGGGTGGCGGCCCTGCTCTGCGCCGGACTGAGCTGCGCCCAACTGCTCGCTGCGGCGAAACCTAAGACTGCGAAGGCTTCGCCGAACGTTATCCTGATCACCATCGACACGGTTCGCGCCGATCATTTGGGTTGTTACGGCGCAAAGAATATTCAGACTCCGACGCTCGACAGCCTCGCCCACGATGGCGTCGTGTTCGAGCGCGCGATGTCGCAGGTGCCTTTGACCTGGCCTTCGCATGCGGTCATCCTTACGGGTTTGCGTCCTTTCCAGAACGGAGTGCAGGATTTCACGGGACAGCCGCTCGATGCGCGGTTTCGTTCGGTGGCGCAAATCTTCAAAAAACATGGTTATGCCACTGGCGCGGTGATCAGCGCGTTTGTGCTCGATCGAAGCTGGGGACTGGCCAGGGGATTCGATTTCTACGACGATGCGTTCGCTCCCGAAGCTTTCGTCAACCGCGATCTTGGGCTGGTCGACAGGCGCGCGGGAGAGAGCGTGGGTCGCGCGCTGGCGTGGCTGAAGAAGAATCCGCGACGGCCGGTTTTTTTCTGGCTGCATTTGTACGATCCGCATAGCCCCTACGATCCGCCGGAACCGTTTCACACCGAGTACCGAGGACATTTATATGACGGAGAGATTGCGTACGCGGACCACGAGCTTGGACGACTGATCGCGTGGCTGAAGGCGAGCAAGATTTACGATTCGAGCATGATTTTGTTTGTCAGCGACCATGGGGAATCGCTGGGGGAACACGGCGAACATGAACACGGATTTTTTGTTTACAACGCAACCGTGCATGTACCGCTCATCGTGAAACCGCCCGCCGGGAGTAGGTTTCGACCGGGACGGCTTTCGCGTCCGGTAGAGACGACTGCGATCGCAGCCACTCTGTTGGAAGGAGCGGGGATTCACGACACGATGGGTGGGCAGTTGCAGGCGCGCGGGCTACTTGGCGCCAACGCGCCTTCTGACGACGCGGCTTATAGCGAGACTTTCTATCCTTTTAGTTCGTTTGGATGGAGCCCGCTGCATGCGCTGGAGACTGGCCGCTACCACTACATTGAAGCGCCGCAACCCGAGCTTTACGATCTGGCGGCTGATCCAGAAGAGAAGAACAATCTGGCGTCGCTGCAGACTGCGACCGTGGCGGTGCTCAAGGATAAGCTGCAGAAAATGCTGGAAGATCGTCCTTACACACCGGCGGCGGATAGTAACTCTGGGCTGAGCACGGAGGCGCTCGACAAATTGCGGGCTCTGGGATATGTGGCTTACCGTTCGCCGGTTTCAGCGAGCGCGCTAGCCTCAGGTTTGCCGGACCCCAAGAGCAAAGTGTGGGAGTTCAACTCCATTCTTGAATCGGAGGACGCGTTGCGGGCCGGGGATACGGCAAAGGGAAGAGCGTTGCTGTTGCAGGTGCGCGAGAAGGATCCGGAGATGTACGTAGTACCGTTCGTGCTGGGTGAAACTGCCTTGGGAGAGAAGCAGTGGAGCGACGCGGAGACCGAACTGCGCAAATGCCTGGAACTGAATCCGCACTTTGATCAGGCCATGCTGGGGTTGGCGCGGGCGCTCATTTTTCAGGACAAGGCTGACGAGGCGAAGGAGTGGACTCGGAAGGCGATTCAGTATAACTCTGAGAATTACCGCGCGTGGTACCAGCTCGGCTACATCGAAGCGCGGTCAGACAAACAGACGGCGATTGCCGACTACGAGAAGGCGGTCGCGATTCAGGGCAGTTTCGCTCCGCTGCAGAAGGACCTGGGATTGCTGCAATTTCAGCAGGCAGATTACGCAGGGGCGGCCAAGCATCTGTCGCGGGCAGTGGAGCTTGGCACAAGCGACGCCACCGTCTACAACTCTCTGGGGATTTCTTACAGCCGCACTGGGCGATTGCGCGAGGCGGTTGCGAGCTACAAACAGGCGCTCAAGCTTGATGCCAGCCTGGCGCAGACTCACTTGAACCTTGGCTTTGCGTACGAACGGCTGGGCCAGAAGACGCTGGCCGACCGCGAGTATCAACAGGCGTGCCAGTTGAAGTCAGACTTGTGCGAGATGATCGAGGAACATCAACACTAAGGGATGTCGATTCGCCGGAACTGAGCGGCGGCCCGATTTTCGCCCTCTCATTTCGCACCTTTCGGCGAGCATTCCTGCGCGCTCTGGTTTAGTTCGACGGGGCCAGGGCCGCTTTCGACTGGGCCTCCAACTTCTGCAGAACTTGTTTGGCCTGGGCGCTGAACGGGCTGTCGGGCAGTTTATCGAGGAAATCGCGGAGCTGCGATTCGGCCGCGTCTTTCCGGCCTTGTTGCAGGAACAGATTTACCAACTGCAGGCGGGGCTGGGGCATGGTAGGGCTCAGTTGAATAGCTCTGAGCAAAGCTAACTCCGCCGGTTGAAGCTTCTTCAGGCGGAGGTCGAGCGACCCCAGCAGGAACTGTCCCAGAGCGGAGTCGGGCTCGCGGCGCAGGCCTTCGTCCAGATATTGTTGCGCTTCGGGCAGCTGGCTGGTCAGCATGTAGAGATTGCTGAGGTTGAAGTATGCGGCGGCGTCGCTCTGGTTGAGTTGCACGACTCGTTCAAATTCTTTGCGCGCGTTGGGAAAATCGGACTTGCCCTGGTAGTCCGAACCGAGGTTGTTGTGCGCGAGATAAAACTCGGGCGCGATCTCGACTGCCTTTCGGTAGTGCCGGATCGCGTCGTCGCGTTTGCCCTCGGCATCGGCACTGAGACCTTTTTCGAATTCCCTCACCGCGGGCTTGGGAAATCGGTCGGCGTATTCGCGGACGTCGATCATGTCAGGGTTGGAGCCCTTTGCGTTGGGAGAAGCGGAAGAGTTTTCCTTTTTCTTGGGAATGAGGACGATGTCGAGGTAGACGACGGGAGCCATGCTGGTGGCATCAATGACCACCTGCCGGCGAACGGCTTCGTAGTTATCGTCGTTTACGACAACGTAGTAGGGGTTAGGGTAGAGGTTGTGAAATCCGAATGTGCCGGAGGAATCTGTGTAGACGCTGTCCATGGGCGCGCCGCGCATTTCTATCGTCACCAGAACGCGTTGCGGAGGGGTGTCGGCGCGCGACACGCTGATGTGGCCGACGATCGAGCCCAGGGTCTGCTGACCCGATACAGGCATGGACAAGGTCAGACAGGTGCACGCGCAAGAGCATAGTCCCAGGACGACTCTGCGCGTTCCAGCCCAAGCAGCCACAAACAACCTTCCAAAGAGGAAAGGGCCTGTTCGAAATGCGAACAAGCCCTCTCGTCAGTCGAATAAACCTCTCTCCCGCAAGTTCGGCTTAGAAGCTGAGCTTCAAATCAAACTGCATTTGGCGAGGGTTGAGCGTCCCAGCAGCCTGACCGAAGTTGCCGGCGCTTACGTGGTTTGCCGCGCCACCGCCAGCAACTGCCAGGAGGAAGTTGGCGCGGTTGAACACATTGAAGGCCTGCCACTCGAACTTGAGGTGCATCCGCTCAGTGAGATTGAAGGTTTTGCCCAGCGTCATGTCCGCATAAAACTGTCCAGGCCCAAGGAACTGGTTACGACCCAGGTTGCCGGTGCAGGCGAGACACGGAGCTGACAGAACGGGTAGACCCGATTGCACGGCAGCTGTTCCGCAACCTCCCCCCGCAGCATTAATAAAGGGTGTGGCGCCAGCCGGACACCAGCCAGTCGCCCAGGTTTTTCGAGACTCTCCGCCAAACTGGGCGATGCTGCTGTTGGGACGATCATTTTTACCGCCATCCAGGTTGAAGTCTCCGCCGAAGTTGGCGCAATTGCCGGAAGAGACGTCCGCGACGGTACAGGCAGTGCTGGGGCTAGAAACCTCACCGAGATTTGCTGCTTCCGCAGAGTACGGGGACCAGTGGGCACCCGTTTGCATAGCCCAAATGCCGCTATATTGCCAGCCGCCCAGAGCAGCACCTGCAACCCCGTGAAGACTCTTGCCCGGCAACAGGTATACGTAATTCAGGACCACGCGGTGACGGATGTCGAATACGGAGTTGCCTCGATCCAAACCGGGTAGAGACTGATCGGTGGAATAGCCGTCGCCGCCTGCACCACCACTGGCCGTGGTCGCGCCGCTGTGCCAAGTCGAGCCCTCGTCAATGGAGTGACTGTAGGTGTAGCTCACATTGAAGAGCAGGCCACCACCCATCTGCCGCTTCAAGGAGGCTTGCAGACCGTTGTAGGCACTGTTCACGGCGTTTTGCCAGTTACGCAAAATGCCGTAGTTGCAGTTGGGACGGCCGCATGGATTAATGACCGTTTCCGCGCTGCTCAAAGTTCTGCCCAGATTGTCGACTACACTTGAGCCCGGGGGCAACTCGCCTCCAGCCTGGCGGTTAATATCCTGAGCGCGGAATAGCTTGTGGCTGATGGTTCCGACGTAGTCAACTTCAAGCACGGTCTTGGGCATGATTTCGCGCTGGACGCTGAAGAAGTCGTTGTAGACGTAGGGATCCTTGATGCCTTGCGGCAGCACGATTCCGGTGAGATAGGCCGTATCGGGATTGAACGACGCCCAGCCGCCGATGTTGCCCGCGGCCTGTGCGCCCGTGCCCTGGTTGGGATTTGTTCCTGGCCCAGAGAAAGTCGGGGTCGCGCCCGACGGGCTACAAGCGGTCGACGTGCAGGTCGACGGCCCGTAGATCAGTGTCTCAGTGCCGCCGTTCAAAAGGCCCGTGGCAAGGTTAAAGGAGTAGTACGGAGGATCCCAGCGCGAGTTGGAAAGTGGGTTGTAGAGCGTGCTCTCGTAGGATACGCCGAATCCGCCGCGCAAAGAGGTTTTGCCATCTCCGAAGACATCATAAGCAAAACCTACGCGCGGGCCGAAATCGGTGTGGTCTCCTTTTCCCAGATTCGGGGAAGCGGCAAAACCGCCCGGTCCGCATTTCCCAGCTAGAATCGCCTCGTTGGGGTTCGCTATGGTTGTGGGGTTACATGGGGACAAGAAGTTGTTACTGGAATCAACCGCCGTGCTGAAAGGCGCGTTGGCGCTGGCGACCTGATCTCCTATGGAAGTTCCGGGACCGAGATCGAAAGTGGTGGCCAGATTGTTCAGTTCGGTATGACGCGTGAAAAGATCATAGCGCAGGCCAAGATTCAGGGTCAGGCGCCGAGAGGCCTTCCAGTCGTCCTGGAAATAAGTGCCAAATTCGACATTCCGCCAGTGACGAATGTTTGTAGCCAACTGCGCCGGACTATTCGTAACGAAGCCCGGATCTACGCCCGCAACTTCTTCCGACGGGGAATCTGCGGCGAAATAGATTGAGTCCTTCATCTCGTAGGAAGGACGAGCGACGTTGAATTCGCTGTTCTCGAGATTACGCTTGAAGTCTACGCCAACCTTGATGTTGTGCTTCCCATGGCTGATCGACAGCATGTCGCCGTAGCTATAGTCATGCTCCTTGAAAAACTGCGGGTAGCCGCTGTAAGAACCAAACCCCACAGTTCCGTCATCGAAATAAATGGAAGGAACGCCAGGGTGATTGGTTTGGATTCCGGTGTTGTTCTGGGTGTAACCCACGCGAAATTCATTAACTACAGTGCCGGAGAACGTGTGTACGTAGCTAAGCTGCCCGTTGGGGAAAAAGCTACGGCTTGGATTGGAGAATCCCCGGGAACAAGGCGAGTTGCAAGGGCCAAAGGCGTCGGTGGAATGGAACCAGTTGAACTGCGCGAAGGTGCGGTTGTTGGCATTCCAGTTGTAGTCCAGACGGGCAGACGCTTCGTTGCCGTTGAAGAGATTGCCCAGAGACTGGGTTTGACTGTTGAAAACCGCAGTGCTGGAATTGATGAATGCGGCGCTACGGTTCGCCGTCCCCGCCTGGATCGCCGGCAAGGAACTGCACGGCGTATGCCCACCGGGCCCGCCATTGTAGCTCATGATGGCCAGGTCAGTGGCCGTCACGCCGATCACAGTAGCCATCCTGGAAGCCATGATCGGAGCGTTGAAATCTGAGCAGAGCCATTTCTCGTAGTCAGGCGTTCCGACGGGCACGACCGATGTCGGAATCACGACCCCGTCCGTAGCCGGTGCATACTGGTCGAGCGACTTCAGCATGCTGCCCGGAATTGACGGTGTGAAGTTTTGATAGAGCAAAGCAGCCACCGAATTCGGCTGGGCCGCAATCACAGCCTGCCGCCATTCTGGAGATTCAACTACGGTGGATTGCGGCGTTCCTGAACTGGTAAAGCGATCTCCCTGGTAGGAACCGAAGAAGAACAGTTTGTCCTTCACGATCGCTCCGCCCAAAGTACCGCCAAATTGATTGAAGCGCAGGGGCTCCCTGGGTGTGATCGGAGTGGTCGCGTTCAGGAAATAGTCATTGGCGTCGAACTTGTCATTGCGGATGTATTCCCAGACGCTGCCGTGATAGGAGTTGGTTCCGGACTTGGTGACCAGGTTGTTGACGCTGCCGGCGCTGTTGCCGTACTGGGCAGACATGTTCAGCTGCAACTGCTGGAATTCCTGGACGGTGTCTTCGATCGGAGTGTTGTTCACGCCGCCGCTCAAGCCTTTGTTGGCGACGCCGTTGATAAGGAATCCGTTGAAGTCTTCGCGCAGGCCGTTGACGACGGTGTTGTGACCGTTCTCGAAATCGACGCCCATCACGTTGACAGCGCCGGGCGCGAGCTGCATCAGGTCATAAACGTTGCGGCCGTTGAGCGGGAGGTTCTCGATCTGCGTGGTCGAGATCGTGGTCGCCAGCTTCGCTTCCTCGGTGTTCACCTGGGACGCTTCGCCAGTAACTTCGACGACTTCGCGCGTTTGGCCGAGCGTCATTTTGGCATCGACGTGGGTGGTCGATCCGGCGTTGAGTGTGACGCCGCTGTCGCTGTAGGTCTTGAAGCCAGCGGCTTCAATCGTGACCTTGTAGGTGCCGGGCGGGAGCTCCGCAACCTGATATGCGCCGGTGGCGTTGCTGGTCGCGGTAACCGAGAGGCCGGTCGCCGCATTGGTCATCGTGATCTTGGCATTGGGAACCGCAGCTCCCGAGGGATCGGTGACGGTGCCAGCGAATTGGCCGTTTTGAATCTGCGCCATGGCGGTCAGCGCGCACAACAGAGCAAACAGCGATATCAGGCAGAACCGCAGTTTAGTCATGATCTCCCCCACACAGCGTGTTGAATTCACGTGCCACGAACAATGATCCAATACACGGCGATCCAATACACGACGCGCAGACAGGGTCTGCGAAACGTGCGGCATTGTGCATCCTCTGAATACCGACTGTCAAGAAATGTTTATTGATATCCGGGAGGCTGGTCGCGGGGCCGATCGCCAGCCTAAGTTGGCAAACTGCACGGGGCCGGGCATGAGCGAATCAAGGAACCGGGCATTTACCGGTTAGCTTCCATTACAGCATTTAGTTTCAATGACTTAATGGCTGGAGGACGGCGGGGTTCCGGTGGGAAATCACGCCCGTTATGTTGCGTCAACTCGGAGCATGTGAGGTAGATTTCGATTGCCTGCATCGGAACTTTGGCTACTTCGGCTGCTTTTTTGGTGGCAAATCAGGCTGTTTCCCCGACTTGGGCGCCCTGGAGGAAGAACGGGAAACGACTCCTTTACCTTCTTCTATGGTGATTTCCTGGTCGGCGGGCAGGCGGGCGATGTGGTCGATGGCTCCCGATGGCCATCGCACCAGGATGGAGTCGACCTGAGTGGAGGAGCCCAGACCGAAGTGGAGACG
>Ga0070733_10003306_pt1 | contig 11082 bp, 11 predicted proteins | sample Coa_R1_9_FD_66450 | JGI IMG/M metagenome (GOLD analysis project Ga0070733, IMG submission 66450) | Surface soil microbial communities from Centralia Pennsylvania, which are recovering from an underground coalmine fire - Coalmine... | ecosystem: Environmental > Terrestrial > Soil > Unclassified ... | reverse complement strand
CTCGCCGCGACCGCCGATCTCGAAACTGGGCCAGTGTTTCTCCCTTACCTGGCATCAGGCGAGCAGGGAGCGCTGTGGGATCCCTCGCTCTCGGCAGCGGTCGTTGGCCTGCATCTTGGTCAGAGCCGTGCTGATCTCGCGCGCGCCTTGCTGACGGGCATCGTGATCGAGAGCCGCCGTTGCCTTAAGGTGCTCGACGAGCTCCTCGGGCGGAACGGGACGCTCTACGCGTCCGGCCTTGGTCACGACGAGTCCTCGTTTGTCGCCGACCTTGCAGACGCGTCTGGCCGGCGCGTCGTGGTCAGCTCGGTTGGCGGAGCTGACCATTCCGCATTGGGCGCGGCGATGCTCGCAGCCGGTGTCGTCGATGAGAACTTGGCACTCGCGCACGCAGCGAGCCTCGCGACCGTCGAACCGGATCCTGATCGGGCAGCGCTGTGGGAGAGCCTCTTCGAGCGTCACGAGGAGGCACGCGCGGCGATCGGGCATCAGGGGAAATCGAGAATCGGCCCTGGGTGGCACCCGCAAGAGAAAGAAAGCTCTCGATTGTGATGAGCGGCGAATACATGGCAGCTGAGATGGCCGAACAGCCCGCAATTCTCGCGCTGATTGCCGATCGATTCCGAGACGAACGCGACCGCGTCGCAGAGTTGATCCCGCGCCCCTTCGGCGGCGTCGCGTGGGTAGCTCGAGGTTCTTCGGACAACGCGGCGTTGCTCGGCCGGTATCTGACTGAACTCGCCTCCGGTAGACCGTCCAGCCTTGTCGCTCCGAGTCTGCACACGCGATATCGCGCTGCCGTCGACTACCGCGACCAGCTCGTCGTCGCACTGAGCCAGTCCGGGGCGACCCCCGAGATCGTGACGACCGCGAGTCGATTGTTGGCGGCCGGTGGACGCGTGGTCGCCATCACGAACGACCCGAGCAGTCCTCTGGCACAGGTCGCGCACGTGACGCTCTTGCTCAACGCTGGGCTCGAGATTGCGGTGCCCGCGACCAAGACCGTGACTGCCGAGATGCTCCTCGTTCTCGCGGTAGCTGCTGCTTTTGGGGAAGAAAGGGTCGATGTTGACGGACTTGAGCACTTGTCCGAGTCCGTAGCCACGGTGCTCGCCGACCGGACCTCGGCGGGGATGCTCGCCGAGCGATGGGTCGGCCGAGACCGTTTCCTCGTCCTTGCCCGCGGACTTTTGCTTGCTAGCGCGATGGAGACGGCACTCAAGGTCCGGGAGACCACCGGCGTTTTCGCCCAGGCGCTTTCGGTGGCGGATCTGTTGCACGGCCCGATCGCGTCGATCGATCAGGGCCTTCCAGTGTTGTTGCTGGACGGAGGCGGACCGGCTTCGGCGGACGTCGATGAGGTCGCGGCGCGTCTGACAGCTATGGAAGTAGACGTGGCGCGCTGTTCGATCGGCCCGGGTGCCGAGCTTCCACTCCCGCCGGGGCTCTCCGAACCGCTGCAGGCAGTGTTGGCCACGGTGCGTGGACAACAGCTCGCTGAGTGCTGGGCGCGCTCTCTCGGCCTCGATCCGGATGCTCCGGCTGGGCTGTCGAAGATTACGTGGACAAGATGAACCGCGACTATCCGCCTTGTACTGACCGCAAGGGGTCCACCTCGTGAGCCGCCTGTCTCCCTACGCGTGCGCCGACGCCCGTCCCCGCGTGCTGCCACCATTGAACTGGCGCTGAGCAGTTGCCTCGTTCACAGCGCGACCCGAGGCTCGGCGACGGCCGTTTTTTCGAGCAAAGGGAACCGGGATGGAAATAACTGAACGCCAGGTGGTCGATTTGGTGTCGGACCTGGTCCGCATCGAGTCGGTGACGCCCTGGCTCGTACCTGGAGGAGCCGGTGAGGTTGAAGTCGAGCGCTACATCGCGGATTGGCTGTCGGACCTGCCCGTCGAAGTGATGATCGACGAGTTCGAGGCGGGTCGCGCCAATCTCCTCGCCCGTCTGCGTGGCACCGGCAACGGTCCGACGCTGTGCATCAACGCACACGCTGACACCGTCGGCTATGCGAATTGGGCCGACGAAGCTCTAAAGCCGCGCCGCGATGGCTACCGCCTTTACGGCCTCGGGGCGGCGGACGACAAGGCCGGTTGCGCGGCAGCGCTCTTGACGTTACGGGCCGTCGCGTCGAGCGGGTCGAGGCTGTCGGGCGATCTGCTCGTCGCACTCGTCGCTGACGAAGAAGGCGCTTCGGCAGGTACAGAACGCCTCATTGCTCACCAGTCGATCGACGCCGCGATTGTGATCGAGCCCGGCGATCTTTCTCGCGTCATCGTTGAGCATCAGGGGTTTGGATGGATCGACATCATCGTCATCGGCAAGGCAGCGCACGGCTCGGCACCTGACCAAGGCGTCGACGCGATCGTGTTGCTCGCCGAGATCATCACCCGACTGCACCGTCACGACGCGACAAGCTTCGTCCCGCACCCGCACCCTCGCAACGGACGAACCGCCTTCCACACGAGCACCGTCCATGGCGGGACGGACTATGCGACCTACCCGAGTCGAGCCGAGCTCGGCGTCGAAATCGGCACTCAACCGGGCGAACACCTGTCTGACAGGGTGCGGGAGATCGAGGCGATTTTTTCAGAGGTGCGGATCAGCCATCCGGAACTGCAAGTCGAGATGAGGGTGCGCATGGATCGTGAGCCGTTCGAGGCCAAGGGCCACGAACGGCTGTACGACGTACTAGATAGTGCCGCGCTCATCCATCTTGGCCACCACTTGGAACCGGCCGGTCTGAATGCTTGGACCGACGCGGCGCTCATGCAACAGGCTGGTATTCCGACGGTTCTGTTCGGTCCGAGGGGCGGGAACATTCACGCACCCGACGAATGGGTCGACATCCCGGAGGTCGTCGCGCTCTGCGCGGTTCTTGAGGACAGTGTGCGTGCTTTCCTGGTTTGAGAGACACACCGGCCCGGCCGCCACGCTCGCTATCGTGACGCGCGAAGCGCGGCTTCGCCCTGCGCTTGGTCTCGAGTGGCGCGCGAGTGTTCCGTTACCGCCGAGGTCGGCGGCGATGCAAGGAACCTACGAGGTGAAGGACGGAGTCCTGTGACAGTGGTGCCGCTTGAGGGTCGCGAAAGCCTGGCTCTAGAGGGCGCCGCAGGCAGGCTCCCGGCGAAGAAGCGCCTGCTCTACGAGGACGTCATCGACCTGGTCGAACAATTGATCGTGCAGCGCGAACTGAAGCCAGGCGATCTGTTGCCAACCCAGGCCGAGCTCTCAGAGCTCGCGAGCGTGAGCTTGATCACGGTTCGGCGGGCGCTCGAAGAACTGGAGCGAGTCGGACGAGTTCGTCGTCACCAAGGTCTCGGTACCTTCGTCGCCGGTCCGAGGATCGTCGCCTCGCCGGTGCGTCCGGGAAGCTTGCTCGGCACGATGAACCACGTCGAAGAGAAGTCAGACCGCATCACCACCGTCGTCGTTGGGCTCGGCGCTGGCCATCCCTCGAGCGACATCGCGGCGGCGCTCCAGATTCCGCAGTCCGCCGAGGTGTGGGAGCTGACCCGGCGTCGCCTGCTCGACAAACGACCCCTCATTCTCGAGACAGCGGTGATCCCCGTCGCACTCGCTCCCGACCTCGACGCGCACAAGAAGTCATTGTCAGGTTCGCTTTATGAGCTGCTCGCTTCGCAATATGGCCTCATCGATGCCTACGAGGAACAACTCCTCGAAGTGGTCGCCCCCTCCGCCGCGGAGCGACGGGCGTTGCGTCTCACGTCGCGCAGCCAAGTCGTTCGCCTTCGGGGCCGGAGCATTGACCCACGCGGAGTCGTCTTTGATTGCTTTGAACAGCTCTACCCGGCCGCTGACTTCATCTTCTCGATCGCCGGGACGACATCGCGCCAGCTCGTGGAAGGATCCGACATGCGTGACTGGACTGTCTCGTTGCACCCGCAGCGCGTGCGTACGCGCAAGCGCGCTCAGGTTCGAGGTGTGACCAAAACGGCGGGTAGCGGACGATCCCGGAGGTGAGCCTGAGCGGAACCGCTCAGGCTCTAAAGGCAGTCGCGAACAACGGTCAACCGACCAGGCGGTAGCCAGCTCCCCGGACGGTCTTGATCATCGGCTGAAGACCGGGCCGGTCGATCTTGCGTCGCAGATAACCGATGTATACGTCGACAACGTTGCTTTCCATCACGAAATCGACATTCCAGACTGCTCTCAGGATCTCGCCGCGCGACAAAACTCGGTTGGGCGAGCGGAGGAAAACTTCGAGCAGAGTCCATTCTTTCGGTGTGAGCTCGATTCGCCGACCGGCGCGCCATGCCACCTTGGTGACGAGGTCGAGTCGCAGATCCCCGGAGGCGAGTTCTGTTGGTGAAGGAGGCTGGGACGAGCGCAGCGCGGCGCGCACGCGTGCGAGCAGCTCGGCGAAGGAAAAGGGCTTTGTGACGTAGTCGTTGGCGCCGAGATCGAGGCCGTGGATCTTGTCCCGTTCGCCATCTCGGGCGGTAAGGACAATCACCGGAAGGCGCGTGTTCGATCCCCGCAGGAGGCGCAGTACGTCCTCGCCGGACGCGCGCGGCAGCCCGAGGTCCAAAAGCACGAGATCGAAGTCGGACGAGCGGGCGATGAGTACGGAAACCGCCCGCGCCCCGTCGTCGACTACCTCTGTTTCGTAGCCTTCGGCCTCGAGCCCTTTCACGAGGAACGAGGCGATCCGTCGGTCGTCTTCGACAACGAGCACCCGCATATCAGCGCACCGTTGAGATCAACCGTCCGTATGGAAGCACGATCGCGATGCACGCGCCGCCGTAACGAGACCGACCGATCGTGATCTTTCCGCCGTGTGCTTCGGCGACCGCCTTCGCGATGGCGAGTCCAAGACCGGATCCGTCCTCGTCGCGGGCGCCCGGGCGCGCGAACCGGCTGAGGACCGCTTCGCGCTGGTCCTCGACGATTCCCGGTCCGGCGTCTTCAACGACGAGGGCGAGATCTCGTTCCGAGTCGTCGAAGCGGGCGCCGAGGCTGACGACCTCGCCGGGCCCCGTCGCCCGAATCGCGTTGTCGACGAGATTCAACAGTGCGCCGCGCAGCTTCGCCGGGTCCGCCTCGATGATCATGTCGGGCATCGAGCCGAGGACGAATCGACGTGGTGCGAGGACGCTCGCTGAGTCGTGGATCTCGGTGAGGAAGCTGCGGAGGTCGACGATTTCGGGAGCGAGGAAGTCGGGTTCCATGGCCCGACCGAGGAGCAGCAACCGCTCGACGAGCGATCGCATGTGGTCGAGCTCGTCGATCACGATGGCGTGGGTCTCGGCGGAGGCGGGGTCGTGGGTCCCCGTGCGCTGCAGGACCTCGAGGTGCCCGCGCGCCACGGTGAGAGGCGTACGCAACTGGTGCGAAACGTCCGAGAGCAGCCGTCGCTGGGCGTTCATTGCCGTTTCGATCCGCTCGAGCATGGCGTCGAAGGTGCGTGCGAGCTCGCCTACCTCATCGGAGCGGTCCTCGGCTCCCAGACGTCGCTCGAGCCGGCCGCTGCCGATTGCCTCCGCCGTCGAGGTAACCCGTCCGACAGTTCGAAGGACCCGACGCAGAAGCAGGAAGGTGCTCGCGACGCCCGCCAGCAGCGCCACCAGTCCTTCCGCAATAGAGAGATCAATCACTCGCGAGCGCTCGCTCGCGTACGAAGACAGGTTGGCGGCGACGACGAAGGTGCCCGCCGTCTTTCCGGCGCCAGTGACGGGGGAGGCGAGGATCTCGACCGGTCGCCCTTGCACCGAGACCGCGCGGATCACGGTCGACGCCGGCGGGGTGGCAAGTAGCGAGGCGACGATCGGCTGAACAGAGAGCGCTTTGGCACCAACCGTTTCGATCCGGCCCAGTCCGGTGAGGGCGACGACAGTGACGTCGCCAGCCGGAAGGGCGCGCTGACGGAGATAAGAGATGATGAACGAGCGCAGGTCCTGCCCGGCTGGGCGCGCGTCGGCGGCCGTTTGGAAGCTACGAGCTTCAGCGGCGAGCCCGTCAGCGGCGAGCGTTTGATAGCTCGTAGTGAAATTGCGCACCAAGGCAATGACGACGGCTCCGAGGATCAGAGCGAGGATCACGGCGTGGAAGGCGGCCAGACGGCCGGCGGACCCGAAGCGCCGCAAACGGTTTCTCGGCATCGGCGCACGATTGAGTTCCTCGTTCAGCTCGACGGGCGGAGCAACCTCGGGAAGACGGATCTCGTCGGTGGCGGTGGCCGTCGGACTACTCGTCTCGCGAGTCTGAAGATTGTCTTGTCGTCGGAGTCGAACTAGCGCCGGTGCGGTCGTGGGTGTCACCCGATCCGCTTCCCTCGCCCTCTAGCTCGACGACGACGCGGCGATCAGGGCGCACGATTCTTGAGGGCACGCGCTCGAATCGGTGGTCTCCGACGTGCCTTACCGAGTCCCGGATGCATTCGACCTGTTGTGGCGTAGAGGTCCGGTTCGAACAGCCTTCCTCGTCCACGCGTTCGACCGAGTGGTCCTGCTCCACGCCTAACGAATTTCGCCGCGCCTACTCATAAGCGAGTCGAATTCGAGGTTCGCCAGACAAGCGTCGCCGCAATCGACACTCCAACGAATCCGCGAAGGCTCGTACGCATGACTGCCACGTCGACATACAGGTTGGTGTCCGCTTGTGGGGGAGTACTGAGGATCGCCCGCCGGTGGCTGTTGCAGCCCGGCGCAGTCGGGGACGTGCAGTCGAGGTTTAGGGTCCTCGAGCCATTCCAGCCATCGTGATAAACCCAACCGTCGATGACAGCCCTCACGTCTTGAGCGAGCGGGCCGTTCGAGGCAGGAACCACTCCCCACACACCGAACCACTCGACGGTTCCCGGTCGGAACGGCGGAAACGGATCGTGTTCGGATCGAGCGGCGGAGGTAACGAGGGACTGGTACGCGCTGGTGGTGCGTCCGGGAGCCAGACCGAACCGGTGCCGGATCGCGTTGATCTCCTGTAGCGCAATTCGATCAGCAACGCTGCCACTAAGGGGCGTCTGGCGCGCCTGAACCGCCGACGCGGCGGATATGTCTATGGCAGCCAGACCGAACACGGCCACCGCAGCACCGATGATCAAGCCGAACTTCAAGTGGCGAGGTGTTCTACCGAGACCGCGTGGGTGCCGGTCGAGGCGGGAGAGCAGTTCGGGCATGGCGGGACTCTAGGCCCGCGTCCCTCGCGCTTAGCTTCACCAGCGCCGGTCGAACCCGAGCAAGTGGGCAGCACGACGCACTTTTGGTGGCGGCCTTTTAAACAGACGAGGGCGGCGCCCTCACGCTCGGCTTGCATACAGTGGACCATGGCTTCGGATTCCACCTCATCGGCGCCCTTTGTCACCGACCTTCCGGACGCGGATGTCGAGCGGATCCGGGCGTGGCACGAACGGGCCTATGCGGCCAGCCTCTCCCGCAAGGAGGAGGTCGTCGAATACCTCGGTCTCTCGCTCGTCGTGCCGCCGTCGGTCCAATCAATCACGCCAACGTCGCACCTGTTAGGCGAGACGGTCCTCGCCGAATCGAGGAGAGGCGAGAGGGTGCTGGACATGGGGACCGGATGCGGGGTCAACGCCATCTTGGCGGCGACGAAAGGCGCCCGCGCCATCGCGGTTGACATCAATCCCGAGGCAATCGCGATCGCACGTACCAACGCCGAGCGCAGCGGCGTCGCCGATCTCGTCGAGGTGCGCACCAGCGACATTTTCTCCGATGTCTCCGAGACCTTCGATCTGATCGTCTTTGACCCGCCGTTCCGATGGTTCAAGCCACGCGACCTGACTGAGGCTGCCACGGCCGACGAGGACTACCGGGCGATGACCCGGTTCTTCGAGGAGGCAAGAGCGCACCTCGAGGCCGACGGTCGGATGCTCATCTTCTTTGGGACGTCTGGCGATATGGGCTACCTCAAGCGGCTAATGAAGGAGCAGGGGTTCTCGTGGGCGGAAGTGGCACACCTCGAGGGGGATAAGGATGGAGTACCGGTGGCGTACTCGACGTTCAGGGTGACGTAGACCTCGATCACGTTGACGGGCGACAGCCCTGTCGGCGCCGCCAACCGGGGACGCATTGAGGTCGGCTTAAAAGAGCGCACTATGGGAGGCGGCCTTCAGTGCCGAATCGTCGCTAGGGCGACTGACGGAAGCAGTTGGTCGCACGGCGGCTTGCCGGGTGGGCAGAGTGACAGCACCGATATCCGGGAGAGAATGACGATGAGTGACGAACCCTCGGCGACGGTGATCGCCACGGATGCTCCGCCCGGGACCGAACCGTTGTCCTGGGAGGAGATTCTTCGACGCTTCGACGAAGAGCGGTGGTACTGGGTCGCTACGACCCGTCGGGAGGGGCATCCACATGTTCGTCCGGTTCTCGCCGTCTTGGTCGATACCAAGGTCTATTCGACATCGAGCCCGAAGGCGACCAAGGGGAAGAACCTCGAGCTGCACCCAGAGTGTTCAATCACTGCGCGAGCTCGAGCCATCGACATCGTGATCGAGGGCACGACGACGTGGGTAGACGATCGTCAATTGCTGGAACGGGTCGCGTCCGAATATCGCTCCAAGTACGGATGGCCAGTCACGATCCAGGCAGACGGCATGTTCGATGCTCCTTATGGTGCGCCGACCGCAGGTGCGCCCCCATATCGCGTCTACGAGATCACACCGTCGCGTGTCTACGGCTTTGGGACCGAGGACGAACTCGGAGTGAGGTCGACATGCTTCCGTTTTTCGGCGTGATCGTGATTCGACCACAGCCTTATCCTTGATCGGGCGTTTGCTGTCACCTGCTCGAGCATTCCGGTCAGGTGGTATGGGACATCCTCGTGCCGCCGGGCCGCTTGGCACGAAGGACAGCTCCCTCAGACGTAACGAGTGGTCCCGTCTGAGGCGGACGAGCCGAGTCGTCGGTTCGTCGAAGTCTTTCGCCGCAGGGGTGATGGCATGAGCGAATTACGCGATTACGAGGAATGGCACAAGGCTTACGACGACCCCGACTCTGGATTGTCTTGGCGACTTCGGACGGTGCGGGGGTTCATCGAGGAAGTACTGGACCATCACGCCGGTCCTATTCGGATACTCAGCTCCTGTTCGGGCGACGGGCGGGATCTTTTAGAGGTGCTGCAAAGACGATCTGACGCAGAGCGAGTTCGGGCCACGCTTATCGAGCTGCATCCGGACATCGCGCAACGGGCCCGACGAGCTGCCGAGACGACGGGCGCAAACGTCGAAGTTAGAACCGCAGACGCCGGTCTTTCCGACTCATATCAAGATGGCGTACCCGCCGACCTCGTCCTTTTGATCGGCATCTTCGGGAACATCTGTGATGCCGATCTCGGACGACTGATTGGAACCGCTCCGCAGTTCTGCGAGCCAGGCGCCACCCTGTTGTGGTCTCGGGGAAGACACCCACAGGATCGGAATGTCCTCGTGAGGGAGCTTTTCGTTGAAGCCGGGTTCGTTGAGGTTGACTACATCTGGAAGGACATAGCGACCCTGCCAGCTGTCGGAGTCGTCCGCTATCAAGGGAAACCGGAATCCCTAGTCACAGGGCAACGGCTGTTCACGTTTCTGCGCTGAGCGGGCGTCGGCCTCAATGTCACCTCGCCTGCTGCCGTCGTGCGCTAGACGTCCGAAAAGGGCGGTGCTTTAGCTTGAATCGGCAGGTCGGAAACGCCGCCAACTGAACACCGCTGCGCCGCCGAAGAGCGAGCCGAGCACCAGGAACGTGAGCGCCTGAAGCTCTCGACTGTTAATCGCAACGTCACAGGCGGCTCTGCCCGGCCCGGAAACGCTGGGATGAGTCCAGCGATCCCAAACGCTCACGCAAGATTCTGAAATCGCCGTGGTGGTGCCGTTGAGTCGGTGCTGCGAGAAGGTAGCGGAAGATCCCGAGGTAGAGAGCACCAGCGCGATCACCAGCAAGATTCCGGCGAGGACCGCAAGTACCTTCGCTATCGACACCACAGAGAGAAGGTATCCCTAGCCCGCGAAGATTGCCGCTGCTGTCGATGGAGTTCGTCTAACTGGGTTGATGTATTCAGGGGCGCCCAGGTGGTTAAGGCTCAATCCGGCGATTGCCTCCCTTCCCAAAGTTCGCTACTAAGGAAAAGCCGCTCTCGTAAATCGCGTACGGTCGCCAGAGCGGACCAGCGCCCAACCGAGGGCAAAGGTCCAGTCACTACCGCCCATGCCATTGACTGAGACATAATCGCCCGCGACCCGATGAGTTCCCCTTGGCTAAAAGATTTGAACGTCCTGCGAATACCGTTCCCGCGGCGGTCTCAATCGGCCAGCGTGCAAACTGACGCCGCCCAAGACAGATATCCAGTTGTCGATCGTGTGGCCGGTCGATCTTCATCGGACGAGGTCCGAAGCCGGTTCGTAACCGCAGCGTTCCGGCGCGGTTGCAAGATCGCTGCTGTGGGAGCCCCACCGGGCCGTCAGGGTCGGGTGGAACGGCATAGTCGCGCGTCTGCGTCGCCGGGATACAGACGCGGCGCGGTCCTTCCCTCGTCAGTTCCGGCTCGCCCTCGAGGAGCTCGGTCCCACGTTCGTGAAGCTAGGCCAGCTCCTGTCAGCCCGCTCGGACATCACACCCAACAATCTGCAGCGCGAACTGTCGGAGTTACGCGATCACGCCCCGGCCATTCCTCGAGCAGAGGTCGCTGAGCAAGTCCGACTTGCACTCGGACCGTCGGCCATGGACCTTTTTGCCACCTTCGAGGTTGCACCGGTGGCCTGCGCCTCGATCGGCCAGGTGCATCGAGCCACCTTGTCCGACGGTCGTGCTGTCGCGGTGAAGGTTCAGCGTCCCGGAATTCGTACTGAGATCGAGACCGACCTCGCCTTGCTTCGCAAGATCGCCCGGGTGATCACGTGGCTTTCAGCCAGAGCACGTTCCTATGACCTGGTGCGGATGGTTGACGAATTTGCCACCATGCTGCGCGCCGAGACCGACTTCACCATCGAAGCCGGCAACATCGACGCTATTCATCGCGCATTTGTGAACGACGACTCCGTGACCGTGCCAACCGTGATTGGCGAGCTCAGTAGCGACGCATTGTTGGTGATGGATTGGATAGAGGGGATTCCGCTTA
>Ga0070733_10003305_pt1 | contig 11083 bp, 10 predicted proteins | sample Coa_R1_9_FD_66450 | JGI IMG/M metagenome (GOLD analysis project Ga0070733, IMG submission 66450) | Surface soil microbial communities from Centralia Pennsylvania, which are recovering from an underground coalmine fire - Coalmine... | ecosystem: Environmental > Terrestrial > Soil > Unclassified ... | reverse complement strand
GACGCCGGACTGCCCCAGAGCCCGTGGATCAAACCCAACGGCGGACGCAACAGTGTGACCTGCGTGTTTGACGAAAGTCCGGTATCGATGGCCAAAGTGTTGATCGTGATAAAACGATCGGTCTCGTTCACGTCCTGCCCTTCGGGGCGCGGAAAGTCCACGGGGGCGCCGTAAATGGCGAACGCCATCGGCCCTTGCGAGGTGCTCACCGCAGTCACCGTAAGCTGGCTCAAAGTAAAACCGCCGGAGCCGATCGCAGCTAGACCTCCGTCCTCGGCCGCGGATGTACTCTGCTGGCCCTGATCGTTGATCACCGTGAACGTAAACTGTTCACCGGCCGTACTCGCCGGCACTCGTAGAACCACTTCGCTCGCGCCATCCGCCGAGCTGCCTTGCACCGGCCGTCCCTTGCTGGCCAGGGTGTTGACGTTGGTCGTCACCATGGGCCCGCTGAGCAGGGCAGGAACCGGATCGAGCAATGTCAACGGCGGTGGATTCTGGGCGCCAAGAAGAGTCGGAAGCAGCAGCGCGGTTAGAACGACCGCTAGCCGCGAAACGCATCTTGGCGATCTCAAGGTTCCTGGAAAATTCAGGCATGGGCACATCTGTGAGAGGAACATATAGACCTCAAGCGGGGAGGATGTGACCCTGGCTAACCAGACTGCCGGCCCTCAGGATCGTCCAGCCTGTTTACCACAAATTGCGGCGCGGAACAAACCCTGAGTAGCTGGGAATACATGAGCTCGAAGATGCGGACTACGGGACCGAAACATGGTACGCTGTGCCGGGGCGGGCACGGGAAGGTTCGACAGTGCGTGTCTTGGTCATAGAGGACGAACCGCGGTTGGCGGAGAATGTCGCGCGCAGCCTGCGTGAGAGCGCGGGCTATGCCGTCGACATCGCACATGACGGCCGGGAAGGACTATTTATGGCCGAGTCCAACCAATACGACGCCGTATTACTCGACTTGATGTTGCCGCACCTGGGCGGACTGCAAGTGCTCAACCACATTCGGGACGCTGGCCACCGTACACCAGTCCTGATTATGACCGTCCGCGACGAGAAGGAATCCGTGGTCACGCTGCTCAACGCAGGCGCTGACGACTACCTGACCAAGCCCTTCGACTTAGGTGAACTCCTGGCGCGGACCAAGGCGCTTATCCGTCGTGGCAAAGGACACTCATCCCCGGTACTGACCGTCGGTGACTTGGAAGTGAACACCGTGGACCGCAGCGTGCGCCGCGGAGGACGGCTCATCGCCCTCACTGCCATGGAATATCGTGTTCTGGAGTATCTGGCGCACCGGCCCAAAGCTGTGGTCTCTAAAACCGAACTCCTCGAACATCTTTACGACTACAACTGGGAAAAATTCAGCAATGTCATCGAGGTCTATGTTTCTGGATTACGGCGCAAATTGAATAATGGCTCAGCCCGCCAGTTGATTCATACCCTCCGTGGCCAGGGTTACATTCTTCAGGATTGATCAGAGGGGACCAAACGTGACCGGACTGGACCGGGGACACAACTCGATCAAGAGCCGTCTCATCACCATCGTGGTGCTTTCCCAGACCTTGCTGGCCGCCGGCTTGCTCGTGACCGGAACCCTGTACACACACCGGCAGATGCTCTCGACCCTCGACGGCCACATCGAGGCCCACGCTATGAGCGTCGCCGCGCTGGTCCGATACAAGGAAGATGCGACCGGCAACGTTTACTTTGATGACTCGCTCATGCCTCTCTCGGTCGATCCCTCACACCCCGACTGGTTTGCGGTCTGGACCGAGCGTTCCGGGCTTCTGACCCGTTCGGCGAATTGGCCGGCCGGTTTCCAGGTTTCTCCTGAGGGCCCTGATCACTGGTCCTTCTCATGGGCCCACGCGCGCTATCGCGGCTTGCGGCTTTTCCAGGTTCCCGTGCTGGATCGCGAGGAGGGCAAATCCTTTCGCCCTCAAACCTTGATCATTGTTTATGTCTCACCTGCTGCCCGGTTGAACCAGCAGGTTAAACGGTCGGGATTGTATATCGCCCTGTCGAGTCTCTTACTGCTTGCTGTGACCATCCCCGTGGCACTTTGGGGAATCCGCCGCGGACTTTCACCGTTGCAGGAATTGGCCGAGCGGGCGGCACTGATATCCACCGACAACTGGGAGCTGCGGCTGCCGGAGGAGATTCAGCAAATCGAGGAACTGCGTCCTTTGACGGCATCCATGAGCACCATGTTGGGTCGACTTCGCCATTCCTTTGATCAGCAGGGTGAATTTCTCGGCAACACTGCCCATGAGTTGAAGACCCCGGTGGCGGTGCTCAAATCCACCCTGCAATCCCTATTGCAACGGCCACGCATGTCGGAGGAATACCGCGCCGGAATCGAGCACTCGCTGGAGGATCTGGAGCGCCTGGAACAGCTTCTGCAGTGGATCCTGCGTCTGGCTCGCGCTGAGCAATGGGCCCGCGGAGCCTTGCGTCGCGATTTGCAGGTTGTCGACATTACCGCCACCTGTGAAGACGCTGTCGAACGCATTCGCGCCCTGGCCGGAAGTCACAATACCACGATTCATCTTTCGAAGAATGGCCCCATGTTTTTCAGAGCGGATCCCGAAGACCTTCAACTGGTCTGGCTCAACCTCCTGGAGAATGCGGTCCGTTACAGCCCCGAGGGCGGATCGGTTGAAGTCGCGGTCTCGTGGGGAAGCAGTGGCGGGGCACAGATTGTTTTTGAAGACCATGGCGCCGGCATTGCCCCTGCCCACTTGCCCCACATCTTCGAACGCTTCAACCGCGGAGACCCCTCCCGCAACCGGGCCACCGGGGGCTTCGGTCTCGGACTTGCCATCGTAAAGGCGTTAGTGGAAGCCTACGGCGGAGTTATTACCGCGGACAGCACTTTGGGGAAAGGCACGAGAATGACAGTCGTGCTGCCCGCGGCCCCCAACTCTTAATCTCGTGCGCGTCACCACGCTGCATTTCTTATCGCATGATCGCAACGATGATCGCGACGGTGACCCCAGTGATCAGAACAAATGCCAGAATCGTCCAAGTTACGTCACCTAATTTTGTTTTGGTCATGAGTCCTTCTTAACTCCGCTTTCCTGATGGCTACCTGCGCACCGATGCTGCTAAACCCGCCGTTCCGCTAAAGCGTCGCGTCCCCGTCGAAATGTGAAGGGTCCCACACTGCTGGGTCTTGCAACTCCGGCCCAAATTGCTTGTCCACGGTCTTGTAGAAGTAGCCCCTTGCCGGAAACCGTTGCCGATACGGAGCCAGCCAATCAATCACGCTTTGTTTCTCAGGGCGAAAGCCGGATGCCTCCAACATATGAATACCTTCCTTCCGGCACTGACTGAGGCCCCACCCCAGCATTGCCGCCAGAACTTCCATGTCGCTGGTCAACCCCTGGAAGTCCACCAGCCGAACTTTGGTCAGTCCCTGCTGCAGGTCATCTTGTCGGCAAAAAATGGCATACGCGATCAGCCGTGACCCGTCGCCCGCAGTCACAATCCACACTCTTCTTTGCGCCAGCGCATGCTTGAAATGCCACTGCAGAACTTCGCGTGAGCGGGTGGCCAACAGCCGCTCCGGATAAGTACGTTTCAATTCAACCCAAAAGCGGTCGAAGCGTTCGTCAAAGCTCGAGCACGTCTCGATCTCCCGGCGGCTTCGCCTCGTCCATGAATCTGCTTTTGTAAGGCGGTCCCGCAGATCCAGAACGGCGGCTGCCGGGTAAGAGAGAATCTTCGGCCATCCTTTGTTTTTCAGCGCATTCGCCAGGAATCCTTGATAGCCGGCGATCCAGTAGGCGGACCGGTTCCAATCTCCTGTCGGGACGCGGGCCAGGCCGGCTGAACCGTTCAACTTGATGGTCTTGGCGTTGGCGGTGGGAGTGACAATGATCTGCGGGATCGTGTAATTCAAAAGCCTGGTCAGCAGAGACCCCGCCGAGTCCTGATAACCGGCATCTGTGGTCAGGCCGTGAATACTCGCGCCGATCACGGTTTGGCCCTTGAACTCGAAGCTCAGGGGAATGTTCCCGACGTATCCCACAATCTTTCGGTCGGTGTTCTCAGCTACCCACCCGATGGTCCAATTCGGCAGTGTCTTGTACAGCGGATTGTTGATCCAAAGGTGTTCCCATTCTTCGCGGCTCTTGGAGATCAAACCGTTGCGCGCCCGCAGTGCCGTAATTGCGGCGTAGTCTTCCCACTTGGCGTCGCGGACCATCGCCCTAGACGAAGGCACAGGCCCGATCTCAGTATTCAAAATCAAGAATCCTCTCCTGGTGCGCGGCAGACCCAAGTCACCAGATTGCTGCTTTCTCGAATCCGAGAGGCCACGGCCTCCGCTTACCGCTGGGTTATTGGAAAGGTCCTGCCCGTTCAGACTCGTCCACGCGAACTACACGCGAACAAAGGGCAACCAGTTAAAAGCTTCTGAGATCTACAGAAAGAGGAAGCGAGGTGGGGCGCGATCTTGTTGCGGGCCAGCAATCAATGCCGGACAAAACGCCAACGCGTCACAGTCAGCAACAACACCTAGACAGACGTGAGCCGACAAAGAGAAAGTGTCCGGCAAAGCCGAATGTGGCGTGTGGTGGTTCAGTTGATGGAAGGAGGATTTCCCGCTCGAAGCGGTCCGGGAACTCTTTTGTGTATTTGTGGTCTCAAACGGAACCTGGCTCGCATAAAGATCATCCGTGGCTGAGATAACCGGGAAGAGGAGTACCAGGACGCACGCCAAAGTAGCCAACTGAACGGCCATACTGCGCCGTTCGTTGCCGTGCTGCCAGCGCCGCAGCCAATAACACAACGCCAGGTTGCACAGCGCCAGCCAAACTATGTTAAGAAGAACTTCCATAACCCGAATCAGAAAAGGGGGAGGGTCGAGGGGATGATACAACTCAAACCTTAAGCTAACCTTAATCTGGAAGGTTTCTCGCTGGGTGTCAGGTGCGTAAAAGAGAGAAAAGCAAGCTTGGAGTGTACCCTCGTTTGACTGCCCAACCGCGGCAAGTACAATCGAACCAGGCCCCGTAGCTCAGTTGGATAGAGCAGCGGTTTCCTAAACCGTTGGTCGGCGGTTCGACTCCGCCCGGGGCCTCCATACCTCCCACCACTTTGGCATCCTAAGGGTGGCAACCGTGCTCTAGCCTTGGTAGTGTCCTTCAAGTTAGGACACTATCCTAGCCTTCGAGCAGGGTGAATATCAGCATTAACGGGTGTATAATTCGGCCCGTTTTCGGGCTGTCTAGGCGATTTCGACAATCTGGGAGGATTCCGCCATGACTCCACCTCTGCGTGCGATCGTCTTCGTTCTTCTGCTTTGCGCGGTAACTGGTCTTACTCCAGTATTCGCCTCCACTGATTTCGTTGCGCCGCCGGGACGGACCGCCTATCCCTACACCATCATCGTCGGCCCCGACAAGAATTTATGGTTTACCGAATATGGCGGCCAGAAGATCGGCCGCTTGACCACCTCGGGCGTCCTCACCGAATTCCCGATTCCCGGCGCTCTCCAGTTGATCGGAATCGCCAGCGGGTCGGACGGCAACATTTGGTTCACCGATCAGCTGACTGGAAAGATCGGACGCATGACCACCTCCGGTGGAAACATCACACAACTAACTTTGCCCACGGGCAGTTTTCCGCAGGGCATTACAGCCGGCCCGGATAAGAACCTCTGGTTCGTCGATCAGAAGCAGAATGGTTTGTACGCGATTGGAAAACTCACCGTCGCAGGAAAGCTGACCGAATATCCCACCAACGTGAACGCAGGTGTATTCCAATCGGCGAATTTTATCTTTGCCACAATCGCTGTCGGGCCAGATCGAAATCTTTGGTTCACTAATCCGCAGGCTAACACCATCAACCAGATCGGGAAGATTACGACTTCAGGAATTATCACTTTCTATCCCACCCAGGACCTGCCCTTGGGCGTCGCTGCCGGCTCGGACGGCAACGTATGGACAATTGATTCGTCGCATGTCGCTAAGATCACCCCCGCCGGGGTCGAAACCGAATACAGCATCGGTTACGGCGGTGCGACCGGCATCATCGCCGGCCCCGATGGAAACGTCTGGTTCACCGAAAGCGACGTAGCCTTCGGCGACGTCACCCCCGCCGGTGTGGTCACCGAATATTCGTCGCTATCCCCGACCTTCGGTGATTTGTCCTCGATTTGCTCGGGTCCGGACGACGCCCTATGGTTCGTGGGTGTGACGAGTGCCAACATTGGCCGGTTTACCACTGCCGGACAACTGAGCAATACGTACTCCCTCAATGTCGGCTCCGTCCCCGATTTTGGCGCCCTGGGATCAGACGGAAATGTATGGTTCTCGGAAGTTGTTCCCAGCCGCATCGGCAACATCACGCCCAGCGGAGTGGTCACCAGCTATCCGACGCTCTCACCCAATGCATCGCCCTGGGCGATGGCGAAGGGCGGTGACGGCAATATCTGGTTTCTGGAAGCGGCCTACGGCCAGATTGCCAGCATTACCCCCTCAGGTACGGTCACGGAATATCCATTATCGGGAACTTATGCCTATCAAGGTGTGGCTGGTGGCTCCGACGGAAACGTCTGGTACACCGTTCCCTATACCCCAAACGGGCCAAGCATCGCCCGCATCACGCCGGCTGGCGTCATCACCCTGTTCCCGCTGCCGAACCCCAGTTCCATCCCGCAATACATCACCTCAGGCCCCGATGGCAATCTCTGGTTTGTTGATAGCGGTACCAATGGAGTCGGAAAGATGGATACTTCCGGAGACACTCTCGCTGAGTATCCGATTCCGACTCCCAACTCAAACCCAAGCGCGATTATCGCCGGCCCAGACGGCAATGTCTGGTTTCTCGAAAATACGTCTTTCGGGGCCGTCGCCAAGATCACAACCTCGGGCAAGGTGACCGAATATCCAGTGCAAATCCAGGCTTACCAGAACGGGATAGCCGCCGGTTCCGACGGCGCCATCTGGTTTGCGCAGTGGTACCCGAACAGCGTTGCCCGGGTTACAACGAACGGCGTGGTGAGCACCGTTACTCTGACCACGTCTAACGCAGGAGCCAGCGCAATCACCCTCGGTGGAGACAAAAAGTTGTGGGTTGCAGAAGGCATCAGCGGCGCCTTGGGCCGCATGAGCGCCATCGGTGGTACCGGCAAGAATATCAAGCCGACTCATGGCGTGTCGTTCCGTGGATACGTCGCCAGTTTCGTCGATGGCACTCCGGCGGCAACCAAGGCAGACTTCACCACCACCATCAACTGGGGAGACGGATCGAACTCTAAAGGGGAAGTATTCGGCAACATAGGCGGCCCGTTCACCGTCGGCGGAATGCACACCTACGCCGCTGCCGGTACTTATAGCGTGCAAGTACAACTTCATGACACCGTCGATAACGCAAGCTACCTCGCGACTCCATCAACCGCTGTTGTGAAGTAGATCCGCGCCCGCACCACGCTGGTTACCTGCGTAACCCCACGGGCCCATTGTCTCTGCTATACTGTTTTTGACGCTTTTGCTCGGTTTGCTCGTCAATGCGGTGGTCCTTCAGTTGGATCAGATTCATCTCCGCTTTTCCTGCCCGCCGTTCAGTTCAGCGCCAAATCTAAAAATGAATGTGAGTGGCGTGGAAGACCTCCGACGTGTGTCTGAGTGTGTGACAACCGGCCTCTCCAGAAAGAACAAACTTTAAATGACTACTTTTTCAGAACTGCCCCTGTCTGCTGCGTTGCAGCAGAAGCTGGCGGCAGCTCAATTTGTGACTCCAACCCCGGTTCAGGCGCAGGCGCTTCCGCCCGCTCTGGAAGGGAAAGATGTACTCGCCACTGCCCAGACGGGCACGGGAAAGACGCTGGCGTTCCTGATTCCGATCATCGAAATGCTGCTGCGCGAGCCTGCGCGTCAAGTAAACGCACTGGTGCTTCTGCCGACTCGCGAACTGGCGATGCAGGTTCATGAGCAATACGAAGCGTTACGCAGCAAGACGACGCCGAAAGCGTCGCTGGTAATTGGCGGCGTCAACGAGAAGGCGCAGATCCAGGGCATCCGCGTAGGTGCGGGTCTGGTCATTGCCACTCCCGGACGCTTGCAGGATTTCATCTCGCGCAACCTGGTTGATCTGCGGAATATCAAAATCCTGGTGCTCGACGAAGCCGATCGCATGCTCGATATGGGCTTTCTGCCCGCCATCCAGCGCATTGTCGGGATCTTACCCAAGCGCCGCCAGACACTGTGTTTCTCAGCCACGCTGGAGCAATCCGTTGCCCGGCTGGTGAATGATTACATGCGTCACCCGGTACGTGTGGAGTTGGGTTCCGTGCTTAAGCCCGCGGAAAGCGTCGAACTGAAGGCCTACGAGGTGCGTCCCGGGGAAAAACCTGACGTGCTCCGTCATCTGCTGTACGCCGAAAAAGGCCAGACCCTGATCTTCACCCGCACCAAGCGCGGCGCGCAACGACTTGCCAGGGAACTGGCGCGAGAGGGATTCAATGCCGCCATGATTCACGGCGACCGCTCGCAATCGCAGCGTAATGACGCCTTAAGCGGATTTCAGGAAGGCCGCTTTCAGGTGCTGGTCGCGACCGACATCGCTTCCCGCGGCTTGCACGTCGACGATGTGGCCCATGTCATCAACTACGACTTGCCGAAAATGGCCGAAGATTTCATCCACCGCGTAGGCCGTACAGGACGGGCCGGTTCTCAAGGCCGGGCTTCTTCCATCGTTTCTGGTGTCGAGGTCATCGAGCTGCGCAACATCGAGCGGACACTCAAGTTACGGATGCAACGCATGCAGATCGATGCTTCCGCTTCCGATCGACCCAAGCGTGTGATCCAAAACACGTTGGCTTCGCGAACTCTAACCCGCTTGCCGGGCGAAGTATTCGTCTAAGGACCGTTGTGGGGCGCGGACGTCATCGTCCGCGCCCTCCCTTCAAAGAACAACTTGACCCGAGTAAACACAGGCGCCCCCATCCAGCTAAGGGGGGGGGGCGAATACCGGCACTACTTTCTCCTTGACAGTTAGTAGTTTTGGAGAAACAATGCGACAGGCAAGAGGGTATCTGCGAAAATGCCTTCTCGGCTTGTACCTTCCTTTGATGTCGACCCCGGGTTCGCAATCGAGTATTCAGTAAGTTCGTTCTTGCGTTGATCATTTTGAGCGGGAGCCCCCAATGCCTGATCCTACGAACCTGAAGATAACACTAAGCTCACCTGATTCGCCCGATCCCGCAGCCATGCACGATCTGACCCAGAGGCTCGCGGGTAGCATCAATGCGGAGGGCGTGCCTGTTGAACGAGATCACGCCGAGCCGCCACATGAACCCGGGAGGGAATATAGGAGCGACCTTTCGTCCCTATATTCGCTCGTCGTGACTCTTGTTAACGCAGGGGCAGTGACGGCAGTGGTGAATGCGCTGCGTGCCGTTTTTTCAAGCGCACCCAAGTCTCTTACGGCAACGATAACGATTGGCGGCCGCACGCTAACCCTCGATGCCAAGAATCTAGACGAAAAAGAACTAGACAGGTTGACCGCGCTACTCACGAAGGATGCACCCGGATGGGCAGCCTAAGGCGATACGGAGTTCTAGTCGGGAACAGCGAATTCAAGGAGTTCCCGGCTGAAGAACTGGCTCCTCTCAAGACCCCCTGTAACGACGTTGGCTTACTGAGAGCAGCCCTCACGGAGCGGGCTAGAGGAAGCTTCGAGATCGAATGCCTCGAAAATCGCGCCAGCCACGAAGTTAAGGACGCCCTGGAGTCGGTCATCGTGAAGGCGAAGGATCCGAACACCCTTGGGCTTATCTACTACTCTGGGCACGGTCTCCTTGACCAGACCGACCGACTGCACTTAGCCACTGCGGATTCCCGCCCGAACGTTTGGAACCGAACGATCGCCATTTCGGATTTAAGCGCTTTGATACGTGTGCACAAACCCCAAAGGTTAGTGATACTGCTTGACTGTTGTTACAGCGGCGCTGGCATCAGGGAAATGGAGCTCAAGAGCTCTGGGAACGTCACATTAACCCGAATTAACGACAGCCTGAAGCAGCTCGAGGGTAAGGGAGTGGTCATGATGACGGCTACGACGCCAATTCAGAAGGCGTCAGCCAGCACTCTAACTGGTTTTGGAATTTTTACCCGACACGTCGCGGAGGGGATCGGCGCCGCTAAGGCACGGGGGCTGAAACAGGTAGTCACGGTGGCAAGCTTATACAACTATGTTGTAGAGAAAATGAAAGAGGAGGACTGTCAGCAGACCCCAATGCTGTGGAACGCACAAGCCGGGGGCGAAATCGTCCTGTCAGGATCTGATCTAATTGGTACGCGTTCCAAACCCATAGACCCAAAGCTTGGCTGGAAACTGGTGCGACAAGAACGCGCTCCGATCCTGAACGTCATCGGGCCAACATACATACTGGACAAGAATTATAACTTCGTGGATTGGAATACTGCCTTTGAGCTGATAGTTGCGCACCCCCTGGGGCTAATCCGCGGTTCGCACGTCGAATCCTTCTTGAAACACCTTCGCAATTGGAGCTCGGTTTTCCGAAGGTCGAATGAGAAATTTGTACCCGGCAACATCCCGACAGTAGACGTCGAGACTCTGGAATTCGATTCGAACGAATACGGATTAATAGTATTCAACAAGATCGCCACCCAGCTATTGAGCACAAATGGTCGTCTGCGTGCGTGGTGTGTGAACCTCAACGTGTCTAGTGTTCAGCGTCCGTACGAGTTCTGGAGGACAATGGAAGATGTATTGCGCCGCGATCTCAACTGGTCCAGGTATGCCATGTCATACGACAAGATTATATCGGAGTTCACTGAGTATGGGAAGTTGTTGGACATTGTCGTCGACAATGTCGGTGCGGCCAAACAATGTGCCGACCTTGGTGCCGGTACAGGCAACGTCACCATGAAGCTCCTCAAATCAGGCGACGATCGCCGAGTGCTCGCGGTTGAAAAGAACGAGGCGATGCTAGACTGCCTTCAAAAAAAGCTAGATCAGGGAGACGGCTTGGCAAGACGGGCGGTACTGTACAAGGGCGATATTACGACGTGCCTTATGGAGGAGCGTGAATCAAGCCTCG
>Ga0070733_10003304_pt1 | contig 11087 bp, 13 predicted proteins | sample Coa_R1_9_FD_66450 | JGI IMG/M metagenome (GOLD analysis project Ga0070733, IMG submission 66450) | Surface soil microbial communities from Centralia Pennsylvania, which are recovering from an underground coalmine fire - Coalmine... | ecosystem: Environmental > Terrestrial > Soil > Unclassified ... | reverse complement strand
CGCTTGAGCCGCCAGGCCCCGCTCAAATCAATGACGCGCAACCCTTGTGCGATGGCATCGGGAACGAGTGCGCGCGAAGCCTCATGCGGCGTGGCCAGAAAAAGTAACTCGATGCCTTGTTGCTTGAGAACCTGCCATGACAGCGGTTGCAGCGGATAGCTTCCGTTGCCCGAAAGCGCCGGAAAAATCTCAGCCAGATTCGGAGACACGTCGGCATCACTCTGCCGGCGCAGCAGCGCAGGCTTTTCTACCCGAGGATGACGCAGCAAAATCCGCGTAAGCTCCAAGCCGGAATATCCGGTCGCGCCTAACACTGCAGTCTTGAGTTTCGCAGGCATCAGGCAAGCATCTCCTCGATGCGCGCTGCCAACCTTTTCGCATCCTCTTTGTCGGGACAAATCGTCAGAATCGTGTCGTCCCCAGCGATCGTGCCAATCGCTTCCGGCCATTCCTCTTCATCGAGGGCGGCGGCGACAGGTTGCGCGCTGCCCACGCTCGTCTTGATCACGAGCAGGTTTTGTGCCGGGCGCAGCCCCAGCACAAATTCCCGCACCAGTCGCGATACGGGCGGCAAAGCTGGCGTAGACGAACTCTCACCTTGCGACAGAGAGTACCCATCGGCTGTCTTTGCCAATCGCATATCGCGAACATCCCGCGAGAGAGTTGCTTGCCCTACCTTGAGTCCCCGTTTGCGCAGAGCCCGCTGCAGATCGTCCTGGCTGGCGACGGGGCCGTGCTTTAGAAGCTGCAAAATAGCTCGTTGTCTTAACGTTTTATTCATAATGAATAATTATGCATCATGATGCATAAACATTCATTTATATTAAATGCTGGAGCGCAGGTGTCAAGCGTAAACTCACGGAGAACCAGGGCATAAAAGTGTGCTTCCACCCCTCGTTCTCTTGACGTTCCCGTGCAACCGGTCTCAGGCGCCGGGTCGCAATCGTCCCATTCGGTTGTGATAGATTGTTAATAATGTGGGCGCGTAGCTCAGTTGGCAGAGCAATGCCCTTTTAAGGCATGGGTCGATGGTTCGAGTCCATCCGCGCTCACCATATAAATCTCTGTTGTGGATGTACTTGCGGCGTTTCCTTCCTGACCATTCAAAACTTCGTTTTCACCACTGTGCCCAGTTTTGTGCCCACCCATGCGCTCCATAGCGTCGAGCACCAAGGTTCCTGATGGATGAACGTATCTGCTGGAGATCGCAATGGAACTATGTCCCGCGATCCGAGCTAGAGTCCAAACGTCACACCCGGATTCACCGAGCCGCGTACAGAAAGTGTGTCGGAGGCTGTACAGAACGAACGGACGGACAGTCGATAGCTTCAGGGCATTGTTGTGCTGCTTTTTCACGGTGGAATGGTTTATGTGCCCCGCCTTGGTTGGTGCTGGCCATACCCAGCCTTCTTCTTTGCGACCCTGAGCTATCCACCTGGTTTCGAGGATGATGCGGACGCGGCGCGTAATCGGGATAAACCTGCGTGCGGCCTTGGTCTTGCCCTTCGCGACAAAAATTGTGCTGTAGCGACCGTTAGTCCACGAGATGTATTCCCATTGCATCCGATGTAGCTCATCCGGGCGCATACCAGTATCCACGAGCAACGTTGCAACATCCGCGAGCAGCGGCGTCGCGACTGCAAGGTAACGGGCTTCTTCTTCGGGCATAACGACTCGTTCGCGCCTCGATTCGCCGGTGAGTAATTGCATCCTCGGCGCGGCCCCAATCATTCCCCAATCCGCTGCGAGTCGAAGAATTCGGCGTAGGACACGGAGCGAGCTGTTAATGGAGCCTGGCTCTAACCCCTGCGCCAGACGCCATGCTGCGAACCCGGCAGCTCTTTCCCCGCCGATCTCATCAAGAGGACTTTTCGCCAGCGGTGCATATCTCAGTAGCGGCCGCATCCCCGCCCGATACCATATCCATGAACTTCTGGGTTTGGCGTATGGCTCGATTCGTTGACTACAGAACTCTTCGAACGTCGGCGCTTTCTTCTTCTCACGTATCCCCACCTCACCCTTGGCCAGGCTGGTCCTGTGCGCGGCTTCCATCTGACGTGCGACTTTGTCGTTTCCCTGTTTGGTGGACTCGCGGAACATACGGCCCTGCCACATAAACTTGTACCAGTAGACTCCGCCTCGCTTGTATGTGCTCACTAGAGAACTCCTCGATCGGATTTGCCTCCCGAAGCCTGCGCACGTCGGAGGTGGTTGTCCTTTACTGCGCAGCTGTGCTTACAATATTTTTGATCCAGCCGCTGGCTCACGAAATATCGCGTCACACAATCGCGATATCCGCAGATGCGAGTGCGCCCCTCGAAATGATCGTTCATGAACCGAAGGCAAAGATATGCCCACAGATTTTGAGTGACCAAAGTAATTGCGTTGATCCTCGGAGCCATGCCCTCTTTCGAAAACGGAAGCATCTTCACGCGACTCATAAAGCGATCTTCCAGGCCAGCCGTCGAATTACCCGTGAAGATGAAAACCGTGTTTGGTGGGAAGCCAGTAGCATCCAGCAGGGACAAGAATGCAAGCTGAGCGGCGGAACTCATCTGGTCTGCTTCGTCTACAATCACCGCGTGCATCTTGCTGCGCCGCTCTGGCCTGAAAATGTCATGCGGTACGTAGTTACACGCCAGTTTTATGTTGCGCACGGCCTCTAGGTCGCAGTCCTTGGACGCGATGTGGTGAACTTGGGCTGGCAGCTCATTCGCAACTGCCAACGCCATCTCAGTTTTTCCCAGCCCACTGGCCCCAAGAAAAAACCATGCGCTGGGCTTGGGACTCGCTAACAGACTCAGCATCACCTTACGCGGGAACGCCTGCATGAAGTCTGCAACCCGTTTGGGTTTGTATTTATCGCTCAGTGATTCCGGGAAAGTAAACCCGACCTGCATCGGAGCGCTTGCGCCCACCTCAAAGATGCTAGAAGCCATCAGCGCACCTCCAGGTAGAGCGTGACGGCGATGACTAAGATGCTTACCAACGTGACTGCCAAGTATCGCATCGTGGTCAACGCGATTTGTTTGTCGCTTCGGCGATGTCTATCGGGGTAGCAGATGCTCGGCTTAGGTTGTGCGACTGGAGCTGGGACAACGACCAGTTGCGAGAGTCTGATTCTGTATTCAGCTGTCTTAAGCATGGGCCACCCCGCACGCTGCGAGGAATCGTTCTCGCTTGAAGTTGGCATTCGTGGTCCGGAGTGTGTAGGCGAAGTCCTCGGCTACTCGCTTGCGATCTTCGGGGCTGATAGCAAGCGCCTTTATCGTCGCGACAATCAATACGAAATCTTTGCGGCTCATGTTTTTTCTCCGTTCGTGGATTTTGTGTTTCGCGAACGGGGCGACCATAACCTGAGTGGGAACTTTTCATGTATTACTCTGGGCTAAGTTTCGAAATGCAAAGGCCGATATTTTTCTTGACATGTTTTCGAGCAACCGCGTCGCGGAAAATCGGGTGCAGTAATAGAAGCGAACGCGGATTGTTGGATGTGTAATAAGATTTTGGAGGGCAAGATTTTTCGCGATGCACGGCGATTCAAACCGATTGCAAACTGCGCGCTAACCAGCAACAAACCTGAGCTTGCAAGCGATCAGCGGGGCAATCGCGATCTATCCGCGAGATGAAAATCTGACACCGAAGATGACGCCGGGGGATGTGTTGCTGATGTCTGGTCTTGGGTTTTGCTGAGCTTAAGTATCTTTTACGATTTTCTGGGTCTTGCCTACCCCGGCCAACCCCCTTGCGCGCGCGTAGGGACCGGGCATCACCTAGCGAGACGTGTCATTGCTACAAGCTAATCACGAGCACCGCACATAGGTTTTTTTGGCAGGATGGGGTTATCGCGTGTTCCCTGGCAACCTGAGACTGGAGAAACATCTACGCGGAGAATTGCGGGAGTTCGATGCGGAGGGATTCTGCGGTTTGAGCTGTAGGATGCGACCACTACTTTACGATTTTGTCCAGGTCGGCCCCCCGGCCTGTCCCCCTGACCCATATTAATAGGTGCGGGTTACGTAGCGGTAGGCGCTCCTTTATTGGAGACTTGGACCCGCCCCTGGGGGCGTGGTCTCCCTGTCAGTTTTGACAGTGTCCTCGAATGCGTTCCATTTATACGCTGATGTAACCGGGACTGCGAAGTGTCGTGACGATGCTTTTTCCTTGATTAAGCCGGCAGGGGAGGCCTGCATGTCTGAATGGGTGGGACTGATTCTGGTCTGTGCAGCGATTCTTCCGGCTTATGGTCAGACGTCATCCAAGTTTCAGCCAGGGACGATCACTGCGGTTACAACTCATCAAAATGCGCCGGGAGAATCCGCCGGTGGCGTCGCCCGCTATGACGTTTCGGTAAAGGTTGGCAACACGATCTACACGGTGTTGTACACGCCTCCCAACGGCGCAAACGCTGTAGAGTATTCCCGTGGCTTTGATCTGTTGGTTTCGGTCGAAGGCGACACCCTGACTTTTAACAGCAAGCTTTCAGGGACCACGGTTGTACCGATTCTAAATCGGCAGACACTCCCCGCTCAAAATGGCCTCGATTTGTCCAAGGCTCCCAGTCAGTATTTCACGATGAAGCAGCAGCATCTTTCCCAAGCCCTCAATCTTAGTGAAGATCAGCAGGCCAGAATTAAGCCGATCCTGGAACAAGAAACCGGTGAGGTGGGGCAGATTTTCGGCAATGCCGTCATTTCCCGCAAGGACAAGCTAAACCGGTGGATGAAGATTGTGCAGTCATCGGACGACAAGATAAAACCACTGCTGTCTCAAACGCAGTTGCAGACGCTTCAGGGTCTACGCAAGGAGCAGAAGCAGGACATCAAGAAGCTCATCGCGGAATAGCAGACTGCCAACCAGACTTGTAATTACGGATTTCAGATTCACGGCGAGGCCTGCCTGCAGCCGGTAAACCTGCTTAGCCAGGACTTGGACTTCGCACACAACTAGTTATGCTTCATCGGATCGACCCCAGAGCCGCAGGCCACGCGAGTTCACTGAAGCCCTTGGCGCTGGCTTGCCGGGCTGCTCCCTCGTTGCCTTGTTAACGACAGTAAGGAATTGCCGTCATCATCATCATCGTGAGGCATATCATTGCATTGATTGAGGAACGGTTTGCGCAACGGTTCAGACAGGCGTTGTGAATCACGACGTGACCTAATCGTCCCAACTATTTTCGGGACGCAAGAATATTCCGTCTCGCCCCTCCGAGGGGATTTTCCGGAGCAGCGGTCCGGAGTCGGGTCAATGCGTCTTGTGACGGAAAACTAAATCATCGAAGCTATCTTGGCCGATGGCTCGGCGGAGTTCCGCAAAGGCAAAAAACGGGATGAGCACTACAAAGATCGTGACCCCGATTATCAATTGACCTTCGAGACCACCTCCCGCAAGTTCCGGAAGGCTTTCGGCGATAGTCTTGCCGTGAAACAGGCCGATCAGGACGTCTTCCACAATGTTGAAGCAAATCAGGATTATTGCGAAAAGACCGGACTTGAGGGTAACAGTTGCTAACATCGTTGCCCCGGTTAAGCGCTTTCCTGCATGTAGGGCATCGGCGATCAAGATTACTTTGGCCAGGATTAGCGCGTTGATCAGAGAAAAGCCCACCCTATATGAGTAGGGAAGATGCTGCGCTCGAAGAACCCCGAGACGGTGCAACTCAAACACCATGAACAGGACCGAGAGGTAGGCAGTGATGACGAGCATTCGCTTGACTTCTTCAATCGCTTTCTGTTTCAGTGATCGTGTCGTTTCCTGCAGCATCTTCGCACCTTAGTTACTTGGGCATGAATGAGAACACACCGAGCACCGCACTGCCAATCACCAGCAGGGCCGGATTGACTTTGTACTGCTGCAGAATCAACAGAACACCAACGGCAATCGCGGCCGTTTCCACGCCGGAGATCGCGCCTCTTGCCATGGTGAAGCAGCCGGCCAGCAGCAGCCCAATCGATACTGGCGCAAGCCCCTGCTGAATGGAAGTCCTCCACGGCCATTTCTCGATCTTCTTCCATAACCGGGCGACCACAAATGCGAGGAGTGCCGTCGGCGCAAAAAAAGCAAACAGTACTGCGACCGCGCCGAGCATCCCGCCCGCCCATTGTCCGATGACGAGGATCATCATCATGTTGGGGCCGGGGGCCATCTGCCCCACACTATACAGATGGATCAACTGTGGGAAGGTAAGCCACTTGTGGACCTCGACGGTCAGAATCTTCATTTCGGGGAATGCCGCCATGCCCCCGCCGACGGTAAGGATCGATAGATACGCGAATACGCGAACCAGTGCCGGAATCTGGTTCATAAAGTCGCACTCTCTTTCTGTTTTTTGGGAGGCCGATGGAAGAGGATCGCCAACAGGCCAACGACTACGAGCGTGCGTGGAACCGATTGGTGCAACCGGTTCACGGCAATCACAGTCAGTGCCATGAAGACGAAGTCAAATTTTCCTGCGAGCGATTTCTTACTGAGCCCCATAACCGTGTACAGGATCAGGCCAACCGCCGCCGCCGCCACACCCTTCAGCGCGGCCGTGACAAAGTCGTGGTCTCCGTGGATGCGGTAGAACATACCGACGACGTACATGAGCGCACCGCCCGGCAGGCAAATGCCGATGATGGCAGCGATAGAGCCGAGCGCACCACGCAGCTTGTCGCCTACCAGGATCGCCATATTCGTGGCGTTCAGGCCAGGAAGACTCTGGCTGATGGAAAGCATCTGGACAAATTCCTTGTCATCGACCCAGTGCCGCTTGGTCACGAGGCTGCCGCGAAGGTACGGCACGACACCGCCAAAGCTGGTGGCTCCGATGATCAGGAACTCGAGGAAGATCCGGCCAATTGAGGCTTCAGATGCGGTAGCAGAATCGGCTTCGGGTTGCAAAACGAGTTTCGTAGCCGTTTCACTCATGGCTTTGGGGCTCGTTCCCCTTGAGACGGTAAACCATGCCCGTCTTGGTCACGCCGAGGGCGAGCCAATCCTGGACGTCCTCTTGCAAGGTCACGTAGAACTGCGCGGCCAGTTTTTTCTGCTTTTCAGCTACGTCCGCTTTGTGATCGAACTTTACCTGGAACGCAAACTCCCCCACCAGAGACTTATGCTCGCCGCGTGTGCGCCACAACCCGATGTCGCACTTGGCGACGACGCCTTTCCCGAAGTCCAGCTGACCTAGCGGCAGCAGCACCTCTTCCACAATGCCTTCGTTCACCAGGCTTATTTTCTCGCCATCGTCCTTCTTGATGGCGGCGAGCGCCGGGAACACTCTGCATAGAGTGGCCATCGAGGTTCGATCCGCGTCGTGCATCTGGCTCAATCCGAACTGGCAGTTGTGCGAGTACAAGATGCGATATCCCCCGACCTGGTCCTTCAGAGGAAGCGCCTCAGCCTTAAACTTGATTCGGTACTTACCGGCGATCTTGGGCCGCACGTCCATGGTCGTCGCTTTTTGCTCATCTGGGTGGCGGAACTTGAAGACGATCTCTGGATCGCCCACGGGAAAACCATCCACGTAGCAAATGCGCCGGCGCAGGATGAACGCGTTGTTGTACAGCCGGAAATCAGGAGTGTCGCCGAAAAGGATCTCCCGGACTTCTGGTCTTAGCCCAGCCTCACGGTCTTCTATGAAACCAACATCGAGTCGCTTCGCAGAACTCTTCACGATCTTGCCGAAGTCGCGGAAACTCTGCACCGAAGTGAAGCGATCGGGCTTCAATATAAGCTTGGCTTCCAGATACTGCACGCGGTCTAGAGGCGCGCCGTCGGCATAAGCTGATCCCGAGGCTACCATCGGCGAATCTCGCTGCTTGGACTTCTTGTCGCCCTTGTCCTCTTTGTCCTTCTTATGCTTCTGCCTGTCCTTCTTCGACATTCGATTCCTCCAAGAGATCCCCAGTAGGATTAGACAAGCCCCTGATCCCGCCTGACAGATTGCCCAATGAGATATCCAGTCCACGCCCCCACCGCGATGGCGCAAGTGGTAGTAAAGACAATGCTCAGATTGGAAATAAGCGCAACCGGTGCGCTGGGCCCTTCTCCTTTCAGAGAGGAGATTTCCAGAAAGCCGACAATGGCTCGAAAGAGTGCTCCAGCCGCACCGAGGGGAATGATGCCGGCCAGCATAACAATCGGTGAAACACCCGGACGCCGGACCAAACTGACTACGATGAAAATAACCACGGCAGCGGAAACGAATGTTGCGAGATTCTGGCTCGCACCCCAGCCCATCAACAGATCGCGAACCAGGCGTGCGATGAATCCGCAGCAGAGACTCGGCACCAGTGCCCAAGAGGGAGCGGAAAAAACAACAGCCATCCCAGCAGAAAAGATCGCTGACCACAGGCTGTTCAGTAGAATTGCGATTAGGTCCATTTTTTTTTCAGGTCGCTACAAGGCTGAATTTGCGATGGCCACGGCGACGGTCATAATGAAGAATAAGGAGCTCGCATCGAAGAGCCGTTGAACTCCCAGAAACAAATACTTGCCGGATGCAATGTCAACAAAGCCGTTGATCAGCGGGATCCCCGGAACCATATATATGACCGACCCAATTAGCGTTGCCCCTGCTACTCGGCTCCAGCCAAGCCTGAGCCCAGCGACCGCAACGAAACCCGAGATGAGTGCGCAAAAGAAAGTGACCGCCCAGCGCGGTACGTTCCGTTTTTGCAGTAGAGATCGGACGAACTGCCCAACCGCTGCTGCCACAAGCACAACCCCCATCCCTACCCAATCTCCACCTGTGCTTCGGGAGAAGGCCGCCGCGGCACAAGCGGCAGCCAATATCGTCGTCCAGCGACTGTGAGGGGAAGCCAATTGCTTGACTCGCTCGACCTGAGAAACAAAGCCAGCGGTATCCATTTCTCCTCTTGCAAATCGTTCGCTAAGAACCGTGGCTTCAGAAGCACGAACAAGATGCAGTCCTGGTGGGCCGAGCGCGTGGAACACTGTCCAGGCCTGTCCGTTCGTGACAGTACTGGCCGCGATGAAGTCCTGTCGGTAAACAGTGGAGACACGCTCTTCCCCATATCCCCTCAGCACGTTCTTTAGAGTCGTGTCTGCCATCGGGGTTGAACCACCACTCTGCAGGACGAGCGAGGCCAAATCTAGCGCTGCAGTGACAGCTAGCGTAACGTCTTCGGACTTATGAGATACACCTGCTTGCACGTCTGCCCCTTTGTCATTCTGACGTCGATTAATTCACGGTCACCTCAACCTTGAACACACCAGTCCACTCGTAGCCATTCGGATTCCAGAAGATCGAGCCGTCGAGTGGCTGGCTGCGGCCTAGAGCGTCGATGGCTCGCGACCAAATCTCATGGACGCCAGGCTTGAGATTCGCCTGCGTGGTCCACCGATACCAAGCATAGGGACTGTCGGGCACCTCGAACTTCGCGGGCTGCCAGCTTTGGCCGCGATCGCACGACACTAGCACCGACTCCAACCGTGCCGAGCCATCGTTGTACGCGACGCCGCTGACCGTGACTGCACCGGCTCTCAGTTTGGCCCCCGACTCAGGAGCAAGGATGTAACTCATCAGGCGAATGTCCCAAGTGGGTCGGCTGTTCTCCAGAGTGAATCTGAACTTTTCGCCGGGCTGGAGGAGAGACAACGGAACGCGATACTCGGTCGCATGGTAGAAGTTTGGGGACTCGGCTGTCTCAAACCGCAGCCGGCGGAGCCACTTTATATGCATGGTGCCAAATAATCCCGGTGTCACCAGACGCACAGGCCCACCGTGTATGCCAGGCAGAGGCTCGCCGTTGAGATTCAGGGCAAAGATACTTCTCTCCAGGACGGGTGCCGCCGGCAAACTGTGTTCGAAGTCTGGTCTCTCAAGTCCCAGGGGCAAGTCATGGCCCTCGGCGGTCACAAACTTTACTTGGGGATCTACGCTGACGTTGTACTTCTCAAGTATTGCTTTCAATGGGACGCCAGCGAAGCGTACGTTGCCCACTCCGCCCTGATTCCACGGGGTCCCCGGGATGCCTCGGTATTGCGACCGGCCATTGCCTGAGCACTGGAGGATCATCTCGTATTCGACCTGTTCCATCTTGAGCAACTCTTCGCCGCGAATGACGACGCGAAAAGGTCTGATCAGCCCAACCAACTCGGTCTCCCAGCCTTCCAGCGGAAGAGGTTCGAGGGTCATACCCTTGGGCAAGTCCTGGATGTTGCGGACGAACAGGTACTTCTTGTCCGTGATACGTTGTTCCGCGAGTAAGCCGACCGGAGTTGAGAGCACGAGAGGAACCGCGGACATAACTTCGAGCCGTTCGTCTTTCCCCTTGATCGATGTTGGTTCATCCACGCTGCGCGATCCAATTGGCTTACTTAGCGCAGTTTGTGTTGACATACATTCTCCTTCTAAGCTTGGCTGACAGAATTACCTCGCGTGCCGTGACGAAGCCCCGCCCCACGGCGAATCGCACAGTTTAATCATGGTTCCTCCTTTTGAGGTGGCGGCATAGGAAATCGATCTCGTCGGTCACGCTACGTTCGAAATTCTCGCCGATGTACGGGTCGAAATGCTCGAGCGGGTAACGGCACACCTCGGAACGGTCCCCCATGATGCGCGCGACCGCCTCCGCCGCTTCGGGAGGCACGACTGAATCATTCTCACAGATTTGAATCAGCGCCGGGCATCGCACCTGCTGGGCACTGCGCACTGGCCGATAGAAACCTGCGAGGACTGCGATGCGGGCCGCGACCTCCCAGCGAAAGTCCTTGGGCGCGATCGTGCGGAAGCCCTCAACGGCGCCGTTCGATGTGATCACTGCGAGACTACCCGTAGGCCCGGCTGCCTTTATCCAGTGAGTGGCGCCGAACAGGGCCATCAACAGGTCAAATGTCCCGTGGGCGGTGAGCCTCAGGATCTGACGGAGGCCTGCATATCTCCAAATCTGGAGGACGGAGGCGCGTCCATCCATCATCGGGCATTGCGCCACGATCGCCGCGATGCGTGAATCCCGGGCAGCAGTGGTCAGCACGTGACCTCCCGAAAACGACGTACCCCACAGCGCAATCCGCCCTGGGTCGATCCCAGGGAGCGACCGTGCAAACGCGACGGCGCTCGCGTAGTCCTCAAGTTGGCG
>Ga0070733_10003303_pt1 | contig 11088 bp, 9 predicted proteins | sample Coa_R1_9_FD_66450 | JGI IMG/M metagenome (GOLD analysis project Ga0070733, IMG submission 66450) | Surface soil microbial communities from Centralia Pennsylvania, which are recovering from an underground coalmine fire - Coalmine... | ecosystem: Environmental > Terrestrial > Soil > Unclassified ... | reverse complement strand
TTCTATCTGAAGCTCAACACCAAGGTCGCGCCGACCGACGACATCCATATCCGCCGCGCGCTCGCCTGCGCGACCGACTATGAGACGGTGCGCAAGGACATCTTGCCGGGCGGCGTACTGACAACGCCATTGCCGAAACTCTTCGCCGATTTCCATGATGACGATGCGCCGGCGCCGAAATTCGATCTCGATTGCGCCAAGGCGGAGATCGCCAAGAGCAAATACGCCGATCAGAAGCCGATACCCATCTCGCTGATCTACGTCGCCGGGGCGAAATTCGAGGAGGACTTGGCGCTTCTTATGCAAGCTCAGCTCGATCAGCTCGGCTTTAAGACAACGGTTCAATCCGAGCCGTGGAACCGCGTGACGGAAGTCGCGACCAAGGTCGAGACAACGCCGAATATTTCGGAGGTCTTCTTCGGCCCTACCTACCCTTCGCCGGACTCGATGTTCTTTACCCAATATGATTCCAAGGCGGCTGGCACATGGGCTTCGATGGAATGGCTCAAAGATCCCGATATCGACAAGGAGATCGAGGCCGCGCGCGCAACCAACGACCTCGCTGAGCAGCAGAAGATTTACAAGACGCTGCAAAAGGACCTGATCGAACGCCAGCCCGACGTGTTCCTGCTGACCCAGCGCGTGCAACATGCGATGGACAAGTGCCTCGACGGCTACGCGCCGATCCCGATGCAGTCCTTCGACTACAATATGCACAACTACAAATGGACTTGCGGCAAGAAGGGCTGAAGAATGGGACGCGATCGCTGCGCGCCCATTATTCTCGGCGTCATTGCGAGCGAAGGGAAGCAATCCATTCATAGGGCGCCGCCCTACGAGTGGATTGCTTCGTCGCTTCGCTCCTCGCAATGACGGGGAGACAGCGCTTTGGAATTCTTGTTCTTCCTGATCCGGCGCGTCTTATGGTCTCTTCTCGTGCTGGTCGGCCTGTCGATGGTGATCTTCATCATCGCTCGGGTCGTGCCTGGCGACCCGGCGCGTATGGCGCTTGGGCCAAGAGCCAGCCAGGAACAAGTCGAGACGCTGCGCAAGAGCATGGGCCTCGATCTGCCGATCATCGAGCAATATGCTCGTTTTGTCGGCGGCCTCGCCCATGGCGACCTTGGCACGTCCTTTCTGACCAAGCGCTCGGTCAACGCCGATATTTCCGAGACCTTCGCGGCGACGCTCGAACTGGTCATTACGACCGTGTTGATCGCCTTTGCCGTCGGCGTGCCGCTCGGGGTCGCCGCCGCCCATTGGAAGGACGGGTGGGCCGACAATTGCGTGCGGCTCTTCGCCATTCTTGGCGCGGTGACGCCAAGCTTTTTTCTTGCGTTGCTGCTGCAAGTGCTAGCCGGCTACGTGCTGCATGTCCTGCCGACGACCGGCCGCCTGCCGCCCGGCATGGCCTTCCAGCCGGACATCACCGGCCTTCTCCTCATCGACTCGCTCATCAAAGGCCGTCTCGACGTTCTCGGCGAGGCCTTGCGCCACCTTCTTCTGCCCGCGGTCGCTCTCGCTATGGCGACGACAGGTCAGATCGCGCGCATCACGCGCTCCAGCATGATCGACGTCGCCAAGCAGGACTACATCGAAGCGAGCCGCGCCTTTGGCATACCGACGCGCGTGCGCCTGTTCAAATATATGCTCAGGCCCTCGTTCGTGCCGCCTTTGACCATCATGGGCCTCGAATTCGCATCCTTGATCGGCAACGCCTTCGTCGTTGAGCTGGTCTTCGCTTGGCCCGGCATGGCCGCTTATGGCGTGCGCACGATCATGCAGAAGGACCTCAACGCCATTATGGGCGTAGTGATGATCTCGGGTCTCTTCTTTGTCTGCGCCAACCTGCTGGTCGACCTCATCGTCGGTTTTGTCGATCCGAGGGTGCGTATTCAAGGCGCGCGCTGATGGCCGATCAGACCCTCCAGGCGCCCTTTGTCGCCCCGGCCCGCCTCACAACGGGCCAGCAGAACTGGCGGCGCTTTTCCTCAAATCCGACGGCGGTCATCGGCGCCGCGATCGTCGTCCTTGTCGTGCTCGCCGCGATCTTCGCGCCGTATCTTGCGCCCTACCCGACCCACGCTGGCGAAATCGTCAATTTCCGCGCCCGCCATCATCCGCCCTCGCTGCAATATTGGTTCGGCACCGACGACGTCGGGCGCGACATATTCAGCCGCGTCCTCTTCGGCTATCGCGTCTCGCTCATCCTTGCCATTGTCGTGCTGGGCATCGCTGTCCCGTTGGGGACGACGCTTGGCCTCCTCGCCGGATATTTCGGCGGCTGGATCGAAATCATCATCATGCGCCTGACAGATATCGCGCTCGGCATTCCGCCTTTGGTGATGGCGCTCGCCGTATCTTCGATCCTGTCGCCTAACTTGATCAACGCGATGCTCGCCATCTCCATCCTGTGGTGGACCTGGCACACGCGCCTCATCTATTCGATTACCCGCACTTTGCGCGGCCAAGAATTCGTCGAGGCCGCGCGGACGCTGGGCGCCAGCCCCTTTCACATCCTTTTTCGAGAAATCCTGCCGAATTGCGTCTCCGCGATCTCAGTCAAAGTGTCGCTGGACGCCGGCTTCGTCATCCTCATCGGCGCAACGCTCTCGTTCCTGGGCCTCGGCGTTCAGCCGCCGACGCCTGATCTCGGCACGATGGTGGCGAGCGGCGCGAATTTCCTGCCGGACAATTGGTGGGAGTCGATCCTGCCGGGATTCGCCATTCTTTTCGTGACGCTCGGCTTCAACCTGCTCGGCGACGGCCTCCGCGATCTCTTCGACGTCGAGGAGGTCCGATGAGCGCGACGCTGCTCTCGCTGCGCGACCTGTCGCTTGAGTTCTCGCTCTTTGGCCGCCGCGCCTATGTTCTCAACCGAGTCTCGCTCGACGTGCCGGAGGCGCGCCACGTCGCGCTGGTCGGCGAATCTGGCTGCGGCAAGAGCGTGACTATGCGCGCCATCATGGGGCTCCTCAGGTCGCCGCCGGCGAGGATCACCGGCGGCGAGATCCTTTTCGATGGCCGCGACCTTCTCACAATGAGCGCGCCGGAGCGCGAAGCATTGCGCGGCGTTGCGATGTCGATGGTCTTTCAAGACCCGATGACATCGCTCAATCCAGTTTTTTCAGTCGGCGATCAGATGGGTTCGATCCTGAAATACGCCGATCGTCGGCTCGGTCGCGCGCGCTCCAAAGCCGAGCGCATGACGCGCGTCTATGAAGTGCTGCGGCAAGTGCGCATGCCCGACCCAGAGCGCATCGCCCTCGCCTATCCTTTCATGCTGTCAGGCGGCATGCGTCAGCGCGTGTTGATCGCCATGGCGCTGCTCAATGAGACCCGCCTCCTTATCGCCGACGAGCCCGGCACTGCGTTGGACGTCACCACGCAGGCGCAGATCTTGAAGCTGCTGCAGGACCTTGTCGCGGAACGTCATCTGGCGCTGCTGATGATCACCCACAACCTCGGCGTCGTGCGCGCATCCGCCAACTACGTCTATGTGATGTACGCCGGGTCGGTCGTCGAGCACGGGCCGACCGCTGCGCTCTTCGCCAATCCGCGCCATCCCTATACGCGAGCGCTGATCGATTGCGTGCCGAAGCTTTCAGGTCGGACGACGTTCAGGGGCATCGAGGGAACTCTGCCTGACTACGCGGCGCCGCCGCCCGGCTGCCGTTTCGCGCCGCGCTGCCCCCATGCGACCTCAGTCTGCGCGACCCCGCCGCCCGATCTCGCCGTAGGCGGCGCGCATGGCGTTTCCTGCTGGCTTGAAGCGGAGAAGGCGGCATGAGCGCGCCGCCGCTGCTCGAAGTGATCGGCCTTTCAAAGAACTTTCGGGCGCGCGGCGCCTTCGGTCAAAGGGCGGGCGAGGTCAAGGCGGTGCGCGGCGTGAGCTTTGCGATCGCGTCAGGAGAAGTCTTTGGCCTCGCCGGGGAGAGCGGCTCCGGCAAGTCGACGATCGCGCGCATGATCCTCGGCCTCACCGCGCCAAGCGCCGGCGCCATCATGATCGAGGGCGTCGAGGCTTCGCCCGGCGCCAGCCGCGCAAGGGCGATCCAAATGGTCTTCCAAAATCCAGGGTCGTCGCTCAATCCACGCCGCTCGATCGGCCAGTCGATCGCTGTGCCCCTGGAGGCTGCCCGCCGACGACGCGTCGCGGTTGCGGCGCGCGTCGACGAATTGCTGAAGATGGTGCAATTGCCGGCCGACTTTGCCGAGCGCTATCCGCACGAACTTTCGGGCGGACAGAAACAGCGCGTCGCCATCGCCCGCGCGCTCGCCGCCGAGCCGCGGCTGATCCTGCTCGACGAACCGACTTCGGCGCTCGACGTCTCCGTTCAAGCCAAGATCATCGAGCTCTTACAAGAACTCGGACGGACGCTCGGCTTGACCTTCCTGTTCATCTCGCATGATCTGAGCTTGATGCGTAACTTCGCCTCGCGCGTCGGCGTTCTCTATCTCGGCCAGATCGCAGAGATCGGCGAAACAACCGCGCTGTTCGCTTCGCCCGCCCATCCCTATACGCGCTCCCTTTTGGCTTCCGTTCCTGTTATCACCGCCGAGGAAGAAGCGATGCGTCCCAATGTTCCGATCATCGAAGGCGAGGTGCCGAGCCCCGCAAACTTACCTGCCGGCTGTTCCTTTCACACGCGCTGTCCGAATGTTTTTGCGCCCTGCGACGCCATCGATCCGGACTTTACAGTGATCGCCGCCGATCATCGCGCGCGTTGCCACCTGCTGCGACCGGAAGCCGATACGACTTTGCCGCGTTGAACGAGACGAGGGCCACAACCGTGATCAGAATCGGAATAGACGTCGGCGGAACCAACACGGACGCGGTCGTGATGGACGGCGGCGCCGTGCTGGCCGGGGTCAAGGCGCCGACCACCAAGGACGTGATGTCCGGCGTCGTCGCCGCCCTGCAAAAGGCGCTCGAGGCCTCCCGACTGCCGGCGAGCGCCATCGATGTCGTGATGATCGGCACCACGCATTTCACCAACGCCGTGGTCCAGCGGCGCGATCTTGCGCCGACCGCCGCGGTGCGGCTCGCCTTGCCGGCGACGGCCTCGTTGCCGCCGATGGTCGACTGGCCCGAGGACTTGCGCGACGCGATCGGCAATCACACGTACCTCGCTCATGGCGGCAACGAATTCGACGGCCGCGCCATATCGGCGCTGGATGAGGCCGAGCTCCGCCGGATCGCCGCCGACATCAAGACGAAAGGAATTCGCTCCGTCGCGATTACCGCCGTTTTCAGCCCGGTCAGCACCGATTTCGAAAAGCGCGCCGGCGCGATTTTCGAAAGCGCGTTGCCAGGCGCTCACGTGACATTGTCGAGCGACATCGGCCGCATCGGCCTGCTGGAGCGCGAGAACGCCGCGATCATGAACGCCTGCCTTCGCGATCTCTCCAAGCTGGTGATGGACGCGTTCCGCGCGGCGCTCGACAAATGCGGCGTGAAATGCCGCTTCTTCTTGACCCAGAATGACGGAACGCTGATGGACGCGGCTTACGCCGAAAAATTTCCAGTGCTCACTTTCGCCTCAGGCCCGACCAATTCGATGCGCGGCGCGGCCTTTCTCTCCGGCGTGTCCGAGGCGGTGGTGGTCGACATTGGCGGCACGACCAGCGATGTCGGCTCGCTGCACAAAGGCTTCCCACGCCAGGCGACGGTGGCGGTAGAGGTCGGCGGCGTGCGCACCAATTTCCGCATGCCGGACGTCTTCTCCTTTGGCCTTGGCGGCGGCTCGCATGTCGTCGACGGGCCGAACGGCGTGAAAGTCGGGCCGCTGTCGGTCGGCTATCGCCTGACCGAGGACGCGCTCGTGTTCGGCGGCGCGCAGATGACGACCACAGACATTGTCGTCGCGGCGGGCCGCGTTGACCTCGGCGATAAAAACCGCGTCGCCTCGATCCCAAAGGACCTCATCGCCCGCACCGAAGCGCGCATTCTCGAAATGCTGGAGAACGCAGTCGAACGGACGCGCCTCTCGCCCGAACCTTTGCCGGTGATCGTGGTGGGCGGCGGCTCGATTCTGGTCAAGGACAAGATCGGCGGGCTCGAAGTGGTCAAACCGAACCACTTCGCCGTGGCCAATGCGGTGGGCGCCGCCATCGCGCAAGTCTCGGGCGAAGTCGACCGGGTCTACGCTCTCGCCGAGATCGGCCGCGCGGAAGCGCTGGCGGACGCGCGAGCCAAGGCGACGCAAGCGGCGGTCGCGGCTGGCGCGCGTGAAGATACGATCGAAGTCGTCGACGTGGAGGATGTGCCGCTCGCCTATCTTCCCGGCAATGCGACGAGGGTCCGGGTGCGCGTCGTGGGCGAGCTCAATGTCGTCTAAAGGCTATCTGCTTCAAGAAAGCGACCTGTTGCCGCTCTCGCTCGGCGCCGCGCTTCTCGGCACGGGCGGCGGCGGCAACCCCTATATCGGCATGCTGCGCACACGCGAATTGATGCGTAAAGGCGCTCAAGTCGAAGTCCTGCCGTTGGACGCGCTGCCAGGCGACGCTTTCGTTGGTTCGGTCGGCGGCATTGGCGCGCCGGTTGTCGGCGTCGAGAAGATCAAAGAGGGCGCCGAGTGTTTGCGCGCGCTGCGCGCCGTCGAAGAGGCCGCCGGCGTCAAGGTCGCCGCGTTGATCTCGGCGGAGATTGGCGGCGCCAACGCAATGGAGCCGATTTCGACCGCCGCGCGGGCGGGACTTCCCGTTCTCGACGGCGACGGCATGGGCCGCGCCTTTCCCGAAGTGCAGATGTCGACCTACTTTATCTACGGTCTTGAGCCTTGGCCGGGGGCGATCGCCGACGACAAAGGCAATGTCGTCGTGTTCAAGAAAACGGTCGACATGTATTGGCTGGAGCGCTTTGCGCGGCACATCGCCGTCGACATGGGCGCCGGCGCCGGCTTCGCGACCACGCCGATGTCAGCTTCATTTGTGCGCCGCGTGGCGGTGCCGGGCACGGTGACGCAGGCGCTGGCTATTGGCCGCACCATCCTCACTGCGCGGGCCAAGCGTCAGGACGTCGTCGGCCGGCTCATCGCGACGACCGGCGCGACGCTGCTCTTCACCGGCAAGGTGACCGACGTTCGCCGCGAGCTCAAAGGCGGCTTCGCCATTGGCGAGGCGGCGCTTGCCGGCTTCGGCGATCACGCCGGCGCGATCGGGCGCATCGCCATCCAGAACGAGAATCTCGTTCTCTGGGTCGACGGCGTGCCTGTCGCGATCGTGCCCGACCTCATCATCAATGTCGAAATCGACACCGGCGAGCCGATCACGACGGAAGTCCTTCGCTATGGCCAGCGTCTGGCCGTGCTGGGCTTGCCGGCCCATGAGCTGATGAAAAGCAAAGCGGCGCTCGAAGTGGTCGGGCCAAAGGCCTTCGGCTATCCCGATCTCGACTACCGGCCCTTGCCCTATATGGCCGCCTCGCCCACTTTCGAGTCGCAAAGGAGCGCGCGATGAAGATCATCCGCATGGTCGACGCGGCCGATCTCGATGACATCGCGATCGGCGGCGCGATCTTGGGGACCGGCGGCGGCGGCGATCCCTATATCGGCAAGCTGATGGCGCAGCAGGCCATCCGCCGCAAAGGCAAGGTCAAGCTGGTCGACGTCGACGAAATGCCGGACGACGCGCTGATCGTCCCGGGCTGCATGATGGGCGCGCCGACGGTGATGACCGAAAAGCTGCCGCAGGGCGAGGAGCTCGTCGTCGCTTTTCATAAGCTGGAAAATTTCTTGGGCCGCAAGGTCGACGCAGTTCTTTGCGGCGAGGCGGGCGGCATCAATTCGACGACGCCTTTCGTCGCCGCGGCGGAGCTTGGGCTGCCGCTTGTCGACGGCGACGGCATGGGCCGCGCCTATCCGGAATTGCAGATGGTGACGTTTACGCTGCACGGGGTCTCGGCGACGCCGATGGTGCTTGCCGACGACAAGGGCAATTCGGTCGTGCTGGAGACGATCTCTAATCAATGGACCGAGCGCCTCGCGCGTTCCTGCACCATTGACATGGGCGGCTCGGCGCTGCTCGCCTTCTACCCGATGAGCGGCAAAATCGCGAAGCAAGCGATCGTTCGGGGGACTTTAAGCCTTGCCGCAGATCTCGGGCGGGCGCTTCGGGAAGCCCGCGCGGCCAAGGCCGACCCGGTCGCCGCGATCATCGCCAAGCTTGACGCCGTGCTTTTGTTCGAGGGCCGGGTGCAAGACATCGAGCGACGGACCATAGGCGGCTTTGCGCGCGGACAGGCCAAGTTCGAGGGGCTCGACCGTTTCCGCGGCCATCGCTACCGCTTCGCGTTCCAGAATGAATTCCTGATCGCCGAGCGCGACGGCGAAGCGATCGTGACGACGCCCGATCTCATCACGCTGCTCGATGTCGACACCGGTGATCCGATCACCACGGAGTCGCTGAAATTCGGACTGCGCGTCGCCGCCCTCGCAATACCGGGACCGGAGAAATGGCGCAGCGAGGGCGGCCTCGCCCTCGTCGGCCCCCGCTATTTCGGCTACGACATCGATTATCGGCCGCTCGACAAGGCGCGCATCGCCGCCATGGCCTGAGAATACGCGCCCGCCGTCACCACTTTTCGCCGAAGGGGTTGAATGCGTGGGGCCGCCGGAGCGACAAATGACGCAAGAGCTGATCGAGAGCAAAACGGACGGCGTCGCTACGCTGACGCTGAACCGGCCCGATCGTCTCAACGCGCTTTCGTCTCTGATCCTCGACGGCCTCTTGGAGGCGTTGCCGCGGCTAGAGGCCGATCCCGGCGTCGGGGCCGTCGTACTGACCGGCGCCGGCCGCGCGTTCTGCTCGGGCGGCGATGTCAAGAGCATGGCTGAAGGGTCGGCTTCGCTCGGCGTCGACGCCGTGCAGCGCCTGCGGGCGAGAATGGAAGTCTCGCGTCTGCTGCACGAAATCGGCAAGCCGACGATCGCCATGGTCAACGGCGTTGCAGCCGGCGCGGGTCTGTCGCTCGCGCTCGCCTGCGATCTCCGCATCGCGGCTCAGTCAGCGCGCTTCATCACCGCCTTCGCCAGGGTCGGCTTCTCGGGCGATTTCGGCGGGTCCTTTTTCCTCTCGCGACTCCTCGGCGCCGGCAAGGCGCGGGAACTCTACTTCACGTCAGACGCGCTCGACGCGGCGCAGGCTCTTGCGCTTGGCGTCGCCAATGACGTCGCTTCCGACGATAGGCTCCTGGAGACGACCATGGCTTTGGCGCAAAGGCTGGCGCGAGGACCGCGCGTCGCGCTCCGCCTAATGAAGAAAAATTTCAACGCGGCGGAAAGCGGGACGCTCGACGAATTGCTCGACCTCGAGGCGCAACATCAGATCGAGACCGGGCGGACCGAAGATCATCGCGAGGCGGCGCGCGCCTTCGTCGAGAAGCGGACGCCGATCTTCCGGGGAAAATAAGCCGGAGGCGGCGCGAGACGGGCTGACGCTTGCCCGAGGCGACGGCTTCAGCCAAGGCTGCCATATGGCGGAGCGGCGCTCCCTTGTTCGAATCGCTGCGCGCGGCGTCGCTTTCGCGGCGCTGGCCCCCATCTGCCTTTTTGTCGGCCTCCTGGTCCTCTACGCCTTCGCGCCGCCCCTCTCGACGCTCATGCTGGCGCGCCTCGTCCTCGGGGAGAGCTACGAACGCAGCTACGCGCCCCTGCAGGCGATCGCGCCGGTGGCGATCGCCTCGGTGATCGCCTCGGAAGACGCGACATTCTGCGACAATGACGGCGTCGATTGGGACGCTCTGCACGAGGTGATGAGCCAAGCCGGCCGGAACGGCCCAAGACGCGGCGCATCGACAATCACCATGCAGACCGCCAAGAACCTTTTTCTTTGGCCCGGACGTTCCGTCATTCGGAAAGGCCTCGAAATCGGCATGGCGCTTGTCCTCGGCAAGGTTTGGTCCAAGTCGCACACGGTCGAGGTCTACCTCAACATCGCCGAATGGGGCGACGGGATTTTCGGCATCGAGGCGGCGGCGCAACGCTACTTCCATAAAGGAGCGAGCCAGCTCGACGCCCGCGAGGCGGCCTTGCTCGCGAGCTCGCTGCCCAATCCGATCAAGCGCGACGCCGCGCATCCAACCGCTTTTCAGCGCCGCCTCGCCGCCAGCGTGGTCCTCAAAGCGCGCGACAGGATAGGGTCGCTCGACTGCTTGTCGCGATAGAGCCGACTGATCGCGTGCCCAGCGCGGACGATTTATCTAACCCAGCGCGGCGATGACGTCGTCCGCGCGCGTCACCGCGGCGACATTTTGCATCGCATAGTCGATCGACGCGCGATGCCAGTCGGCGTTCATCGTCGAACAGCAATCCTCCGGCACGACGACGAAATACCCTTTGTCTGCGCCGGTGCGAGCAGTGTGCTCGATCGACATATTGGTCCAGGCCCCGGTGTCGATAATCGTATCACGACCTCCCGATTTAAGGGCGATTTCGAGGCTGCTGCCTTCGAAAGCGCACATGCGTCGTTTCTCGATGACAAGGTCGCCTGACTGCGGCTCGAGCCCGGCGACCGGCGCAGCGCCCCACGTCCCCCTCACCATCGCCTTTTGATCGACCACGCCCTCAAAGAGCGGCGCATTCAGCGTGAAGCCTGGCGCGCCAGGTTCGACGATGAACCACACATGCACGACCATCACGCCGCGGGCGCGGCAGGCTTCCGCCAGACGGCGGATGTTCTCGACGACATTTTGCTCCCTGGCGTGATTGGGCGAGCCCGAGGCGGCGAAAGCGCCGCCGTCGATCATTACGTCATTCTGCATGTCCTGAATGAGCAACGCGCAGCGCGACGGATCAAGCCTGAGATTTCCCTTTTGCGGCGCGCGCTCAGGGCCGGAGGCGGCTCTGGCCGCGCCGCCCGCTTTCATGAACGGCTCGACGCGCGGGCCGATTTTCGTACGCACCGAATAAAGGGAATGGGTGGCGCACATGAAGAGCGTGCGCCAATCGGCGCCGCCCCAATGCAGATTGGCGACAAGCTCCGGCGCCTTGATCTTGCCCAGCAGCGCGCCGGACGGCGAATAGACCCAGACGCCGCCGGGCGCCGTGACCCAGACATTGCCGGCGCTGTCGCATTTCATGCCGTCAG
>Ga0070733_10003302_pt1 | contig 11090 bp, 5 predicted proteins | sample Coa_R1_9_FD_66450 | JGI IMG/M metagenome (GOLD analysis project Ga0070733, IMG submission 66450) | Surface soil microbial communities from Centralia Pennsylvania, which are recovering from an underground coalmine fire - Coalmine... | ecosystem: Environmental > Terrestrial > Soil > Unclassified ... | reverse complement strand
CCGACGGCCAGCCATTCATCGCGATGCAATTCCTGTCTGCGGAGATTGCGGAGCAGGGTTCCCGCCTTATTGTGGGCAAAGTGCAAGAGCTGTTTCAAGCTGAACTACCTTCTTCCCATGGTCGTGTTTTTGACGTCGCTCCGGATGGGAAAGAATTCATCACGCTCGGCATGGACGCGCAGCAGGCGGAGGCTCCGCTTACACTGGTGACGAATTGGCCGACGCTGCTGAAGAAGGAGTAATGCCGGCGATTGCTGAACAACGATCAGGGTATGCTTCCGCTCGCGCATCTCTGCGAGCGCGCACGCGGCGCTTGGGCGACCCGTTCGCACAAAGCCCTCGGCCTGGGGCGATCATACTTGACTCGGACCGAGGTGGGCGGCTACCGCAGAGAACACTGAGAATGCTGGGCAACCCGTAATCAGACCCATATTTACTGCAACGCATTTGGTGAACGGTTCGGCGCTTCATCGACCCCAGGGTTTATTTCCTGCGGCGGAACGACGCCCTTCCCTTCTTGCACACAATAGAAATGGTCGGCGGCGAGATTCGTCAGCGTCTCGGCAGCCCCGTCGGGCCAGAAAATTTCTGCCTTATCGACGCGCGGCCGGTTGCCGAGGCCGAAATGAATACGCAAGTCGCTTTGCGAGAGATAGCTTCCCCCACTGCGAATTTCGCCGGTCTGCACCAGGTCACCCGCCGTTGCTTTTATGCGCGCGTTTAACGCGAGGCGGTTGCTCTTTGTTCCCTCGAGTTGAAAGCTGATCCAGTGATTGGGAGGGCCGCCTTCGGGGCGCAGGATCGTCGGCTTTCCCTGCAGGTTTTCTACGACAATGTCCAGGCGGCCGTCGTTGAACAAATCGCCGACCGCCGCTCCGCGGCTGACTCGTGGCGTCTCCAGCGCGGGCCCGACAAGGTCGCTTACGTTCTTGAAGGCGCCATCGCGTTCATTCAGGAACAGCAGCGCCGGCTCGCGGTATTTCGGTCCACTCTTGAGCTCATCAACTTGCGGATAAACATGCCCGTTCACCAGAAACAGATCGAGCCAGCCGTCGTTATCGAAATCGAGGAATGCGTCGCCCCAGCCGACGTAGGGAGTCGTGCTCGGAGCGACGCGCGAGATGAACGAAACGTCGGTGAAGTTCATCTTGCCGTCGTTGCGATAGAGCGCCATGTATTCTTCGCTGAAATGGGAGACGACGATCGACGGGCGGCCCGTATGCATGTAGTCGCCGAGGGCGACGCCCATGTTGGCCTGGTTCGCGCCATCCTGACTGACGGCGACGCCCGACGAAAATCCGACCTCGGAGAAATGCCCGTTGCCATCATTTTGAAATAGATAGTTGCGGCCTGCGTCGTTCGCCACGAAAAGATCAAGAGGGCCGCCGGGTTCGAAATGGGACCAGACGGCCGTCAAGCCAAAAGCATCGGGAGAGCTACGAATCCCAGACTTTTCGGAGACATCGGTGAAGCTGCCGTCGCGATTGTTATGGTAGAGATTCGACGGAGAACCTTTCAGGCCGCGCGGGCCGCATTGAACGTTGATTCCGCGGTACTGGCATGTGAGGCTCGATCCAAAGGTGGGGAGACTGTCGAGGTGGAAGTCCACGTAGTGAGAAACGAACAAATCGTCCCAGCCGTCTCCGTCGTAATCGCCGAACGTGGCTCCCGTCGCCCACCCTGAGTCGCCGCTGAGCCCGGCTTGCTTGGTGACATCGGTGAATGTGCCGTCGCCGTTGTTCCGGTAGAGCACCACGCCGCCGAAGCAGGTGATGAGCAAGTCCGGCCAGCCGTCGTTGTTGTAATCGCCGACCACTGCGCCCATGGCCCAGCAGGGATAGCCGACGCCGGCTTTGTCGGTGACGTCGGTGAAGGTGCCGTCGTGATTGTTGTGGTAGAGAGCGCTGCGCGCCTTCTTGCCGGCGAGAGCCATGGCCACGCTCTGAGCGTTGGTGAAATAAATGTCGGGCCAGCCGTCGCGGTCGTAGTCGATCAGCGCGACGCCGCCGCTCATTGACTCGACAATGTATTTCTGTTCGGGACTCGAGAGGTGATCGAAATTGATGCCCGTGGAATCGGTGATGTCGACGAGCTGAGGGAGCGCGGTTTCCTTTTGACTGACGGCTTGCTCCGCGCCAGAGGGAGCGATCGGACGAACGACGAGACGCGGTCTTCCGGTGAACGACTCAATTTTCGGTGGACGCAACGGTGAAGCCGGAAAGAGATCCGAGAGGCAAAGGAGTACGATTGCGAGAGTAAGAAACACAACTGCCGCGGGACGCAAGTGCCTATTCTCGGGTGGGCTTGCAATCAAAGATTCAGCTCTCTGCAACAACGTTCATCGCACGGTGCCCCGAAGAAGAGACAAACTCGCGCGGCATCATCTTCGAGGATCCCTCTCTCCCTGCTCCTGCCCCGCAGGCGCGAGACGCATGGCTTGATAAAGGTTCTCGAGTTTCTCCTTCATGGCTTTGTATTTCTCGTATTCCGCGAGTTCGTGCTTGGCGTCGGCGACGCGTCCGGTCTCGCGGTAGACGGTGCTCAAGCGGAAATGAGCGACGGCGCTGGTGGGATCGAGTTGGATAGCGCGCTCGAGAAGCGGTTGCGCCTTTTGCGGCTGTCCCATGGCCATCAGGACTTTGGCCAGTCCGAGATTGGCATCTGGGTCACTCGGACGCAACTGGACGGCTCGAGTGTATCGTGCGTCTCCTTCCTTGAGATCATCGTTCCGGGCGGCGATGTCTCCCAGCCTGCATTCGGACTGCTCGTCAAACGGATTCACCGCCAAGGCTTGTTTGTACTGGCTCTCCGCTTCTGCCCGGTCGGCAGGGGAAGTGGAGAGGTTGAGCATCTCGGCGAGCTCGAAATGAAGGCCTGGAAGATTGGGGTCGAGCGCCATCGCCTTCCTGTAATTTTCGATGGCGGCGGCGTTATGCCCCTGCATGGCCAGTTCGTGGGCCATCGCCTGATGCATTCGCGCCGAATTCGGCGCCACCAGAGACAGGCTCAACAGCGACTGTTCCGCAAGATCCGAGTAGACGCGGTAGGACGTGTAAAGGACAGCTTCGTCCGTGGGCTCCAGTTGACGCAAAGCATTCACAACCTCCGCAGCCTTGCCGAGATCCCCCGACGCCGAATCCGCTTCGACCAGTTCCATTCCCGTTTGCATGCGAATCTTTTCGTCCCGAACCTTGGGAAAAGCCTCCTCCAAGTCCTTCTGAGCCGCCTTCATATCGCCGGTTCGCTTCTCGGCAATCCCCAGGAGCGCCTGAATTTTCGGCAGGTCGGCATTGAGCTTCAGCGCCTCGCGGAGTTGCGGAACCGCCTCCGCAGACTTCCCTTCGAAGAAAAGCAGGACGCCAAGATTCGCTCGCGCGTCCACATTGTCCGGCTCAAGGTCCACGATTGCCTTGAATTCAGGAGCGGCCAGGTCGGGCCTTTTCTCGCGCAGATATTCCGCGGCTTTCTGTGCGTGCGAGGCGGCTTGTTGCTGAGTGCTGGTAGATTGAGCCGAGAAAGGAAGCGGAGAGAGGACCAAAACAAGCCACAAAGAAATTGCAAATGCACTGATTTTCATGGCCCACATTATACGGCGAACACCAAATCCTCGATGTTTCACGCACTGCTAGCACTCGAGCTTCGGCGCTGCCTGCCACCAGCAGCTGCAAAAATGAAAGAGGGACGGCGGGGTGGCACCGTCCCTCTTCGTTACGCGCCCTTAGAAGGTTAGCCGACCGACCAGGCTGAGTTGACGTGCAGCATTCGAAACGCCCGTGATAGTGGCCACACCCGAACTGCTCACGTTGTGGTCCGGCAGCGTGAAGCTCGGGTGGTTCAGGGCGTTCGTGGCATCTGCGCGAAGTGTGAACCCAAGCCGTTCCTTGTAACGCCAAGTCTTCGCCAAAGACAAGTTAATGTCAGACAGTTTTGGTCCGAAGAGCGTGTTCCTACCTCCAATCCCGAACGCCCCATTGCCCTGGACGGCCGGTGTTTCAAAGGCGTTAGGGTTGAACCAGCAGCTCAGCGTTCCTACCGTCGCGCCGTTGGGGCAGGTGCCTGAGTGGGGAGAGACACCCTTAATGGGATTGGCAAACACGCTGCCAGCCTGCGAGTAGTCGTTAACACCATTATCCAACACCGTGAACGGAGTGCCGTCCTGGTAGATAAACGTTCCCGCCAAGCGCCATCCGCCAAAAACAGCATCAGCGATAGCGTTGTGGTTCATATAGGTTTTGCCTATGCCAAACGGCAGCTCGTATACCGCGGTCCCTTTCAACGCTTGCGGGATATCGAAGTTCGAGTTGCCGTAGTTGGAGGCGGGATTGTTTCCGATTTGCCAAACCTGCTGTCCAGCGGTGCTGCCCCATCCGGCCGAGTCCTGGTCATCCAGCATATGCGACCAGGCATAGTTGACATTGAAGCTCAGCCCGTAGGAATAACGCTTCGTGAGCGAGATTTGCAGCGAATGGTAGTTGGAGATGCTGTTGAAGTTTGACCCAGAAAGGCTTCCAAATGCCGCATACGGACGCTCGCAGGTGCTGGGACTCGCAGCGATAGATGCGGGTGTTGCCCCATTGCAGGCCGATATATCGTTTGCGTTCAGCAAGGCCGGGTCGGTGATTTGGTTCAGGTCGGTGAGGTATTGCAGATTCATTCCGTGACTGCCCACGTAAGCAGCCGACACGGCAAAGTTACTCGCGAACTGATGCTCGACCGAGAGCGTCCATTCCCAGATCTCTCCCGGCCTGATGTCGTAAGGCTCGTAGGGTGGATTATAGACGGGATTCTTGATGTAGGACGCGGGGTTCGTCGAGCCTTTAATGTACGGCAGAGCGTTGGCCATCATTGCAGCGCTCGAGCTTAAATAGAGTGGGGTAGTGTTGCCGGTGCCAGCGATCCAGCCTGTGTCCCCCGCGGCAGAATTAGGGTCGCTGTTGCTGCCCTGGAATGTAGCGCCGAAGCCCATTTGTCCGCCGCCCTCGCCACCATAGAGATCCATGCTGTAGTTATAGGCGAAGAGCCCTCCACCACCGCGTATGACGGTGTCCGGTTTGATCTGCCAAGCAAAGCCCGCCCGAGGAAGGAAGATGTTCCAAACTGGCTTCTGCAAGGTCGTTCGGTTGTCCTGACCGCCAAACCATAGTGAGCCCGCGGTGCCCGCGAAGGGGCCGGTGGTATTGATGAGATTCGGGTCGAAATCGCCAAGGCGATTGTGTTCCTCGCTCATGCCCGTGTTCCCCTCCCACCGCAAGCCCAGGTTGATGGTGAGATTGGGCGCGACCTTCCAGTCGTCTTGAGCGAACGCTTGCGGGCTCTTCAAACGCATACCCGTCAGTCCCTGATTCTGCGCGGACCAGCCCTGGACGTTGCCGAGCAGGAAATCCGCGAAGCCTGCGCCCGCGGTTCCGGTATTCAGTGTTCCGCCAGCATTTATGCCTGCGGTGTATTGTCCGGTGAAGGCGTAGTTGCCGGCGCTGTTGGACCCCCAAGCCGTGGTGTTGCCCTCTGCGATCAACACCTCAATGCCGAAGTGCAGGACGTGTCTGCCGCGAATCAGCGTCACCACGTCGGAGGGGTCAAACGAGTTCTCGATGTAAATGGCGTCCGTGGCGGGCGACAAAGTGTTTACGGGGTCCGGCCCGCCGAATCCACCATAGATGCTTTGGTTGCCGATGAAGGGGAATTGGTTAAAATGGGTATCCTGCAAGCCAAATGTCGCTGCCGGGTCCAGACCGATGGACTGGGACTGGAACCAGTTTCCTTGCTTGGTGTACCCCATGCGGATTTCATTCACCATATTCGGGCTGATCGTCCAGGTGTCGGTGACCTGCGTGTTGTAGCCGTCGACGTCGCCGCTACCACAATTCAACGGGCAGGGGAACAAGCCATTGTCAACCCCGGGGTTATCCTTCTGGCTGATTGAGAACATGATTCGGTTGCTGTTGCTGACATTGTAGTCCAGCCGCCCAAAATATCGGTGAACCGGGCCGGGATTGATATGCGAGAGGAAGAGGTTGTTTGTACATTCGTTCTGGTACGGAGCGGCGGCGCATGTTCCTACCCCTTGCGGCGCCGTGGGCCAGCCATACTTGGAAGCCATAATGGCCGCCGACACGGGGTCGATTCGGGCCGGAGCCCCGCCGCAATTGGTGCCGTTCGGAATCATGTTGAGGCCGCCACATTCGCTGGCGAAAGAGGCGCGAGCAAGGGTTGCGCCCGACCCGGTGGTGGTGAGGGGGTCATAGATCGGGTACATCCCGGTGAAATCCCCCTGCTCCTCGGCGGCCGTGGGAACGGTAACGTAACCGCTTGCCGCGCTGTTATTGATGATCCGGTCGATGTCAAAGAAGAAAAAGAACTTGTTCCTGATAATGGGGCCGCCGACGGAGCCACCAAATTGGTGGTACCGCTCATAGGGCACTTTATGTGCCGGGTTAGGAATTTGCGGGCCGCTGGGGTTCAGGGGGTTTGTAATGAACGCGGGCGCCAGCTTATTGAAGTAGCCGTTGGCGTTCAGGGCGTCGTTCCCAAAATACTCATACGCGGACCCATGCCAATCGTTGGTTCCACCCTTGCTGATCTGGTTGAACACGACGCCGCCCATGCCGTACTGCGCCGAGAAGGAGGAGGTGTTGACTTGAACTTCGGAAATGGTGTCCTCGATCTCATCGTCGTTGTTGTAGCTCGCCGGGAGCAGGGTGCTAGCCCCGTCCTGGAGGAAGTTGCCGAAGTTTGGCAGGTTGCCGTTGATGGAAACCGCGTCGCCGGCATTCCACGCGCCCCCACCCAGCGACACACGACCCTGTGTAGTGCCTCCAGCGCCCGCCAGATAAATGTTGAAAGCAGCCCAATCGGCACCGGTAATCCCACCACCCTGCTGTGGCAACTCTGTGAGGGTTCTGGAATCAAAAGTGGAAGCCTGCTGGCCGGTTTCCGTCTGGAGGAGCGGCGCGCCCTCCGCCGTGACCTTCACTTCTTCGGTTACCGCGCCGACCTGGAGGGTGGCGCTCTCGGTAATCGTGTTCACTTGCACGGTTATTGGCCCGACCACCTGTTTCTTGAAACCTGCTTTTTCAAATGTGATTTGGTAGGTTCCTGCGGGAGTCGAGACGGAGTCGTAAAGCCCGTCTCCGTTGGTGACAAAGGTCGTCGCCACTCCGGTGTTGGTGTTGAGCACCGTGACCGTGACGCCTGGCAGGACGGCCCCGGACGTGTCCGTAACAACGCCGCGAATTTCGCCGGTGCTTCGATTTTGTGAGAAGGCTGGCTTGGCAAGACACACAACAAGACACAACACGAATACAAATTGCCAGATTTGCCTCATTCGCATCCCTCCACCCAAATTTTGACCACCCCAATTGCAGGCCGCACGCGGGCCGCGGATTTCCGCCTGGCGGCAAAATCAAGCGGAAAACATCGTTATCCCAGACCGCCTCCCGGCGTTGCGGGAGATTTAGCTTCAGATTCATGCGAATGTCAAGAGAAAAAACATCGTTGTTCTATGTGGATTTTGCGGCATTCGCCACACGATCAAGTGCGTTTTGATCTCTTTTTTTCCTTCCGTTCTGGGATATAATGCACCTCGAATTTCATCCCCATTCGATGAGCGCACGAGACCGGGTCCAAGCTCTGGAGTCCAGCTCCTGTTCTGGGGAACGGAATGAAGCGCGCCCAACGCAAACTCAAACGCAGCGATAACCGACCCATCACGCTTCGCGCCGTCGCGGAGAGCGTGAAGCTCACCGCCAGCACCGTTTCGCACGTCCTGAACGATTCGCCGGCCGCGCGCTCGGTCCCCGAGGAAACCAAACGACGCATTTTCAAGGCGGCCCGCGAACTAAATTATCATCCGAATTTTTTTGCGCGTTCCCTGAAGGTCAGGCGGAGCTATACGGTGGGAATCATTGCGGAAGAAATCGGCGACGCGTACGGCTCGCTGCTCATCAGCGGGATCGAGCGCTACCTGCGGGCTCACAATTTCTTTTTCCTCACCGTAGCGCATCGACATGACCCAAAATTGCTCGCAACTTACGAACACATGCTGCGCCAGCGGGGCGTTGAAGGGTTCATCGCGCTCGACACGATTTTGGATGAAGAACCGATCTTGCCCTCCGTCGCCATCGCTGGCCACCGCCGGTTCAAGGGAGTCACCAACATTGTCCTCGATCATCGCCACGCCGCTTCCGTGGCGCTGAAGCACCTGATCGATCTGGGCCACGAACGAATCGCGTTCATGAAAGGCTCTCCGTTGAGTGCGGACTCCCAGGACCGCTGGACAGCCATCTGTGAAGTTGCCCCGCAACTGGGCTTGTGTATCCGGCCGGAGCTCGTCGTAAAGCTTCAGGGCGTCGATCCCACACCCAATCTTGGATACCCGTTCGCAAAGGAACTGCTCGCGCGCAAAGAACCGTTCACGGCGCTCTTCGCGTATAACGACATTTCCGCCATCGGATCGATCTGCGCGTTTCAAGAAGCGGGCCTGTGCGTGCCCCGAGACATTTCCGTCGTTGGCTTCGACGACATCCAAAACGCTGCGTACATCAATCCTCCGCTCACGACGGTGAGACAGCCTCTGATCGAGATGGGCGAGCTGGCGGCGCGGACGCTGCTCGACACGATCGAGAACCGCGCCAGGTACGTCCCCGAAATCATAATTCGTCCCGAGCTGGTCGTGCGCCGATCGACCGGCCCAGTCGCGACGCGCGGCGTGTGCGTGGCCCTGCCGCCGGCCGAGGCCGATCCGCGCGGCACGGGAGACGGCGCGACAAATCGCGACCTGCAAAGCTGACCCTGTGAGCACATCCCAATGACACCGCGAAAAAGCAGCCATCCAACTGGTTCGAAACCACGGACGACCCTGAAAATGGTCGCTAACAAGGTCGGGCTTACTCCCGGAACGGTTTCGGCCGTTCTGAACGACACCCCTGCGTGCCGGTCCGTCCCCGGGCAGACCAAGCAGCGCATCCTTACTGCAGCGCGTGAGTTGAACTACAAGCCCGATTTTTGGGCGCGCGCCCTGCGGTTGCGGCGCACTCACACGATCGGGGTCATTGCGGCAGAGATCGGTGATCCATATGGTTCGGTGATCATCAGCGGTATCGAACGCCATCTGCGGCAAAAAGAGTTCTCGTTCCTCACCACCATTCACCGGCACGAAGCGGGCCTGCTGCAGAGCCAGTCACGCTTGCTGGTCGAGCGGGGAGTCGAAGGGCTGATCACTATCGATACTTCCATTGATGAGCCGTTGCCGGTTCCAACCGTGGCGATCGCCGGCCATCGTTCGGTGGAGGGAGTCACCAACATCTCGATTAACCATCGGGCCGCGGTGTTCTCCGCGCTACGGCATCTGGCCGATCTGGGGCATCGCGAGATCGCCTTCATGAAAGGACCGGACACAAGCTCGGATTCGCGCGACCGCTGGAACAGCATCGTTCAGGTCGCGAGCGAAGTCGGCATTTGCATCCAGCCTGAGCTGGTGGTCGATCTGAATGACCCGGAAGGGAACGCCGCTCGAACTCCCGAACATGGGTATCCGTTCGCTCAGGAGTTGCTGCGCCGGAACCGGCGTTTCACCGCACTGTTTGCTTACAACGACAACTCCGCCATAGCCGCGATGCGCGTGTTTCAGGACGCCGGTTTGCGCGTTCCTGAGGACATCTCCGTGGTCGGCTTCGACGATATTCAGCCGGCCTCTTATGCCCGTCCGGCTCTGACGACTGTTCGGCAACCACTTCAGCAGATGGGAGAAATGGCCGCGCGCAGCGTCTTGGAACGCATCGAAGGTGACGCCGGCTACGTCCCGGAGATCGCGATCGAACCGCAGTTGATCGTGCGCAAATCAACCGCGCACGCTCACGCATTCGCGCCGGGTGTTGCGTTCATCGCTGCGCGCCCGCACGCGGGCGACTGAGATTCGCGTCTCTTCGATAACTCTGGTCAGGAGATTTTCATGGAACTCAAACGAGTTGCATTCGCCTCGCTCGCGCTTTCTTTGTTCGCGACCGTCGCAGCTGTTGCAGCGCAAGGACAGCAACAAGAAGCCGCGGCGTTCTGGCTCACCACGCTGAATCGTTCCGCGCTGTTCAAGCGCCAGCGGGACCTGCACTTTTCGACAGTTCAAAACTCGTTTCCTGCGACCCGCGTCGATTCAAAACGAGAATTCCAGACGATGGACGGGTTTGGGTTCGCCTTGACCGGCGGCAGCGCCGAATTGCTGATGCATATGACGCCGCAGGCGCGATCCGCTCTGTTGAAGGAGCTTTTTTCGACGGACGGTGACGGCATCGGCGTGAGCTATCTGAGGATCAGCATCGGTTCGTCGGACATGAACGATCACGCGTTCTCATATGACGATATGCCGCAGGGCCAAACCGATCCGGACCTGAAGAATTTCGGCCTTGGCCCGGACCTCACTACGGTGATTCCGGTTTTGAAGGAAATCCTCGCCATCGATCCGCGAATCAAAATCCTCGGATCGCCGTGGTCCGCCCCCGCCTGGATGAAAACGAACGACAGCACGAGGGGAGGCAGCCTCAAACCGGAATACTACGGCGCCTACGCGAAGTACTTCGTCAGGTACGTCCAAGCCATAAACGCGGCCGGTATCCAGCTCGATACAATCACGATTCAGAATGAGCCGCTTAATCCAAAAAACAATCCAAGCATGGCGATGTTCGCCGATGCAGAGAATACCTTCATCAAAGACGACCTTGGCCCGGCATTTCGAAAGACCGGCATCCGCACAAAAATACTCGCGTACGATCACAATCCTGACGTGATCTCCTACCCGTTTTCAATTTTGCGCGATCCAGACGCCAGCCAATACGTCGACGGTACGGCGTTTCATCTATACGGAGGAGAAGTGAGCGCGCTCACTTCAGTCCACGATGCATTTCCGAATAAAAACCTTTACCTCACCGAGCAGTCCGTCACCGAGCGTCCCTGCTCTGGAGGCATCAATATTGCCGAGGCGGTCAGCGGCGTCCTAATCGGCGGCGTTCGGAATTGGGCCAAGAACGTGATTCTCTGGAATCTTGCGGCTGACCCGGACGACGGCCCTCACACGATCGGCGGCTGCTCTTCGTGTCGTG
>Ga0070733_10003301_pt1 | contig 11091 bp, 11 predicted proteins | sample Coa_R1_9_FD_66450 | JGI IMG/M metagenome (GOLD analysis project Ga0070733, IMG submission 66450) | Surface soil microbial communities from Centralia Pennsylvania, which are recovering from an underground coalmine fire - Coalmine... | ecosystem: Environmental > Terrestrial > Soil > Unclassified ... | reverse complement strand
CACCACACAGACATCCCGCCACCTCGTTCAGCAAACGTGCGGCAGGCACAGCACCACACAGACATCCCGCCACCTCGTTCAGCAAACGTGCGGCAGGCACAGCACCACACAGACATCCCGCCACCTCGTTCAGCAAATGTGCGGCAGGCACAACACCACACAGACATCCCGCCACCTCGTTCAGCAAACGTGCGGCAGGCACAGCACCCACACAGACCTCCCGCGACCGCGTTCAGCAAACGTGCGGCATATCTCGGTTCGGTAAAATTGACCAAGATGGCCGCAGCCGACGAGAATACCGGGCTAGGTAACGGACCTCGATCCCTCGGGTCAGAGCTTCCTGCAGAAACAAATCTCGTGCCCGGTATGGGACAGCCGCCGCTGCCAGCCGCTGGACACCGCGCAACGAGCCCAAATACGATCATCTCGCTCTCCCGCGCACCCCGCGATCCGAAATGGATACCGAATGCCGACACCCAAGGAGCAGGCTACGGAGGGCTCGCCTGCCGACCCAGCCGTAGCCGGGCCACCGGCCGGCCCGGCCAGCGGGGAATTCACCGCCGGGGTGCCGGCCGGCGACGCCGAGGTTGCCGAGCCTGCTGCGGCACCGGCTTCCGGTCCGCTGGCCGGCGGCTCCAACGGGTGGGCTACTGGCGCTCTGGTCAGCGGAATTCTCGGGATGACCGGGATCGGGGCCGTATTGGGAATCTGTTTCGGAGTACTCGGCCTCCGCCGGTCCCGCCGGGGGAGCCGCGGCGCGGTGCGCTCCTGGGCAGGCATCGTTATGTCGTTCATCTGGGCGGGGGCCTTCATCTATGTGGCGCCGCATGTCATCAAGGCGGCCGACCCCGGTTGCACGGCGTTCAAAGAGTCGGCGCTCACCCATTACAACAAGGCCATCGAGGACTTTGGCGACAGGACCGGCAGCACGAAAACGGCGGCGGATCTGAGCCGGGCAATCAGCTACCTTCGCGCGGCCGCCGCCAAGAGCAAGAACGCCGAATCCAGAAAAGCGCTGAACAATCTGGTCACCCAGCTTGCAAGGGCACGCGCCGACGAGAATTCCGGTCATATCCCGGCCTCGGTCATCCTCGCCCTCAACCACGACGCTGCCGAAGCCGACAACGCCTGCGGCACCCTCTGAGCGCGCCATCCATGTACTACATGTAGTACCATGAAGTCATGGAGGCGTCAGCTCGTGAGCTGAACCAGCGCACCACGCAGGTCCTTGCCCGGGCAGAAGCTGGCGAGACCATCACGGTCACGAAGAATGGCCAGCCGGTAGCGGTGCTCCGGCCCTACGGCCTGCAAGATCCGGCGGTGTACCCGTTCCGGACAGATCCCATGGGGCTCGACGATGCCGTCCCGGAATTCAACGGCGACCCCGGTTTCTCGGAGCAGGCGGGCGGCCTGATGGCTGGTTTCGGCGGCGATGACTGACCCTCTTCCCGTGGTCATAGCCGACACCTCCGCCCTGATTGCCTTCTTCAGCAGGACCGACAAGCACCACGACGCCGTCAGGAACGGCGTGGCACAAACTGGCCACCTCGTGGTCTCGCCCTGTGTCCTCACTGAGCTCGGCCACCTGATCACCACCCGTCAAGGACCTGCCACGGCGAATACGATCCTCAGGTACATTGCCAGCCGGGTAGCTGCCGGACGCTGGGAAGTACCGGCGGTCGGCCCGCTCTTGCTCGCGGCGCATGCGGTGCTCGGCGACTACCCGGTGATTGGGCTAGCCGATGCGATGAACGCCGTGCTCGCGCGGGAATTCCGCACCGATGTCATCGCTACCCTGGACCGCCGGCACTTTCGCGTCATCCGGCCGCTCACGCCGCACAGCGCGTTCCGGCTGCTGCCAGACGATGTGCCGTAGACCACGGTTCGCGCTGATGTGGCTCTGGCTGGACGGATAAGTGCCAAAAATGCAGGGGAATTCCCAGGGCACCCGGGCGGGCACACCGCCTGCCCGGGTGCGCCGTCCTGCCGCCAAGAGCGGAGCCGGCAAGTCCAAGGGCGGCAAGGCGGCGCCGGTGGCTGCCCAGCAACTGCCGGTCGCCCGAGTCGCCGTGGACATGTCGCTGGCGCACCTTGACCGGCCGTTCGACTACCTGGTGCCGGAGCGGATGGACACGGCGGCGGTCCCCGGCTGCCGGGTGCGGGTCCGGTTCGCCGGGCAGCTCGTGGATGGCTACCTGCTCAGCCGGCACGAGACCAGCGACCATGCGGGAAGGCTGGCCTACCTGGAACGGGTGGTCTCGCCCGAGCCTGTCCTGACGCCGGAGGTCGCGGGGCTGGCCCGGGCGATCGCGGACCGGTACGCCGGCACCCTGGCCGACGTGCTGCGCCTGGCGATCCCACCCCGGCACGCCGCAGCCGAGTCCGCCCGTACGATCCCGGCTGGCCAAGACCTGGCAGTGCCGTCGCCGGGGACGTGGGCTCGGTATCCGGCTGGTGAGGCGTTCCTGGCGGCCCTCGCCGGTGGGCGGGCACCGCGTGCGGCCTGGTCGGCGCTGCCTGGGCCGTACTGGGCCGAGGAGATTGCCAGGGCGGCTGGCACCGCCGCGTCGGCCGGGCGTGGGGCGCTGATCGTCGTGCCGGACACCAGGGACCTGGATCAGGTGGACAAGGCGCTGGTGGGGGTGCTGGGGCCGGGGCGGCATGTGTGTTTGTCGGCGGGGCTTGGGCCTGCGGAACGGTACCGGCGCTGGCTGGCCGCGCTGCGCGGTGACGTCCCGATTGTGGCCGGGCTGCGGGCGGCCATGTTCGCGCCGGTCCGGGATCTGGGCCTGGTGGTCGTCTGGGATGACGGCGACGACCTGCACGAGGAACTCCATGCACCGTACCCGCACACAAGGGAAGTGCTCGCGCTCCGGGCGCACCGGTGCAAGGCGGCAGCGCTGATCGGCGGGTTCACCCGGACCGCGGAGATGACTCAGCTCGTGGCCAGCGGCTGGGCCAGGCCGCTGGCCGGCGACCGGTCCGCCGTGCGGCGGCTGGCCCCGCTGATCCGGGGCACGGGGGACGACGCCGAGCTGGCCAGGGACGCGGTGGCGGGGGCCGCGCGGCTGCCGAGCCTGGCGCTGCGCACGGCGCGGGAGGCGCTCGGCCGTGGGCCGGTGCTCGTGCAGGTGCCGCGCCGTGGTTACCTGGCCGCCGTGGCCTGTGGGCGGTGCCGCGAGCAGGCCCGCTGCGCCGCGTGCGGCGGGCCGCTGGCGATGCCCGGCGCGCAGGCCCAGCCGTATTGTGCCTGGTGCGGAGTGCAGGCCGCCGCCTGGCGGTGCCCGCATTGCGGGTCTGCGGGGTTGCGGTCGATCGTGACCGGGGCGGCGCGTACGGCCGAGGAACTGGGGCGGGCGTTTCCCTCGGTCCCGGTGCGCACGTCGCGAGGGGATGCGGTGATCGCTTCGGTGTCCGCACAGCCTGCGGTGGTGGTGGCCACGCCCGGGGCGGAACCTGTCGCCGACGGGGGGTATGCGGGCGCCCTGCTGCTCGACGGGCGGATCCTGCTGGGCCGGGCGAGCTTGCGCGCGGCCGAGGAAGCCCTGCGCAGGTGGCTGAACGCGGCCGCGCTGGTCCGGCCGGGCAGCGAGGGCGGGAAGGTGGTCGTGGTGGCCGACGCGTCACTGGCCCCCGTTCAGGCGCTGATCCGCTGGGATCCGGTCGTGCACGCCGAGCGGGAGTATGCCGAGCGCGAACAGCTCAGATTCCCCCCGGCGGTGCGGATGGCGGCTGCGCTCGGGCCACCGGCCGCGGTGAACGAACTGATCGATGCCGCCGAGCTGCCACCCGGCGCGGACGTGCTGGGCCCGGTCGAAACCGGCGATGCCGGCGGCTCCGAAGGAGCCGAGGTGCGGGTGTTCTTCCGGGTCCCCCGAGCAGCCGGGGCCGGCCTCGCCAGGGCGCTTCAGGAAGCCCAGGGGGTGCGCAGCGCCCGCAAGGCAGCCGGGTCCGTGCGGGTCCAGATGGACCCTCTTGACCTTATCTAGGAAGGTGTTATTGGCGGCCTACTGATCACGAATGCCGGCACATTCCGGGTGTGAGCCGGCTCGGCGCTGCCGTCGGCCCCCCGTTATTCCAACCCGGCGAAAGACACCTTTGCGCACGTCAGAGCGCTGAGGGCAAGATCACTCGGGTGCGTGTAACAGCCTTCTTGTGGCAGCGTTGCCCCGCGGACGCCGTATGGTGCAGGGGTGGCCACTTCGCCAAGGACCGCTACCGGCGCCCCCCGCCCGCCCGCGGTCCGGCTTGCTCCCAGGGATGAGCTCGCGGCGGCAGCCCGGGTCGCCCCGCTGCTGCGGGCAGCACGTGACCTGGCCCGCTGGGCCGCCGACCATGATTGGCTCGTCGCCCAGGAAAGCCAGCGGGTGCCCGTTCTGCCGGCTGCGGCCGCCGAGTCGGCGGCCGCGGACCTCGACCTGACCCAGGATGAACTTTTGGCCGCCTGGCAGGTCGCCACCGGTGCCCTCATGATCAACCAGGCATCGCCCGGCCAGGCCGGCGAAATCCTGGCGTCCGGGGACCCGGACGCCGTGCTCACCCTCTGGGACGAGGCGCTCGGCGTGATGATGCGCACGACCGAGCTGGAAGGCTTGATGACCGCCCTCTATACGGTCGGCGACCCGGTGCGGATAGACGCGCTGTTCGAGGCGTACGAGGCCGCGCGCCAGCAGGCGCCGCAGGGTGACCCGGCCGGCGGCGACCGCGGCGTGCCGCCGCAGGCCGCCATGCCGGACACGGGCCGCACCACCGCTGATGTCGTCGGGCTGTCCGCCGCGCTGGAGACACTGGCCGACCTCGGCGTGGTCGACCTCGGCAGCGACGAGGAAGCCGGGGTGCTCACCGTCGGCCTGTCCAGGCTCGGCACCTGGGGCGTGTACCGGCGGCTGCGGGCCAGGGGCTGGCAGCTCCCGGTGGCTGGGCAGCTCGCGCAGGACCGGGCGGCCGTGCTGCTCGGGGCCCTGGCCGACTACGACGCGGAGCAGGGTGAGGCCGAGATCGCCGCCTGGCTGGCGCTGCGCGGCCCGGCGGACGCCGCGGCCGAGCTGATGGAGGCGGCCAGGCAGGGATCGCCCGGGCTGCGTGGCGCCGCCTTCGCCGTCCTCGACCGGGTCGGCGAGGATGCGATCCCCCCGGTCCGTAGCGCGCTGGCCGACCCCGTGCTCCGCCCGCACGCGGTGGTCTGGCTGCGCGACCACGGCGAGCAGGCCGAGTTCTGCCGGGGTGACCAGGAGTGGTTGCTCGTCGATCTCGGGGCCGGCCTGCTCGAGGAGGCTGAACCCGAGGACGTGGTCGCCGAGCTGCTGCCCGACCTTCCCTCGGGTGGGCAGGCCAAGCTGGTGGCGGGTCTGTGGGAGGTCGGCCATCCCGGCCTGATCGGGCTGCTCACCGCGCTGGGCAGCCATCACCACGATCCGGCGGTGGCCAAGGCGGCCCGCAAGGCCGCGTTCAAGGCCCGGTCCCGCACCGTGGCCGAGGCACACCGGGACCGGTCCGGCCATACACTGGACGCCTGAGAACGCATCCTTGACCGGCCCGGCCGCAGCGGTCCGCATTCCGGCATCCGGGCTGGGGCTGCAGAAGAAGCGACGTCTGTCGCGCGTTTCGGAGGATTCCTGGTGAGCGTTAGGCCTATCCGCCTTTTCGGCGACCCCGTGCTGCGCACCCCCGCTGAGCCGGTGCACGATTTCGATGCCGAGCTGCGCAGGCTCGTCCAGGACCTCACCGACACCATGATGGAGGCGCCCGGGCTGGGCCTCGCCGCCCCGCAGATCGGCGTCGGCCTGCGCGTCTTCACCTACTACATCGACGATCAGCTCGGGCACCTGGTCAACCCGACGCTGAAGCTCTCCGCCGAGGAAGAGACCGACGACGAGGGCTGCTTGTCGTTCCCCGGGCTCGCCTTCCCGACCAAGCGCGCCTCACGGGTGGTCGCGGGGGGCTTCAACATGCACGGCGAGCCGGTAACCCTGGAGGGCAGCGCGCAGCTCGCCCGCTGCATCCAGCACGAGACCGACCACCTGGACGGCGTGCTGTTCATCGACCGGCTCGATCCCGAGCAGCGCAAGCTCGCGATGAAAGCCATTCGTGAGGCCGAGTGGTGGGGAGACTCGCTGCGGCAGGTGAAGGTTTCGCCGCACGACACCCACGGTGAGGCCCGCTAAGGCGGATCGGACAGCCCATGCGTGTAGCGTTCGCCGGTACCCCGCGCACCGCCGTTCCTTCGCTGGAAGCGATCCTGCGTTCGCGGCACGAGGTCGCCGCCGTGATCACCCGTCCGGACGCGCCCGCAGGCCGCGGCCGGCACCTGGTCCCCAGCCCGGTCGCCGAGCGGGCCGCCGAGGCCGGCCTGGAGGTGCTCAAGCCGGCCAAGCCCAGGGAGCCGGAGTTCCTGGACCGGCTGCGGGCCATCGCACCGGACTGCTGCCCGGTCACCGCCTACGGTGCCCTGCTACCGCAGGCGGCGCTCGACATTCCCCGGCACGGCTGGGTCAACCTGCACTTCTCGCTGCTGCCCGCCTGGCGCGGAGCGGCCCCCGTGCAGCACGCCATCCTGCATGGCGACGACATCACCGGTGCCACCACCTTCCGCATCGTGGCGGCGATGGACGCCGGCCCGGTCTACGGCGTCCTCACCGAGGCGATCAAGCCCACCGACACCTCGGGCGACCTGCTGGACCGGCTCGCCATCGCCGGCGCCGGGCTGCTCGTGGCCACGCTGGACGGGATCGAGACGGGCGAACTGGTTCCACGGCCGCAGCCGGATGAGGGCATCAGCCTCGCACCCAAGATCACTGTTGACGACGCACGCGTGGACTGGTCGCTGCCCGCGGCCGCGATCGGGCGGCTGATCCGCGCCTGCACCCCGGCGCCGGGGGCGTGGACGGAGTTCCACGGTGCCCGGCTGAAACTGGGCCCTGTGTCCGAAGCAGCGCCCCGCGAGGACACCCCTCAAGGACCCGGTGAGCTCCGCGTCGGCAGCGGGGGTGTACTGGTGGGAACCGGAACCAGCCCGGTCCTGCTCGGCGACGTGCAGCCCGCGGGCAAGCGGCGCATGACGGCCGGGGAATGGGCCCGCGGCCTGCGCCTGGCCAGCTCCGGTCCTGACGAGTCCGGTCCTGACGAGTCCGGCCCTGCGGCCCCGAGGCTGGGCTGAAATGGGCAGCCCCGCCGGCGGACCGGGGGCGCTCACCGGCCGAAACGGCCGCGGCGACCAGGGCAAACGCGACGACCAGAGCAAACGCGGCGACCAGAGCAAACGCGGCGACCAGCGCAAACGCGGCGACCAGAGCAAACGCGGCGACCAGAGCAAACGCGGCGACCAGAGCAAACGCGGCGACCAGAGCAAACGCGACGACCAGAGCAAACGCGACGACCAGAGCAAACGCGGCGGCCAGGTCAGCCGGGGCCATCGTGCTGGCCGTGCGGAGCGCTCGGACCCGGTGCGGCGCGCCGCCTTCGACGTGCTGGCCGCCGTGGACAGCCGCGGCGCATACGCGAACCTGATGCTCCCCTCGGTGCTGCGGGAACGGCGGCTGACCGGCCGGGACGCCGCGCTGGCCACCGAGCTGTGCTATGGCACACTGCGCGGCCAGGGCACCTACGACGCCATCCTCGAGGTGTGCAGCGACCGCCGGGTCGCCCGGATGGACCCGCCGGTGCGCGGCGTGCTCCGGCTCGGCGTTCACCAGTTGCTGGCCACCCGGATCGCGACGCACGCCGCCGTGGCCACCTCGGTGGATCTGGCCAAGGACGTCGCCGGTCCCAGGCCGGCGGGCTTCGTCAACGCCGTGCTGCGCCGGGTGTCCACCGCCGACTTCGACGCCTGGCTGGCCGTGGTCGCCCCGGACCGCGTGGCCGACCCGGTGGGCTACCTCGCGATCAGGCACAGCTACCCGCGCTGGATCGTGGCCTCGTTCGGTGAGGCGCTCGGCGAGCCCATCGTCGAGGCACCGGCGGCCAATGGGCCTGCCGAGACCGAGCAGGCGCTGGCCGCCGGTAACATCGCGCCGCGGGTCATGCTGTGCGCCATCCCCGGGCTATGCGACCGGGATGAGCTGATGGCCGCCGCGCCTGGCGAGCCGGCTACCTGGTCACCGTTCGGCGTCCAGCTGACCGAGGGCGACCCCGCGGCGATCCGCGCGGTGCGCGAGCGCCGGGCCCTGGTGCAGGACGAAGCTAGCCAGCTGGTGGCGGTGGCGCTCACCCGGGCCGAGGTGACCGGCCCGGACAAGCTCTGGCTGGACATGTGCGCCGGCCCGGGCGGCAAGGCGGCCCTGCTGGCTGGGCTGGCCGCCGGCTGCGGCGCCCGGCTGCTCGGCGCCGACGCCAGGGAACGCCGCGCCGCCATGGCCAGGGACGCCGTGGCCGGCTCTGGCGAGGCGGCCAGGACGATTGTGGCTGATGGGACGGTACCGGGTTGGCGGCCGGGGGTTTTCGACCGGGTGCTGGCGGACGTGCCGTGCTGTGGGCTTGGGTCGTTGCGCCGTAGGCCGGAGTCGCGGTGGCGGCGGTCGCCGGCACAGGTTGCCGAGCTGGCCGAGGTGCAGCGGTCGCTGCTGCGGTCGGCGCTCGAAGCGGTGCGGGCCGGTGGGGTGGTTGGGTATGTGACCTGCTCGCCGCATGTGGGGGAGACCCGTGAGGTCATCGCCGGCGTGCTTGACGGGCGTGCGGACGCTGAACTGCTGGACGCTCCCGCGCTGTTGCCTGAGGTTCCGGAGCTGCGTTGCCCCCCACCGTATGGGAAGCTAATTCAATTCTGGCCGCACCGGCATGGCACGGATGCGATGTTCCTTGCCCTCATCCGCCGGATCGGGTGAGCGGCTTTACCCGGTCAGCGCGCGACCAGCGGCGGAATTGACCCGGGCGGCACCGACGTCGGCGCGCTGGCCCTCGGTGTAGCCGTCGCGGTAACCGGCGCCGGTATAGGTGACCCGCAGCTTGCGGGTGACCGGGTAGGCGCGCTCGCACTCGCGCCGGATCACCAGGGCGCGGTCGGCCAGCACCAGGGCCGCGGTCTTGCCGGTGCTGGGCTCGGGTGGGGCCGTCGCGGCGGCGCGCTCTTCGGCGGCACGCACCCGGGCGACCACGGCCGAGGTGTAGCCGAGCAGCCAGCTCCGCCGGTAGGCGCGGACGTTGCGGGCCGTGGCGGGCACCTCGGCGGCGGCCAGGCCGTAGGCCATCTGGACCAGCAGCGAGGTGTAGAGGATCTCGGCGCGCTCCAGGTCGGAGGCGTAGCCGAAAATGTGCACCCGGGTGCCGGGCTGGGTCATCGGCACCTGCACGCAAGCGCAGCGCACGGCGGTGGCCAGCCCGCCCAGGAGCTGGGCCTTCACCTGCGCCCACGGGTTGGGCACGTCGATCATGCGGTTGCCCGGGCGGTCGGTCTGCGGCCTGGCCGCGGCCAGCATCGCCCGGTCGATGCCATACCTGGCCATCAGCTCGGCCGCCTTGGCAGTGAACGCCTCGGCCTCGGCCGTGGTGACTCCTTCGGCTTCCGCCTTGGCCAGTAGCTTGCGCACCCGGTCCAGCAGGGCGCCCGGGGGATCGGCTATCACAGGCAGGCCTCCCGATCGGTAGTCTCGAATACAGTAGCGAGACGCTACCGCCCGGGGCGGACAGTTCCACTAACTCGCTGGTCACTCGGGTGAGGAATGCGCGCCGGCGGCGGGCAGGCTGGCGGGCGGCGTCCGTGCGGGGGCGGGAGCGGTCAGCTGGCCAGTTCGGCGTCCAGCAGGGCGTCGATGCGGGACCAGGCGTCCGCCGTGGCCTCCGGGTCGTAGGTGCCGCGGCGGTCGCACATGAACCCGTGCTGGACGCCGGGGTAGCTGACGATCTCGTGCGCTACCCCGGCCGCGGTCAGCGCGGCGCCGACCGCGTCCATTTCGGCGCCACCGACCGCGTGGTCGGCGCCGCCGCACAGGATGAGCACCCGGCCGCGGATGCCCGGTGTCAGGTCCACCGTGGGTTCGGGCTGGCTGATGCCTATCTCGGTGCCGGTCAGCCAGCCGGGGTAGGCGGCCACGACGGCGGCGAACGGCAGCGCGGTGGCGGCCAGGTAGGCGATGTGGCCACCGAGGCTCAGCCCGCACGCGCCGGCCCGGCCGCTGCCCAGCTCGCTGAGCTTGGCCAGCGCCGCCGTGGCGTCGGCCAGGGCTTCGTCCCGCCGGAGCTTGGCCAGCAGGCCGAAGCCGCGCTCCCGTCCGGTGGCGTCATGCGGCAGCTCAGCGGCTGGCTCGCTGCGGTGGTAGAAGTCGGGGGCGAGCGCGAGGTAGCCGCGCCCGGCCAGCCGCTCACACACGTCACGGATATGGGCGGTCACCCCGAAGAGCTCGTGCACCACGAGCACGCCGGGGTGCGGCCCGGCTGCTGTGGGCCGGGCCAGGTAGCCGCCCATGGTGGTGCCGTCGCCAACCGGTATCTCGATGCGCTCGGTGAGTACGTCACTTTTCATGGCCGCCAGCGTAGGAGCTCGCCAGACTGGTAACCACAGGCTCTTTATACTGGTAAAACCAGTACTACGGTCAGCCGCGCTTCACGGCTTGCAGGGTGTAGCTGTGCGGCAGCCGGCCCGGCTGCCTGGCCAGCCGCCACTCGCCGTTCCCGATCTGCGTCATCTTGCCGGGCAGGGCATTCCACGGCACGCTGTCGTGTTCCTCAAAGGCCGTGATCTGCATTCGCCACACCAGCTTTTCCGGCGGCCGCGCCGCAGATATCGCGGCGGCCCAGCCGAACTCACCGGCCGCCGCGTGCGTAGTGACTCCGTGATGGACCCGTACCTTTCGCGGGTTGACCACGGATGGCGTGACTGCTTCGGCCGAGCAGACTGCTTATCGAGCGTGACCGGTCTCACTCGGGGACGCGCCCACATCCGGGGCGCGCTCCGCCACGTAAGCCATACCTCACAAGGAGATAGCACCTGCCATGAAGACCTACCTGGCCCGGCACGGCTGCGCGCGCGTCAAGCGCTCGGTGGCCGCGCTCGCGGTGACGCTCACTGCCGGTGGTGGGGCGCTGGCCTTCCTCCCGGCCAGCGCCCACGCCGCGCAAGCTCCCGCAGCATCCCCCGGCTACGTGTTCCAGACCCTGAAC
>Ga0070733_10003300_pt1 | contig 11091 bp, 9 predicted proteins | sample Coa_R1_9_FD_66450 | JGI IMG/M metagenome (GOLD analysis project Ga0070733, IMG submission 66450) | Surface soil microbial communities from Centralia Pennsylvania, which are recovering from an underground coalmine fire - Coalmine... | ecosystem: Environmental > Terrestrial > Soil > Unclassified ... | reverse complement strand
CGCCGAGATCGCCCGCGCCGAAGAAGATTACTGGCAGGGCGAACTCTTGCATCTGCTGCCGCAAGTCTGGGCGCGGCAAGGCAGCGGCGGCGGCGCAATGAAGTCCGCTGCGTTGGTCGAATTGCCTCTGGCCCTCCAGCGGCGCGTGATCCGCGCCGCCTGCGAATCCCTGGGTCTCCGCCTTGAGTTTCATCACGTCGAGCAAATTCTGGCTCTGGCTGCCTCCTCCGCCCGCAAATCGGCTGAACTCCCCGGTGGATGGTCCATTGTTCGCAGGAAACCCGGCCTGTGCCTTCAACGTGGGCCTTTAGCTGCGGCGGCCAACTACGAGTATCCCTTGCCAGTCCCCGGTACAGCCCTGGTTCCCGAGATCAATTCGCGATTCGAAGCCGTCTTGGTTCCAAGAAACCGTGTCGAGGAATATAATCCCGATCACTTGCTGAACGGCATTCTGCTTGGCGAGGAATTGCGCGTGCGCAACTGGCGCCCGGGAGATCAGTTTTGGCCGGCACATACCAAAGCTCCCAGGAAAATCAAAGAACTGCTGCCCGGGCGCGACTTGCCCGTTCCCGAGCGAAAGCTGTGGCCCGTCGTGATTGTGGGCAGCCAGGTAGTCTGGGTCCGCGGTTTTCCCACGCCTGCCAGGTTGCAGCCCCGGCGGGGGGATGAAGCCACGATGATTCGCGAGATACGACTGGAATAGCCGCATCTCCCGGTCGCTGCAAATCTGAGAAGATGGTGCGTGACACATGAATCCCATCGCAAAATCCGAGCAGCTTCGAACCGTCATTTCCGCCGAGCAGATTCAGAAGCGCGTGCGGGAGATCGCCCGCCAAATCTCCGATGACTATCAGGGCGAGACCATTCATGCCCTGGCGCTTCTCGAGAATGGCTTCATGTTTATGGCCGACCTGGTGCGCGCCCTGGAGGTCCCGGTCATCTGTCAGTTCATAAAGCCTCGATATCGCCGGGAAAAAGAGGGTAAACCCGAGGGTTTTCTCGAAATCTTCTTCAGCCATGACGCCGACATTCGCGACCAGCACGTTTTGCTGGTGGAGGGTCTCATCCATTCCGGAGTCACTACGGAATTCCTTATGAGTGATTTGCGCGGACGGGGCGCAGCCTCCGTGAAAGTGGCCACTTTGCTCGACCGCCAATCCGCCCGGCGTGTGCAATTGCAGCCGGACTATTTCGGGTTTTTGGTGGATGAGGCCTTTCTGGTTGGTTACGGCCTGGGTTCTGCCGGTCAGACCCAGCGCAATCTGCCCTATCTGGCCTCCGCAAGCTAAAGCGTGTCCGTGACTTAAGTCACGCTGAGAACGTCCTCCTTTTTCCCTCAATACGGGGTAAAATGTGGGAGGTGGCGGAATTTCTCTAATCGAAATGCAACCGTGGGCATCTAACACTACAGTGCGGCCGCTGTGGTGTGCTTCGGAACAAGACGCTATTTCCTCAGGAGTTGTTAGGTGAACTCAACAGTTAAAACGGTGGTTTTCTGGTTGGTGATCGTAGTTTCGGCATTCCTGCTATGGACGGTTGTAAAGCAGGGCGGCGCCGGACAAAAAGACAGAGAAGTTAACTTCTCCCAATTCATGGGCGATGTTGACCAGGGCAATGTCACAGAAGTCACCATTATCGGTATGGAGGTTCGGGGCAAGTTAAAGAGCGACAACTCCCTTTTCCACACCACCGTGCCCGCCAACTACCCGGACATGATTAAGACCCTTCGCGATAAGGGCGTCAACATCACCATCAAAGATATCTCCAACGGCAGCTGGCCCAGTTGGCTGCTGAACCTCGCGCCCCTGGTCTTGCTGGCCGCGCTTTGGTTCTTCATGATCCGGCAGATGCAAACTGGTGGAAATAAAGCACTTTCCTTCGGCAAGAGCCGTGCCCGTCTGCTCTCCATGCAGCAGAAAAAAGTCACCTTCAAAGATGTCGCCGGCGTGGACGAGGCCAAGGAAGAGTTGCGCGAGATCATCGAGTTCCTGCGCGAAGCCCAGAAGTTCCAGAAGCTTGGTGGAAGAATTCCCAAGGGCGTACTTCTGGTAGGCCCTCCGGGGACCGGCAAGACTCTGCTGGCCCGCGCGGTTGCGGGTGAAGCGAATGTTCCATTCTTCTCAATCTCCGGTTCCGACTTTGTCGAAATGTTCGTCGGCGTAGGCGCCAGCCGGGTGCGTGATCTTTTCGAGCAGGGCAAGAAGAATGCTCCCTGCATCATTTTCATCGATGAAATCGACGCCGTCGGACGTCACCGTGGCGCAGGCCTCGGCGGCGGCCATGACGAACGGGAACAGACCCTGAATCAGTTGCTGGTGGAAATGGATGGCTTTGAATCCAACGAAGGCGTCATCCTGATGGCCGCCACTAACCGCCCCGATGTGCTCGATCCTGCCTTGCTTCGCCCCGGACGTTTTGACCGCCGGGTCGTGGTGAGCCGTCCCGATGTGCGCGGGCGCGAGGAGATTCTCCGCGTCCATACTCGCAAGATTCCTCTCGCAGACGATGTTGATCTTTCTGTCCTGGCTCGTGGCACACCCGGTTTCTCGGGCGCTGACTTGGCCAACATGGTCAACGAAGCGGCTCTTGCCGCGGCCCGCCAGAACCGCAAAGCCGTGCTCATGTACGACTTTGAACTGGCCAAAGATAAAGTCCTGATGGGCGTGGAGCGCAAGTCGCTCCTGCTCTCTGAAGAAGAAAAGAAAGTCACTGCCTATCACGAAGCTGGGCATGCCCTGGTGGCCGCCAAGTTGCCGAATTCAGATCCGCTGCACAAGGTCACTATCATTCCGCGTGGCATGGCTTTGGGCGTCACCATGCAGCTCCCCATCGACGACAAGCACAACTACACCAAGGAATATCTCGAGACTGAAATCGCCATCATGATGGGTGGCCGCATCGCTGAAGAAATGTTCCTCAACCAGATGAGCACCGGCGCCGGCAACGACATTGAGCGCGCCACCGAAATGGCCCGCAAGATGGTCTGCGAGTTCGGCATGAGCGAACTTGGGCCGCTGACCTTCGGAAAGAAAGAAGAGCAGATCTTCCTCGGGCGCGAAATTGCCCAGCACCGCGACTACAGTGAAGCAACCGCCATCAAGATCGATGAGGAGGTGCGGCGCATCATCGGCCGCGGCTATGACACCGCCAAGAGCATTCTCGGCGGCAACCACGACACTCTCGTCCGAATTGCGCTGGCGCTGCTGGAACGCGAAGTGCTCGATGCCAACGAGATCAAGCTGATCATCGAAGGCAAGGAATTGCCCAAGATCACTCCGCCACCCCGCCCCGACGATGGCGTGCAGCAGGTGCTGAAACCCGAGCCTGGGCGCCCCGGCCTCGCCAAAGGCGGCGAGAGTCCGGCCCGAGCCTAGTTTTCGCAGTATTCATTTCACCTTAGGGCGGCCCTATGAGCCGCCCTAAGCTATTGTTGAAGAATATAGATACGGGTCTTGCCCACTTTCACTTCGCTCCTACTAGAGGGGAAAGTCCCATCGCGCCGCCTCAAGAACTTTGTTAGCATTTAGCTAGTCTGTACGCGTGCCCCCGCCGGTCAGACCATCCTGAAAGCCATGAAATCGACCCTAATTTTTTTGCCCGCGCGCATCGCAATTGCTGCCGTTCTTGGCCTGACCTTGACCACCGTTTCCGCCGCCGGAGTTAACGAGCGGGTGCTGCACAGCTTCTCAGGGAACGACGGGAAGCTGCCTGAAGCCAGTTTGGCGCTGGATTCGGCCGGCAACCTCTACGGCACAACTTTCGAGGGTGGCACTGGTGACCACACATTGTGCTCACAAGGATGCGGCGTGGTCTTCAAACTTAGTCGCAGTTCAAACGGGGCGAACGAGACCGTGCTTTACAATTTTTGCTCGCTCGCGAATTGTTCCGACGGAGCCAGCCCCGCCGCGGGGTTAATCCTCGATTCCGCAGGAAATCTGTACGGCACCACCACCGGAGGCGGCACTCAGAATCCTTCGTGCCCCGGGCCCACGGGGTGTGGGACCGTCTTTGAGCTGGTGCACAACTCTGATGACACCTGGACCGAAGTCGTGCTCCACCGCTTCTCGATCACAGACGGCGCAGCGCCACAAGCCGGCCTCACTTTCGATTCCGCAGGGAACCTCTACGGCACGACCTCTCAGGGAGGAGCGTACGGATTCGGCCTTGTCTTCATGCTGACGCCCTCCGCCGGCTCCTGGACCCAGTCCGTCTTGTATTCCTTCACTGGCAGCACCGATGGCAATGAGCCGTTTGCCGGCGTGATCCTCGACTCTGCCGGAAACCTCTACGGCACCACTTATCGCGGCGGCCTTCAAACCGGGATGTGCGGCACCATCCAGGGCTGCGGCGTGGTCTTCAAGTTAGCACCCGCTGTTGGAGAAAGCTGGACGGAGACCGTACTCCATGCTTTCAACGGCGGGGACGGGGCTGACATTGTATCTGGCTTGACCTTCGACGCTGCCGGAAATTTATACGGTGCCGCCTATTTGGGCGGCACCAGCCGCAAATGCGGACTGCAAGGCTGTGGACTCATTTTCAAGCTGACCCTCAATCGCAACGGCGCCTGGACGGAAACTGAGCTTCATAGCTTTACCGACGGATCTGCCGGTGCGCATCCCACCGGAACCTTGGTTTTTGACTCAACCGGCAACCTCTATGCGACCACCAGAGGCGGCGGGACTGCGCTCGATGGGGTAGTCTTCGAGTTAAGCCCGATCGGCCCCGGAAACTGGAAGGAGCAGGCTCTCTCGTTCAGCGGCGCGAATGGGTCAGCACCTGACGCCGGCGTAATCTTTGACTCTGCCGGCAATGTCTACGGCACCACATCCTTTGGCGGCACAAGCGGTGATGGCGTAGTCTTCCGGATCTCGCGCTGAGGCGTGCCCCCCGTTCTCCCGGGGGTTAACTTCAGTCCGCTGCTTGGAATCCTCTGTAGATTGCAAACAGCGCGTACGCGTGGAATCCCATTCCCAGAAAGTCCTTTGCTCCCCAGAGCAGCAGACCATCCAGAGCATACAGCCCCATACCCACAACGAACGCCCACTTCTGCGCTTTGGCTGCGAAGTATCCGAACAGCGCAAACACGGCGGAGACGAAGCCGTTGATCACAATGTCCAGAACATTGCCCAAGCTGCCTGCCTGCCGGGCCATTGCATCCACCACTGACGTGACTCCAAGCCCTACGATGAAGTGGAAGTTGCCGCCCGCCATCACCGCCAGCGAATTGACCATCGAAAGCGCGGCGATCCAGTAGAACCACTTGCCCCCTGCCCGAGCCCGGGCCGCGGACACCATTTTCGCCACTGCCGCCCGCTGGTCAACCTGCTGCGCGCGTTCACTGGCCTGTACCGGGGCCATACCTGTGCTTGCCATAAACTTCCTCCTTGGTCTTGCAATTCCAAGCGAGGGAGGGCCCGTCCGGCTGGCGACGGAGAAGGTTGGAATTGCAAAAGGGTACGGCGGCGGGAAAAACCGCACTAGATACCCACCGGACATGGCCCATGGAAGGTAGAGTCGGCGTCCCTCCGGCTGTCTCGAGGGCATCCCGCCCGTTGCAGATAAATAGAAGCGCGAATCATCCCGAGTGGATCACATTACCTGAATAGATGCCGTACGGACATAGGCGGCGGGAGAATCCATGACCCAGGTTCCAGTCTGGTTCGAGCGCAAATTCGAATTTACCTTCCCGGTTGAGCAGTATCCCAACCTGTGTGTCCGCCTGCGAGGCACGCCCGCCCGCCTCGAAGACCTGCTGCGCGCGAGCGATCGCGAGCGACTGGTCAAGAAGCCGGAGAATAAGTGGTCAGCCCAGGAACAGGCCGGCCATTTGCTTGATCTTGAATCTCTGTGGCTGGCGCGGGTTGACGATTTTGTGAAGGGCGGAGAAACCTTGACTGCCGCCGATCTCAAGAATCGCAAGACGGACGAAGCCAGGCACAACGCGCGCCCGCTGACGGATATTCTGGTGGCATTCCGCGAAGCACGGCTGAAGCTGGTCAATCGCGCGGCGGAATTGCCGGCAGCCGCGTTCTCCCGCTCCATGCTGCACCCGCGCCTGAAGCAGCCCATGCGCCTCGTAGACCATCTCTACTTCGTCGCCGAACACGACGACCATCACCTGGCCAAAATCTGGGAGCTAATCAAGAAGTAGCGCCAGCCGCCCTCGCCCGTGCGAAAGCCGTTCAAGCGGAGACCTCAATCAGCGGCTTACCTTCCGCCAGAACTTCTCCAATCTCTACCGCCGGCACTCCCGCCGCGTTCAGCGCCCTTGTTAGTTCCACCCCATCTTCGGCCGCCACCGCAACCAGCAACCCTCCCGCCGTCTGCGGATCGAACAGCATCGTCTTCATTTCTTCGCTGATGCCATCCTCAAAGCCGGCCACACACTCCGCAAACTCGCGATTTGCCTTCAGCCCGCCCGGAATGTGCCCCGCACGCACGCAATCCAGCGCGCCTTCAAGCAAAGAAATCCGCCTCGCGTATACCCGCAGCGAGACTTTCGACGCCAGCGCCATCTCTCGCGCATGTCCGATCATGCCGAACCCGGTAACATCGGTCAGTGCGTGTACGGCAAATTTCGCAATCACCTCCGCTGCCGTCTTATTCAGTGTCGTCATCGACGCTACCGCCGCATCAATCCACGCCTGCTTGGCCACGCCTTTCTTTATCGCCGTCGAAATCACGCCCGTCCCCAGCGACTTGGTGAACAACAATCGATCCCCCGCTCGCGCACCTCCATTCGTCAGCACACGAGCCGGATCCACAACGCCAGTTACTGAGTACCCAAACTTGGTTTCATCGTCGCGAATGCTGTGGCCGCCGATCACCGTGCATCCCGCTTCCATCATCTTCGACAGCCCGCCCGCCAGAATGCGCTCCAGAACTGCCAGTTCGCCTTTTTCCGGAAAGCACACCATCGCTAATGAGGTCAGCGGCCGCCCGCCCATGGCATACACGTCACTCAGAGAATTCGTCGCGGCAATCTGCCCAAAGGTATAAGGATCGTCGACAATAGGAGTGAAGAAATCGACCGTCTGAACGAGCGCCGTGTCAGGCCCGAGTCGATACACTCCGGCGTCGTCGGCGTGGTCAAAGCCGACCAGCACATTCGGGTCATGTTGCCGGGCTAATTTCCCAAGCACCGTGTCCAGCGCCGCCGGACTCAGCTTGGAAGCTCAACCCGCAGCTTTTACCGACTCCGTCAGCCGAAATGGTTTTGCATCGGGCATGAGCCATTCTAATCACAAACGCGTGGCCACGGATTTGCACGGATCTTCACAGATCGATCTTTCTTGTTATTGATCCGTGTGATCCGTGTAAATCCGTGGCGTTGTTGTATCTGCGTTGCTCTGCGAAATCTGCGGCTTATTTCAGGCTGACGTCCGTGACCTGCAGTTCAGGATAAGCGTGGTTCCAGTCCGCACTGACATGCTCGAACGTCAGCCGGAATGGCTTGCTCTGGCCGGGCGCCAAGGGCGAGGCGCTGAGATCGACCGCATCCGGATACGGCCCACTGGTCTGCAACACGCGCAGTGCAATGTCTTCGGCTTGCGCGATCTGGTCCAGCGAATTCTTGAAATTCACGTGCACCATCGCGTGGCTCACAGTTTTATCGCCCGCATTGGTCACCGTGCCATCGACGTACGTGACACTCGCGCCGACAAAATTCTCCGCCGTGCTCATTTTCAGATCTGAAAGCTTCAGGTTGGATGCGTAAGGGTGGGGCGCAACCGGACTTCTTGGAGCTGAACGGGTCAATAAGGCAATAACGCCAACTACAGCCACCACTGCCACAACTCCGACCACAATAGCGCGAACATTGGAATCGGGTCGCGCTTCTCCCGTCAGCGGAGATGGCTCAATCAGCCCGCCCATGAGCCGATTGTATCAGCGTTAATCGACGCAGGTTTTGCGGCCCTACTCGCCTCCGACCGTCAGCCCCTCAATCCTGATCGTCGGACTCGCCATGGCCCCGCGGAACTCCAGATCGTTTCCAATCTCAGAGATATTGAAGAACATCTCTTTCAAATTGCCGGCCACGGTGATCTCTTCCACTGGATACGCCAGCTCTCCGCCCGAAATCCACATTCCCGAAGCGCCACGGGAGTAGTCGCCGGTCACCAGGTTCGCGCCATGACCCAGAAATTCGGTCACATACAAGCCATCTTTGATTTCGCCGATAATCTGTTGCGGTGTCTTCGTTCCCGGCTGCAAGAAATAATTCCCCGGCCCGATCCCCGGCGTTCCCGCGAGGCCACGCGATGCGTTCGCGGTCGTCTGCAACCCCAGCTTCTTCGCGGTATAGGTATTCAGCAGGTAAGACTTCAACACACCATTTTCGATGACGACCGTGCGCTGCGTAGGAATCCCTTCGCCATCAAACGGGCTGGTGCCGAAGCCGCCCACCATGGTGCCGTCGTCAATCACCGTCACCCGGTCGCCAGCGATTTTTTCACCCAGCTTGCCCGCGAGGAACGAAGCCCCGCGATATACCGAGTCTCCATTCACGCCCTCAAAAATATGGTCCAGCATCGACGCGGCCACCAGCGGATCAAGCACCACCGGCACATGCGCCGTCTTACCCTTGCGTGCTCCCAACCGCCGCAACGTCCGCTGCGCAGCCACCTTACCCACATGCTCCGGCGATTCCAGCCGTCCCAGGTTTCGCGCCACTGAGAACCAGTAGTCCCGCTGCATCGAGCCATTCTCGTTCTGTGCAATCGGCACCGCCGCCACCGAACAATACGATCTCTGGTATTCCCCGACAAATCCATGAGAATTGGCCAACACCTTGTGGCCCGTGGCTGCATCGAACGATCCCCCGTCAGAATTCTTGATGCGGGGATCGTAATCGAGTGCCGCTTTCTCCGCCCGCCGCGCGTAGCTGATGCGCTCTTCTCCCGGCAGCGAGTAAACGTCGGCAGAATAAAGATCGAGGTCTCCAGACAAAGATCCCAGTTGCGATGCTTCCGGAATTCCGCCAAACGGATCTTCCGAAGTGATCTTCGAAAGCTCAAGCGCCGACTTCACCATGCGATCAAGCCCATCGCGCGAGAAGTCGCTCGAATAAGTGCTGGCGGCGCGCTTGCCGTTGAACACGCGCACACCAATAGCCTTCGAACCCGACTCTTTCAGCGTCTCCACTTGGCCTAAACGCACTAAAGTCGAAAATTCGTCGCCTTCGCGAACCACGCACTCCGCAGCCGTAGCTCCGCCAGCCATGGCCCGGCGGACGATGTCCTGCGCCAGTTCACGCAGATCAGTTCCCAGTTTCTGGTTTCCAGTTTCCAGTTGAGTAGAAGACATGATGAATTTGCTTGAAACGAAACGATTGAAAAATCTGCGTTGCTCTGCGCGAATCTGCGGCTGGTTGTTGACCTACTGCATGAATCCACCGGTCTCTTTCTTAGCCGTTCCGCCCACGGTCAAACGGTCGATCTTAATCGTCGGAATGCCCACGCCCACCGGCACCGCCTGGCCATCTTTCCCGCAGGTCCCAACGCCCTCGTCGAGTTTCAGATCGTTGCCCACCATCGACACACGCGTCAGCACATCCGGCCCATTCCCGATCAGTGTGGCGCCTTTGATCGGCGCCGTGATCTGCCCGTGCTCAATCAGATAGGCCTCCGACGCCGAAAACACAAACTTGCCGTTGGTGATGTCTACCTGGCCGCCGCCAAAATTCACCGCATACACGCCGCGCTTTACCGAACGCACTATGTCATCCGGATCATCCTGCCCCGCCAGCATGTAGGTGTTGGTCATTCGCGGCATGGGAATGTGCTCGTAACTCTCGCGCCTGCCGTTACCGGTATTCGCCATCCCCATCAGCTTCGCCGACAACTTATCGCTCAAATAGCCTTTCAGAATTCCTTTCTCGATCAGCACCGTGTCCTGGGTGGCGTTACCTTCGTCGTCCACATTCAGCGATCCGCGCCGCCACGGCATCGTCCCGTTGTCCACTACCGTGCACTTCTCGCTGGCCACACGCTTGCCAATCAATCCCGCAAAAGCCGAAGTCTGCTTACGATTGAAATCTGCCTCCAGGCCGTGGCCCACTGCTTCGTGCAGCAGCACGCCCGGCCAGCCCGGGCCTAAGACGACCTCCATTTCACCCGCTGGAGCTTCGCGCGCGTCCAGTTGCAGAACTGCCTGTCGCGATGCTTCTTTGGCAAAATACTCTGGCGTTTTCTCTCCGAAAAAGAAATCCAGCGCCACCCGTCCTCCACCCCCGGCACTTCCGCGCGCTGAGTTGCCCTCAGTCTTTGCGATGCACGCCACATTCAACCTGGCCAACGGCTGCGAGTCTTCTGCGAACGTCCCATCCGATCCAACTACTAAAATATTCCGCAATTCGTCAGCGTAACTGGCCCGCACTTCTTTGATCCGTGGATCGTATGCCCGCGCCGCCTTGTCCGCGCGCATCACCAACTCAACCTTGGCCGTGATCTCGGCATCAACCGATGGCAACGTCACCGGGTAAAGACTACGCGCCGCCTTTTCCTGGAAACCAACGCTCGGAGTCTTAGCCGGTCCGCTGGCAATCAGAGCAGCCGTCCGCGCTGCGTGCAGAATGCGTTCCGCGGAAAGATCGTCCGTGTAAGCATATCCTGTGCGTTCCCCGCTTATGACTCGCACTCCGCATCCGGCGGAAATTCCCTGAGACGCCGATTTCACCATCGACTCGTCCACCATCAGCGAAGTCGAGGAAAGATATTCAAAGTACAGGTCAGCATAATCGCCGCCCGCCGACAGTGCTGCCGCCAGGTAGCGTTCCAGATCGCGCTCCGCCAGCCCGTAATGCTCAAAAAAGAACCGGTTCTTGTCCATATAGATGTAAGTATTAGATGCCCCAGAGCCAGGAACGCTCCAATGCGGGATACCTTCATTATCCCATAGCCCAGCGCTTTTCTCTGTGATCCTCTGTGCGCTCTGTGGTTAAGGTTTTTTCAATAACCTCAATCGATGGTCACTCATCACAGACGCCCACCCATTCCCCTGAAACAATCTTTCCATGACGCCCGAACAGCTCACACGATCGATCGAGGATTTCCTCGCCACCGCCCGAAACGCCGTCCTCCTCGAAGACAA
>Ga0070733_10003299_pt1 | contig 11092 bp, 22 predicted proteins | sample Coa_R1_9_FD_66450 | JGI IMG/M metagenome (GOLD analysis project Ga0070733, IMG submission 66450) | Surface soil microbial communities from Centralia Pennsylvania, which are recovering from an underground coalmine fire - Coalmine... | ecosystem: Environmental > Terrestrial > Soil > Unclassified ... | reverse complement strand
TCAGTGCTCATTGAACCACCGCCTGTCCGTTGGATACGGTAACTCTCGATGCCAGCCCTCGCATCGTCGCCCTCGGCTGCTTGCCCTCAGGCACGAAACGGGTCACGGTCGGAACCTTGAACTTGATCCCTTCAACCTGATAGCAGGTGCCCCGGAAATGCACGGTCCAGACCTGTGCCAGCTTCCGCTGCATGTTGACGCGGTTGAAGTGGGCGAAGAATGCGTACTTCTTAGTCGGTGTCATGGATGTTGTGGGGAGTCCCCATTTTTGCGCTTTGCGCGTTTATCTACCCACATCACGAACGCGACGGCTGCCAGCATTAGTGCCTGATTGCCAAAGGCGAACCAGACGAGTTGCCAGCCGTGCAGTACCAGTTCTTTGCCCATGATATCACAAACTCCCGTGCCACGGACAATAGGCGGAATCGTTGCAGTTGTCTCTGCGATGCAACTCGCTCAGGTTGTGCCAGCCCATGTAATCGTGGAAGTAGAAATGCCGCCTGCCGCCGTGATAAAATCCGATGCCCCAATGTGGTCCTGCGAATCCATCTTGACTGTGGATGCTGAACGACTTGAAGAATGGTTGTTTGTCTTTCTCCTGCGTCCAGTCCAGATGCCCAAACGCCAGCCATTTGATGGCTATGGCGATGCGACCAACCGTCTGCCAACCGAAAGCGTACCCGTAGAGCAGGCCGATCAACGAACCGTAGACCAGCATCGCCCAACCGAAATGATCGAGATATCCCATTTTAATTCCTTCAACGCCCGTCTTGATTCGATGTTGTTTCAGGACACTTCTCGTGCTGAGTTATGCCCCATTTGGCCGCAATCGGCAATGAGCACTTAGAGCAATAGACGAAGGGCTCAGGTCTGTTACGCCGTCGAATATCCGCTTCCACCGAGTCATAATCCTCATCATCGTGTCGGCGTTGTCCCAACCTATCGACCCACATGAGCCTTTTCCTTTTTCTCCTGCCGTTCCACGTCATAAAAATCGTGCAAGGTGTGGTAGCCGTCCAGTTCAGTCAGCCAGTGTAGCGGTTTGTCGGCGTCGAGTACCGTGGGCTTATCCTCTTCCTCAGGCACCATGAACGAGCGAAGATAGGTGACCATTTTGTAGAAGCCTTCAATATCGGTGATGTAGCGGTCGCTGTTGTCCTCACCGTTATGAGTGACCACGGCGATTGGATTACTGGCAAACCAGACAGTGGCGATCTCGAAACTTTCGTCGCTGCCCATGTACTCGTCCGCCAAAAATTTGAGGTTGACCAGTCCCGCCTTTTCGATCTCTTCCCATTTTTTGTAATCGTGGAGGCAGATGTTTTCTTCGCTCAGCCATTTCTCCAGACGGTCGAGACCCGCATAGTGCTGGTTGATGGGGTTCAAAGCGTAGAGTTCGTTCGGAGTGAAAACTTTCTTCGTGTACTGCGCTTTCAACTCAGCGGCGTACTCGTCCATCTTCGCTTTCGATTCCAGTCCGCCTGCCACGATGCGACCGCGATAAGGATCGTCCCACGCTTGATAGTAAAGTTCGACACGTTCGGGCTGAGCCACGAAGCCGTCCCGTTTCACTTGAGCTTCGTCTTTCGTGTCCGCGAACATGACGGCACCGTGTAAACCGTCGTTCTTGAGCTTGAGGCAGATGAGATTACGAGCCTTTTCGAAGTCATCGTGGATTTCGAAGAAGTCCGCACTGGTGGGACTTAGCACGTCCACCTTCGAGGCGTCCTTCCACATCAAGATTGTCAGCGGCCAGCGTGATGACATTATGCCTCCTCGGGTTCGAACCCGCCTCCACCCTTCATTTCCAACCCATTCTCAGTCAAAGTCTGAACCAGCCATTCCTTGCCCACCTGCTTGATGCCAAGGGCAGCCGCTTTGGTCAGTTTCGTCTTACCTGCGGCTTCGCCAACGATCAGCAGGTTCACCTTCGACGTAACACCGCTCTTAGCGACGGCACCGAGGCTGACCAGCTTTGCTGACAGGCTCTCCCGATCCTCGCTGAACTCGCCTGTGATGCAGAAGGCGGTGCCAACCAGCGGTTGAGCCGCTCCCTCGGCGACTTTAGGGGTGCTGTTAACGGGAGTTACGCCGTTCTTGTAAAGCTTCTCACAGATATCCTGATTGCGGCGATCCTTTGCCCACGTCAGGAGCATGTCCAGTTTGACCTCACCAATACCTTCGATCTGACCCGGCTGGAGAGTGGCAAGCAATTCAGGCAGTTTCCACATGCTGTCGCCATCCAATTTCAATGCAGCCGCAAGCACCTTACCAAGCGTCCGCCCGATCATTGGAATGCCGAGGCAGGCGATCCACCGTTCCCACGGAGCTTTCTTCGCCTTCTCCATGCTCAGAACCATCTTGCGGAAGGTGACGCCTGAGAAGCCTTTCTTTGCCATGCTCTTCTCGAACTTCTCTTCGCCGAGCGTAGCCAGTGCGTGCAGGGCTTCCATTTGGAACTCGAACAACTCACCGATGTCACGGGCGTAACCGTCACCAGCGATCTTGGCTGCCATCTCGGGTCCTAGACCGTCGATCTCCAACACATCCCGACCGCCAATAAAGTCGAACAGGTCACGGACGCGGCCCACACATTCGAGATTCTGGCACCAGTGAGTGATAATGCCACTACGTTCTTCGTCCAGCACTTCCAGCTTGGAATTGCATTCGGGGCAGTTTGCTGGAACCACAATCTTCTCGTCGCCTTCGTCAATGACCTTAACGATCTGCGGAATGACATCGCCTGAGCGGAGCATTTCGACTTTGGCTCCGAGCTTCAATCCCATCGTGTCGATCCACGTGATGTTGTTCAAGGTCGCACGGGTCACCATCGCACCCGCCAGTGGCACGGGATCACATGTAGCGACAGGCGTGAGCTTGCCCTGACGCCCAACCTGCCACTCAATACTGCGGAGGTAGGTGGTGCCTGACGCCGACTGTGGCTTGAAGCAAACCTGATAGTTGGCAACCTTGCTGCCGTTGCCCATCTTCAACCGATCTTTGTGGCTATCCGCCTTGGCGACCACGCCGTCAGCGTAGATGTCGGATTGCTTGTTGGCTTCCAAAACGTAATCGAGAACCTTGGCGACCGTGTTTTCCTCGGGAGCGATCAAGAATCCCTCATACTTCGGGAACCCGTGCTGTTGCAAAATCTGCATCCGCTGGTAAGCACTGTCAGGCAGGATGGGGTCCTCGCCTACCACTTCCCACGGCACAAACAGAATCTCACGCTTGGCGACCTCGGCAATGTCCTTCAACTTCATGGTGCCTGCGGTTAGGTTGCGTGTGCTGCTGTATTCTTTCTCGCCGTTCTTTCGCGCCAGTTTGTTGATGCGTTCCAGTTCGGACTTCCGCATCACGAGTTCGCCACGGATTTCAACGTCGGCAGGAAGGTTCGGATCGCGGACAAATGAGATAGCATCGCGACCGTTCTGGACTAGCAGGGTCTTAGGAATGCTGAGCACAGCCTTGACCTGTGCTGTGATATCTTCCCCTTCAACTCCGCTACCACGAGTCAACGCCTGTACGAGGTAGCCGTCACGGTAGCGGAGTTCGCAGGAAATGCCATCGCGCTTCGGTTCTAGCAGCATGGCACCAGACGGGATCGTGTGGTAGAAGTCGTTGATTTCGGATTTCTCGTACTTATTCTCAATGCTGAGCATCGGACGATTGTGCTTCACGCGACCGCCCGAAGTTAGGTCGCTGCCAACTGTAGTCAGCACCGTGGCATATTTCGCCAGCTTTGGAGCACGGGCGATGATGTCCTTGAGATGCTTCTCCATCGCATCGTACTCGGCGTCTGTCATGATGGGAGCCGCCTTCTTGTAGTAGGCGTCCCGAGCCGCTTCCAGCTTACCGTTGTATTGCTGAACGGCGAGAAGCGTCGTGGGGTTATCCGCGAACGGCACCTGATGCGGGTTGATGATGTCGTCCTCGTCTTGAATCATGATCGTTTCCTCGGAAAATTTCTCTCGCCAGTCGGGGAAAGAGAATCAGGGCACTGCTTGTTGTTGCATTCCCAACAAGTCCCGTACAAAAACATGGGACGTTTGCACGTCGGACAGTTCTTGAAATCGCTACCGATCAACAGCATCATGTGCTATTCTACCAGTCGTTTTGGAGTTTTGGCTATTTCTTCGCAGTTCTTTGAAGGTGATTCCCCGCCATTTCCGCATCAGGCGGGTGATCTCTCCGTGATTGAATCTAAAGCGTTTCCACTCGGGAGACCGCCATTCCCCCCGTTCCGTGTTCGTCGGCTCTTCGCAGTCGGGTGGTCTACGGGCAACCACTTGAGCCTTCGCCTTATTGTAAGCCATCACCACAATGCCGCGATACAGGTGTTGGGCAAGTTTCAGATCGCCCTCGTGCATGGCAGTCAGCCGCAGCTTGAGATTCGCACAAAGCTGATCGAACCCCTCTACTTCGGGATATCGTTCCTCTACCAACTTGCCGTACTCAATGGTCTCGCCGTTTCTCAGGAACTCATCGGTTACCGTGCTGATCTTCATTTCGCGGCTCCTGCGGCGTTCCCGAACATCAGCTTGAACTGTGCAGGTTTGCCCTCAGCGTCGGCGTCCTTGTCCTTGCGGTGGTATACCTCGGCGTCCGACAATCCTGTTTTCGGCACGTCGGCGCAGAAGTTCTCCTCAAGAAGCTGGAAATGCCCGTCACTACGGTCAACGGTAATAAACTCCGCGTCGTAGTAGCCCTTCTCGGCCTTGCGTTCAATGGCACGCGATTCGTGAAGAGCGATAGCCATCCGCATGTGGTAGATGATGGCGTCGTTCTTCCCCCAACGGCGGCAATTATCGCAATGCTTGGTGCGGTCGATCAATGCACGCAGGACTTCCTGCGTCTGGGTGCCGTCATGTTCGGTTCCAGCTTCGCGGTTCACGAAGCGGAGGATGACAGGCTTCCCGTCGCCGTCCAGTGTAGCCAGTTCGTAGACGTGCCCGGGTTCAATGATCTTCATTTTAGTTGAAGCCTTCGATGAATCTCCGCATCTTGTCAGGCGTGCTCAGGTCGCCAATCATCAGCAGGCCCATGCCCAACTGAACGCCGACATGATTCTCGGTCTCGGGGTGCTTGTTAAGGTCTGAACCCATCGAAGCGAATGCTCCAGTGAGGTCCCCTGCATCGACGAGTTCCAGTGCGCGTTGTTTGCACCATGCCAAATGTTCATCGCGAGTTACTGTGGTTTCCATTGATAGCTGCCTCCATTTGAACGATCATTGCCTTTTCTTGCCGAATTGCTTCTTCCCAATTACGAATCATACCACGAGAAATTGCAATCTGATGCCCCATCTGACTCTTGGCGAATTCGATAGCCTCTTCGCGGCTCTTTGTCGGATTCTTTTCCAAGAACCACTCAACATGGTCAGCGAAGTCTCCCCGCCGAGGCCAGTACCACTCGCGATCTTTGTCTTTCCGGGCCACTACTGCCAACCCGCGTTGGGATCGCCTGCATAGCCGTAGTCAGGGTCGGGACGAGCGAAGCTGTTGCCGTGGTCCCTCATCAATCTCTTCTGCTCAGGGCAGAGGAACTGAGTCCAATTACCGCCACGGTCGTGCTGCATGATCTCGATGAACTTGCATTTCGCATCACCGCCGCTCATGCTGTCGTACACGCGGGTGACTTCCGCCAATCCACCGACAACGTCATCCTCGCCGTGGTCGATGCTCATCATGGTACGGACGTAGACGTAGTCACCAACCTTCGGCGTCCACGGTTTGCCAGCAGCGATTCGCTTCTTCAATGCGGCCAGCTTCGTCCTGTCCAGTTTGTTTTCCGAGGCACGAGCCTCAGCTTCGGTGGGAAATGTCTTTCCCGTGCGCTGACACTTAAACGCCTTCACCTTTTCCATCGGGATTCTTCCAGCCTTCCTGCTTACGAATTTCGAGAATCTGCGGAAACGTCAGGTTGTTCACGTCCCAACCTTTCGCCTCGGCGTAGTCGCGGATGAAGGAGTCCCGCCGAGCTATCATAGCGATCTGAGCGGGGGAGGCTCCATAGAGCGTCACACCGCCGAGAAGAACGACTCCATCTTCGAGAACTTTCATGGTCTCACCAACGCCTGAAACTGTTCCACCGTCATTTCGATTCTCTTACCGTTGGGATCGGCAACGAAATATTTCCCGTTGAAGGGATAGTCCGCCTTCGAACCTTTGGTAGCCTTCCACTCCCACGACGACTGCTCCCACGTGGTCGGCCTCTCTGAGAGTAACACACGCAGGGCGATGTCATACTTGTATTCCAGCTTGTTACGCCATTTCGCTTTCGACGCGGCGATCTTGTGCGTGCGGCGGCGGTTGACACCTAGATCAGCGATCTTGAGAATCTTCGAGGCAGGCTTTTCAGCCGCACGGTAAATGAAATCGCGGTAGGTTTCCTTGGTGTCGGGGGTGATGTGGCGGCGGGTCACGCCATCGACGGCATTCGCGACGTTGTCCCCGAAAGCGCGGCGGATGTAGTCCAGACCGAATTTCGTATCCTCAGAAACATCATGGAGGACCCCTGCGATCAACATATCTTCGACGGTGTAGCCTTCTGGAAGGGGAACGGGCACCCGATCTTCAACAAAGGTGTACTTGTCTTCGAGGTCGCGCTTCACGGCGAACATTACTTCGAGGCTATGAACGATATGCGGCTGACCGTCCTCGTCGATCTGCCCTGAGTGGGCGACGGTAGCCAGAAGGATAGCCTGCTCTAAGCGGGACATTGACATACCACTATTCTACCAAAAACAATGGCAAAATGGATAGCTATATTGAGCTTAAAATCAGGCGGTTACGGGGAGAGAGCGGGATTTCAGCCGAAATTCGGGGCTGTTCAATTGACGACTTACGGCGGACGCGGTGAGGTTCCCCAGCTTTAGGGCCTTGGCTGGGTCCGATCCGACCTGAATTTTGGCGACCTTGCGACTGTCGGCGACACTCCAGTCGATGGCCGTGACGTACATGACGGTCTTTTTGGAGGCTTCCTTGCGGCTCATAGCATCAAGAGCGACCACATACTGAGCCGAAGCACCCTTTGCGTTCGCTCTGTTGAGCGTGGACGTGAGGGAATCACTCTCCCCATAGTCTGGACGCCTCCGCAGCCCTGTCGCCGCACCTGAGTCATCGTGCATGGGCTGGCGAGCTACTCTGGCATCGGGGCGAAGCTCACCCGTGACTTCTTCATGGTGGGTTCCTGCTGAGTTAGACGGGACGGCAGGGATCATGGCCTCGATTTTCTTGTTCAGGAGAGGGTTTCCGGCCGCTTCTTTAGGAAGCCAGTAGTAGCCGTCTTCGGTTGCTGCAAAAATCCGTTCCATCGGAGCCTCTATAAAGGGGCCTCGAATTACGAATTCGCAAGCTCACGGACGGCGGTACGGTATTCGCCCGTGTCCACGCCCACGGGGTAGAACTGACCGTCTTCTTCCTCTTGGCTGAGGAAGTTTTTGGCTTGTTCCTTGATAAAATCAGCCTTGTATTGGTCGATACGCTTGCGGACTTCCCGCACGTCTTCAACGATCTTGAAGATGCAGGTTTCCTTGCCGCCGCCTGAGCCGTCATCGGGAAACGTCAGCCAGCCCATCTGCATCATCTGGAAAAACATGTCGTGAGTGTTGATCTCGGGAGCCAACTCGCCGAGGTACTGGCGGCGGACTTGGATGATCTCATCCATGAGTTGATCGTAGGTCAGCTTGGTGCTGTCCAGATGTGCGAATGCGGTTTGAAAGCTGAAGCTCATATTTCCTCGGGTACGTCCAAGAAGCTGCGGTACACACGGCACGTGAACTCGGGTGTCTGCTTTTTATGATACGCTTCCAGCCCACCGGGAAGCAACATAATGCGATGCGGTTCCTCTGCGGCGTAAGCGGCACTTTTCTGTATCATCTTGATTTCTTCGGCGTAAGAATATTTTCCTCGGGGGCAGGAGCCGCTGTCCTCCAACATGAAAGTCTGATCGCACTGTTCCCATTTCTGCTTCGTCCCCACTGGACGCCAGTAGACCGCGATTACGGCATGGTTGGCATAAATCCTGTCTGCATACGGTTTGGGTTCTACTGGCTCAGTATCTTTCGACTTGGGGGCCTTAGGATACCGTTTACGAACAACTTCACACGCGGCCTTCTCGTCTTCCGCGTCCACCCGCTCTTCTTTAAGAATCGGATGTCCCTCGGCGTCATGGCCGAGAGTGTAGGAAACCCAATACGGGAAGACGGTGATCTTCTCTTTTAGGAAATGGTCCTCAGACTTCATCCTCGTCCTCAACGAACGGCTTCGGCTTGGATGCCGCTGCCAATCCGTTAGCGATAGCCTCTACGGTGCCAGTCGGCGGCGTTGCTCGACGAAATCCGCCATCCTCGGTGCTGACGAGGGGAACGGTTTCTAGTTTCGGGAGCACAGCCTTGAACTGGAGCCATTCGATTTCTCGCGTGGACAAAGGAGAAGGCGGTTCGTCGCCGGGTTTCCAGTTGCCACGATGGTTCGGCAGCTTGTTGAGTTCTTTCGGACGGAAGCCGAGGATGACCCAAATCGAAGTCTGGAGGTAGTTCAGGAGATTCCAGATCGCCTGCGAAATGTGTGGTTCGCTGCGGTCACCCGCGATATGAGCCGTGATGTGGTTCATCGCGCTATGCAGGAAGTCAATGAGCGGCATCCCGTTTTCCCAGTTACGGTCGTTGCCGTCACCAGTCTTGCTGCGTCCCTTGTTGCCAAGCTCATAGATATTGCTGACGAGCCAAACAGCGTCCCACGGCATCCAGTGGAAGGCACCCTTACCCGAACGAGAGTCTCGTTGGGCTCCTGTGCTGTATTGCGTCTCAGCCGCAGCCGTCTTTTTGAAGTTAACGTTTTGTTCGGACATGATTCCTTACCGTGCGAGAACTGCGACTGTCAGACCTGCTTGTGCTGCGAAATACACGAAGCTGCTGCCATCGGCCCAGCCTGCGAGTTGGCTGTACTTGAATGCCGAAGTCACGCCTGCACCGACCGAATAGGTCGAGATGTCGCCTGAGCGACCGTTGAGAGGCTGAGACGTGAAGCTGATCGACAAAGCACCACCAGTGGGGTTGTTGACGAGAAGGATGTCGCCGCCAATCGTACCCTCGGGACGAATGCTGAGAGGGGTACTTGCGACGAAGTAATTGCCATTGACGGCGTCAACAGCGGTGAAGGTTATGTCGAGGGAGCCTGCTCCGACAGGAAGGGCTGGATACGGTCCAACCACGGGTTGCGTTGCGACTAAAGTCTGGGTGGGCATCAAAAATCTCCTATGATGCCTAATACCAACTTTTCACTTCTTTGGCTTTGCTTTTTCTTAGTCGGCGTCGATGAGTTCTTGCGCGGCTTTGACGAAGTCGTGGGGGTCCCAGAATCCGTTAAACACACTGACCAGTTCAGCGGTGTCGCCGATGCCAAAAGGACGGCTGACTTTGAAGCCGAGGGCGTCCACCTTGCGCTCTTCCCAATCCCGGGCGGAAGGCACCCATCCACAGTCTTTCAGGATATGGATGATCGCCGCCTTGCGTGCACCCTCGCCCCACATGTGTCCACATTCGTCTACGCCCCGCCAGTGGTGACGGGCGAAGCGGTGCAGCGGCCCAAACTGGCGGAACTTCTCGTCCAGCCAGTGGTTGACGTTCTCAAAGCGGTTGCCGAGCAGCCGCTCACAGTCGCGGCAATGTTCTTCGAAGGATGCCATTTAGTCGGAGCTTCCGCCGCCGTCCCCTCCACCATCACCGCCAGAGTCCCCACCCGAATCACTAGGACTGGAGTCGGGGGATGAAGGCTCAGAGTTAGAGGGCTCCACGGTGTTCTCAGGCTCCACACTCTGGTTCTCGATACCGTCCTGATTCTCGGTCGTGAACTCCTGCTCAGTCTCGGGAACGCCTGTATTTGCCTCGGCGACCTCTTCTGTCTGCTCACCGACGATCTCTTCGGTCTGGGGCTGTTCTGCCCTGCTCCACGTGCCGCCAGAGGGCAGGGTCGAGAGCGGGGTGTAGCTACCAGACGAATAGTAGCTGCTGTTGCTGTCGGTCATCAGCCAGTAGTAGATGTACCAGTTGCCGTCGTCGGCTTGATACGTGTAGCGGCCATGACCATCCGTAGTCGGCTTGAGAAACTCACCCTTGGCGACGATGTGCTTGCCGTGGGCAACGTGTCTGCGGCTGCTTCCCGGGTTGCTATGGTTGAGAATGATGGCGAACCCGATGGCAAAAATGGCGAAAGCTATCAGGAAGATAACGACGCCGTTTGCCCGTCCGCGTTGATTATGCATGTTCTTCATGGTGTTGCTCCTGTGTTGGATGTGTGACCCGCCAAATCCACGCCATCATTAAGGCCGAGATCAATGCCATAGCGTGAATCGCCATGCGGTGGACGATCAGTATCCATTCCACCTTCTCGATGTTGACGAAGTCTTTCAAAATCTGAATCAATGTGATGCCTGCAATGCTCTGAGCCGTCTTGACCTTGAGCAGCCCCGAGTCGATATGGTCGAGCCACTGTGCTCGTTCATCGTGCTCGATACCGTCGAACTTGTGGATGAAAATCTGATGCCCGCCCTGAACGATCATGATAATCAGGTTGGCGACCATTGCCGCGTCCACAAAGCCAAGCAGGAGCACCATCAGGGATTCCATCTCCCACGTGAATTGGTGCACGATGAAGCGGTAGTCATTCACGAGGAACGCCAGCACGTACATCGCCAGCACCGCCAGCAACCCGAGGTTGATCGGGTACAGTATCCAGCGGGTTGCGTAGATGAACTTGCCTAAAGACTTTTTCATGGTGTCCTCAAAAACTCAAGATAATCGTTGACCAATTCAGGCCCCGACCTCGGAAGATTGTCGTTAGGCACCGTCTTGAGCAACTCCAAGTATGCTGTCGCCTGCCGTGAGTGGAAGCCGTCCAGCATTCGCCGCATGGTGTGCTCAACGATCTTGCACTCATCGCAGTAGTCGCTGTACGTGCCCTTGCACGTGTGCTTCTCTACGCGGCTGATTTTGCTTTGGCTTTTCGGCATTTCGGTGACTCCGTGTTATGCGGCCATGCGCTCGGCATACTCGCTTCAAAGTCCGCGTTGCCGCTGTTGAAGTAATCGTCT
>Ga0070733_10003298_pt1 | contig 11093 bp, 11 predicted proteins | sample Coa_R1_9_FD_66450 | JGI IMG/M metagenome (GOLD analysis project Ga0070733, IMG submission 66450) | Surface soil microbial communities from Centralia Pennsylvania, which are recovering from an underground coalmine fire - Coalmine... | ecosystem: Environmental > Terrestrial > Soil > Unclassified ... | reverse complement strand
TGCATGCCGGGTGGGTCCGATCCGCCAGGATTTCCGATAACGACCGCACGGCTGCGTCTGCGCCCGCTGCGTGCTGACGACCTCGACGCGCTCGCTGACATCTACCAGCATCCCCAGGTGGCGCGTTGGATCGGCGCGCACACCCGGGACGACGTCGCGCATGAGATCGCGCAGCAAATCGAGCACCAGCAATCGCTGGGGTGGAGCTTCTGGGCTGTCGAAGACCGGGACACCGACCGCATGATCGGCGACTGTGGCCTGCAACCTCTCGAACATCACGGACCCGAAGTCGAACTTGGCTACGACTTCCACCCGGACGCCTGGGGACGCGGGCTGGCGACCGAAGCAGCTGGTGCGGTCATGGAGCGGGCGTTCGGCCACCTGCGTCTCGACCACGTCATCGCTGTGGTCAAAGACGATCACGTCGCCTCGCAACGCGTACTCGAGAAGACCGGCCTGCGCCGCATCGGCAGACGCGACGCCTACGGCGAATCGATGCTGCTGTATGCAGCCGCCCGGGACGGTCGCGTCGACCGTCGCGATATACGCGCATAGTCAGCAACTCTTCCGCGAGCGACTCGCGGACGGCCATACTACGTTTGCGCGAGCGACTGCTCGAGCTGGCGAAAGCGAGGCTGTTGCATGGGCGCCGGGGCCCTTGAACGCATCACTCCACGGATTCGCGCTGCGCTGTGCTGCGTTCTGTGCGCATGCGTGGCCGCCTGTGGCGGGGCCAGCCAACCGCGATCGCAGCAGACTACGGGTCGGGCGCACGCCCCCACGTTTCCCGCGCCGAACAGTGGCAGCTCCGGGTCACCGCCAGTCGCCCAGGGTCTTGTCGACACCTACGGTCACCAGCTGAGATCCGCCAACGCTGCGCTTGGCGCCCCCAAGAAGCTCGACGTTGGGCAAGCCGGCACCGTTGATATCAAGGTCTCCAGGACGATCCCGATTTCAGTGCTGCAATCGAAATTGGGCAAAGCCGGCACCAAGGTGGGTGTGCACGTCCGCGTTTCCGACCAGATGACGGCGCGGCTGGTTGGCGCCGCGTTCACCATCACCCCGATCAGTCCACTGACTCAGGCCGTCGGCACATCGGGTCTGACCGATTGGCAATGGCAGGTCACCCCGAAAGAGCCAGGGGCTCAACAGCTCCACGCGTCCTTGACGGCCTCCGTCCTCACCGGACGCCGACTCACGCCCACTCCTTACCAGGTCCAAACGTTCAGCCGCACCCTGCAGATCCAAGCCGTCTCCGTACCGATCACCACCCGAATCACGAACTTCCTGTCCGCCAACTGGGTGTGGATCGCCGGCATCGCCGGGGCCATCGGAGTCGCATTCGGCAGGCTTTCCAGTTGGAAGCGGCGCCGCGCGAACCGCTCCTCCTCGGGGTTGAGCCTGTAGTCAGTAGCCGTACGGATAGGTGTAGGTGCTCGTCGGCGTCGTGCTGGTGGTCGTAGTACTCGTGGTAGTCGTACTGGTGGTGGACGGAGTGGTGGTCGTCGGGCTGCCGTAAGGGTTCGTGTAGGTGGTGGTCGACGTGGTGGTCGTCTGGGTAGGCGCAGTGGTGATTTCCCGGCCGCTTGCCGCCAGCACATACCAGCGTGCCCCAAAGGCCTTGAGTCGCTGACCCGCCGCAGTTGAGGCCGTCTGGTCCCCGACAAAGAAGTACAGCGGGTGGCCCTTGTAGGTCACCTGCTTGCGCCCGTTGGAGCGCGTGATCGTGCCGAGGTCCGCGGTGATCGCGCCCGCAGCCGCACGTGGCTTGCCGACGGTCATGACCGGGGGCCAACCCTTCACGCACGCTCCGTTGCAGCTCGACCGTCCATGATGGTCGCGAGCGAACGCGTAAACCGTAAGGTGCTTGGGCCCGGCGTCGAGGATCGAGCCGATCGACTGGTAGTGCTTGACCCCAACCGCGACGCGTGAGCCGGCCGCGGCCGGTCCCGCCGTGGCTGCCATCGCGATGCTGACCGCGCCGGCGCTGAGCGCTAAGGCTGTGAGAGCGACGAACACGAGCAATGTGCTGCTTCTGGCGTTGTGGCGCATGATGCTCCTCTCCGGCAACCACAAGGTGATCCCAGGTTGCGTTCGCTCTTAAGGACGCGCGGACGCAGGGATCCTTCCCCGACCCCGCCTCCGGCTGGGTCGGGATCGCTCCCCGGGGCGAGAATCGCAGGTGCGTAGACCTACAGCTGGTACGGGACGGGCACCCGCCCGCGGATGGTCGTGCCGGCCCGTGGTCGCGAGACCACCATCAGCGTGCCCCCCACGGCCTCGATGCGATCGCGCATGTTCGTCAGGCCAGTACCAAGCACGGTCGTGGACGTGTCGAAACCCGCGCCGGAGTCGGCCACCTCGAACCGGAGCTCGCCGGACTGCTCCCGCAACTGCACTTCGGCACCTGCGTCAGAGCCGGCGTGTTTGACCACGTTCTGCAGGGCCTCCATGCAGGAGAAGTAGACGGCCGCCTCGGTCGCCTCCGAATAGCGCCCCAGCCCTGCGCCGTGGACCGAGACCGGCGACTGCACGTGCAGAGCCGCAGACTGAAGCGCACTCACGATGCCGTACTCGCGCAGCATCGGTGGGTACACACCGTGGGCTATCGCGCGCAGCTCGTCGAGGACGGAGTCCATGTGCAGCTCAATCGTCGCCAGTAGCCGCTGTCCCTCCTCCGGGTCCTCAGCGACCACCTCGGCCGCGCGCGTGAGCTGGAGTTGCAGCCCGAGGATGCCTTGCTGAGCACCGTCGTGAAGATCACGTTCGAGGCGTTGCCGCGCCTGGTCCGACGCCGCGACGAGACGCGCACGGGACGCACGCAGGTTTTCAGCGAGTCGTGCCCGCTCCGCGACAAGAGCCGCGATGGCCAGCGCTGTCAGCGAGACGGTCGCGATGAACAACTGCGTCTCGAGCAGCCGATCGTTGGTCGTTTCGACGCTGAACGGTCCAAGGTCGTTCGTAGCCCCCCAGATCGCGAAGAAGCAGATGATGGTGATGGCGACGGTCGCGCCACGCAGGCCGAAGTCAAGCGCGGCCCAGATCAGCGCCGGGAATACCAACGTGCACAGCAGCATCGGCCGCCCGAGCTGGATTGCGCTGAGCCCGATCACGACGGCGACCATCAGCGACGCCTCTGCCATACGGGCCCGCTGCCACGGGCGCTCGGGGAACGAGGACCACGCCAGCGCCAGCGGCAGCACGATCAGCGCGCCGGAGAAATCGCCGAGCCACCAGGTTCGCCACACGTGCGACAGCGACGAAATACTGATCACACCGCCGAGCCATGAGGCCACCGAGCCGATCGTGGCGCTGACCAGCGTGCCGCACGCGATGGCCACGACCATCCCCATCACCCCACGTAGGGTGCCGATCGGCTCCTTCCGGGGACACAGCCGCAGCAGAAGGATCGTGACGACCAAGACCTCCAACAGGTTGCCGACGCTCTGGGCCACCGCCGAGCCGATCGGCAATGCCGTGTAGTCGTTGACCAGCAGATCGCCGATCACCACGCCGGGCCACAACTGGAGGCCACCCAGGTACAGGAACGCCACGGCTACTCCCACCGGCAGCCACAAGATCGCGCCAACCGGCCCGGAGAACTGGAACGCATAGCCGAGGTGGGCAGCTGCGAAGTAGGCAGCCGCCAGCAGCACGATCCACCCTAGGTCCCGGCGGGCGGGCAGAACACGTAACCCGGCGCCAGACAACCTCCGACGATCCGTCTCGTCGAACGTCACTCGCTCCGGAAAAGCTACCTGAACGACGCTACTCAATTGTCTTCCCTCTCCCGCGAGAGGACGCCACGGTCCCGTCCCGTCTCCGTAAGCATAACCAGCCGCTTTGACGTTCTTGGGAACTTCCGGAGAATGACCTTACGCATTACTGACAACCGGTGAACCAGAAAGACGCAATTGAGCGCCGGTGCAGAGCCGAATCTCATTGGGTGGAGATGAGGGCCACCTGAATCCGCTTTCCGGTGCGCTGCAGCCCGAACACCACGTGCCCGAACAGGTGCCCGCCGCCGGTCACCGTCAGGGTGTATTGAGCCTGGGCGCGGCCGGCCCAACCAGGGCTGACCTTCACGTTGCTGAGCACATAACTCGTCGGCACGGGCCTGGTGGTGAACTGTGACTCGTACTCGTGGAGCACGGCGGCGCGGCCGTGCTGGGAGCTCGAGGGATCCACGCGGCTGACATTGGCGGCGAGCAGGCGAGAGAGCGAGTGGACGTCGCGCCTGCTGTAGTCGGTGGCGAAGTCACGGACGGCCGTGTTGATTTCCGCACCCGTCAGAGGGCCCGTGGGGCGCGGTGATCCGTAATCTGCGACGAGGATGATCGCGCCCACGGCGATCACCACCGCTGCCAAGCCGCCAAGCAGCGCCACGTCGACGCCGCGCGGGCGGCGGCGAGCTGCACGACCGCCGGCTTCGGGCGAGCTGCCGGCTCCCTCGGCAGAGGCCGGCATCACCGCTGTTCTCGCCACCTTGGTCTCCGCATCGCCGCCGACGACGGTCGGCGGCGCGGCCCCACGCGTCTCCTCAGTGACGGGCCGGAGCACGGGCCCCGCAGGGGTGACACCCGGCACCGCGAGCGGCAGCTGAGCGCGGCGCGCAAAACGCCACGGTGGGCCACGACGCTCCTGCACTGCCCCGAGCGCGGCGACGCCCAGCTGGCCGGCGCTGCCGTATCGATCCTTGGGGCGTTTCGCGAGGGCGCGGCGAATCACCGCGTCGAATGCCTTCGGGATCCCGGGCACGTCGGAGATGCTGGGTGGCTCGTCGTAGAGGTGCGCGGTGATCGTCGCCGCGGTCGTATCTCGGTGAAACGGAGCGGAGCCCGTCAGGCACGCGTACAGCAGGCAGCCAAGCGAATAGACGTCGCTGCGAGCGTCGACCGCTTCGCCGCGCAGTTGCTCGGGTGACATGTAGTCAAACGTTCCGATCCACTTGCCGGCGTCAGTGGAGCTCGTCCGCTCGTCGACGAGCCGGGTGATTCCGAAGTCCGTCAGATAGGCGTGCTCGTCGCTGAGCAGGACGTTGGACGGCTTGATGTCGCGATGCACCAAGCCGCGTTTATGGGCGGCGTCGAGCGCGCGGGCGACCTGGTCGGTGATCTTCGCCGCCTGTGTGGGCGACAACCTCCCTTCCGAGCCCAGCAGGGACTGCAGATCGGTTCCATCCACGTAGCGCATCACGAGGTACAGGTGGCCGCCCTCCTCGCCCGCTCCGTAGACAGGGATCACGTTCGGATGATCGATCGAGGCCATCAGCCGGGCCTCGCGCTCGAAGCGGCGCAGCGCCTCCGCATCCCCGGCAAGCTCGTCGTTGATCAGCTTGATCGCGACGGCCCTGTCGAGCGAGACCTCATGCGCGCGGTAGACGACTCCCATGCCGCCGCGACCACGGATCGCCTCGATACGGCATCCCGCAAACTGGGTTCCCGGTGTCAGGTCAGCCACGATGACATTCTGACCATGCCGGGGCGCTACCGTCAGAGCGTGCCGGTCAGGGTCGTTCTCTCACGCACCGTCGCCGCAGCCGCGGTCGTGGTCGCCCTATGCGCGTGCGGGCGAGCAGCCCCGCGCCATGTCGCCCCGGTGAGGCTGACGCTCAGCTCACCGGCCGACGAGAGCCGAGTCGAAGCGAGCGCGGCGACGATCTCCGGGGTCGTCTCGCCACAGAGCGCTCGCGTGCTGGTTGTCGGCCAGGACGTCAAGCCGGGCGCAGACGGGAGCTTCTCGACCACGGTCTCACTCACTCCCGGCACCAACCTGATCGACGTGATCGCCAGCGCACCTCACGCGCTGCCAGCGATGGCTGCGCTGCGCGTCGTCCGCTTCGTCCTCATCACGGTGCCACCGGTCACAGGTCAGAGCCCGACCGACGCCGCTGCGGCCATCCGGCGAGCCGGACTGAAGCCGCAGCTGCAGGGGGACAGTGACCCATTCGCCTTCCTGCTCCCGCTCTCCGAGCAGGTGTGCAGCCAGACACCGGACGGCGGCAAGCAGGTCGACCCGAACAGCGTGGTGACGATCCGGCTCGGGAAGCTCTGCTAGCAGCCCGAGGTGATTACCCGCTGACGTTGCCCACCGGCATGTAGGGTCTCGCGGATGCCGTCGTTCCTACTCCTGCATGGGATCTCAAGTCGTCGCCCGCCGGAGCACTGGCAGTTCTGGCTCGCGGCCGTGCTGGCCGCGGACGGTCATCAGGTGCTGTATCCGGGCCTGCCATTCCCGGACACGCCGTCCTTCGACGAGTGGGACGCCGCGCTCGCAGACCAGCTCGAGGTGCTCGGTGCCGACGGCGAGGAACGCGTCGTGATCTGCCACTCGCTCTCCTGCCTGTTGTGGCTGAAGTCGGCATCGACATCGGCCGGCGATCCGAGCCTCGTCGTCGATCGCCTGTTGCTCGTGTCGCCGCCCGAATCGTCGCGCGTGCCGGAAGACGGCGCCTCGTTCCGGCTAAGCGATCTTGATGCCACGGCGGTCCGTCGCTCGGCCACCAAGATCAGGATCGTGTGCTCGGACAACGACCCGTTCAACCCGGTCGGGGGCGACAAGCTCTACGGCGAGCCGCTCGGCGTAGAGACGACGGTGATCACGGGGGCCGGGCACATCACGCCGAGCACCGGTTACGGCCCATGGCCCGATCTCGCCGCCTGGTGCGCAGAGCCCGAGAGGAGGATGTGATGGGCCGAATCGCCGACAAGGCGTGCCTGGTGACGGGAACGGCCTCAGGTATCGGCCGAGCGATCGCGATCCGCTTTGCCGCCGAGGGTGGCCGCGTGATCTGCCTCGACGTCGACCCGGAGGGCCTCGCCGGCACACTGGCCACAATCCGCGAGGCAGGCGGAACGGCTGAGGGTGTCGTGACGGACGTTGGGGACCGCGCCCAGGTCAATCGCGCAGTCGAGCGCTGCGTCGAACTGCACGGTGGAGTCGATGTGCTCGTCAACAACGCGGGCGTGAATCTCCCCGGTGTCTTTCACGAAGTCCCGGACGCGACGATCGAGCGGACGCTATCGGTGAACCTGAAGGGGCCGATCTACGCCTGCCAGGCGGCGATCCCGTCGATGCTCGCGCGGGGTGGCGGATCGATTATCAACGTGTCATCGGTGAACGGTGTCGTCGCCGAGCCCTACCTGACGATCTACGCCACCTCCAAGGGGGGCGTCGTGATGCTCTCCCGCGGCATTGCGCTGGACTACGCAAAGCAGGGAATCCGCTGCAACGTCGTCTGCCCCGGGTGGGTCGACACACCGATCAACTATGCCCATGCGGATATGCTCGGCGGGCTCCAGCACGTGTACGACACGATCGACTCGTTTCAGCCGATTGGGCGGCCGGGCACGCCCGAGGAGATTGCCAACCTCGCGCTGTTCCTCGCCTCCGACGAGTCGAGCTTCATGACCGGCTCGGTGCTCCTGATCGACGGCGGCATGACTGCGCAGTAGGGCGCTGACTACCTCGCCTGCTCGAGTTTCGCCTCGGCGAGGATCGGCTGGAACAGCTCAACCGGGTTGCCCGACGGGTCCTCGACCAGGATCTGCTTGCCGCCGACGCCGGTGACTATGTCATTGCGGAAGCGCGCACCGTGCCCGCGCAGGTCAGCGACGGTGGCCTCGACGTCATCGACCTCGAGCTGGAAGCGGTTCCAGCCACCGGGCTCAGGCACCCGGCCGTCAGCCATCGCCTGTCCGCCTCCCGGACCGCCGCCCGGCGCGCTCAGGACCAGCCGCAGATCCCCTCGTGAGAGCATCGCGAACGTCGGGGCGGGATGCATGTCCTCATGAAATCCCAGCAGCCGGCAGTAGAAGTCGATTGCCTGATCGACGTCATTGACGATGTAGCGCACGCTGACCGTTGACATCGCTGCTCCTCTCGGTTCGAACTCAAGCTACGCCGTTCGGCCACCGGGTGTCGCGCTTCGGCTCGCGCGCGAGCGGGCAAACCCACACGGGCGGCGCGGTAAAGCCGCACACCATCCGGAGTTCGCCACAAAGCACCACCTGCTCGGCGCCCGGCGCGAAATCGTGTGCGAGGCTTGGCCGACGGGGTGGATTTGCACAAGGGCATTGGAAATTACGGTCGGAGAGTTGCGCGACGCACGTCACGTAGCGGCGTCGCGGCACCGGCGCGACCGCGAACGTACGAGGCGAGCAGCCCGCCTGACCGGCTGGCGGTCCCGGCGTGCGTGGGCTGCGGCGCGATGAGCCGTCCGGGCACCTGCGAGACCGGCTGCGCTGAGCACAAGCTGCTGCTGGTGCCGGCCTCGACCCTCGACCAGCTTGCCGATGCGGAGCGCCAGATCCTGGCCTCCATCAGTGCGCTACGACGGACCGCGACGGAGTTGATGAATGTCATTCCCCCCGACGATGGCTGGGAGGCGGCTTACCTGGCGTTGCAAGGTGTTGCGCGACGGGGGCTCGTGACTCGCCTCGACGATCGGACCAGCGCGTATGTGCGCGAGGAGCCTGCGGAACCGGTCGTGGCGTGGTTGTGTCCCTGCTGCGGCGGGATCGATGCGCCGCAGCCGTGTCTTGGCATCTGCGTCTGGAGAACCTCGGACTGGGCACGGGCCGAGGACTATCTCGAACTGTCGGCAAGGATCATCGGTGAATACGCGGCGGAGCGTCGGCTACGGGCGCTGGTGCAGCGGGTCGCGCACACCACCCCACGACCCGGTCAGCATCGCCGTAGCTGGCAGGCGTTCGCCGATGAAGCGGCGCGTCAGTCGCGAGCCAGCAGCTCAGGCGTGCCGGCGCAGAGCACGGTCTGAATCTCGAGACGGTCGTCGAGCACGACGATGTCCGCAAGGCCACCGGGTTCAAGCACGCCAAGGTCGGCCCGGCCGAGGAAACGCGCGGGCACCTCACTCGCCGCGGCTACAGCTTGCTCGAACGGCACCCCGAGCGCGTGGAGGTTGCGCACCGCGTCGATCATCGTCAGCACGCTGCCTGCGAGCTTGCCGTCCTCCCGCATCGGGGCAGCCCCGGCCTCGACCTCCACCATCACGTCGCCGAGGCGGAAGCTCGTGCCCTCACCGGCGCCGGCGCCGGCCATCGCATCGGTGATCAGCGCGACGCGTCCGGCAGCGCACGCCCAGACGATCTGCACGACCTCACGGGCAAGGTGGTGGCCGTCAACGATCATCTTCACGACCACGTCCGGGTGCGTGAGCGCAGCTCCGGCGACCCCGGGGTCACGGGACCGCAGCGGCCGCATCGCGTTGAAGACGTGGGTCAGACCGGTGATGCCCTGGGCGAAACCATGGATCGCCTCAGCTGCGGTCGCGTCAGTGTGCCCGGCCGACACCACGACGCCGCGCTCACGCAGGCGGCTGACGAGCGCGTCCGCGCCCGGCAGCTCGGGAGCGAGCGTCATCTCCGTCACGTGCCCTGCGTCGAGCAGCCGGTCGAGCAGGGCGACGTCCGGAGCACGGAGGTGTTCCACCGGGTGCATGCCGGGGCACTCCGGAGACAGGAACGGGCCCTCCAGATGGGCGCCGATCACGCGCGGGCCCGGCCCTGTCAACGGCAGGGTGCGCAGTGCCTCGATCGTCGCCGGCTCGGCCGATGTGATGAAGGTCGGCTGGTAGGCCGTGACTCCTGCCGACAGCAGCGCGTCTCCTGCCGTTCTGTAGTCGTCGGCCGACGCGTAGAGAAAGTCGATCCCGCCGTAACCGTTGATCTGGATGTCAACCAACCCGGGAATCGCGATCAGTCCGTTGGGCCGGCCGGGCAGGCCGACCGCCACCACGCGGCCGTCCTCGACCTCGACGTCGCCCGCGACGATCTCACCGCGAACGAGCGCAGCCCCTACCCCTAGCTTCATGCCGACGCCGCCTCCCGCACCGATCCTGGTGCTTTGGTCAGGGCCGCGCTGACGGCCTCCCACACCAGCTCACCGTCCGGAGTCGCGAGGTGTGTCATGTGCCGGCACGCCTCGTAACCCCAGGTCCAGAGGTCATCGACACCGACCTCTCGGGCCGCTGTGACCGCGTCCTCGAGTTCCGGGACGTCCTCCCGGGTGAGGCCGAAGCTCGGCAGCCACAGCTGCGCCCCGACGCCATGCCGGTCGGCGGTCTCACGCAGCAGCTTCGCGAAGCGCCGCACGAACGGTCCGGCCGCCTCACCCCAGTGTTTCCAGTAGGGGTCGGTGACGAGCAGCGAGAGCCCGGGCAACGCCGCCACCTCGTCCCAATCGGCCATGCCGACCACACCCTCGGTCGCCGGCAGCAGGCAGATCGCGTTGGATCCTCCGCGCGCGGCCACGTGGGCGACCACCTCACGCAGGAAGCCGACGACGGACGCTTGGCGGAACGCCTCGACCTCGGGGCTCCGCTCACTTGGGATCGGCCCGCCGAACAGCTCGGTGCAGCGATCGCAGCGACAGGTCCAGCGCGTCGGATCGTCGACCCCGACGTGGGCCGCGACGACCCACGCAGGCTCGTCCCAGAAGACCATGTCGACTCCGCACTCGAGTACCCAGTCGGCCCATTCCTTGCAGAACTCGCGGTAGGCGGCGCTGTTCAGGCAGGCGGCGGCGACTCGGCGTCCATCGTCGAGCACCTGCGACTCCTCCGGGTGGAATGCCACCCAGCGGCTCTCGGCCTCGCCGCCGAATGTGCGTCCGAGGCCCCAGGGGCTGGCCTCGACGAACAGGCCCTGATCGTGAGAGATGGCCACGATCTCCGCCATCGTGTCCCGGTAGTAGGCGAAGTCGTTCTCCGAGAACGTGTGCAGCACGCCGGTGTAACCGCGTTCTGCCAGGTCCGCCATGTCCCTCTGGACATGCCGCGGGATCCGCACTCCGAAATACGAGCATCCGGCTCTGGTTGTCTGCACCAGCTCAGCCCCTTACGGCGCCGGCCGTCAGACCGAACGCAATTCGACGTTGGACGAACAGGAAGAAGATCACGACCGGGATCGAGATCAACGTGGACGCTGCCATCAGAGCGCCCCAGTCGACGGCACGGGCACCGCCGGTGAAAAGCGACAGCCAGACGGTGATCGTCTGCTTCGTCCCGCCGCTCATGATCGTGTTGGCAAAGATGAACTCGTTCCAGCTGGTGATGAACGCGAAGACCGACG
>Ga0070733_10003297_pt1 | contig 11095 bp, 8 predicted proteins | sample Coa_R1_9_FD_66450 | JGI IMG/M metagenome (GOLD analysis project Ga0070733, IMG submission 66450) | Surface soil microbial communities from Centralia Pennsylvania, which are recovering from an underground coalmine fire - Coalmine... | ecosystem: Environmental > Terrestrial > Soil > Unclassified ... | reverse complement strand
CGCTTCCCCGGCGCCACGCCCGACCAACTCCGTGACGCTCATGCCTACGCCTATGGCGGCAGCGTTATTCAGGACATCGGATATTACCCCTTCGGCAATCCGTTTTTCAGTGATCTTGCGCATTACGTCCGCACAGGCACGCTCGTCGAGAACTTGATTCGCGAGGCGCAGGACATCAACGAGTACGCCTTTGCGCTAGGCGCACTGTCGCACTACATCTCCGACATTAACGGCCATCCTTACATCAATCTTTCCGTTGGCCTCGATTTTCCGCAGCTTGCGCGAATCTACGGGCCGGCCGTCCCTTACGATGTCGACCACAAGGCGCATTTGCGAACCGAATTCGGCTTCGACGTGCTGCAAGTGGCCAAAGGCCGCTACGCGCCCGAGAATTACCACAACTTCATTGGCTTCCTGGTTTCGAAGTCCCTGCTGGAGCGCGCCTTCTTAGACACCTATGGCATAAAGCTCACGGACGTGATGCCCAATGAACAGCTAGCCATCAACAGCTATCGTCGTAGCGTCAGCCAGATCATCCCCGAGATGACCAAAGTGGCGCTGCTGGTGAAGGGCGATCAGTTGCGGCAGGAGGTGCCGAACTTCAACCGCAACAAATTTCTGTATCACCTGTCGCGTGCTGATTACCGGAAGTCGTGGGGCTCGGGATACCAGGAGCCGGGGCCGGGGGCACATATTCTGGCTGTCATGTTCAAGGTACTGCCCAAAGTCGGACCGCTGCGAGCCATCAATTTCCAGGAGCCTACCAAGCAGACGGAAAACCTCTACCTGAAAAGCGTCGACCAGACCGTCGACCGCTATAACAAGGCCCTGCAGGATGTGAAAGCCAGCAAGCTGCAGGTTCCTGAGGTCGATCTCGACACCGGCAAACCAACCAAGCTGGGCGAGTATCCTCTTGCGGACGCTACTTACCGTGAATTGCTCGACCACCTTGCCGCAAGCAATTTTGCCGGCATCGATGACAGTCTGAGGGACGACCTCCTGCAGTTCTACGCAGGTTTTGGCTTCCCGAAGCACGGCACCCGTCTTGACAAATGTGTTGCTGCGCGCTGGCGGCAGACCTGGGTCGAGTTGACCCAATTGCGCGCGACAACGATTCTTGAACAAACGAATGTCGCCACCCTGGTCGTCCCGCTGCCTGACAACGAACTAACTGCGATGTCCTCATCCGCTGGCCGAGCGTCACTTGCTCCATAGCTGAATCAGGCCGGCAAGCCATGCCGCGGCGCAGGTCAGGATCAATCCGATCAATACCCAGGACGACGAGCCAACAGCGCTTCCAGGCGCAGGCTTTTTGCGCTTCCAGGGTGTGAGCAGCAACGCCGCAATCGCGATGACCGATGGGCCACCCAGCAACAACAAAGCATTCTGTACCGTGTGGCCCAGGTCAAAATTAGCGGCAACGACATTGCAGATAGCGATAGCTATCAGCCCCACGACAAAGACTTCGAGCCACTCCAGCCGGCTGCGTAACCGTGCAACCTCGTCGCGCCGCTTCGCGTCGTCTTTCGTCTGCTGCTCCTGGGAACGCTGGCGCAGGATTTCGCTAGCGTTCTGGAGCACGTCACGAGCCGCGGTCAACATGGCTTCCACGCCGATTGCGTCGTAGAACCTGCGCAGCAGCTCGTTTCCGGGCAAGGAAAGCGTGTGACGGACTTCGGCAGCGCGAAGTGTCAATTCCTCGCCAAGTTCGACGGCGCTCTGCGCTGATTTCAAGTCCGCCGGATCCAATGGTCCGCTGCGCGCCAGCCTGTCGGTGTCCCGGAGCAGCGAAACAATCGCCGAAAAGGCGCTAGCCATCACAGGTTCTTCTGTGTCGAGCGAGCGTTTCCATGCGAAGGCAATGCCGCGGTCTCCCCACACGCCCGCCGTCTCCGCCGTTACCAGCAGATGACGTTGGGCAAAGTCCGGCGGAATCGCTCCGGGACTTTCGGGATAGAGCACTTGCCACAGAACATCGCCGACTTGGGCCGCGATACGCGCCTCCTCGAGCGGCACATCGGAGCGCAATCCTACCTGAGCAAGACGAAGATATCCTTGCGCGGGTGGCGGGATTTGCAAGGCATCGTTCAACGCAAACTGTCGCAATGCCGCGTCGCTCCGATCGGTGGAAGCGGTCATGTCCTGTACGATCACCTCGGGTCCAGTGACCAGCGATGCGGCGCGATAGATACAATTCTCGAGCTCGGTCCGCACGGCCTCGACAACAGCATCATCCCGAAGATCGCTGCGTTCTCCCGCAGTCCCGATCCAGGTTCCGCGCTGCGGCGTGCTCACCGCTGTGCCGTACTGTTTCTGGCCGCCACCCCATGCGTCCGCCAGCAGGTCATTCAACGCGGGACGATGGCCATGTGTGGACTGTGCGATTGCCTCGCCTCGCTGGCGCAACGCTTCCACCTCCAGCATCTGCAGACGCGACCACACGGTGTACAGGTGACGTCCGCCGGCCCGTTCGGGGTCGATGGCAAAACCATAATTCGTCTGATTTAGCCGATCGTCCGGCCGCCCGTGGGAAACGGCGATGGCCGTAAACTCAAAGCCGAGGCGATGGGAGGAGTTCTCAAGATCGACTCGCGCCCATGGCTGGAAGAGCGCACATTCGGGATCGCGCAGGTAAATGCCGTCGGTAGGAATGCGGAAGGTCGCAGCCAGCGAAAGCTCTTCGGCATCCACCTCGACGGACGCTGCGTCTTTCGCAGCAAAAAAATCGGGTGTCGGAGCTTCCGACTCGGGCAGGTAGACGATGGCCTGGCGCGCGCGCTCAACATCGCGCAAATATTTTGGCGCTTCGCGGTCCAGCAGATCGCGCTCCGGCGAGAACAAGTTGCTGTCTTCCAGCACGGAATCGAATGCGGGGTTCAGCTCCTGCCGCATCAGCACACTTCGTACTTCGTCGAAGAATTCAGTGGCGCCACTGCTTTCGCTCAGGTAATCGCGCCCGCGTTGCAATGCCGCGTACAGCATGGACCGCAGATCGCGCTGGCGTGAGGTGGCGATGCGACGGCGCGCGTTCAGTAGCGACGCATAACTGGCCAGTTGGATCGCCCATCGATGTTCGTTGTTTACGCCGGAGAGCTGGGGCTGAAACCAGTCAATTTTGCCTCTGCCATCGGCTTCGAGCCAGCCATCCGGATTGAGTCCATAACGCGCAAAGCCAGTTGCGATTTCGGGATGCTCGATGATCGAGCGCGCCAGGTACATCGAGCACCAGGCGTCAAAGTCAGGCTCTTTGTGCGTGACCAGCCACACCACGCCCTCGGCGGAAGCAAATCGATCGCAAATCAGTACTGCTTTGTGTAGGACCGCAGCCGAGGAAGAAGGGAATTGGCCTTCGCGCGAGAAATGGTGGTCCAGAATTGGCAGCGGCTCGTTAGGACCCCAACACGTTCCGCCTACATCGGTCGCCAGTTCGTTGGCATAGAGAGTTTCCGGTGAGGCCGAGCCCGCGGCGGCCTCGCGATTCCGCGGGTCGCTAACGAAAGCTGTTCCGAAATCGACGTAGCGGTACCGAAAATTGGGCGCCATTTGAACAGCTCAAGCATTGGTGCGCGAAGCCACACGATTATAAGCGAGGTGAGCTGCTGGTTGCGGACTGACCATGGCACTGTAAGGACGTAACTCTCGGCACACTATGCAGAACTAGCGCTTTTGCGATAATGAAACCAGCGCACGTGGGCCCGTAGCTCAATTGGATAGAGCATCAGCCTTCTAAGCTGAGGGTTGCTGGTTCGATCCCAGCCGGGCCTACCACTCAAAGGTCGATAGGATTTCGCGTCCGCTGGCCAGATGCCATGTCGCGACTCGGCGGCGAAGGACCTGTAAACCGCTTCTCGCCCGATAGACAACCTTCGGAACCCACGCCGGGCTGGCCTTGGCAACCAATCTTCCAGCTACATACACTAACTATCCGGAAGCTGCCTCCGCTCGGCCCTCAGTTCCGCGTAAGGATGCGCAACTCCAAGTGAAAGCCTGAGAGTACGCACCTGAACTATGACACCGCCGCCCACCGGCACGTTCCATCAAGACACCGCTAAAGCCGATATCACCATCTGGAAGGAAGCGCTGTTTGCTACGGACATCCTTCTCCTGCATGCCTCCCCTGTTTACTACGGTCTCGGCATTCCGCATGGCGACGGCTCGGCAGTGGTCCTGGTCCCTGGTTTTTTGGGAACAGATACCTACCTCAGGCAATTGCATTGGTGGCTGGCGCGCATAGGCTATGAGCCCTTCTTTTCAGGAATTGGCTTGAACGCCGAATGTCCCAATCTGCTCATTCAGCAGCGTCTGCGTCGCAATATCGAAGCCGCTCTCGACGACACGGGTAAGAAAGTTCATCTGATCGGGCACAGCCTGGGCGGCATTATCGCCCGGGCCATGGCTGCCCAGTACCCCAGCAAGATTGCGTCGGTCACTACCCTGGCCGCACCTTTCCGGGGAACCGTGGTACATCCCACGATCCTTGCCGCTGCTGAAGCTGTGCGCAAGCGCATCCTCGAGGAGCACGGCCCCAGCGTATTGCCCACCTGTTACACCGGACGTTGCACCTGTGACTTCCTTTCGTCGTTGCGGCGGAAGCTTCCGGCCCGGGTGCTGGAAACCGCTATCTATACTCGTACCGATGGCGTCGTCGACTGGCGTTACTGCATGACTGGTGATTCCTCCAGAGACTTCGAGGTGCCGGGAACGCACATCGGCCTCGCATTTAACGCTAAGGCCTATAACATAATTGCCGAGCGACTGGCTGAAGTTCATTCCGGCAACACGTCGCGCAATTCCTCCTTGCATCCCATGTAGACCGGTCTTCCGCTTCTAGCACGTAGGTCGCAGGCCTTCTTCAATGTATTGCGCCGACACGATACATCCTGCTAGGCTGACGCAACTTCCCCTCCCGATATGGGAAAGTCCGCGGAAGCGCTTGCTTTGTAAGTGATTTGAGTTCGTGGCGGGAGCACACTGTAAAAGTAGTTATAAGCCGGGCCATTCCAAATACCAACTTCCCCGCTAACGGTGATTGGTAAGGAGACATTTATGCGCGCCAGGATTCTCTCCGCCGTTCTCTTTTTTATTGCAGCTTCCTCCATCACCTGTTTCGCGCAGCAGGACTACGTTTCGCGCTTCGACGCTTTCGGCGGCTACTCTTTCCTGGACACGCCCAGCCTGAACCAGCTTCTCAATGGGTTCAACGGCGAGTTCGGCGTGAATGTGAAAACGTGGATCGCGATCGGTGTCGACTACAGCATTTTCACCGGCAGCAACAACATCACGACTCGCATGCTGAAACCCGCGTTACAGCAGGAAGTCGACGCGGAAGTCGCAATGTTGCAAGCGGGCGGAATTCTTCCTGCGAACTATCAGGTCGCAGTGCCAACCAATTCGACTGTTTGGACCTTCAGCGGCGGACCACAATTCAACCTTCGCAAACTGAAGTACGTTACATTTTTCATACGCCCGGCGTTGGGGGTGTTGCACGAGACCGCCACGTTGAAGCCTACCGATCCGTTTACGACGGAGCTGGTGGATACACTGGTCGGTCCTTCGATGAAGAAGTCGGACCAGGCCACCTTCTACGGCGTGGGCGGAGGAATGGACTTCAACTTCAGCGATCGCTGGGGATTGCGTTTCGCTTCCGATTACGTTCACTACAACGTGTTCAGCAATATCCTTGACGGCAGCAGGAACACCGTGAGGTTTTCCGTCGGTCCGACCTTCCGCTTTGGATCGAATATCGCCGGGAAATAATCGGAAAGCCGAACCGCAATAATGAGTGGGAGCCGGCGCAACGGCTCCCCTTTTGTTTTCAGTCCGCGTGCTTTTCGGAGCTGCTCCACTAGCCGGGAATCCGAACCACGCCGGCGCTCATCGATAACTCGCAGTGCGCAAGCCTGCGTCAAGGAGAATGGATGGCGGTTCCGAAGACATTCAGGATCGGCGGCGACATGGAAGTGAACCGGCTGGGCTTTGGGTCGATGCGGATTACCGGCCCGGGCATCTGGGGCGAGCCTCGAAATCCTACAGAGGTCAAGCGAGTGCTGAAGAGCGCGCTCGAATTGGGCGTCAATTTCATCGACACCGCCGATAGCTACGGGCCGGAGGTAAGCGAGCGCCTGATTGGAGAAACTCTGGCGCCCTTTCCGCCAGGTCTGGTGGTAGCCACCAAGGCCGGACTCACGCGCCAAGGTCCTGACAAGTGGAAGCCAGTTGGCCGGCCGGAATACCTGGCCCAGCAAGTGGAGATGAGCCTGCGCCATCTTCGTACGGAGCGCATCGACTTGTGGCAGTTGCACCGTGTCGATCGTGCGGTTCCGATTGAAGAGTCGCTGGCTCCGATCGTAGAGTTGCAGAAGCAGGGAAAGATTCGGCACGTCGGCCTCAGCGAAGTCCGCGAGCCGGAGATCGAACGCGCCAGGAAGGTGATCGACATCGTCAGCGTGCAGAACAAGTACAACGTTCTGGACCGCGGCTACGAAGATGTTCTGCAATATTGCGAGCGCAACAATCTGGCGTTCATTCCGTGGTTTCCGGTGGCCGCCGGCAAGCTGACGCAATCGGGTGGCAAGCTCGATCAAATCGCCACGCGCCGCGGCATTACCGTAGCCCAGCTTTCGATTGCCTGGTTATTGCATCGCAGCCCGGCCCTGCTGCCGATTCCGGGAACGTCGTCCGTCAGGCATCTCGCTGAGAATATGAAGGCCGCTGAGATTGGGCTGTCAGACGAGGAAATGCTGGAGATTGAGCGGGCCGCAGCGTAGAACGATCGCGAACGCGGCAACGCCACCCTCTAACCAATAAACCGTTTGGCGGATTGTTAGCTCGCCACTGCGGGTGCAGTAACACGCTTCGGCAGCAGTTCGCCGATGCGGCGAATCTGTGCTCCTACGCTGCGCAGCTTTTCCTCGATATGCTCATAGCCGCGATCGATGTGGTACACGCGATCGATAATGGTCTCGCCGTCGGCCACCAGCGCGGCCAATACCAGCGACGCCGAGGCTCGCAGATCGCTTGCCTGCACCGCTGCGCCGCTTAGCGACGTGCGGCCGCGAACCACGGCGCGGCTGCCTTCAATCCTGACGTTTGCGCCCATGCGAACCAGTTCCTGGGCATGCATAAAGCGGTTCTCGAAGATGTTCTCGGTGATGATGCTGGTGCCTTCGGCCTGCGTGGCCAGCGCCATATATTGCGCCTGCATGTCGGTAGGGAACCCGGGATATTCCTCGGTAATCACGTCGGCGCCCTTCATCACGCCATGGCTGATGACGCGGACGCTCTCGCCGTTCGTCTGAGTTTTCACGCCGCAGTCTTCCAATTTCTGCAGCAGCGCGTCGAGGTGACGGGGCTCGCAGGCGGCAACCGTCAGATCTCCGCCGGTCAACGCAACCGCGATGATGAAGGTGGCGGCTTCGATACGGTCGGGAATAATGCGATGGCGTGCGCCATGCAATTTCTCGACGCCCCGCACGCGAATGGTGTGCGTCCCGGCCCCCTCGATTTGCGCGCCCATCTTGTTCAGCAGCGCGGCCAGGTCACTGACCTCGGGCTCACGCGCGCAATTTTCCAGAATGGTTTCTCCCTCGGCCAGCGTGGCCGCCATCAGCAAGTCTTCGGTGCCGGTAACCGTGATCCGCTCAAAGACGATGCGGGTGCCCTTCAGCCGTTCGGCGGTCGCTTCCACATAGCCGTGCTCGTGGGTAATTTTCGCGCCTAGCTTTTCGAGCCCCTTGATGTGCAGATCGATAGGACGTGCGCCAATCGCGCAGCCGCCGGGCAGCGATACGCGTGCCGTCTTCATGCGGGCGACGAGCGGCCCCAACACCAGCGTCGAAGCGCGCATGGTTTTGACCAGGTCGTAGGAGGCCTCCGGGTTAATCAGCTCCCGGCAACAGATGGTGGTGCGATGTTGCGCGCGTCCATAGCCGAGCTCCACGTCGGCACCCATCGACGCCAGCAGCCGGCGTTCGGTCTCGATGTCGCGCACCTGGGGGATATTTTCGAGTATGACCGGCTCATCGGTGAGCAGGGCCGCTGCCATCGCAGGCAGCGCGGCATTCTTCGCGCCGCTGATTCGCACCGTGCCCAGCAGCGGATTGCCGCCGCGGACCACAAACTTGTCCATGAATGAGTGTCCTAATCTACAGCTTCCAACGCCGAACTTCTGCATTACGGCGCTACCTCATTTTACGAAGAATCTGCCTGGGAGTCCTGTGAATGGAACCAGTACGCGACGAAGGGGCCAAACAGCCGGGCCTGGTGTTGCAACAACGTTGACGTGCAGCTTACACTTCCACACCTGAGCCGTCCAGAGATTGCCATGAAAAAACCAAAGTGGTCTCCACGGATCCTATGGGCAGCGGTCGTCCTAGGCTCCCTCTCGCTAGTCCTACCGGCATCTGCACAGGAGCAATCCGGCAAGGTGATTGCAAACTCCGTTTGGGTGGGCGCCGACGGGAAATACGAAGCCGATCCCGACACTGCCCTGGTGACCTTCGGCGTCTCCGCGCAGGACAAGAAGCTGCAAGACGCCATGCGCACGGCAACCGAGGCTACCGAGCGAGTGCGGCAATTGCTCCGCTCGAATGGCATCGATCCCAGCCAGGCGCAGATGGGCCGCTTTGCTACCCAGCCCGTCTACGATTACAACAACCCGAAGCACAAGCTGGTCGGATACCGTGTGCATACGAACGTCAGTCTTAAGCTTAAGGACTTTGCCAAGATTGGTCCGATCAGCGAAGGTTTGGCGAACCTGGATGTGACCAACACTTCTATCAGCTACATCCTCGACAACATGGATGCAGCGAAGATCAAAGCCGTGGAGGATGCGTTACGCCGCGCCCACGACGAGGCAAACGCCGTAAGCCAAGCCAGTGGACGGACGCTGGGCGAGCTTTCATACGCCTCAGTCGATACTTTTGAACCGCAGCCGGTGCGTCCAATGATGACTTACAAGGCGCAGAATATGGGTGCTGCCCCGCCCGCGCCAACGGAGCAGTTCAGTGCGGAGAAGATTACCGTTACCGCGCACGTCAATGCGCTGTATAACCTGAAGTAAAAAGCGCGCGCGACTTTTTAAGCAATGCGGCGTTCAAGCTGTTTTCGAACCTTGGAGGATGTATGAAGGCTGTCGTTCTGCTGGCTGGGATCGCGGGTGCGATTCTCGCCACAACTCCGGCGATCGCACAGACCAGCCAGGACGGTCCTCAACTGACCCCGCGCAACGCCGTCGTCGTACAGCAACAAGCCGCTGGCGATCCAGCGCCGGTGCAATTTCTCACCGTCCCTTCGGTTACAAAGATTCCTCTGACTTTGAAACAGGGCATCACGACAAAAAGCGCTCGTCCCGGCGACCCGGTATACGCGCAGACGGCATTTCCCATAACGCAAAACAATCAGATCGCGATTCCCGCCGGAACCTTCGTCCAAGGCGAGGTGCTGCGCGTCGTCAGGCCCGGGCGGGTCAAGGGACGCGCTGAGTTGCAAATGAGCTTTACCTCGATGATCTTTCCCAACGGCTACACCATCATGCTGGGCGGCAGCGTGCAGAATACTCCCGGCTCGACTTACACTTCCATGAAGGGTAAGGAAGGCACCATCCAGGGAGACAGCACCAAGGGGAAGGACGTCGGAACGGTTGTTGCATCGTCAATCCCGGGCGCCGGCATCGGGGCCATCGCTGCCGGAGGCAAGGGCGCAGCTATCGGAGCGGCCAGCGGCGGCATGCTGGGACTGGCCACCGTGCTCCTGACTCGTGGCCCTGAGATCCAGCTCGGCACCGGCGATTCGGTCGAGATGGTTGTTGAAAGCAGCATCGAACTCGATCCGGCGAGGATACACAGGGCTTCCATCCAGCCTGCCGCACAATAACCACATTCAAACCCGCGCCGCAGTGAGCAGCCCAGCTTCGGCGTCCGATTTCTGATCAACCCATGTCCAGTATGTGGACACCACGGCTTCAAGCGTCCCTGAAGGTCCGGCCGAAAGCTCTCTAAATCAGCCATTCACAGCTTTTTACGTTGTTCACAGCCGCGTGGCAGATCACCTGCACTCATTTGGCACGTTAGTTCAGCAGACATTACCACGTAAGACGAAGGCAATCGTTCCGACACGATAGCCTCCGGCCAGGTGTGTTTTCTCTCAGTCTGGCATTGGGACTGAGAACGGCGAAGCTTTGTCTCGGTAAGGTGGCAAGTATGGAGGCGGACCACAACCATCGGAGATGCTGGCTAGCGGCTTACACTCGTGCGCGGCATGAGCAGCAGGTGGTTCGGCAGTTGCACCAGAAGGGTATGGAATGCCTTCTGCCAACCTACGAACGCTTGGTCCGCTGGTCCGATCGCATCAAGCGTCTCCAGTCGCCGCTGTTTCCCAGCTACGTGTTCGTCAACGCCCGCGAATGCGAACGCGTGCCGATACTCGAGACGCACGGCGTGGTTCAATTCGTCTCAATTGCGGGGACCGTTGCAGTACTCAGCGACGATGAGATCGAGCGACTTCGTACCTGCTCGGGAACAGCTGGAGACGTCGAACCTCACCCGTATCTCAGAATTGGCCATCGCGTCCGGGTGAAGCACGGCCCCTTCGCTGGATTTGAGGGCACGCTGCTGGAGAAGCAAAATTCCCGCCGGCTGATAGTCACTCTCGAATCGATCCTGAAATCGATTGCTGTGAACCTCCACACCGCTGACGTCGAACCTTTGTAAATCTCACAAATGAGCAGCGAGGCCCGGGCAATATCCTCGGCGGTTCCGCAAACCGCGTCGCAAACCGAAAGCAGTGGCTCTTCCGCATCGTTGCTGCTTGCTGCCGAGAAAGTTCTCGACTTAGCTACGGTGATGGGCACGGTACTGGCCGCGGAAGCCGCCGACCGAAAACTCCAGCTTGATTCGCATGCTCATTACCCGTGGTCTGTCGCGGTGTTGGCAGCGGCTGGATTTGCCCTGCTGTTCATCCTGCTGGTAGAAAGGCGCGGCGGATATCAATCGTGTGTCAGTCTGTTGGCCATTCGCGAAACCGAGCGGACATTGCAGGTCACGTTACAGAGTTTTTCCGTGGCCCTGGTCATTGCCTATCTTTGTGGCATTCCGGT
>Ga0070733_10003296_pt1 | contig 11096 bp, 9 predicted proteins | sample Coa_R1_9_FD_66450 | JGI IMG/M metagenome (GOLD analysis project Ga0070733, IMG submission 66450) | Surface soil microbial communities from Centralia Pennsylvania, which are recovering from an underground coalmine fire - Coalmine... | ecosystem: Environmental > Terrestrial > Soil > Unclassified ... | reverse complement strand
GATCAATTGCCGCCGGATTGGAGTGAAGCCGTGCGCGCACTCGCCGAGAAAATCGCTGCGGCGTTGCCGGCTCACTCGACGCTTTCGCTCGACGTGAAGAACATCTCGTCGCTCACCACTTCCGATGCTACCGGCATCCGCCAAGCGTTGCGTTCGGAATTAAATCGCCGGGGCTTCCGAGCTGCGCCCATGTCATCTGCAGGAACCAAAATTGAAGTCACTCTTTCTGAAGGGGTCGCAGGATATGCATGGGTAGCGCGGTGGCGCGACAAGGAAGACGAGCAAGTGGCGATCGTCGCGGCGTCCAAGATTTCGGACGCTGGTGACGACAACACACATAATTCCCTATCGCTCGAAAGCAAACTCGTATGGCAGCAACCGGCGAAGCTGCTGGATTTTGTGCTCCTGGCAGATGCGAATGATTCGCACTCCAGATTGGTAACGTTGGAGCCCGATCGCCTGATATTTCATTCATCGGGGGATTCTCCGCAAAGATCATCCACTGCGGTGGCGATTCCGCACCGCAAGCCGCTGGCTCGTGACGTGCGCGGGACAATCAACGTGGGCGGAAGAACACAGGTCGCCGATGCGCAGTGCACGGGGGACTTCGAGAAGGCGGACGGAATCATCTGCGCTCCATCGAACGACGTGGGCACCTTTCAGACGGAACAACGGATCAAGAGTCCAGGGCACGAAGACAGCGAATCGGCGCTGTTGACTGAGGGATGCGGGGGACGGCCGATCACGCTCGTAAGCGGAACGGGCGACTGGACGCAGACAGACTCGATTCAGGGATATGTGATGTCCGGCGCGCAAGTGTCGGCATCGGGCACGCCGATCGAATTTGAAGGTCCGGTGCTGGCGATGCACAGCGAGGAGAAACGCAATGTCGCGCGCGTGATCGTCCGCAATCTGAAGACGAACAACTATGAAGCGTACACTGTTACCGCGGCTTGCGATCATTAGCCTGGCGTCCGCGTTTGTGCTGAGCGCGATTCCGGCGCGCACGGCGCGGCGGCCGCGGTATGGCGGAACGCTGCGCGTCGAAATCGGCCCGGCGATGAGTTCGCTGGACCCGGCTGTTGGCGCGGCAAATCCCGAAGATGCCGCGGCGAAAGAACAGCTCGATGCGCTGGTGTACGATCACAGGAATGCCGACGGCGCGTGGGCGGGCGATGTTGGCTCGGGCGCATTCCGCGTCACCGCGTGGGAGGCGGGGAAGCGCGCGTCGCTTGCGGCAAATGACGATTATCACGGGGGCCGTCCGTTTGTGGATTCGATCGAAATTGGGTTGGGCCGGTCCGCGCGCGAGCGTCTGCTCGACCTCGAACTCAACAAGACGGATTTCGCGGAGATTGCGCCGGAGCAGGCGCGCATTGCCGCCGATCGTGGCGTGCGGATAAGCCGCTCGCAGCCGGACGAATTGCTCGCGCTTGTTTTTCCCATTGCAGGCGACGGCAAGGATGATGTGCGCGTGCGGGAAGCCATCGCGCGAGCGGTGGATCGTGCGGCGATCGTGAACTTCATTCTGCAAAAAGAAGGCGAGCCCGCGGGCGGCCTGTTGCCGCAGTGGTCGAGCGGAACTGCGTTTCTTTTCTCAACTGCGGCAGATGCTCGTGGTGCGAAGGAAATCTGGTCCCAAATCGCGGGGTCGCCGCGATTGGTGTTGGGATATGATTCCGCTGATTCTCTCGAGAAATCCGTAGCGGAGCGAGTGGTTGTGAATGCACGCGAGGCGGGAATTTCTTTGGCGCTCAAGAACACCGCTATGGGTGCGCCCACCGACATGCGGCTGATGCGTTTGCGCATGGCATCTCGCGAACCCCGCCTCGCGCTGGCAGGATTTCTCGAACGGCTCGCGCCGATGACCGGCATTGACGAAGCGTCATTAAGCAATGCCGCGTCGCCGCAGGAAATTTACGATCGCGAGCGCGCCATAGTGGAGAGCTATCGCGTGATTCCGCTGGTTTGGCTGCCGCAAGTTTACGGCCTGAGCGCGCGCGTGCGAGACTGGAAGGTGCCCGCGGCCGGCGAAAACTGGCCGCTCGCCGATATTTGGCTTGAAGAGGCACCGTGACGTTTCGCACCAAACTTTTCTGGATCTTCACGCTCGCGATGCTGTTCGCCGTCGGGCTGATCGCGGCGGGAGTCACCATCGTCACGCGCCAGGCGTTCGACGAACTGAATCGCCAGCACAGCGATGCGCTCATCGCGCAGTTCCAGAAAGAGTTCGCGCGGCGCCAGGAGGATGTGGTTCATCGCGTACGCGGAATTGCCGAGGAAGAATCAACCACGCGGATGGCTGTGGCCCTGAATCTTCCCAAAGGCGATGCGTCCGTGTATGTAAACGATGCCAGCGGCGTTTCGCGGTCACACCAGCTCGACCTGCTCGATTTTGTTTCCAACGACGGCTCGATCATTTCTTCCGCGGAATGGCCGGCGCGGTTCGGCTACAAGCTGGATTGGATCACGCGACCCGAGGATTGGGCGACGGTCGGCCCTTTCTTGATGAAAATGGATACGGCCGAGGGGCCCGCGCTCGGACTGATGTCCGTGGCCAAGGTGCCCGTTGCCGACAAATCCATCTATGTTGTCGGCGGCGAGCGGCTGGGCAAAGAATTCCTGGCATCGCTGGTGCTTCCGGCGGGGATGCGCGCGCTGCTCTATCTCAATCTGGATCCGAGCTTCCAAAGCGCCAATCTTATCCAGACCTCCGACGAAGCGGTAGACGCGGAGCGCTTCGCGCCGCTGGTGGAAAAGGAGCGCCGCCAGCCGGGCGAGCAAACCGCGAAAATTGATTGGACCGCGGACGCCGCAAGCGCGGAGGTTTTTCACGCGCTGCCGCTTCAGGGGCGTCAACGGGACTTGCTCGGCGTGCTGCTTGTGGGAAGTTCGCAGCGCGACGCAGTGACGCTCGAGCGGCGCATCCTGTGGTTGGCGCTCGGCGTGGTGGCCCTCGGCTTGCTCATTGGACTGCTTATGAGCTGGTGGGCAGCAGCGCGCGTCACGCGGCCGGTACGAAAACTTGCCGAGGGCGCGCACAAAGTGGCCGAAGGGAACTGGAGCGCGCGAGTGGATGTCCGGAGCGGCGGCGAAATCGGGCAACTCGCGCGGGCATTCAATCAAATGACGGATCAACTCGTGGACCAACGCGAACGCCTGGTGCAGGCCGAGCGCGTGGCGGCGTGGCGCGAAGTAGCACGCCGGCTGGCGCACGAGCTGAAGAATCCGCTCTTCCCGCTGCAGACCACAGTGGAAAATTTGCAGCGCGCGAAGGAGCGCCATCCGGACGAGTTCGAGGAAGTATTCCGCGAGTCCACCGGGATTCTGCTCGCCGAGATCGAGAATCTGAAAAAGATCGTCGGTCGGTTCAGCGATTTCGCAAAAATGCCTCGGCCGGAGCTTTTGCCCGTAAGCCTGAACGAAGTGGTGCGCGCTGTCGTCAAACTATTCGAAGCGCAGTTCGGCGCGGTGGGGCGCCCGCCCATCACACCCGAGCTTCATCTGGAGGAAGACCTGCCGGTGATTCAGGCCGATTCGACGCTGCTTACGCGCGCGGTCGAAAACCTTGTGCTGAACGCGATGGACGCGATGCCCGCAGGCGGCGTGATCATGTTCCGCACCACATCGGAAGAAGAAGGCGCCGAGGTGCACCTCGAAATTTCGGACACGGGCACGGGGCTGACGCCGGAGGAATGCGAGCGCCTGTTCACTCCGTACTACACCACGAAGCTGCACGGTACGGGACTGGGGCTCGCGATTGTGCAGTCCGTGGTGAGCGACCATGGCGGACGCATTTCCGTCGAGAGCGAGACAGGCGTGGGCACCTCCTTCCACGTTCATCTGCCGCTCAAGCCGCCGCCGCATCCGAGGCCCGTAAATTTCCCAGCGACGCTGGAAGAAAACGAAGCCGCGGATGTGACGCCCGCAGCGGAGGAAGAAAAGAAAGAAGCGTAGCCGGCTGTGCCTGCAAAAGCTCATATTCTCATTATCGACGACGACGCGAATACCCTTGCGTCGCTCGCGCGGGCGTTCCGCCTCGCTGGTCATGAGGCCACCGTTTGCGATAACGCGCAACGCGCCCTCGATCTTGTAAAGGCGGGACGCTTCGATTTGGTCCTCTCCGATGTCGTGATGCCGGGGAAAGACGGCATTGCGCTTCTCGAAGACCTCAAGAACATCGGCAGCACCTCGCCGACGGTGATGATGTCCGGACAAGCCACGATCGAAATGGCGGTCAAGGCCACGCGGCTCGGCGCATCCGATTTCCTGGAAAAGCCGATCTCGACGGACAAGCTGTTGCTCACCGTGGAGCACGCACTGCGCCTGAGGCGCCTCGAAGAGGAGAATCGCGACCTCAAGCGCCGGCTTGGCCGCCATCACATCCTTTGGGCGAGCCCGGCCATGCGCGAGGTAATGACCCAGGTCGAGCACGTCGCCGCGAGCGAAACGCGCGTCTGCATCCGCGGCGAGACGGGAACGGGGAAGGAACTGATCGCGCGCACGCTGCACGAGAAAAGTCCGCGCCGCGGCGGATCTTTCGTGTCGCTCAACTGCGCGGCCATTCCCGCCGAGCTAATGGAATCGGAGCTTTTCGGCCACGAGAAAGGCTCCTTCACGGGCGCGGCCGCGCGCCACATCGGCAAGTTCGAACAGGCCCACGGGGGCACGCTTTTCCTGGATGAAATCGGCGACATGCCGATTGCGATGCAGGCAAAGCTCCTGCGCGTCCTCGAGGAAGGTGAAGTGGAGCGCGTCGGCAACGACCGGCCTCTTGCCGTGGATGTTCGCGTGATAGTCGCGACGCACCGCAATCTCGAAGAGCAGATTCGCCAGGGAAGTTTTCGCGAGGACCTGTACCACCGCATCTTCGTGTTTCCCATCAATCTGCCGCCGCTTCGCGAGCGCCGCGAAGATGTGCGCGTGCTCGCGGAACATTTTGCGCGCCAATTCGCCGAACAGAATAGTTGGAAGCCGAAGAGTTTTTCCGCCGAGGCGATCGAGGAACTGGAACGTTACCCGTGGCCGGGCAATGTCCGCGAGCTCCGCAATGTTGTCGAGCGCGTTCTATTGCTCGCGCCGCCCAATACACCGAGTCACGGACCCGGCGATGCGGTTGACCCTATGATTGACGCGGCCACCGTCTCCCGCGCCCTTCCGCAAGCCGGGGCGTCTTCGGGTTCTTACGGGGCAGGCGCACTTACGCCTGGATCGGCAGGTTCTTCTTCCATGGGAACCCTCGCACAGCGTGTGGAAGCCTTTGAGCGCGAGACGCTGCTCGCCGAGCTCAAGCGCCACCATCACCATATGACCAAGGCAGCCAAGTCGCTCGGTCTTGAGCGCAGCCACCTGTATAAGAAATGCCAGCAACTTGGAATTGACCTTCGCGCTATCCGGCAATCCGACTAGGGCTCCGAATCCCATGTAAATCCGGCCTTGCCGCGCTTTGTCCCCCTAGGTACACCACTGAAAGCAAAACCTTTGTACTACTCGATTGAGCCCGGCGGCCCATAGCTGCCAACCCCTTTGCCCAGTACTCTCGTCTTGTTGCAACCAGCACACCTTAACCGGATCGCGGCACGGGCTGGCGACCTGAGGGGGATTCAGAAATGCGCACTGAAGGATTCAGAAGCTTCGCACGCACCTTGCTGTTCTTAGCTGCCGCACTCATCCTATGCCAGCCGATTCGCGCCCAACACATGGTGCCCCGATTGCCGTCCATTGAAGAAGTGGGCGATAACCCAATCAGCTTCATGCGTCCGCACCACGTGATTTACGCGCAGGCCGGTTCGAGCGTAACCGGTCCGCCGAGTTCCGCCTTCACGCCGCGCCAGATCCGCCACGCCTATGGTTTCGACCAGATCACGAACCAGGGCTCCGGCCAGGTAATCGGCATCGTGGACGCGTATGATGACCCCAACATCCAGGCGGATTTGAGCGTGTTCAGCAAACAGTTCGGCTTGCCGCCTTGCACTACGAGCGATGGCTGCTTCCGCGAAGTCTTCGAAAAAAGCCGGCCGAATGCGAACGCGAATTGGGCGATTGAAATTGCGCTGGATGTGGAGTGGGCTCATGCAATCGCGCCGCAGGCTAAGATTGTTCTCGTCGAAGTGTCATCGAACAGCCTGAGCGACCTGCTTGCGGGCGTGGATATCGCGGTGCGCAACGGCGCTTCCGTCGTTTCCATGAGCTGGCTGACCGGAGAGTTTTCGGGCGAAAGAAATCAGGACAATCACTTCGCTTCGAACGATGTCACATTCCTGGCCGCCTCCGGCGACAATGGCACTGGCGCAGCGTATCCGGCTGCATCGCCAGGCGTCATTGGAGTCGGCGCCACTTCCTTGACCCTCGATTCTCAAGGCAACTACCTGGCAGAAACCGCGTGGAGCGGCAGCGGCGGCGGCCGGAGCGCCTACGAACACGAGCCTTTGTATCAGGCACAGTTTGGCATTCCGGACGATCCGTCCGGCGTTCGCGGCATTCCGGACGTTTCCTACAATGGAGACCCGGGAACAGGCATCGCCATCTACGATTCCGTTGCGTTCAATGGATCCGCGGGTTGGTTCCAGATTGGCGGGACCAGCGCGGGCACGCCTCAGTGCGCGGCTCTCATCGCGGTGGCGAACTCCATGCGAACTGCGGCGCGCAAAGCAAACCTGAGCAGCACGAATTCAGCGCTTTATTCCCTGGCGAAGGCCAGCCATGGGTCGGATTTTCATCCGGTCACGAAAGGCACCAACGGCACGTGCGGCACGATTTGCGATGCCCTTGCAGGGTATGACTACGTCACCGGCCTCGGAACCCCGAAAGCCGCTGCCCTGATCCCTGCCCTCGTGGCTCACTAGAAGCCGGAAACATTCCGTCTTCGCGCCGGGTGATCCTCTTGGTTCCTGCCGTTCTAACGGAATCTCCCCGGCTGCAAACTCTAGCGCCGGTTACCACTTAGCGCGCCTCGAAATCTTTCGCACAATTGCCGCGCGCTGTGTTATACTTCTCTTGCGCTTAATACCGCGGTTGTGTTGTGCGGCTGCTCTTCATAAGTACCCGCCTTCAGTTCTCTCCGATGTCTTCAGCGTAATTTAAAAAAAGAACTGGTCATGCACGTCCGCTGCGCCCTGCCGGATTTCCGTTTGCGCGCAGCGGCTGCGCCAGCAAAGAGAAAATAAGAATTATGCAAAGTTTTTCAGAATTACCGATTTCCAATTCCACCCGGGAGCGCCTCGCGTCGCTGCAATTTTCGACGCCCACTCCCATACAAGCCGCGGCGATTCCGCCCGCGCTCGAAGGCAAAGATGTGCTCGGCACCGCTCAAACCGGAACGGGCAAGACGCTGGCTTTTCTGATCCCAATTATCGAACGGCTGCTTCGCGAAAGGAAGCCGGGAATCGCGGCACTCGTGCTCGTTCCCACTCGCGAACTGGCCATGCAGGTCGTCGAGGAGTACAACGGCATAAGAGGCAAGCAACTTTCGCCCGCCGCTCTTGTCGTGGGCGGCCTCTCCGAAGGCGCTCAACTCAGCGCGCTTCGCAGGGGAGCTCGCGTGGTAGTAGCCACGCCGGGGCGCCTCGAGGACTTTCTCGATCGCAAACTGGTCAATCTGCGCGGGATCGACGTGCTCGTTCTCGACGAAGCGGATCGCATGCTGGACATGGGGTTTCTCCCGGCCATTCGCCGCATTGCGGCCTTGCTGCCGAAGGAACGCCAGACGATGTGTTTTTCAGCGACGCTGGAAGCTTCGGTCGCGCACCTCGTGCACGATTACATGAAGAACCCCGTTCGCATTTCGCTCGGGTCTGTCTTGAAGCCTTCGGAGAACGTGCGCGTTCAGGCATTTGAGGTTGGCGCCGGCCGCAAGCAGGACGTGCTGCAGCGTTTGCTCGCCAAAGAAACGGGCCGCTGCCTGGTTTTTGCCCGCACCAAGCGCGGAGCGGAACGGCTTTCCTACAGCCTGACGCGTGAAGGTTTTGACGTTGCGCTGATTCATGGCGGGCGCTCGCAATCGCAGCGCACGGCGGCCTTAACCGGATTCCAGCAAGGACGCTACCGCGTGCTTGTCGCCACCGACCTAGCGGCGCGCGGGATTCATGTCGAGGACATCGTCCACGTGATTAACTACGACCTGCCGGAAATCGCCGAGAACTTCATTCATCGCGTCGGCCGCACCGGCCGCGCGGGCGAACGCGGCGTTGCTTCCACGCTTTTCTTAAGGGAAGAGCGCTCGGAGTTGCTCCAATTAGAGCGCACTCTGGGCGTTCGCATGGAACGAATGCAAGCGGATGACACTCCGATCGTTCGGGAGAAGCCGAGACGCATGCAAGTGGCCTTGGCAGGCTCCGCCGCCAGAATGGCTCCCCTGCCGGGAGAGTTCTTGCAGGCGCAGATGCGAAACTAGCCTTTTTGCACGGCAATCGAAGGGGGCAGTCCTGGAACCACGAATCGTTCCAGGTGGCGCATAAATGGAGTAAAGGCCTTAAAATAGAGGCCTACCAGAGAGGAGCGAGCATGAGCAGCGAAAAAGTCCAGGGTCGTGGGCGGTTGGTGCCCACTCGGCCGACCGGGGTTGAATATCAGGTTGAGTATCGGATGCGGATAACGATCGAAACCCGGCAACATGGCCGGGCCCCTGCGGTCACCCCCACAAAATGGAACGAGTGTTCCGTGCGCTCTCCTCAAGCGCATCGCATTCCGGACGGTCACTACTTCCTGCATCCGGACGAGGGAAAAGTTCATCAACTTAAGTCCGTTGACGGCAAGTGGCATTTTCTCGCCATTGCTTAACTCTTAACAACTCTTGGGCGCGACCCGCATGTTAGCGCGGGTCGCGTCTCATGTTCTTCCTAATCGCATAGTTCCGCTGGAAGAGCCCGCCTTCGCGTGCGAAGATTCCCCCGGTATGGATCAGCTTCCTCTATTGCTGGCATTGGGCGGCGCGTCCACTGCGAGCGGAGTCTTCACCTGGGGTGCGGTATCGCCTTCGGCGCAGCTCTTCGGTCCCACGGTTCGCTCCACGGGACACGCTTCGACACTCGCACTCACTTTCGACGACGGGCCTAATCCTGCCGCCACACCGCAGCTTCTGGATTTGCTCGATCGTCATAACGCCCGAGCGACGTTCTTTCTCGTCGGCAAGCACGTTCGCGCGTTCCCTTCGCTGGCGAAGGAAATCTCGCAGCGCGGCCACGCCATCGGCAATCACACAGAAACGCATCCTCGCCTCACGTTTCTCACGAGCCGCAAAATCGAGGAGCAGCTCGCTCGCTGCGACGAGGCCATCGCCACGACAATGGGCAAGCCGGTGGGGTGGATGCGTCCGCCTTTCGGGTATCGTGGCCCGCAGCTCGACTCAATCATCCGCCGTCGCGGTGGCGCGGGTGTGGTCATGTGGTCCGGCAGCGCCCGCGACTGGCAACCGCAGCCTGCTGAGCGCGTGATCGAACGCTTGCGGCGCGTGCACGGCGGGGATATTGTCCTTCTCCACGATGCGGACTACAAAGTGGCGCAGGCAGATCGCCGCCACACCATTGCGGCGCTCGAATACTGGCTTCCACGCTGGAAGGATGCGGGCCTTCGTTTCGTAAACTTGGACGAGTTCTAGCGCATGGAAAGATGGAAAGCTGGTATGCTGAACGCATACTCACGGTGTACGGCAGGGGCGAATGGACGAGAGGAATTTTTACACCGAGAAGGAAGAGACCAAACAGATTCCGTTGGTGTGCCCGCATTGCCGGCAGGAGAACACGTTTCCCGTGCGCTGGATGGTGCGCACGAAAAAAGACCAGCTGCCGAAGGGCGCCAACGACGACGATCGCGCGCGCTTTGCCAAGGCGCGTACTTACATGGTTCGCGTGGATGACATGGTCGCCTGCCGGAACATCCGCTGCCGCAAGCGCTTCGATCTCACCGGCCAGACCGTCGTCCTGACGTAAACCGCGTTCAAATCTCCGGATACATTTCGAAGAACGCGTCGAGCGATTGCTTCAGCGTCTTCTCGATTTCTTCCTTGCTGCCTTCGATCAGATGCATCGTCACGCGCCCGGCACGTCCGTTCTTCAACGCCACGTTCGCTTCGCCCACCGAATCGAGCTCCTCGGCCGGAAAAAGCCGCATACCGTATACCAGTGCAAGTTTCGCCATTTTCATCTGCCCCCATTCGATTCCCGGTCCGCCGCGGCGGGCGGGAGGAATCCTGAGCTTACACCACAAGCACGGTGTAGTCCTCTCCTCCAATTGTCATGACAGCGGTCTGCGTGCATGCAGTTAAGGGGAATTGCAAGGCAAATGAAATAGCGGGCTGAAACAGCAGAGTGAAGCTATTTCTCGCGAAGCGAAGGCACCACTTGTCCGTCGAGCACTTCTCGTATCTTCTGCGCCAGTGTTTTCAGGTTGAACGGTTTTTGCAGAAACGCCATTCCGCCTTCGAGCACTCCATCGCGGAATATGCTGTCGTCGGTGTATCCGGAGATGTAGAGAACCTTCAGATCCGGCTGCTTGGCGCTTAGCCGCGTGGCTACTTCGCGTCCGCTCAGCCGCGGCATCACCACGTCGGTGATCAGAATATGGATCGGCCCTCTATGCGCCGCAGCCGCTTCGAGCGCCTCCACACCGTCGCCGGCTTCGAGCACGCGGTATCCGGTCGTTTCCAGATAACCCCGCACCAGCACGCGCACGCTCTCTTCGTCCTCGACGAACAGGATGGTTTCGTGACCCGGCTGCGGCCCGCTGGGCTCTTTGTCGGCCGCGCGCTTGTCCACATCTGCCGTCACCTGCGGCAGATAAATCTTGAACGTAGTGCCGCGATCCACTTCGCTGTACACCCAGATGAATCCGCCGCTCTGCTTCACCACGCCGTACACGGTCGCGAGTCCCAGGCCGGTCCCTTTTCCCTGCGCTTTGGTGGTGAAAAACGGCTCGAAGATTCGCGACTGCGTGGCCGCGTCCATTCCGCATCCCGTGTCGCTCACCACGAGCATGGTGTAGTGCCCCGGCCCCATTCCCGCGTGCTGCGCGCCGTAGGTCGAGTCAACCTCGATGTTGGAAGTCTCGATCGTCAATCGCCCGCCATCCGGCATGGCGTCGCGCGCGTTCACCACCAGGTT
>Ga0070733_10003295_pt1 | contig 11096 bp, 4 predicted proteins | sample Coa_R1_9_FD_66450 | JGI IMG/M metagenome (GOLD analysis project Ga0070733, IMG submission 66450) | Surface soil microbial communities from Centralia Pennsylvania, which are recovering from an underground coalmine fire - Coalmine... | ecosystem: Environmental > Terrestrial > Soil > Unclassified ... | reverse complement strand
GTCGTTCAAAGGCGGCCCGTTGATGCCCGTCGTGATGGAATAGATCGATTCCAGCCGCACCGTTTTCTCGTCGCCGCCTCCGCTTGCCGTTTCGAGATCTCCAGCGAACTCCCTTTCCAGCGCGTAATAAAGCCGCGCTGCTTCTCGCGAGCCCGATTCACCGTCGAATGCAATTCGGTCGCTGGCCTCTTCCACCAGATGCGCGCACTCAATGCGTGTCCACGGGCGCATTCCGAGGAATGCCATACGGATGTAGCCCAGCGCCGCGAGCCGTTCGATCGCCGGATATATCCAGCTGTCCAATTCAACGTAGGGCGATCCGCTGCTGCCCGTTCGCCTGGCAGGACTCACATCGCTGGACTCCGCGTAGGTTTGCCATTCTCCGCCGCCGACTTCCGGATCATGATGCCGGCGATACACTTGTTGCGCCATAAACCATCCGAGCGTACTTCCAATCAGCACGTCCGTAGGAAAATGCTGCTTGGCATCGATGCGCGCCGTTCCTATTGCTGCTGCCATTCCGTAGCTCACAAGACTCACGTACGGGCTGGGGTATTCGTGCGCGATCACACCCGCAATCGCCCATGCGATGGCGGCGTGCTCAGAGGGAAACGAATCGCCGCTTTTCCAGAATTTCCCCTGGTAGTCGTCCTGCAGCGGCCGTTCCCTCCCAAAGGCGTACTTCAGAGCGTAGGAGGCCGCCGTGGCGTTCGCGGCCGCTTCCAGGGCAAGAAACCCTGTTTCGCGTTTGTGATCGTCGTGCGTAAAGTGGCCCCAGAGATAGAGTCCACCGGCAGCCGCTGCCAGCGAGGCGACACCATAGTTCGAAAAATCATCCGCGTTCTTCAGCCGGCTGGGAGAATTCGAGAGATGTTTGCTGAATTCTGTGTCCGTCGCCAGCATTACGCCGGTTGCAGCGCCGAGTGGCAGCAACCAATCAACGTCAACCAACCGCACGTGCGCCGGTGCCGTCCATGTGGCCTCCTGATCCTTCACAAATCGCTTGAACAGGTGCCGGCCTAGCGTGGTGTCGTAATCCTGCAAGGAATCGGAATCCTGGGTCGAATTTCCCGCGGACTTTCGTTCAACCACCGCCACACCGCCCTGCGACGAGCCCGGCCCATCACCCTGCGACTCAGCAGATCCTCCCGCGGCGCCAGCGTCCGGCTTGGCTTGCAGTCCGGCCGCTCCGGCGCCGTTTTTCGCGTCGACGCCCTGCTGCGGAGGCTTCGCGAAACAAATCGTGCTAGCCCTCGGTGCGATCAGTAAGAAGAAACTCAGCACGTATCTGCACCATCCTCGTGTCATTCCTGGATCTCTCGATCTAATAGTGCGACGCAATGAAGGCCGCGGAGACGACCGACGATGCTACCTGTGCCGCCAGGAACACCGTCTGCCACTGTATGCCGCCGCCAATCGCCTTCTCAGGAACCACTACCGTGTCGCCAGGACGCAATTCCGCACTCAGAGAGTCCCCGCCCCACAATCCTTGACTGGAACCCAGCACCGAGCCATCCGCGCGAATCACAAAAATCGCTTTCTTATTGGCTAATTGCGTGGGTCCGCCGGATTGGCCCAGATACCACGTCGCGCTCTTGCCCGGCCGATAGGAAACCGCCGTCGGGTTGTAGACCTGGCCCGTGACCATCACGTAGCTCGGCTTCTTCGGAATTTCGATCGAATCTCCCGCTCGCACCTCCACATCCGCATTCGTGTTTTCCCATTGGTGGATGTCCGCCGAAATCCTTATCGCCACGCGCCCCGACGGCGGATTAGAACTCAATTGTTCCAGCGCGGTCTGCCACTGCTGCAACGCCAGGTCTTTCGCTCTTTTCTTATCCGGATCCGATTCCGGCAACATCTGGAGATTGGACTGTTCATCTTTGACGCGCAGAATCATCTGGTTTTGGTCTTTCGCCTCCAGCTCCCGCACTTGCACCCTGCGCAGCACCGCACCATAGGGGTAACCGTCGGGCTGGAAACCTCCGGCCCTCTGCAGAATGGAACTGAGCTTTTCGCCGGGGCGAATTCCGTATGTTCCGGGGTTTCTCACTTCGCCTTTCACGCTGATCGAAGCTCCCAGATCATTCCAACCGGGAAGCTGACGAACGGTAAGCACGTCGCCATTGTGAATAGGAATCGCCGCTTCTGGCTGCTTGGAAAGCGCGCTGGAGATCGAAATGGATTCGTGCTGCGCCGTCAAAGATGACTGATTGGCATACTGAAAATGCGTCAGGTCTGCGGTGTTCGTATCGGCGCTCGGTTTTAGCCCGCCGCCGAGCTGAATCAAATCCGCGATGGTCATGTTCGTCGTGAGGGGATAGCGCCCAGGCCTCGCCACTTCGCCCTGAATGTAAACAGTCGCCGGTTCCACCGCATCCGGATTGCGGTGAATCAGCAACCGGTCTCGCGGCTGCAGCAAAATGTTCTCCGCGGGGTCCCCTGACAGCGCTTCGCTAAGATTTACGCTGAAGATTTTGAATTTCCCGTCTGGCAAGTACCGGAAAACCTGCGCATCTTCTTTCTGCGCATCGGGAGCCAGTCCGCCGGCCAGATGGATCGCATCCCCCAGCCGGATTTGACCGGAGGTCCGGTAGGTTCCGGGCGCTCGCACGTCTCCCCAGACCGAAACCATCGGAGGATTCTCGAAGTCAAACCGGCTGAAGATGCGGACCGTATCCATCGGATGTAGCAGCGGCGCGTGCGCCGGATCGGCAAGCGATTCAGCCAGATCAAAGCTCTCAACCGTCGGATGAAAATCCGGAGCATTCAACCGGATAATTTCCGCATAGCTCGTCGCGGGCTCGGGCAGCAGATCCTTATACGATGCGATCACATCGGTCACCCGCATATTCTCGTGATACGAATATCGCCCCGGACGTATCACGTGGCCGTCCAGATAAATCGCATCCTGGTTGTACGACGCAATCGGGAAAATCCTGATCCGATCCCCGTCCTGGATTTCAAAAGACTCCAGCTTCTTCGTCACTTCCTCCGAATCGCCAATTTCCGGTATGTCCAGACCAAGCATCGTCTGTTTGTCGTGCGCCACCAGGCGTTGCACCTCAATGTGCCTCAGCGCAGCCGTCGGAAGCAGTCCGCCCGCGAGCTCCAACACGGCCGCCAGGTTTTTTTCATCCTTCAACTCGTAAATCGCGGGACGCCGAACCATCCCTTCCACCGTAACCTGCGGGCCGATCGGAGGCACCTGAACCGTGTCGCCGTTATCCAGACGGGCCATGTCGCTCTTCACGCCGTGCAGCAACAAATCGTACAGATCCACGACCTGTACCAGCTGGTTGCCGCGGTAGTGCTTCACGATCCGCAGCGATCCTTTCGGAGTCGGCCCGCCCGCCGCGAATAACGCGTTCAGCGGTGTCGAAAGCGAACTGATGTCGTACGCGCCGGGATTCGCCACGTCTCCCACTTCATAGATACGAATCGTGCGCAGCCGCGCCAGCGAAACCTCCGCAGACACATCGCGATACTCCGTCCGCAAGATGCGTTGCAAGTCTTGTTGCACGTCCGCCAGGTTTCTGCCGCTCACCAGCACCGGCCCAGCTTCGGGCAGGCTAATCCGCCCTTCCCGATCCACCGTGCGGAAAAATCTTGTCGACACTCCGCCCCACAAATCAATGGACAGTCCATCGCCCGGTCCCACCACATAATCCGGACCAACTGGAAGATCCATGGGAATCAACTGCGGATCGCGAGTGCCGTTCTCGAACACTTCGGAACCAAATCTTTTCGGCGTCGCAGGACGCGGCACTGCCTGAAGGTACATGTCATAAAGCGATGGAATGTCCGTATACGGACTCTGCTTGCGCGTCATTTCCGCTGGTTGTATCAGCGCGTTTTCCCGAGACCTTCGCGACGACGGTTGCACCGGAACAACGGGCGACATCGCGGACGACGAAGATGCGTTCATGTCACCGCCGGAACCCATACTTGCAAACGCAAGCGCTGCGCTAGCGGCGTCCATTCCCATCCCGCCGCCGTCCATATCCCCGCCGTTCCTGTTTGTCAGCGATCCTCCGCCTCCGCCGAAGCCTGAACCGGACTGTTGGCTGTCGCCGCCGCCCAAGAGTTGCGAAAAAGAACCTCCCGACGCGGCCCCGGACCCGGATCCGAATCCCGATTGGTTCGAGCCCATTGCACCAAACAATTGCATACCGTCAGACCGATCCCCAGACTGGTCCGTTTGATAATTGCTTAACGGATCTCCGCTGGTTTGCATCAATAGCCCGCGCTCCAGTGGGTTTCCGCCGCCGTTTGGGAAGCTGGGTGGATTCGATTGCTCAGGAACATTTAGTGGAGGCGCCTGGATTGTCGGGCTCTGCCGTCTCTGCGATCCTTCACTATCAGCAGGTGAGTTGGGTTGTGCAGCCGCACAGTCCACGTCAAGCTGCTGGTCGCAAGCGCTCGTCGTCTGCAGACTATTCTTTAAGGTTTTTTGGTGCGCTGCTACACGCTCCTCCTCCTGGTGTTGGGCCAGCCATTTCGAACGCTCTTGAACTACCAGCTCCTGCTCCCTGCCAAGTGCCGACTCGGGATTAACTCTCGGTACAAGGAATCCATACTTCTGCACAATCGTTGTCGCAATCGACCGGAACTGCACATCGGTCTCCAAACGCTCAAATATCGCGTCGTTTGTCAAATCCAAATCGCTGATGATCTGCCCGTGATCCGTCGCGTCTTTGGCCACCCATCGCTTCAGCTCGACCATCAGTCCGACTTCCGTGAGCAGAACCGACTTCAACTCCGTCGCTGACGCCGCCACGCGGCTCAAGTTGTCGCGGCCCAGATCCGAGCCCATCGTCTGCGTCGGGCGCTGATTTTGTGCGCGCGTCGCGCCGCATCCCAACCCCAGAGCGATCAGCGCGCAGATAACTCCACGCGCGCTTCTTCCTGAGATCCGCATCGCTGCCGCCTTCTTCACTTCTCTTGCATGGCTCATATCGATCACTGGACCTCAATTGATGGTGTGCATCTTTCCGCGAATAGCGCTCAGCACGCCCGCCTCGGAAGCTTCGATTTGATTCGACTCAATGCACAACGACGTCCAATAAAACATCGAACTATTCCGATCAGCCGCAATCGCAATCACTCGCATTTGAGGGTGATTTCGCAAGATCGATTTGCAAACATCCGGAAGGCTGTTGGATCGCTCCAGCGCCACGATCAAAAAGTCCGGGCGTGTTTCTTCCACGGCATGTTCCAATTCAGCCTCTTGCTGAATCTCACCAACAATCTCGATGTCGGGCTGATCCGAAATGGTCGCCATCACCAATTCACGGATCAACCGCGGCCGATTCGCTACTAACACTCGGATGGGATTCATCAACGCCCTCCGCAACAACGGTTTATTGGAAAAGCAGTATAGGGAGGGCCGACTACTGGCGGTAGGTTCAATTGCGATTCAGCACAATGCACGGAAAGCCGCCAAGCAGCTCGACAATTGCGGCTGATTTCGTACCAACGCTAAAACCAAGAAAGTACTGATCCGTACGTCTAGAAAGAACTACTCAGTCTGGTACCGCGTACCATGCTCTCTGGTATTTCTGCTCACATCGCGCTACAGACGAACTGTAAATTCCCCCTGGACATCCGTCGGCCCGATTCGGGCCGCTCGGTACATCCCAAAACAGAACAGCATGACCCTAAATCCACGCCTGCGTTGGTCCGCAAATGGAACTTGCACGCCACCAGCTTGGCCGAGACCAGCCGTTAGTCACCCAATCGTCGCTCTCGCCGACGTCGCGTATGATCCCGCTCGGCACCGCTCGCGTGTAGTCACCGTCATGCGAATATCCGAATGGTGCAGAAGTTCTTGCCGTGCGGTCAGCCATTCACCAAAAATACGCGGGTCGAAAATGAAGGTATTACTGGGGAGAGATCGGGGCGAGCAGGCTTCTCCAGCGCTTCCAAGCGTCATCGCGCGCTTTCTTGTTGGCATCGCTGGCGTCCGGTGCTTCACCGGCGCGCATGAATCCGTGCCCGGCGCCATCATAGGTCACAGGGTCGTAAGTTTTCCCCGCCGCTTTCATCTGGGAGATTGTGTCGGGAATTGTGGCGCCAATCCTGGCGTCGTTCCCGGCGTAGAAACCGTACACGGGCGCCGTGATGCGCGCCATCGCGTCACTGGCCGGCGGCGCGCCGTAGAAAACAAACGCGGCCGAAAGATCGCCTCGGTTTGTGGCGAAGCGGAAGGTCTGCGTGCCGCCCCAGCAGAATCCTACGACGTACAATTTGCCGTTCGCGGCAGGCAACTTCAGGCCGTAGTCCGCTGCGGCGTTCAGGTCCGCCGTCACCTGATCGGGATTCAATTTGCTAACAGCCTCGGTGACACCCGTAGGGAAATCTTTGGTGCGTCCGCCACTCGGCGCCATGCCGCTCAACAGGTCTGGCGCGACCGCGATGTAACCCGCCGCGGCTACTTCATCTGCAAGTTCCTGCGCCCAGTCGCTCAATCCGAAAATTTCGTGAATCACCAGCACCACGGGACGCTTGTCTTTCGATTCAGGGTAGACCACCAGCGTCTCCACGTTGCGGCCATCGTGCTTCACCGTCACCCACTCGCTATGCCGCGGTGATTTTTCGATTCGCTCCCGCGCCCAAGCCTGTGACCATTCCTGCGCGGCAATCGTATGTGCGCCCAGCAACATCCCCATCGCCACGATCATCATTCCTGCAAAACGCTTCATGCTTCACCTCATCCCGGAATAATCAGCGCTATCTTAATTGCGCAGCGAAACTCCAACAAGACGAATCAGTTTATAAGAGAGTGAGTCAGCGTCGCAGGCGGCGGGCGCACCTCGATTCTCGCTGTTGACTTGGGAACGCTTCTAACGTATTGTGCCTGCCATTTCGCTGCGTCCCCGCGGTGATTCAGAATCTGGTTTTCTGTGCAGCGCCTGAAGAGATTGTGAAATTCCAGCACTTTTCGCCGAGCGTCCACCTTTGCGGAAAAAATGGCGATGAAGAGCTCATTTGCTTCAAATATCGAAATCGCGCAGTTTCATTGAAGTTTTGCCAACATGCGCAAGGTTGCCATCTCAAGTTTCCGCCACAACACGGGTTCCGCAATAAAAAGTTAGAAGGAGAGCTGACATGAAATCACAAATGACAAGAGTCTTGGCAGTTTTGGGAGTACTGATACTTATCTTGATCGCTCGACCCCAGTTCGCCGCTGCGCAAGATCGAATTAAACCTCTCCCACACCCTTTCGATCTACCCCAGCATGCGCCCGCGCACTCTTCGACTCAGTCCCAATCACGCGCCGCCGTTAAGCGCGCAGCTTCCACGAGCAATGTTGCCTCTCCATGGACGCCGCTGACAAACCAATCGCCCTCGGGCCCCAACGGCATTCAACTCATGATTCAATCCACGGACGGATCGATCCTGGTCCAGGCGTACGACGGCCAGTCCTGGATGAAGTTGACGCCCGACGCGAAGGGCAGCTTTATCAACGGTACGTGGAGCACGCTGGCCTCGGAACCCGTTGCTCGCCTCTATTTTGCCTCTCAAATTTTGACCGATGGCAGGCTATTTGTCACTGGAGGAGAATACAGCGGACCCGGCCTGCTGCCGAATTGGTCGAACACCGGCGAGATCTACGACCCGCTCGCGGATGCGTGGTCCATTATTACTCCGTACCCGAATCAGCCCAACTGCCCCTACATCTATTATGTTTCCGGCAACACAACGAGTGGCAGCTCCCAGATAACCGGGATTTATCCGTACACAACCGGGCTCACCGTGGGCGAGCAAGTATTCGGCACCGGAATTTCATCCTCCGCGACAATCGTGAGCGTCGATTCGCCCTCGCAGATCACAATTTCCGTGCCCGCGTCGCAGTCGGTTACCACCAACGTCATTGAGTTTAACGAGTACTACGAACTTACTGGCTGCCTCGGCGATGACCCCTCGACTCTCCTGTCGCGCGGAAGAATCCTTGTGGGTGACCTCGTCAACGGCAACACTTATATATACAACGTTGCCTCGAACTCCTGGAGTCCTTCAGGAACGAAGGTGTACCCGGCGGAGTCAAGCGACGAAGAAGGCTGGACGAGGACCAGCGAAGGCTCAATCGTCGCCTACGACCTGTTCCAGAGCATCGCCGCAAATGGCAGCTACGCGGAAAAGTACAGTCCCAAAACGGGGACCTGGCGCAGCATCAGCCCCTCGGATGGCACTGCCCAAGGTACGATTCCTCAGTTAAGCAGCCCGAATCTCGGCTACGAACTTGGCCCATCACTCCGGCTACAGGACGGGCGGGTCCTCGAAATTGGCGCCTCGCAGCATACCGCACTCTACAATCCGGCCTGGAATACCTGGGAAGCCGGACCGGATACCATCGGCACGCTGAACGGAATCGCATCTCCGTTCGGCGCCGACGACGCCCCGGGCGCCATCTTGCCCAATGGCCATGTGATCTTTGCGGCCGACGCGGGCGCCTCTGGATTCACGTCTTCGGGGAACACCACCGCGGGCTCGGCCGTGATTACCGGCATTCCCTCCACCGCGCTCTTCCAGGTTTTCTGGAGCGTGAGCGGCAACGGAATCCCGGGCGGGGCCTATGTTGCAAGTGTCGACTCTCCCTCGCAGGTAACCATCAGCGTTCCAGCGACTGCAACGACCAGCGCGGATGCGATCACTTGGGGCGGCACCTTCAGCAATCCCACCGAGCTGTTTGAGTTCGATCCGCTGAGGAATTCGATTCAGCAGATCACCTCGGCCCTGCCCGATCCCAACCTTCCATTTGAAGGCTCTTATCCCACGCGCATGCTGATTCTTCCCACAGGCCAGCTGCTCTTCTCCGACAGCAGCTCGCAGCTTTGGGTTTACACCTCGGAAGACGGGCCGAATCCGTTCTTGCGGCCACTTGTTCTCAACGTCAACTATTTGGGTGCGGGCAAGTACCGGCTCACCGGCCTGCAGATTGATGGGCAATCGTCGGGCGCTGCCTACGGCGACGACGACCAGATGGACTCCAACTATCCGATCATTCGCATGGTGGATTCGCACGCCAACGTCCTCTATGCCCGCACATCGAACTGGAGCAAGATTGCCGTGGGTGAAGACGGAATCGAAACTGTGGACTTCACGCCCAACTCTGAGGTTACGCCCGGCCACTACTCGCTCATCGTGAGCGGCGCCGGAATATCTTCGTTCCCCTTTCCCATTGAGATCAAGCGCGATGAGGGGAAGGGCTCGGGCAACTGACGAAACTCAGAAATCCTCGTTCGGCCGATAGGCCAAACGCTCATCGCGGCTAAAAGATATGGCGGAAGCGTGTGGGAGTCGAACCCACCATTCTGGCCGCGAAGGACAGAATCAATGGCTTTGAAGGCCACGAGGACCACCGGGCCCCTGGCGCCTCCGTCACTGGATTATAGTGTTGTCACCGTGCGGCTACAACTTTCGTGCGCCTTCGCAGGTTGGCGAAAAAGTCGATTCTTCCGGGGGTCGGAGCTTTAGCTCCGACAAACAACTGCTTGGCTCTTACCGGGCTTCACAGTACGTGTGGTAACTCGAGAATCTTTGTAGGTCGTGGCTTTAGCCACGACATCAATACAGCAAAATCAGTGCGGCTTCACAGCTTGCGGAAAAAGTCGATTTTTTAGGGGGTCGGAGCTTTAGCTCCGACAATAAGTGCTTGGCTTTCATTGGGCTTTAGCCCCTGAGGAAACGGTTTCTGGCATTTTTCCGCAAACTGTTCAGCAGCTGAAGTACCGATTTTGCAGTTGCCACACAGACTCTTCAGCCCCTGAGGAAATGGTTTGAAGCATTTTTCCGCAGCCTGTTCAACTTCGCGGCGCATTGGAGGCGAACTTCTTGCGCGCCAGATCCAGCAGTTTTGCATCGGTGCAGACTTCGTAATACGGTCGCGGACCCGGCGCTCCCACTTTCGCGCCAGGTAGCAGTTGGTGCACGAATCCCTTGCGCACCACCACGGGTTCCAGCGATTCTCCCAGCGGCACTTCTCCAAAATAGAGCTGCACGCGCTCTTTTCCCCAAGGCATCGGAAAAGTTCCGCCCATCGGCGACATGGAAATTTCCGCACTCAGCTTCTGAAATCCCTCTTCGTTCAACTCGATCCCGTTCAAGTTGTATCGCACCAGCAATTCCTCGCCCTCATCTTCCGCCGCGTCCTCCATCAAAGGCTGCAGCACGAACACATTAAATGGCGAAGGATTATCCTTGAACAATCGCTTGGTAATCTTTGTGCAGCTCGATAAACGATCCGACAAATTTAACGCCCGCGAAATCATGATCTTCGAATCGCCGTCCATCCACAACGAAGGCGCAGAATCCTGAAACGCCAGCCCTACCCCAATCTCCAGCGGCGGCAATTCCGTAGTCTTCGTCCGCGCGTTGTACGCCGACGTCACCGCCAGAATCTCCCGCGCCAGAATGCAAGCCCGCGCCACCGCCCGCGTAGTCGCCCGGGTCGCTTCCGTCTCGTAGATGGCCAGAATGATCGCGTCGCCTTCGATAAACACCGTCGCCGCGCCAAATCGCTCCAGCATCCGCTTCACCGGCTCGTGCAAATTCATGCTGAAGTGCGACGCCGGATTCATGCCCTTCGCCAGCAAATCCTTGGTAATCCCCGTCGAGCCGCGCACGTCCGCCTTGATCACCGTGTGATTGATCACTGGATCGTCGGTCGGCCGCCCTTCGTCCGCGTGTAAAAACTCATACAAACTCTTGTTCACGCGGGAAAGCTCGCGCGCGCGTTCGGAACGCACCAGGCTGATGCGCTCGAGCCACGCCGCCACGTGCTGATAATTGCGCCGGTCGCGCCGCAGCCGCATAAAATCCTCGGCAAATTGCAGCGTGAACGACAGCTGCTCCTCATGCGTCCGCCGCCGGATCGCCCGCGAAGCATCCTCCAACCGTTTCATCGAAATCTTGCGCGCCGGAAATTGCTCCAGGATCGTTTCCACACGTTTTGCTTCGTCGCGATTCACGAGCGCTTTTTTCAGCGCCTGCAAGTGGATCGGCGGGCAATAGTCCGCGTAGATGCGCCGCAATTCGTAACCCGCCAGCATGTGAAACAGCAGATCGCGCTCCTCCAGCCGGTGCATCCATTC
>Ga0070733_10003293_pt1 | contig 11102 bp, 12 predicted proteins | sample Coa_R1_9_FD_66450 | JGI IMG/M metagenome (GOLD analysis project Ga0070733, IMG submission 66450) | Surface soil microbial communities from Centralia Pennsylvania, which are recovering from an underground coalmine fire - Coalmine... | ecosystem: Environmental > Terrestrial > Soil > Unclassified ... | reverse complement strand
CTCGGCACCACCACCTGGCAGAAGGCGGTCGCCCGCATCGGCCAGAGCATCGTCGCCGAAGAAGTCGGCAACGCCCTCAAGATCGCCGAGAACTGGGCGGTCACCGAGCTGGTCAAGACCGCGGCGACGCAACGGGGCGTTGCGGCGCGCACCGCCGCCGAGAACGCGTCGCAGGGCGGCTTTCTCGCCATGATCGCGGACCAGCTCGCGCGCTGGCTCGGCCTCGAAAGCGGCAAGACCGCCGCGACCGACGCCGGCGAAGCGACACGCGCCGCGACCCAGACGGCGACCGCCGCCGCCGGCCTGGCGTCGATGGTCGCGCGCGGCTTCGCTCAGATCGAGATCGACGCCGCCGTTGCCGCCGCCGGCGCGATGGCCGCCACGGCCGCGATTCCGGTCGTCGGTCCGGCGCTCGCGCCCGAAGTCGCCGCCGCGACTTACGCCGAGACGATGGGCTGGGCGGCCGGCATGGGCGGCGGCATCGCTTCGGCCGCGGGCGGCATGTGGGACGTGCCGGGCACCATCCTGTCCGTCCTCCATCCGGAAGAGAGCGTCATTCCCGCGTCGGTCGCCAATCCGATGCGCGATTTTTTCTCGGGCGGCGCGGCGGCCGGCGGCGCCGGCGGCGACATCCATATCCACGGTCCGCTGGTCAGCGCGATCGATACCCAAACCGGCGCGCAGTTCTTGAAGAACAACATGCGCGCCATCGCCAAAGGCCTGGCGTCCGAACTGCGCAACTTCAACGCGAATCTGACGCCGGCCCTCAACGGTTGATGGCAAAACACGCGTCATTGCGAGCGCCGGCACGGCGCGAAGCAATCCAGGATTTTCTGGATCGCTTCGCTGCGCTCGCGATGACAGCCGCACTGACCTTCGCCGCCTGAAAGGGGAGAGGGCAGGGTGAGGGGCGATGCGCGCTCGATCCGCTACCACGCTCGTTCTGCCGCGATAACGATCCGCCATGACCGAACCGGTATTTCCCACGCTCGCCGGTCTCGGCTGGTCGGTGAAGCGCGCGCCCCTATGGAAGACGCGCGCGCAACAGGCGATCTCCGGCAAGGAGACGCGCGTCGCCGACTGGTCCTATCCCGTCTGGCATTGGGAGCTGACCTTCGACTTCCTGCGCGCCGATCCGGTCGCGGCCGAATTCCAATCGCTCGCCGGCTTCTTCAACCAGTGCCAAGGCGCCTTCGGCACCTTTCTCTATGCCGATGCCGACGACAACGCGGTGACGGATCAGACGCTCGGCACCGGCGACGGCGCCACGACGGCGTTTCAACTCGTCCGATCCTTCGGCGGCTTTATCGAACCGGTGCTGGCGCCCAACGTGGTGAGCGCGGTCTATGCGGCGGGCGTCGCGCAGTCGCCGTCAACCTACAGCGTCGATCCGGCAACGGGCCTGCTCACGTTCGCCGCTGCGCCGGCAGCGGGCGCAGCGATCGCGGCGGATTTCTCCTATTACTTTCGCTGCCGCTTTGCCGAAGACAGCGTCGACTTCGAGAAATTCATGGCGACGCTCTACCGCGCCCAAAAGCTCGCCTTCGTCTCGCTCAAGTGACGCCAAGAAAACAATACCCTCGCCCCCACTTTGGGGGAGAGGGAAGGGTGAGGGGGAATTCTCCGCACGCGCCGACTAGACCATATCCCGCATGAAACCCGCATCGTCCGCGCTCAAATCGCTGCTCGCGACGCGCCGCTTCTATGCCGCCGATCTCTACAGCTTCGCGCTCGCCGGCGGCGGCAATCTCCGCTACTGCGCCGGCGATCGCGACATCGTCGCCAACGGATTGCCTTATCCCGCCGGCGGATCGACGGGCCCGTATTTCGATCGCAAGGACAACAAGGCCAAATGCCACTGGAAAGTCGGCGTCGAAGTCGATCAACTCGTTTTCGACGTCTCGCCCGGCAGCGCCACGGTGCTGGGATCGCCGTTCCTCGCGGCGGTTCTCGCCGGCATTTTCGACGGCGCCGAGCTCACGCTCGAACGCGCCTTCATGCCGCAATACGGCGACACCTCCGCCGGCACGGTGATCCTGTTCGCCGGCCGCGTCGCTGAGATCGATTGCGGCCGCTCGCTCGCGACCTTCACCGTCAACTCGCATCTGGAATTGCTGAACCTCAACCTGCCGCGCAATTTGTGGCAGGCGGGCTGCGTCAACATGCTGGGCGACGCGTCGTGCGGCGTGAACCTCGCGAGCTACGCCGTCGGCGGCGCGGCGGCGTCGGGCTCGACCGCGAGCGCCGTGCTGGCTTTGCTCACGCAGGCAACGGGATATTTCGACCAGGGCAAGATTTCGTTCACCGGAGGATCGAACGCCGGCCTGTCGCGCGGCATCAAGACGTGGGTTGCGGCCGGCGGCGGCGCGCCCGGCACGGTCAGTCTTATCGCGCCGTTTCCGGTGGCGCCGGCGGCGGGCGACGCGTTCCAGATCTATCCCGGCTGCGACAAGACGCTCGACGCGGGCGGCTGTCCTAAGTTCGCCAACACCGCGCGCTTTCGCGGCTTCCCTTACGTGCCGACGCCCGAGACGGCGGTGTAGCGCATGGACACCATCGACCCGCCGACCTTGGTTTGCACCGAGGCCGGTGTTTTCGCCTGGCCGGGCTTCGCACTCGTTGAACGGCAAGGCGCGCGCTTCGCGCGCGCGTCCGAACGCGAGATCGGCCACCTCGTCGGCTCGCTGTGTGGCGCTTCAGTGCTCTATGGCCCGCTCGTTCCGACTCTCGATCGCGCCGCGCGCTTTCTCGAGTGCGGCCAAGTCGAGAAAGCACGGGCGTCTGTCGCGGGCTTGCACTTGCCGCCACGCTCGCCGGAGATCGAGAGACTCTATCGACGCGGCGCGCTCGATTGCGCACCTCCATTCGCTAAACTCTTCAATCCCGCTCTTCATCCGCGGTGGCCCGCCGGACAGCCAGATGGCGGTCAGTTCAGGCCCACCGACGGCGGATTCTTCACACTAGTCTCTGACCCGGAAAAGCTACCGACCGGTCGACCGCCGACAACTCAGGAGCTCAACCGGTTTCTACGACAGCGATCAGCTATTTTGCAGCGGGAAATATTAGCCGGGCGGCTCTCGCGTGCCGAAGCAATTGCGGAGTTCGCAATAACACTCGGGCCAACCATTCTCGACGAAGCGCATGCCCTTTATTCGCGGTACGTGGCTCGCTTTGACCGGCCGATGTCGCTCGATGATCTCCTTGCACGTACCTATTCGGAATCGCCGCCAGCATGGCCGGCTTACGAGGAACACCACATTGTTGAGGATGGTCCCAACGAAGGCTTGATACCCGACAGTCTCTTGCAGAGTCGTCGCAATCGCGTGAAAATTCCCTATTACATTCACCGCGACATTTCGGATTTTTATTCGACTAAGGATGACGAATACGGAGGTATGACGCCGCGGGATTATTTGCGCGGTAAGAGCTTCGAGGAGCAGTATCGCTTTGGCTTGGACATCATGAGAAAATTCGGCGTGCTCAAATGAAGCGGCCCGATTTGCAACTGCTCACCAATGAAGAGCTTGTGGCGCGCTTCCGTCAGCTCGCTCTCGATAAATCGAAGTATCTGCTCGACAGCAATACACGGGCGGTGAACCGCGATTATGAGAAGATGAAGGGCATCGAGGAGGAGCTTCGCCGCCGCGGTCCCGAAGCGCGTAAGGCGCTGGCGGTACTGCTCGATGATGAAGACCTCCGCGTGCGTTACGAGGCCGCGAGGCGGTTGCTCGCAGTCGTTCCAGAAAGGGCCCTCGCAACAGTTCAACAGGTCGAGAACGAGCATTTCATGCCGGTGTCCGGCGAAGCCGGCATGACGCTTCTTGCTTTGGAAAATGGGATTTTTAAGCCGACCTGAGTGTCGTCTGCGGTAATATGATCGCGCGAGAAAACCCATGGACCGAAATCTCGCACGTCACATTGTTTGGGTCGCATTTCGCGAGATGTGTCATCTCACCGACGCGCTGCCGCTGGCGAAGGCGCACGAGTCAAGTCAGGATGTTGAGGCCTACTTCAAGCCGGCCGGATCGATTGCTGGCGATATCATCCAACACATCATCGATCCGCTGACCAAGCGCTTTCCGGATATCGATACGGAAATGCACGAGATCGTCGAAAAGTACGGCGAGCTAATCTAAGCCGAGCCGCGAAAGATCATGGACAAAACGCTCGCCCGCTTTGCGCTGTGGAACGCGTACAACGCCGCTGACCGCTTCACTGGGCTGCTGCAAACCGTGAAACAGCACGGCAGCGCTGAAGACTATGAGTCGCTGTCGAAAGCCATCGCTAAGGTCAATGGCCGCATCGCGAACGAGATCATCGCGCCGCTCGCGGCGAAATTTCCCGATCTCAAGGCCGAGATGGACGCGACCGTCGCCAAGTACGGCTATCTGATTTAACCGCAGCGACCGAACGCGCGGCAGCGATCCGCTACGCGCATTGTCGCCGCGGCTTCGATCCGGCAATACAGAAAGTGGTGGTGCCGCCTACCGCCGGCGGAATTGCCGCCGCGCGTTCGGATCAGCCCGCAATCGTTCGGCTAGGCCGCCGCGCTTCCCCGGGCGTGGAGCGACATCGTGATCAGCGCCATGCCGCCGAACACCAGATCGATCCCGACCAGCAGGCCGAGCGCCCAAACCGCGGTGCCGGGCAGTCCGGCGAAGATGATCGCGGCCAGAAACAAATCGATGACGCCGTTCAGCACCAGCCAGCCCCAGCGTCCCGACAAGGCGCGCTTATGTTCGAGCGCGAACATGATCGAAAAAATGCCCTCGATGATGAAGAACACGATGAGCACGAGCGTCAGCGAAATCGCGCCGCTCACCGGCCGGCTGATCAAGAGCAATCCGACGACGATGCCGAGCGCCGCCGACAGCAGCGACCACCAGAAACCCGGCGCGTGCTTCATCCAGAAGGTCGTGATCAGCCCGAGAATGCCGCTGATGAGAAACAGCCAGCCGAGGAAGATCGCCACCACGAACGTGGCCAGGGGCGGCACGATGATGGCCGCGCCGCCGAGGACCACCAGCACGACGCCTTCGATCAGATAGGCGATCCAGTGCGCGCGCAGTACCCTGTTGGCATCGGTCAGAGACATGATGGTCCTTCCGCGGTCCTTGCCGCGTCCCGATGATACAGACTTACGGAATTTGTGTCGCGGCGCAGGCTGATTGACGGGCCTGCCGCGCGCAGCCGCCTACCGCCGGCGGAATTGCCGCCGCGCGTTCGGGCCTGCGGCCGCGGCGCGCTCGTCCTTGTGGCGGAAAATGATGCGGCCCTTGGTGAGATCGTAAGGCGTCATCTCGATGGTGACGCGGTCGCCGGTGAGCACGCGGATGCGCGCCTTCTTCATGCGGCCCGCGGTATAGGCAAGCGTCTCGTGATCGTTGTCGAGCTTCACGCGAAACCGCGCGTCGGGCAGCACCTCGGTGATGACGCCGTCGAACTCGATCAGGCCTTCCTTCGCCATGCGCTTGCTCCGTGACGAGAAGGGGCGGCCGAAGCCGCCCCGTTCCGCCGTCAAGCCGATTTCAGATTGGTTGCCGAGCTCTTGCCGCTGCGTCCGTCGCTCTCGACGTCGAAGCTGACCTTCTGGCCCTCGTGCAAATTGCCGATGCCCGAGCGCTCGACGGCGGAGATGTGCACGAACACGTCCTTGCCGCCGTCATCCGGTTGGATGAAGCCGAAGCCCTTTTGAGCGTTGAACCATTTAACGGTGCCGATCGTCATAGTGTCGTTTTCCATGTCGTAATTGTGCCGTCAGGCGGGATCGCGCGACGGATCGGACATCGTTGAAGGATCGGAAAGCAGGTCCGGCGCTCTTGAGCGCGAGGGCAGCGTGCCGAGGACCCGCAGCGAGTCGATTGCACATAGATAGGCTCTTGCCGCCCCGATCGCAAGGTTCGTCTCGATGCCCTTTGACCCTCACGCCTGCGAGCGCGCGGCGGTGATCCGATATGCGCAGGAATGGCTGCGCACGCCCTACCACCATGGCGGCCGCGTCAAGGGCGCGGGCGTCGATTGCGCCATGCTCTTGGCCGAGGTCTATGCCGAAGCCGGCCTCGTCCGGCATCTCGCCATTCCGCATTATCCGCCCGACTGGCATCTGCATCGCGACGCCGAACGCTACCTCGGCGTGTTGCTCGATCACGCTGTCGAATACGTGCCCGATGTCTCGGGCGCCGATCACCCCCACCCTGACCCTCCCCCCTTGAGGGGGAGGGAACGGGAGGGGGGCAAGCTTTCGACACGCCCCATCCTTCCCGCCGACATCGCGCTGTGGCGTTTCGGCCGCTGCTTCTCGCACGGGGCGATCGTCGTCGACTGGCCGATCGTGATCCATGCCTATCTCGGCCGCGGCTGCGTCCTCGAGGATGCGGCCAAGGCGGAATGGCTGTCGCGCATCGGCGAGGGCAGGGACACGCAAGCCCGGCTCCGGCCGGTCAAGTTCTTCACGCTCAAACGCTGGGCGAAGGAAAACATTGACCACGAAGGCACGGAGAACGCGAAGAGAAATAAAACCTCTTCTCCGTGTCCTCTGTGTCTTCGTGGTGAAAATGTTTCGTGTCTCGGTGGTGAGGAACCTTTCTGATGGCCGGACTTTTTTCGTCGCCCAAGCAGACGCAGGCGAAGCAGCATCCTGTAGTCTCGGGCTTGCAGATCCAGACCTCGGCCTACGGCAAGGTCATTCCGATCGTTTACGGCACGACGCGGCTCGCGCCCAATCTGATCTGGTACGGCGATTTCGCGGCGATCGCGCATCAATCGTCGCCGCCGTCGTCGGGCAAGGGCGGCGTCGCCGGCGGCTCGGGCGGCAAGGGCGGCGGCGGCGCGACGACCTACACCTATACCGCCGCGGTGATGCTCGGCCTGTGCGAAGGTCCGATCCAGGGTCTGGGTCAGGCGTGGGCGTCGAAAGAGGTGACGACGCCGGCCGCGCTCGGCCTGTCGGTCTTCACCGGCGCAGCGGCCCAGGCGCCGTGGGGCTATCTTTCGACCAACCATCCGAGCGCGGCGCTGGGCTACAGCGGCACGGCTTACGCCGCCAGCGCGCCCTACGCGCTCGACGGCCAGGGCCAGCTGCCGAACAACAATTTCGAGGTCGAAGGATTCTATGCGGGCTCGGTCGCGGGCTCGGCCGATGCCGATCCGTCGCTGGTCGTCGCCGATCTCCTGACCAATCCGCGCTACGGCGCCGGCTTTCCGGCGGCGCGCTTGGGCGATCTCTCGACATATCAGGCCTATGCGCTGTCGGCCGGCCTGTTGATCTCGCCGGCTTATACCGAAGCCGCGTCGGCCGCGACGCTCCTGGACGACATCGCGACCTACACCAACAGCGCATTCGTCTGGTCGTCGGGCGCGCTGACGCTCGTGCCCTATGGCGACGCCGCGATTTCCGGCAACGGCAAAAGCTACACGCCGCCGGCCGCGCCGCTCTACGACCTGGCCGACGACGATTTCCTGCCCAATGCCAACGCCAGCGGCGCGTCCGCGTCGCTCAACGACGATCCGGTGCTGGTGACGCGCAAGCGGCCGTCCGACGCGCTCAACGACATCAAGGTCGAATATCTCGACCGCGCCAACCAATACAACACCGCCATTGTCGAAGCTTCGGACCAGGCGATGATCGACGTCTACGGCCTGCGCTTCGATCAGACGCGCCAGGCGCATTTGTTTGCGAATGCTGCCGCCGCGCGGCTGTCGGCGCAGCTGTTGTTACAGCGTCAGGCGATCCGCAACACGTACCAGTTCACGCTCGATCAGCGGTACATCCTCTTGGATCCGATGGACATCGTGACGTTGACCGACGCGCGGCTGGGCCTGTCGCGTCAATGGGTGCGCATCACCGAGATCACCGAGAACGACGACGGCACGTTGCTGGTTGCCGCCGAAGATTACTTGGCGGGCACCGGCGCCGCCGCCAGCTACAGCTTCCAGCAGGGCGCGGGCTACAGCGTCAACTACAACGCCGATCCGCGCGACGCCGTGGCGCCGATCGTCTTCGAGGCGCCGGTGCAGATCGCGCAATCCGGCCTCGAAGTCTGGCTCGCCACGGCCGGCGGCGCCAACTGGGGCGGCTGCGACGTCTATGTTTCGAGCGACGGCTCGACCTACAAGCTCGCCGGCCGCAAGCACGGTCCGTCGCGCATGGGCGTGCTCGCCGCCGCGTTTCCGGCGGGCGCCGATCCCGACACGGTCGACACGCTTGCGGTCGACCTGTCGGAATCCGGCGGCGCGCTGCTCTCCGGCACGCAACAGGACGCCGATTTGGCGCGCACGTTATGTTGGGTCGACGGCGAATTCGTCACGTACGAGACCGCGACGCTAACGGGCGCGAGCCAATACGCGCTCGGCACCTATATAAGGCGTGGCCTTTACGGCTCGGCGATCGCCACGCATGCCGCCGGTGCGGGCTTCGTCCGGCTCGACGACGCGATCTTCTCGCTGTCCTACGACAAGAGCGAGATCGGCGCGACCATCCACATCAAGCTGGTGTCGTTCAATCTCTACGGCGGCGGCTTGCAGCAATTGGCTTCCGTCACCGACTACACCCACACCATCGTCGGCCCGCCGCCGCCCGCCAACGTCACCGGATTTTCGGCGCAGCAGACCGGCGGCGCCGTGGTGTTTAAATGGGATGAGGTCGCCGATTTCGCGCTCAAGGGCTATGACATCCTCTACGGCCCGCAAGGCGGCTCGATCGCGTCGGCGACGTTCCTCACCGAAAGCGCGCGCGGCACCGAGATGACCAACGCCGCCGTGCCGCCCGGCACCTGGACCTTCTATATCCGCGCCCGCGACGTCGCCGATCAATTTTCGCCGACGCCCGCGACGGTCGATCTTGTCGTGACGAATCCGAACCCGGTGATTTTGGACGAGCAGGCCGCGCCGTTCTGGTCCGGCACGCTCGCGGGCTTCGTGCCGCATTGGCGCGGCGTCCTCGTGCCGGATTCAACCAAGCTCGCGAGCGCGCACAGCAACGCGCAATTGTTTGAAGAGTTTGTGCCTTTCCCGGTGGCGACCTCGCGCTTCGCGACAGCCGCCGCCGACACCGGTTTCGACGATGAATTGCGCGTCTGGGCGGATATTACGACCGCGCTCGGCCGCGGCCAAAGCGGCACGCCCCAGGCCGGTCTCGCCATCGACACCTGGCTCACCGGTGCGTCGGATTCCGGCGCCTTCGCCGCCTGGACCATCGGCACCGTCAGCCTGCGCTATCTGCGCGGCGAGGCGGTTTTGACCAACGTCGCCGGCGCGGTCGCCTGCCTCGCGGGTTTCGAGCTGGTCGCCGACCGTGCGCCCAAGATCGAGAACTCCGCCGCCAACGTGACGATCGCCGCCGGCGGCACCGTCATTGTCTTTCCGTCGCCTTATCACCTGCCGCCCAACGTCCAGGTGACGTCGCTCGGATCGAGCGCGCTCACCGCCACCGCCGCGTCCGTCACCACGACGGGCTGCACGATTCACGTCTTCGACCACACCGGTGCCGACGTCGGCGGCAGCGTGAGTTGGAGCGCGACAGGCGAGTGACGGGATGCACTGCCGCGAGCGGGTTGGTCATCGTCTCCACCGATGCGTATCGGTGACCAGGATCACGCAGCGCGCGATCGCCGCCGCGAAGGCGCTTTCGCACGCGGTTCGCTGCCGCCGAGACGCGCAAGCCGCCCCTCGGCAGTCCACGCCGCGATCGTATCGAGCGGCGCGTCGAGCGCCTGCGCCAGGCGTAGCATGGTCGCGAGGCTGCCCGGCTTCTTGCCGGTTTCGATCTCGGTAAGATAGGAGCTGGAAACATCGGCTTTCGTGGCAAGCGCCTCGCGGGTGAGGCCGCGGTGGCGGCGCCAGACGCGAATCGGATGCTCGCCGGTCATGAGTTCTTTCACACGCTCTGCCGGTAGATAACCTGAGCGCGCCATCTTCTTGCCGATGGTTTTCTCGCGCGCGAGCGCCGCGGCAATCGTCGCTCGGTCCTCGGCATCCTCGAGCCGTGCAAGCAACGATTCGTATTTCGCCCGCGACAGGGTCACAGTGTTGCTGTCTCTCATCGGTATATCTCGCTTCGGTGCCCAATAGCCTCAACGATCACAAGGTCGTCGTCTCGGTCCAGCCGACAAATCGCCCGCCAGTCGCCTTGCCGGATACGCACAGCATCCTTCGAGCCTTTGAGCGGTCTCGCCGCCGCAAGCGGCGCGAACGGATTGGCGGCAAACGTCTCGATCTTCGTCGTCAATCCCGCTCTGTCCCGTTTGGGCATGGCGGCGAGTGATTTAACCGCGCGGGGCGACAGGATCAGCCGCACGCGCCAATTGTCGCTATTAGCGACAACCTGTCAAGCCCGAATGTCGCTGATAGCGACAAAACAAAATAGCTTTGCGAGACCATACGCATGACCGTCGGCCAATTCCTCCAGACCGATTACACCGCGCAGACCGGAACCGCCTATCCGCTGGCGATCGACGCCGATTGGGCGGTGGCCGCGCGGCTGATCGACAATTTCGCGCCGCACGCCCAAGCGACGCCCAATATGACGGTCGCGCTCGACGCCGGCCACCTGTTCAACGGCACCGCGCTTACCGAAGTCGCGGCGCAAAGCACCGGCACGATTGTTGCGCCGGTGTCGAACCCGCGCATTGACCGCGTCGTCATCGATCGCGTCAGCGGCGCGGTCTCGGTTGTCACCGGCGCCGAGTCCGGCTCGCCGTCGCCGCCGGCGATCCCGGCCGGCAAGGCGCCGGTGGCACAGGTGCTGCTGCAAACCAGCTCGACCGCGATCGGCAATTCCATGCTCACCGACGAACGCGACCTTGGCGCGCTCGGTCTCGCGTCCGGCGCCTACACCACCGTCGGCAGCGCCGCGACGCAGAACGTCGGCACCGCCGCCGGCGACGTCGTGCAGCTCGACTCAAGCGGGCGCTTGCCGGCCGTCGATGGCTCGCAGCTCACAGGCCTGTCCGCCGTACCGTCGGGAGTCGTCGCGCCGTTCGCCGGCTCGAGCGCGCCAACCGGCTGGCTGCTTTGCTATGGCCAGGCGGTAAGCCGCACGACCTATGCCGCGCTGTTCACCGCGATCGGCACGACGTTCGGCAGCGGCGACGGCTCGACGACCT
>Ga0070733_10003292_pt1 | contig 11105 bp, 10 predicted proteins | sample Coa_R1_9_FD_66450 | JGI IMG/M metagenome (GOLD analysis project Ga0070733, IMG submission 66450) | Surface soil microbial communities from Centralia Pennsylvania, which are recovering from an underground coalmine fire - Coalmine... | ecosystem: Environmental > Terrestrial > Soil > Unclassified ... | reverse complement strand
TTAAGCCATACCCGCAGACCGGGCCGCAGCAGTACGCGCCGACAGAGCCTGGCCAGCAATATGGGCCGACAGAACTGCGACCCAATCCGCAGACCGGGCCACAGCCATATCCTGATACAAGGCCTCAACCGCAGCCATACCCACCGACGGAGTTGCCACCCCCGCCTTATCCTCAGCAACAGCAGTATCCGCCGCAGCAGATACCGCCTGCCTGATAGCATGGGAATATATGTAGGGACGCGATTTATCGCGTCCCTCATGCCTATTTATTAAAGAATCAGTCTCCGAGCGACAATATCGCCATGAATGCTTCCTGGGGAATCTCCACATTGCCCACCATCTTCATGCGTTTCTTGCCCTCTTTCTGCTTCTCCAGCAGTTTGCGTTTGCGGGTGATGTCGCCGCCATAACACTTGGCGAGCACATCTTTGCGCATAGCTTTCACCGTTTCGCGGGCGATGATACGCGCGCCGATAGCAGCCTGGATGGGAACCTCGAATAGCTGGCGCGGGATGAGACTGCGCAGCTTCTCGACCAGGGCGCGCCCCTGGAAGTAGGCTTTGTCGCGGTGCATAACCAGCGATAGGGCATCGACCGGTACGCCATTGACAAGGATGTCGAGCTTCACCAGGTCGGCTTCGTGATAACCGCCGAAGCTGTAATCGAGCGAGGCATACCCCTGGGTGCGCGACTTGAGCTGGTCGTAGAAGTCGGTTATCAGTTCGGCAAGCGGGATGTTATAGGTGAGCAGTACACGCTCTGCTTCGATATACTTCATCTCTTTGAAAGCGCCGCGCCGTGTAGTCACAAGATCCATGATGGTGCCGATATAGCGCGTAGGTGTGAAAATGGAGATATCCATCCAGGGTTCCTCGATTTTCTCGATCTCACCGGCATCGGGCATCTCCGATGGATTGTCCACCTCCAACTCTTCACCATTGGTGCGTATCACATGGTATTGCACGCTTGGCGCGGTCGCGAGGATGTCCAGGTTGTATTCGCGTTCGATGCGCTCCTGTACGATCTCCATGTGCAATAGACCCAGGAAGCCGCAACGAAAACCGAAGCCCAGCGCGGTCGATGTTTCCGGCTCGTAGAAAAGCGAGGCATCGTTGAGTTTCAGTCGATCGAGCGCATCACGCAGCAAAGGATATTCATTTCCCTCTACGGGATAAATACCCGCGAATACCATTGGCTTGGCGGGATTATAGCCCGGTAGGGCTGCAACATGTGCCAGCGCGCCCGGAACGGTGATTGTATCACCTACCCGGCAATCTTTCACATTCTTGAAGCCGGTGGCAACGTAGCCGACTTCCCCGGCTGAGAGCGTTTCTGAGGAGATCAGGCGCGGCTGGAAATAGCCAGCTTCTAAAATCTCGGTAGTGCTTCCCGTTGCCATCATAGCGATTTTTTCGCCATCATGCAGTTCGCCATCAACTATGCGCACATAGGCGATCACGCCTTTGTAGGCGTCGTAGTGCGAGTCGAAGACCAGCGCGCGCAGGGGTTGATGCAGGTTGCCCTTCGGTAGTGGGATGCGTGCGATGATGGCTTCCAGGATTTCCTGGGTGCCGATACCCTCCTTGGCCGATGCCAGGATGCACTCCTCTCTGGGCAGGCCGATGACATCCTCAACTTCTTGCTTCACCCGTTCCGGGTCGGCGCTGGGCAGGTCGATTTTGTTTATCACCGGTATAATGCTCAGGTCGGCCTCAAGCGCCAAGTAGAGGTTCGCCAGGGTTTGCGCCTCGATTCCCTGCGTGGCGTCTATAACCAGCAGCGCGCCCTCGCACGCGGCCAGACTGCGCGACACCTCATACGTAAAGTCGACGTGGCCGGGTGTATCGATCAGGTTGAGTTCGTACTGCTCGCCGTCAAGCGCGGTATATAGCATACGCACAGCCTGCGCTTTGATGGTGATGCCCTTCTCGCGCTCCAGGTCCATCTGGTCGAGCGTCTGCTCCATCATTTCGCGCTTGGAAACGGTTCCGGTATATTCAAGCAGGCGATCAGCAAGCGTTGATTTGCCATGATCGATGTGGGCAATAATGCAAAAATTGCGAATATGTGCTTGATCCGTCATTCAATGATTCCTCCGCACAACACCTCATCTCCCTCTTCGCCGCCATAGAAGACGGCAGCCTGTCCAGGCGTGATGGACCGTTGTGGGTGTATAAATGTGACGCTGGCGCGGTTGTCCTCCAGGGGAGTGACCGTCGCTTCCTGTTCGGGCGCCTTGTAGCGGATACGCGCGCGCGCCGTAAATGTTCCGGTTGGTGTCTCGCCGCTGACATAGTGCATTTTGCCGACCGTGCAGCTCGACTTTTCAAGCGCCGCCGCCGGTCCGACGACAAGCGCGTTCTGCTGCGCGTCGATCTTGAGCACATGTAATGGTTCAGGCGAGGTCAACCCCAGGCCCTTGCGTTGTCCAATTGTATAGTAGGCCAATCCGCGATGCCGTCCCAGCGTTTTCCCGTACACGTCAAAAATCGGGCCGGGCTTTGGTACAGGAATCACACCGTTTACTTGCTGTGCTTGCGCGGCGGCGCCTGCCCCGACCAGTACCGGTATATCCCCCCGGTTGCTGGCGTAGCGATCAATGAAGCCGCGATAATCGTTTTGCGCCACGAAGCATATTTCCTGGCTTTCGGCTTTGCTTGCCACGCTCATACCGCGTTCGGCGGCCATCGCCCGCACCTGTGGCTTGGTGTATTCGCCCAGGGGGAAACAGGCATGCGCCAGTTGTTGTTGATTGAGCACGTGCAGCACATACGATTGATCTTTACCGGGATCGACGCCCCGGCGCAGCCTGAACTTGCCAGTAAGCGGGTTGCTATCCACGCGCACATAATGGCCTGTCGCCAGGTAATCGGCATCGAGCGCAAGGGCGCGGTTGAGCAGCACGGTAAAACGGATATGGCGATTGCAGGTCAGGCACGGGTTGGGAGTGCGTCCTGCCACGTATTCCTGGTAGAAGAAGTCCACCACGTTCTCTTTAAATTCCTGCTCAACGTTCACAAGATAGAGCGGGATGTCGAGCATACGCGCTACGCGCCTGGCATCGTCGACGGATTCGAGGGAGCAGCATTTATTTTGCGCAGCATACCCCGCCCCAACGCGCTCAACGCCGTCGTCTTCGATGACGCCCGGCTCGGACCAGAGTCGCAGCATGATGCCAATCACCTCGTGTCCCTGCTCTTTTAGCAGCGCAGCGGCTACCGAACTATCCACGCCGCCGCTCATTGCGACGACTATCCTTGCCATGTTGATGCTCCTGTAATCGATACGTGATATGCTCTGAAAAATCGATGTAACATGCGTAGGGACGCGATTGTTCGCGTCCTATATGCATGCCTACATTATGAAAATGACTAGCCGTGTGGGCTAGTCTTCTAATTGATCCCCTGCGTGCCATGCTAAGGGTAGCACAGTCTGTCCACCTTGTCAAATAGCAAATGCCTCTCGACGCGCGGACTTCTTTCGTGTATAATGGCTGCGAAAGAAAGCAGTATTGCATAAAGCAGTATATTGTTTGCCGGTCATGAAACGCGATTTTCATTATTTTAGGGACGTTAGAAAGTAATAGCGATAACTAGCAATCATGCGCCCACGACATCTGAGATATTTGTCAGGATTGGTGGGCAGGGAGAGTGTTAAGAATGCCAAAAAGGACAGCAAGCGCGCGAGGCGGAGCGTCACGCAATAAGCCAAAATTGCAGAAGAATGTTCAGCTGGTGCGCCCGGCCCCGGCTGAAAATGATAGCCAGGATGCGAGCAGCGAAGAAGAAACGCCCGTCTCTGCGACGCCATCAACCGCTAAAGCCACCACCACTGCTACCGTATCCAAGCCTGAGATTGCGAAAGCGACTAAATCTGAAGTGGCGACCGCTGATCGGCAGAAAGAGAAGTCTGCCGCCGAAAATGCTGGCGCGGACAAGGGCAGCGCGGCAGCGCGTCTCGCTGCTCGCCGCGAGACGGCGCTAAGGCAGCAGGTGCAGCGTAACGCGAGTCTAATTACTTCTGAACATTATGCCTATGTGCGACGGGATCTGATTTATATCGCAGTCCTGGCCGTTATCTTTTTTACAGCGCTGATCGTCCTGCACTTTGTACCCGCCATTGGGGGTTAGGCGAAGAGGATAGGCACCAGGCCCCCGCATCCGCCAGGCCCCACCCACTGGCCCTATAGAATGGGGAGGGGTCGGGGGCAAGGAATGAAAAAACGAAGAAGCGCTGATCGAAACAGTCGTTGTCAGCGCTTCTTAATAGTTTTCGGTAGCTGGTGCAGGAGCAGGATTGCCCTGGCGCCAGATATGCGAGATGCTGGTTAGTTTAGTGCATGAGCGGGCCGGTGCCTATACCCGCAGGGATACCGTGCCGGTACGCTGCTGGAATAGTCACGCCCAATACTCGCTGCATAGCCATAGTGTGGCTGCAATCACCCCAGTCATGGAAGAAACGACAGGTGCAATGCCACTCCCCGCTATCATAGTTCGTGGTATGAACATCATTCTCGCCCCGGAACGTTGCCTCAAAGCGAGTGAACTGGATTCTTTCAGGTTCTTCCGCGTAACGCTTGGCTTTAGCGATCTTACTGATCATGCTTGAATTCACTGTCGGTTATCTCCTTCAAATCTAGCAAACCACTCCGCACCCACTTCTCGTTAAACTCTATACGCAAATCAACTACGCAGCCTCAATTTATTCGTCAGGCCTACGTAAGTACGCGCCGTTAGCTCGTGAGAGACTTCTTCGTTCCTCCTTTCGCAAATAGGGTATGCTCGTATCTGACGAACATTCAGTAAGTTGGCCCAAAGAATGAAGAAAGATCGATGAGCCCGGCAACCATGCGCGTATCAATGATAATGTGAAAAAAAAACACCAGGGCAAACTGTCCCCAGTGTGTATTTACGTATCACTATGAGCCGCCACTGTTGTTACCAGTGATGCATCTCGTGATATTGACGAAACCGTATCCATAGACAACTTCCCTCGTGACTGTAATTATCGTCCCGGATTTCCGTGTCTGAATGGCTAGATTATACCATATGTGCTCTCGAATGTCTAGCCTTTTGGCAGGGTGTAAGCTCTATATCGACACATTCAGATGATGAATATCGTTGTAGCCTTCGAGCAGCCATGTGGCAGGAAAACCATCAAACGCGGTCCTATGCCAGTGAGTGATCGATGTATGGCGGACATCGACAGATGCCCGCCTGAGATTGGCTATGCTCAGTTGAAAGAAGTAAACAAACGATGCTTCGATGATGCCGCCATGGCAGACGACCATGATTTGTTTTCCTTCGTGCTCATTGATAATGCGATGTAAAGCGGAACATGCGCGCAGCGTAAACTCCATCCAGTTCTCGCAGCCAGGGACCCAGCGGAAGAACGGGCGATCATCAGCCGTCACATCGCGCCAGAGAGCAAAGAACTCTTCCTCGCTCAAGGAGCCATCTTCGTTGCGCCACTCCTCCACTTCCTGGTCAAAGATGATGGAGAGACCGAGCGCTGGCGCGATGATCTCGGCGGTGTGGCGCGCTCTTTGCATGGTGCTGGAGATGAGGATATCGACCTTTATGTCATTAGCCTTAACAATCCGATCGCGCAATTGCTCAACCTGCCGCACGCCTGGTGGTGATAAGCGACCATCAATGAGTTTGCCATCTTCTTTTACTTTGATATAGTCACCATGTCGCACCAGGTAAAGATGGGTCATTGTTTATATCCCTTTCATTTTCATCACAAACAAGTTTGATCGTCAATGATATAGAGACAGATGATGACTAGTATTGTCAAATGGCATGTGGATACGACTCATTTTTCCTCTTGTCATTCGGTCCATTCCCATGTATATTGTAGAAGTCCAAAACTTTTGCGAAGACATCTCAACTTATGAATGCTGAAAGACCCCTGGAAAATTGGAGAAATGATGAGCGAGTACTGTTCTGTACGCGTCTGGCAATTGAAAGCGGGGGCTTCAACTGCTGAACTTGAGATGCTGGCTGCCACCGGCGTTGCGGAAATGCATCGCTGGATTGCCGGTATCGAGCAGCTCTCACTCGTGCGCGTGGCGCCCATATCTTCTATGGCTCATACGTCTGGAACGCGCTATCTCATGATTACAACATTTACGAACTATGAAGCATATATCGCCTGGCGACGCATAGAAGAGGAAGGGCCTGACTACTGGGAACGCTATGCTTCGGTGTTTATGCATTGGGAACAGTTGGCGCACCTGGTTGAAGAATACACTGGTGACTCTATTTCGCTCATGGGGCTGGATCGTCAGCAACAACCCGGATAAATTCTATGAATCAAAACTATGGGGTACTGCGCGTAGTGCGGGTAAAGCCAGGTCGCTCAACCACCAGCAGCGCGCAAGCCCAGGGAAAATATGCCACCGGCTGGCTGCCCGAAGATGGTCTGGTGCATGTGCTTTCACGCAATGAAACAAGCATCGGACGTGCTTTGAATAACGATATTATTCTGATGGACCCGACCGTCTCGCGCGAACATGCGCGCCTGGTGCTGGATAACACCGGCTGGCATATCATCAACCTGACCACTCGCAACGTGGTGCGTGTCAATGGACGACCAGTACCCAGCGGAGGCAGTATGCCAATGCAGCCGCAGGATGTGCTTGTGCTCGGCAGCACCATGTTGCAGTTGATCGCGCCTAATGCCTTCGAATCTGCTAAACCTGTTGCGGCGTTGGATATGTTCGACGGAACTGGAGTGGTCAATGGGAAAACTGACGCTGCGCGCATCCACGAAAACTCCCCCGTCAATGGGCGCCAGTCAATTCCGGCCCGCTTTCAACCTGTTGCGCTCCCAGAACAACCGGAGCCTGAACAGGAAGCGCAGCCCTGGGACGATGAGGAGGAAGTCAGCGTTTTGGGCGCGGGAGTGACGATGCAATTTGCATTGCCGCAGCGTATGAATGCAGGCACGCGCTGGCTGATTGCGGGCATAGGTATAGCGATTCTGGTTATCAGCGCGTCGATTACCATCATCCTGAACAGCGTGGTGGGAATCTCGGCTTTATCGCAAAATGGCGTCTCCAGCATTATCTCCGCGCTCACCATTCCGCTCATTCCGGCCATCGGTATTTTCCTGCTGGTCAATTTCATGGATCGTTACGAACGAGAACCCTGGTTTTTGCGCCTGGCGGCCTTCCTATGGGGCGCGATCATTGCCATTCCACCTGCGCTGTTCATCGAGCAGAACATCGACAACGTACTGCAAAACGCCTTTGACCCGAACAATACCAGCGATGTGCTGCGTATCCTTTTTCAGGGACTTAACGCGGGCATCACCGAGGAGACCATTAAGGGGCTTGGCCTGCTGCTGCTCTTCATCATCCTGCGCGACGAGTTTGACAACGTCACCGATGGCATCGTCTATGGAGCTTTGATCGGCGCTGGCTTCGCGATGGTCGAAAACTTCAACTATTTTGCCCTGAACTCTAAAAATTTCCTGGTCTTCCTGATTGTCGGACGGATTATCCTGGGCTGGCTCGGCCATTCTACCTTCATCGCCTGCTTCGGCGCGGCGCTGGGCTATATCCGCCATACCAGGGTGCGCTGGAAACAGATTGTCATTCCCATTCTCGGTTTTCTTATAGCAGTCGGGCTGCACAGTTTCTTCGATTTTGTTACTCTTCAGGCCAGCGCCGCTATACGCACATCGGGCGGGAACAGCCAGGTTGTCAATTACGCGCTTGTTGCCATTATCGGTAACTATATCCCACCGTTCCTGGCACAGATTGGCCTGCTGTACATCCTGATCAAATCGCTGGCGCACGAGGCCGCCGTCATCCGTGAGTTTCTGGCGGTTGAGGTGAGTAACGGCGTGGTGGCTGTGAGCGAGTATGCGCTTCTACAAAACTCGTTCCAGCGCACAAAAGCCGAGCGCCATGTACTGCGCAGGTCCGGCATCAAGCAGTGGCTGCGCGTCAAGGCGCTCTATCAAACGGAAATTGGCCTGGCTTTTCGCAAGTGGCACGTCAACATGGGCGATAAGCCCAAGCTGGGCTATATCCAACCTGAAGATGCGTATCGCCAGCGTATCAAGCGTTTGCGTCATGAGATTCGCCAGCATGAGGCGGGAACGGCACAGAAGTGAGGCCAGGGCGGGGACAAACCTCCCTCCCCAACGCTTTTTGGAGAGGAGGGCGACCGCAAGGGTCTCCCCGCCCCCACCCCACCACCCCCGCCCTTACCATGACTACGGGATGGTTCCTCAGGGGCGTTCATTGTAGGGGCGGGAGAGGAGTGGCGAGGGGCAGAGACCCTTGCGGTCGCCCTCTCCATCAAATGTGTCGGACTGGGCAGGGGCAAACCCCACCCTGGTCTAATTACGCAGTCCTGGTCTTTGCCACCTCTTCCAGCCCCAATGCTTTGATGGCCTGTTCGCGCAGCACAAACTTCTGCACTTTGCCACTGGCCGTCATGGGGTAGGATTTCACGAACTGGATATAGCGCGGTATCTTCTGGCGGCTGATACGCTCTTTGCAGTAGTCGCGCAATTCCTGCTCGCTGATCTCTGCGCCCTCTTTGGGGAGTACCACCGCCAGCAGTTCCTCGCCAAAGAAGGCATCGGGCACGCCCAGCACCTGCGCGTCGGCTATCTTTGGGTGGCGGATCATCAGTTCCTCTAATTCGCGTGGGAAAATATTCTCGCCGCCGCGAATCACCATCTCCTTCAAGCGTCCCACGATATTGACGTAGCCCTGCGCGTCCATGGTCGCCAGGTCGCCTGTGTGCAGCCAGCCCTCACCATCGATGGTCTCGGCAGTTTTCTCCGGCATATTGTAGTAGCCAGCCATCACAGCGAAGCCCCGGCAGCAAAATTCTCCTCTTTCCCCGCATGGCACAACCTCGCCGGTCGCCGGGTTGATGATTTTGATATCCATGTGTGGGTGAGGGATGCCCACCGTTGCCGATTTACGCTCGAATGAGTCACCGGATGGGGTAAAGGTGATACCGCCGTTAGATTCTGTCAGCCCAAAGGTGATGGCGATATCCGTACCCATACGCTCATAGACCTGCTCCATCACTGCCACCGGCACGGGCGCGCCTGCACTTAATACCTGTTTCAGCGTTGTTGGTTTGTACTGCTCGAATTCAGGATGCTGGAGCATGGCAATCAGCATGGTAGGCACGGCAAATATATGCTCACAGTTCTCCTGCTTGATGATCTGCAGCGTTTTGAGCGGATCAAAGGCGAGCAGGGGATGCAATGTCATCTTCCCGACAACTGTGAGAACCGCGATGCCCGCGCCAGCGATGTGGAAAAATGGCACGGGGAGACAAAAACGAATGCCTTGATTATCCAATATGCCAGAGCGATATATCCCCATCAGCATAACGTTGATAACGCTGTGATGAGTGAGCATGGCTCCTTTGGGGAAACCTGTAGTGCCGGATGTATACAGGATAAGCGCGGGGTCTAAGGGTTTCACCGAAGTCTGGCGCTCGCGCAACTGCTCTTCACTTACAGTTGCTCCACCTGCTACCATCTCGCTAAACATAGTTGGCCGCCACTCCTGCTGCTCCAACAAACCGGTGGGGGGCATGCCCATCAAGCACACGTAGCGCAGTTGGGGTAGTAGTTCGCTGCTCACTTCGCCGTTCTTCTCACCGGGCGTCACCATCGAGCGCACCGTCGCCAGGCAATTGTGATCGCGCACCTGCGCCATGAAGAACAGCGCCTTCACGTCGCCCTGCTTGAGCACATACTCCAGTTCGTTCGCGCGATAGACAGGGTTGACCGTCACCAGTACCAGCCCGGCCTTGGCAGCGGCGAACTCAAGCAGCAGCCATTCAGGCAGGTTGGCCGCCCACACCGCGATGTGATCTCCCTTTTGCAGCCCTGACGCCATCAAGCCGCGTGCCACAGCGTTGACACGCGCTCGATATTCCGCGTAAGTCCAGCGAATATCCAGCGCGCCGCGAAACTCAGGATAGCAAGAGTAGACGACAGCTTCCACATCAGGAATTTCTTCTGCGCGACTATCCAGCAGGTCCCCAAACGTGGTATCAAGAAGATCGATTCCCTCGGTGTCGGCCTGCCAGTAGGACAGGCCATCGTTAGTCATGCCCATAAAACCCTCCTTTGAGTTGAATAGCGCTTACAATACTTCTTCTAATCCATTCGGATCGAGCGTATAGACGCGATTGGATATATCAAGGTCGGCTAATTGTGCTACTGCCTTCAGCACGACAGAGGCCAACTCATTAACAGAGGTATTCCTCGGAAAGAAGCGGAGGACAAAGATGCCCGCGTGTGGAGGCGGGAACGCTGACTGATTCAAATAGTCAGTATCGAATGTGATGATTGTCATCTTATGAGCGCGAGCATGGGTGAATATGGCGACATCGGGCTGAGAACGCAATCTCTCATCATAAACGCGAGTAGCAACATATCCTGCCACTCGCAACGCTGAGAGTATCTTACGAGGCATGTTTTCGTCCAGCAAAAACATTCGTGGACGATCTATCATTATTTTACCTCATTACTACATTTTCGAGCGCATCGGCGTAACCCTTTACATACTGAACCTGCTCCGGGCTTAGTTGTTTGACCGCCTTTACCTGCCCTGGCGTCAGGTTATACTCATCGCAGATCTCAGCAATTGACATCCCAATCTCAAGATGTCCAATGATACGATCGACGAAGACACGTGTTCCCTCGATAATCGGTCGCCCACTGTTAATTGTGGGATCTTGCACAATACCGGTGGAGATTTTCCGTATTCCTTGCAGGGCCAAGTGTTTTCTCCTCTAGAGCTTCCGCTCCTATCCTTATGCGGCGAGATCTTTAGCTACAATACGACTATTATATACTTCATATTATAGCTAATGATAGTCATGTCAAATGATGAATTGGCAAGAGCAGGGCAAATTCAAATTTCTCACTCTTCATTTCTATCCCCACACGCCTGACTTGACACCCCTCCATTCCAGATGCTAGCATGAACAATGATCACCTCTTCAACTGAACAGGCAGAACCAATAAGCAACAAAGCTTGATATTTCACAGTATCAGATCAGTAAAGGATGGCAAACTATGCAACTGGAGCGGGCTGACCTGCTGCAGAT
>Ga0070733_10003290_pt1 | contig 11111 bp, 9 predicted proteins | sample Coa_R1_9_FD_66450 | JGI IMG/M metagenome (GOLD analysis project Ga0070733, IMG submission 66450) | Surface soil microbial communities from Centralia Pennsylvania, which are recovering from an underground coalmine fire - Coalmine... | ecosystem: Environmental > Terrestrial > Soil > Unclassified ... | reverse complement strand
CTCTGGAAGTACTTGAAAAAGTTGAATTGCTGGATTCCAACGATATCAATCTGTATATCCTCAAAACAGACGCTTACCTGGCGCTGGATCAACAGGAAAAAGCCGTTGTTCTACTGCAGGAGGCGCTGGGCCATTTTGAGGGCAGGGAAAGAATTGAATTGTTGTTTGAGCTGGCAGATGTTTATGACGATTATGAGGAATTTGATAAAATCTTTGATTGTCTGCGGTGGATTCTTGAACAGGATTGCGAGAATGAAGAAGCGCTTTATAAAATCTGTTTCTGGACAGACTTTACCGGCCGAAATGAAGAGAGCATCCGTTTACATCAGAGTATCATAGAGGAAAACCCTTATTCGGAACTGGCCTGGTTCAATCTGGCTGCGGCTTATCAGGGGTTGAAGTTATACGAGAAAGCTGTGGACGCATATAAGTATGCTGTAGCCATTGATGAAAAATTTGATTACGCTTACCGGAATATGGGAGATGCTTTTATCCGGTTACGTAAATACAGAGAAGCTGTTGAAAGCCTGGAAAGAGTTTTGGAGTTGTCAAAACCGGAGGATGTAATCTATGAGGCAATTGGTCATTGTCATGACAAGCAACGTCAATATGCACAGGCCCGTTTTTATTACCGCAAAGCATCGCATCTCAACCAGGACGATAGCAAATTGATTTATAAAATCGCATGTACTTATCTCAACGAGGGTCAGTGGGCAAATGCGGTAAAGCAACTGGAGTCAGCCATTCGTCTGCAGGGCAAACATCCGGAATATCATCTGGCCCTTGGCGAATGCAAGGTACAGCTCATGGAATTCAGGGAAGCCATACAGGCATTTGGTACGGTTGTGCGGTTAAGACAGAAAAATATTTCGGGTTGGGAAGCTCTGGTGCGTTGTCTTTATCTGGCTGAAATGTACAAAGAGGCGCTTGAGCAGGTGCAACAGGCTATACGGATAATCGGTGAAAAACCACTGCTCACTTTTTATATGAGTGCCATTTATTTTGCAATGGGTAAATCAAAAGAAGGATTGATACATCTGGACAAAGCCCTTGGGCGCTCACCGAAATTGTTAAAGAAAATGATTGCCCTCAATCCTTCACTTCTCCAATCGCAATCTATCGTCGATGTGATCGCGCGTTACAGAAAAAGATAAGGTTTCCTTACTTTTGCGCCGCCAGAATTCCATAACGAAATAATTTGTCGATGAATTTTACACTCAGCCAGATGCCCGAGAGAGTTAAGAAACCACGGGAACATGGCATTACCATGGTAATGGACAAAGGACTCAGTATTGAAGAAACTAAAAATTTCCTGAGTATTGCCGGTCCATATGTAGATGTAGTAAAGCTTGGATTCGGAACCTCTTATGTAACGCCTGATCTGAAGACGAAACTGGAAGTTTATCGCAACGCAAACATTCCGATATATTTTGGAGGTACGCTTTTCGAAGCCTGTCTCATCCGTAACCAGCTGGAAGAATATATAACGGCCTGCAAAGATTATGGTGTTACCTATATGGAGGTAAGCGATGGTTCGATCAATATCGAACACAAAGAGAAATGCAAACTGATCGAACGTCTGACCAAACATGCCGTTGTGCTGAGTGAAGTAGGAAGCAAAGATGCAGCCCATATCATTCCTCCTTATAAATGGATCGAACTGATGCGTGCTGAATTGAATGCCGGGGCAACTTATGTGATCGCTGAAGCCAGGGAAGCGGGCAATGTGGGTATTTACCGCGGAACAGGCGAAGTACGTGAAGGACTGGTGCAGGAAATCCTGACGCAGATCCCGGCGGAAAAAATACTTTGGGAAGCACCCCAGAAATCGCAACAATTATACTTTATTGAATTGGTGGGAGCCAATGTAAACCTGGGTAATATATCACCAAATGAAATGATCGCGCTCGAAGCGATGCGCATCGGCCTTCGCGGAGATACATTTGATCTTTTCCTCGATAAAATAGAAAAGAAATGAGAAAGTTTGGCCTGATCGGTTACCCGCTGGGCCATTCTTTTTCCGGAAATTATTTCAGGGAGAAATTCAGGCAGGAACAAATCCATGATTGTGTTTATTCCAATTATGAAATAGACTCAATTTCCGGACTGCCTGATATACTAACGGACCCGGAGCTGGAAGGCCTGAATGTTACAATACCTTACAAAGAAGCTGTCATTCCATTTCTTCATAAAAAGGATCGGGTGGTAGAAGCGATCGGCGCCTGTAATTGCATCCGGATTTCGAACGGCGTTCTCACAGGATTTAATACGGATGTCACCGGTTTTGAAAAATCATTGATTGAAAAGCTGACCGCCAAAGACAAGTATGCGCTGATACTCGGAACCGGTGGTTCCTCCAAAGCCGTCGCCTGGGTTTTGCAGCAGAAAGGGATCCATTTTTTATTTGTTTCCAGGAAAGGAACAGGAAAGCAGGATCAGATTTTGTACACCGACCTGAACCGGCACATCATTCAGAAATATACGCTCATCATTAATACAACACCGTTGGGCATGTTCCCGAATACAGGAACCAGTGCGGATTTACCTTATGAACTCTTCGGCCCGGATCATTATTTTTTTGACCTGGTGTACAATCCGGCAAAAACATTGTTTCTTGAAAAAGGAGAAGCGGCCGGTGCCAGGATAAAAAACGGGGCCGATATGCTGGCTATACAAGCGGAGGCCAGTTGGGAAATCTGGAATAAGCCGGTATAGTGTGGTGAATGTGGTGAGGGTGAAAAATGAAGGAAAGTGAGAGTTAAGAAAGTAAATGACAGTTTGAAAAAATTTATTACTGGAAAATACGTTGACAATCTCCGCTCGAGGAGAGTGTAATGCACATTTACAAATTATCATTTGCAAATTCAACTCCCACTTTCCCTCATTTTTCACCCTCACCACATTCACCACACTAATTCTGGGGCTTACGCTTTACGCTTCGCGCTTTAAGCTTAAAACTGCTTTTTCCGGCAACGGCACCACTTTCTTCTGATTATAATCAAAACATATCATTGCTGTTTTTACAATTGCCACCAGAATCAGTGGCTGGTCCGCCGGTTTTTTTTCAATTTTATAAATCAGATCGAATCCCACACGGGTGAATTCCGTGGCTTGTATACTGATGAGCAACTCGTCTCCATAATATATTTCATTTTTAAAAATCAATGCGGCATCCGCCATGATCAAACCAGCACCTTCCAGATTGAATTCGCTGTAACCGAGAGATTGCAGAAAACGAACACGTGCCTCATGAATAAAACTGAGTACGGTATCATTCCCCGCATGAGAGCCATAATTCAGGTCGGTGATGCGGACCCTGAGTGAGGTAGTAAAGGCAAAAGATTCCGGCAGATCGATTTTAATTCTGGCCATTTAAATTTTCTGTTTGGGTTCTTAAGAATGCGATCAGCAGGTCGCCTGCTTTCCGGCGATGACTGAACTGATTCTTTTCCTCTTCGTTCATCTCCGCAAAACTTTTTTCGGAGCCATCCGGCCGGAATATCGGGTCATAACCAAATCCGCCTTGTCCGGTAGAAGACCGGAGCAACTGCCCTTCACAGCGGCCCTCAAAAAAATATTCTTTATTATGCAGGATCAAACATATGATGGTTGTAAACCGGGCGCGGCGGTTGGATGAATCCGCCATTGCCCGGAGCAGTTTACGCATATTGTTTGCCGGATTGGGAGGATCTCCTGCATAACGCGCGCTGTGCACGCCGGGCTCACCTCCCAGTGCATCTGCCTCAAGACCGGTGTCCTCGCTAAAACAATTTTCACCCCTGGTCAGCTCACTGACGAACCTCGCCTTTGACCGCGCATTTTCTTTCAATGTGGGGAAAGGTTCAGGCAATTCCTGGAATATTCCGGCTTCTTTGAGTGATATGATTTCAAGATTTGATCCGATCGCGGAACGGAGCTCCTGTAGTTTGTGCGGATTGTTACTGGCAAAAATCAATTTCACAGGGTAAATAATTTTTTGAGGCAGATCCAGAGGCGCTGTTTGTATTCAGTTCCTTCCGGACGGTTGCCGCTCATTACATCGGGACTTAAAACAGGGACTACCGACATGCCGTCGACCATGGATATGTTGAAATCAGGCAATCCGGATTTCAGTCCGGCAGATTCGGGTTGTACGCCCCAGAGAAATATTATTCGCGGATGCAATTGTACCCTTAAATCAGCCAGATTGAAGGCTGAGCGGGCAATATTCAGCAGAGCGATATCGTTGAGACTGAGTTTGCATGCAGCGAGCATTTTTTTTAAAAACTCCAGTTGATCATCAGGCAGAAAATCTCCTTCGGGGTAATTTGCGAGGAAGCAGATGGAACGATTGTTTTCTCCAAGAAAATGATATGCAGGTGATTTGTCCGCAACCGGTTTTGAGATTCTGATGTTTTCTTTTGCAGGTTCGGGTGTATTTCCGTCAACCAGAGATTCCGGATACAGTGCAGCGATCAATTCAGAAGAAAGCCGGATATGATTGATTCCCATAAAACTGTATGAAAAATGATGAGGGGTTTTGTACGCTGAGAGAATGTTTTGTTTCTTTGCAATATCAAAATTAGTATTTATGATGGAGACGATGGATATACCGGTTATAAAGGTAAAGAGAAGCAGACTTGCAGAAACGGATTTCGACGACCTGCCGTTTGGCAAATACTTCAGTGACCATATGCTGGAAGCTGATTATGCCGACGGCGAATGGAAGCTTGTTTCCATCAAACCTTATCAGCCGATTTCATTTGAACCGTCCATCATGGCGCTTCATTATGGCCAGGCTATTTTTGAAGGTATCAAGGCGTACCGCAAGGAGAATGGCGAAGCCTTTATTTTTCGGCCTTACGATAACTTGAGGCGGTTTAATATTTCTGCAGACAGGATGAATATGCCCTCTGTACCAGAAGATATTTTTATTGAAGGTATGCGCCAACTGGTTTCGATCGACCGGGAGTGGATTCCCGCCAAAGAGGATTATTCTCTGTATATCCGTCCCTTTATGTTTGCTACAGACGCAACCCTGGGAGTCAGGCCTTCCGATACCTATAAATTCATGATCCTCCTGAGTCCTACAGGACCCTACTATTCATCTCCGATGAAAATTTACGTGGAAGAAAAGTATACCCGGGCTGCACCGGGTGGCGTAGGTTTCGCCAAAAATGCCGGAAATTATGGAGGCGCACTCAAAGCGACTTCTGAAGCCAAATCCAGGGGATTTGATCAGGTACTATGGACAGACGCATTCGAACATAAATGGCTGCAGGAAGTGGGCACTATGAATGTATTTTTTATCTTCGGAAACACTGCGGTTACACCCTCCCTCGAAGAAGGTACTATCCTCGAAGGGGTTACAAGGGACAGTGTTATGACCGTGCTCAGGGAACAGGGATTAAATGTAGAAGAAAGAAGAATTAATATAGATGAAGTGGTTGAAGGATATAAAAGTGGCAAACTCACCGAGATATTTGGTTCGGGAACGGCGGCTACCATCTCACCTCTCAAAGAACTCCGGTATAAGGATTACAGCATGCATCTCGATGTCGCGTCCTATCAAACCGCCCCGATGGCCAAAAAGATCCTCACTGAAATCAGGGAGGGAAAAAGGCCGGATATTCACGGCTGGCTGGTAAAAGTTTAAGCCCAACATTAATTTGGAGAATCCCGGCCCGGCCGTTACCTTTGCCGTCCCAAAATTCAAACAGGTTCCGAATGCCTACTATACAACAATTAGTTAGAAAAGGAAGGGAGATCATCCGCGCCAAAAGCAAGTCCAGAGCACTGGATAGCTGTCCGCAAAGACGCGGCGTGTGTACCCGTGTGTACACAACGACACCTAAAAAACCGAATTCAGCCCTCCGTAAGGTGGCTAAAGTGCGGTTGACCAATAAGATCGAGGTGATCGCCTATATTCCGGGTGAAGGGCATAACCTGCAGGAACACAGTATCGTACTGATCCGCGGAGGCCGTGTTAAGGATCTTCCGGGTGTTCGTTATCATATTGTTCGCGGATCCCTGGATACTGCCGGTGTAAAGGATCGTAAGAAAAGCCGCTCCAAATACGGAACCAAGAAAGAAAAAGCAGGCGCCAAACCGGCCGCCAAGAAATAGTAAAATTTTAATTTCAAATAACTCATGAGGAAGTCACAGGCCAAAAAATTACCACTCGCTCCGGATGCAAAATATAACGACATCCTGGTTACGCGTTTTGTAAATAACCTGATGTGGCAGGGCAAAAAGAATACGGCCTTCGGTCTGTTTTACGATGCCATCGACCGCGTTTCAAAACAGAGCAACGACAACGGATACGAAATATGGAGAAGAGCGTTAAACAATGTAACGCCAGCCGTTGAAGTCAGAAGCCGCCGTATCGGAGGTGCTACTTTTCAGATTCCCGCGGAAGTTCGTGCCGATCGTAAGATCTCACTGAGTATCAAGTGGTTGATCCGCTTTAGCCGCGAAAGAAACGGCAAGAGCATGGCCGATAAACTGGCAGGCGAAATCCTCGCAGCAAGTAAGGGTGAAGGTGGCGCATTTAAGAAGAAAGAAGATACTCACAGAATGGCTGAAGCCAACAAGGCATTCGCCCATTTCAGGATATAATCATATTGATCGCTTGTCAATCTTTTCTCCTCCGCTGGCCGGGGGAGTTTTTTTTGGGGTATCTGATTCCCGGGATCCTTTATCCGGTTAATCTGATTTATCATGAGACGGGTATACGGGAAAAAGAAGACTTATAATAAGGTTTATTTGAACTGCGTTTATAGCATGGGATGTGTATAAAAATGTTTTGTCGCAGGATCCTTATTTCATGCCATTTTTAACGCACCACATCTCCGCTTTTGCGGATTATTGCAGAAAAATTGGTACCTTTGCGCACCTAAAGAAAAATACTTTTAATTAACAAAAATGGCAGACTTAAAATTCCAGAGAAATTTCGGTATTGCGGCTCATATTGATGCCGGAAAAACGACTACCACCGAACGTATTCTGCGTTACACCGGTATGATTCATAAGATCGGTGAAGTGCATGATGGAGCGGCCACAACCGACTGGATGGACCAGGAAAAGGAAAGAGGAATTACCATCACTTCGGCTGCCGTGAGTTGCCAGTGGAATTTTCCGACCGATAAGGGTAAAGTGGATGCCAATACCAAAAAATACAATTTTAATATCATTGATACTCCGGGCCACGTGGATTTTACCGTGGAAGTGGAAAGATCCATGCGTGTATTGGATGGGCTGATAGCACTTTTTTCTGCCGTAGATGGCGTGGAACCACAATCTGAAACCGTTTGGCGTCAGGCAAACCGTTATAAAGTACCCAGAATCGGATTCGTGAATAAAATGGATCGTTCAGGAGCAGACTTCCTGATGGTCGTCAGCCAGGTGAAGGAAATGCTCGGTGCCAATGCCGTACCCCTGCAGTTACCGATTGGAGCAGAAGACGACTTTAAAGGGGTTGTTGATCTGATCAGAATGAAAGGCATCGTATGGCATATGGAAACAGAAGGCATGACATTCGACGAAATTCCTATTCCTGCAGACCTCTTGGAAGAAGCACAGGAATGGAGGGCGAAACTGGTTGAAGCCGTTGCAGAATATGATGACAAATTGCTGGAGAAATTCTTCGTTGATCCCAATAGCATTACTGAAGATGAAATGCATGAAGCCATCCGTAAAGCGACGATCGATCTGAGTATCGTTCCGATGATGTGCGGATCTTCATTCAAGAATAAAGGGGTACAGACTGCTCTTGATGCGGTTTGCCGTTACCTGCCTTCTCCCATTGACCTGGAAGATACACAGGGTACCGATCCGAACACCGGTGAAATTATCACCCGTAAACCGGATCCGAAAGAACCATTCGCAGCCCTGGCATTTAAGATCATGACGGATCCGTTTGTGGGTCGGTTGGCCTTCTTCCGTTGTTACAGCGGGCGTCTCGAATCCGGATCTTATGTTTTGAATGTGCGCAGTGGTAAGAAGGAACGCATCAGTCGTATCATGAAGATGTTTGCCAACAAGCAAAACCCGATCGATTTTATCGAGGCGGGGGACATCGGTGCTGCCGTTGGGTTTAAGGAAATCAAAACGGGTGATACACTTTGTGACGAAGATTTTCCAATCACACTGGAAAATATGTTCATCCCCGAACCGGTTATCGCAGTGGCAGTAGAGCCGAAGACACAGGCTGACGTGGATAAAATGGGTCTGGCTATTTCCAAACTCGTTGAAGAAGATCCGACCCTGCGTGTAAATACCGACGAGGAAACCGGGCAAACGATTTTACGGGGAATGGGTGAACTCCATCTGGAGATCATCATCGAACGTATGCGTCGTGAATTTAAAGTGGATGTAAACCAGGGTGCTCCCCAGGTGGCATATAAAGAAGCTTTCAACACAACGATTGAGCATCGCGAAGTACTGAAGAAACAAACGGGTGGCCGCGGTAAATTCGCCGACATCCAGTTTGAAATCGGACCGGCAGATGAAGAATGGATAAAAGAAAACGAAGGAAAACATTTCCAGTTTGTGAATGATATTTTTGGAGGATCCATTCCAAAGGAATTTATTCCCGCGATTTCAAAAGGTTTTGAAGTGTCGATGGTAACCGGTGTATTAGCAGGTTATCCGATGACAAATATGAAAGTGCGTGTATTTGACGGAAGTTACCATGATGTGGATTCTGATGCGATGAGTTTTGAAATTTGTGCCAGGTCCGCATTCCGCGAAGCCGGCCGCAAAGCGAAACCGATTCTGCTGGAACCAATCATGAGAGTGGAGGTGCTTACTCCGGATCAATACATGGGAGATGTTACCGGTGATCTAAACCGTCGCCGGGGTATCCTGGAAGGAATGGATAGCCGCGCGAACCTGCAGGTGATTAAAGCCAAGGTGCCGCTGAGTGAAATGTTCGGTTATGTAACGCAGCTGCGTTCCCTGAGTTCCGGCCGTGCGACATCTACTATGGAATTCTCTCATTACGCTCCTGCGCCGAATAATATTGCAGAAGAAGTAATCGCAAAAGTAAAGGGTAAGAGTAAGGTCACTGCCTGATTCTGATCCGGCACAATTCAATTCATAATCCCGCACATGCGGGAAAGCCCCGCAGGTGCGGGGCTTTTTTTTTGAACGGCAATGGCGCGAGCAATCAATTGATTATTTTTCCGGATAAATTGTTTAAACGATGAAACGCCTGCTTCACCACAGAATTCTTTTCTTCCTGTTTCTTATTTCAATTGGTTTTTCAGCTGCCGCTCAATTAGATGACCGGATGATCTGGAGTGATGATGGTAATAGTTTTTATTCCGGTGATGATGGCGCCATCAGTTCATTCAACCTGGCAGACCGCAAACAGCAAATCCTTGTTTCGCCGCAACGTCTTATTCCGGCCGGTAAAGGGCAGGCGCTCGAAATTAAAAGCTTTGCTTTTTCAAAGGATTTTAAAAAAATACTGATTTATACGAATTCTAAAAAAGTTTGGCGTTATGAAACCAGGGGCGATTACTGGGTGTATGATTTTTCGGATTCCTCATTAAAACAACTGGGAAAATCACTGCCTGCATCTTCCCTCATGTTTGCGAAATTTTCTCCTGACGGCTCCAGGGCTGCCTATGTCAGCGGTCACAATATTTATGTGGAGGACCTTACTTCCCATAACATCAAATCCCTGACAACAAATGGTTCACGAAAAATGATCAATGGTACATTCGATTGGGTCTATGAAGAAGAGCTCAATTGCCGGGATGGTTTCCGATGGAGTCCGGACAGTCGGGCGATCGCTTTTTGGCAGATCAATGACAGCAGCACCCGGGATTATTATATGCTGAATACAACCGATTCAGTTTATTCACGCGTGATCCCGGTTGAATACCCGGTTGCGGGTCAAATGCCATCTCCTTTTAAAATAGGAGTCGTGCAGATCGAAAATGCAAAAACCCAGTGGATGAAAATTCCTGCAGATGACAAGAACGGCAGTTACTTACCACGAATGGAATGGGCAGCCAACAATTCTGAACTGATCGTTCAGCGGTTAAACAGAAGTCAGAATGTTTCCGATATCATGTTATGTAATGCGAAGAGCGGGGATGTCAAATCAATTTACAGCGAAAAAGACAAGGCCTGGATAGACGTCATTTCAGCATGGGACGATGATTACAAAATGGGTGGCTGGGACTGGTTGAAAAACGGATCGGAGTTCCTTTGGGACAGCGACAAAGATGGCTGGAGACATTTGTATCGAATCAGCCGCGACGGGAAAAATGAAGTATTGGTTACAAAAGGTTCTTATGATGTAATTCAGATTTCGTTGATTGATGAAAAGAACAACCTTTTATATTTTATGGCTTCGCCTGAAAATGCCACACAGTCATATCTCTACAGATGTCCTCTGGACGGGAGCGGCCCCGCAGAACGTTTGACACCGGCGAGTCAACCCGGTACACATGAATATGAACTATCGCCCAACGGGAAATTCGCCAGCAATATGTTTTCCAATTATTATACTGCACCGCAGCAGGAATGGATCACATTACCCGATCATCAGGCATTGAATGGCTCCCGTCCCGCAAATCCCGCTAAAGCATCAGACAGTGCAGCCTCCAATATTTCGTTTTTTAAGGTTGTGACGGCAGACGGTGTGAGCATGGATGGATGGATGCAGAAACCCATTCCGTTTGACCCGGCAAAAAAGTATCCCGTTTTGTTTTTTGTATACACCGAACCGGCAAGCCAAACCGTAAAAGATCATTTTGGGGTAACAAATTGCCGTGTTTACCCGGGAGACCTCGCGCGGGATGGTTATATCTATATCTCTTTGGATAACCGGGGGACGCCGGCACCCAAAGGCGCTGCCTGGAGAAAGGCCATCTACCGTAAAATCGGGCAGGTAAATATTGACGATCAGGCCAAAGCAGCGGCCGAAATCATCAAATGGCCGTTTGTGGATACCTCACGTATTGCAGTGTGGGGATGGAGTGGCGGAGGTTCGGCCACCCTGAACCTGATGTTCCAGCATCCGGAAATCTATAAGACGGGTCTAGCTGTGGCTGCCCTTGGAAACATGGAAACCTACGATAATATCTATATCGAAAGATACATGGGTAATCCATTGG
>Ga0070733_10003289_pt1 | contig 11112 bp, 11 predicted proteins | sample Coa_R1_9_FD_66450 | JGI IMG/M metagenome (GOLD analysis project Ga0070733, IMG submission 66450) | Surface soil microbial communities from Centralia Pennsylvania, which are recovering from an underground coalmine fire - Coalmine... | ecosystem: Environmental > Terrestrial > Soil > Unclassified ... | reverse complement strand
CGGGCGGCTTTTCGCCGGCTCGCGCGCCGTTGCTGGACGCTGCGGAGCCACCGGCGGAGCACCCGCCGCCCGCGGACTTGCCGAAGGACGAGTCGCCGCAGGAGGCCTCGCCGCGGGAGGACTTGCCGCAGGAGGACTTGCCGCAGGAGGACTTGCCGCAGGAGGGCTCACCGGAGAAGCAGCCAGGGGTACCTGCGCAACGCCGGCGAGCTGTGCTTGCAGTTCGCCGGCCGTCGGACGGCTGCCCGGATTGTGGCGCAGGCAGCGGCGCACAAAAGCAGCGAATTCCGTCGGCAGAGACGGCAACGAGGCGCTCTCGGTCTGTGCATCGGGCCAGGGCAAGCTCTGAGTGAGAGCCTCGACCAGCGTGATACCGAGCGCCCAGACATCGCCGCCTGGCAGCAGGCGGCCACCGTCGGCCTCGGGGGGGTCGTAGAGTGAGGGTTTGCCGCTGCCGAGTCTGGGCTCGCCGGCGGCGCGGATGCCATGGCTGGCCAGCTTCAGTTGATCATTGACCACCAGTAAGGCGGCAGGATTCAGCTGACCGTGGACCAGATTCCTGCCGTGTAGAAAGTCGAGCACCTCCAGGGTCGGCCGCAGCATCTCGCGCGCCTCGCCGACGCTGAGTGCCCGTCTGGGCAGCAGCTGGGCAAGGGTCTGCTCGGCATGCTCCATCACGAGGTAGATAAAGGAGCGACCCTCGAGCTGGCATAGCCCGACGTCGAACAGGCGAACCAGATGCGGATGCGACAGTGCGGCCGCCGCACGCCATCTTTGCAGCTGCGGGCCACTTGATGCCTGATCGACGCGGACGATCTTGATCGCCGCGCTAGAGCCCTGCGGTCCCGTCTGGGTAATAAAGACAGCGCTGCGCTCGGAGCCGTGCAGCACGCGCTGCAGCGGATAGATTCCCTTGATGACGGCGCCGTGCCACTCGGACCACTCGCCGGCCACCGTCTCCTGTCTTGCCTCCACGCTCATCGCGAACGACCCTCCCCGGGAAGCTCGCGCGTGAAGATACCACTCCAGGGCGCGGTGCTGGAGAATCAGTTATGGAGATCCGCATCACAGTTTATGCGGCTGCGTCCTCATTCAAGTCCGAATCACGCGCGGATTGCGCCGCAGGCTGACGGCCAGTAAGCGTGCGGCGGACTTGCGCACTTACAAGGCGTCGCTGCCGGGCGACGGCTGCGCGGCCGCATGCCGCGGGGCGCTGCGCTGCCCAACGTGCACGTTGATTGGTCTTGCCAGCAGGTACCGGTCGCCGAGCCAGTCAATCGCCCGCGCCCGGGCAGCGCTGTAATCGACGGTCCACGACCGTTGTCGTTCGAGTCCGGCGATCTGCTTCATGGCTCAAGCCTCCGAGCAAGCGAGGAGTGTCAGGCACGCCTGCGGATCAAGCGGCGTCACGGGCAGATTGTCGGGGGCGAAGGCACGGATTGCATCCGCAAGCGTGGATGTCGCGTTTCTGCGGACCGAGCTAGGCACCGCTGACTCATCCGACCGTCCGCGCCTATCCCCAAAGGAATAAGGGCGATGGGCCGCTCGGGGCTCTCAGGCTTCTTTCGGGAGTGCAGCAGCGTCCGTGTCGCGCGTTGCCTAGGCTTAATACCGGCGCAGCCTTGGAGTCCTCATGTTCGTCCATCCTGGGTTCAGGCCCTTGTGGCCGGTGATCTTCTTCCTGCCCTGGCTGCTGCTGGGCATCGCCTACATCTTGCAGTGGGTGTTGCATCGGCGGCCGTGAGGCGGCGCGATCCAACCTGGGAGGACTAGGCCTGCAATATGGGTGGCTTCGCCGATTCACCTTCCTGTCCGCTCGGCTATGGTGCACGGCAAATCAGCCCCCGGTCGGAGCCGCCTCATGCCGCGATATCTCGTCGAAAGAGTGTTCCAGGACGGCCTGCAGATTCCGCTCGATGACTCGGGGGCGCAGGTCTGCCAGACCGTCATCGCCAGCAACCTCGCCGATGAGACAACCTGGATCCACTCCTACGTAAGCGCAGACAAGCAAAAGACCTTCTGTATCTACGACGCGCCTTCACCGGAGGCGATCCGTCGTACCGCGACGCGCAACGGCCTGCCGGTCGAGCGCATTACCGAAGTTCGGGTGCTGGATCCGTACTTCTACAAGTAGCCGCAGCTCGCGGCCTGGGGAGTCACTCATGAACGCATCGTGCGGAAAGCTTATAGGGCTCCTGCTCTGTCCCGCCGCCATGCTGCTGCAGGGGGCGCCAAGCGCTTTGGCCGCAGAGGGAGCGACGCCCCTCGTCGATAGGGTGCGCGCCGCCACGGCCCGCTACGTCGAGCTCAACGTGGCGCTCGCAGACGGCTTCGTTGCGGCCACCCCATGCGTCAGCGGGCCGGATACCGGTGCGATGGGGGTGCACTTCGTGCTGCCATCGCGCATCAGCGCCGGCGTGCTGAATGCCGAGCAGCCGGAGGCCCTGATTTACGAGCCGATGGCCGACGGGGCGATGCGCCTTGTGGGCGTGGAATTCATTGTTCTGGAAAGCGTCTGGGCCGCCAAGCATGCCGCCGGTAGCGTGCCGGCACTGGACGGGAATCTCTTGAACTACATCGCCGCACCCAATCGCTACGGGTTGCCGGCCTTCTATGAGATCCACGTCTGGGCCTGGGAGCAGAATCCCCGCGGCAGCTATGCCGATTGGAACACGCACGTCACCTGCACGCACCAGCCGCTGACTTGAAACCTGTCAGGCGCTGCTTACGCAGCCTCTAGCGCTCGCTCTGGTGCATCAGACTGACGGCCTCGGCACGCGAAGCGACTTTGAGCTTCGCCAGTATCGCCGAGATGTGATGCTCGACGGTCTTGGTTGAGAGAAACAGACGCTTGGCAATGGCGCCGTTGCGCAGGCCCTCGGTGAGAAGAGCGAGGATTTCGGTCTCCCGTCGGGTGAGTCCGAACTCATGTCGGCGTGTGGACTCGCGCGAGCCGCGGGGAATCTGCCGCACGCCCTGGATGCGCATGCGCCGGCGCAACGCCCTGGCTGCAGGCGCCGCTCCGAGGCGCTCCAGAATCGTCAGCGCCTCGCGCTGCTCGGTTTCGCCGCCGTACCAGCCGAGCAGGCTGGCATGCTCGTAGGGACAGCCGCAGTCGCGCCACGCGCGCGCCGCACCGCGCCAGTCGCCTGCCATTTCACGGGCGTAAGCCTGCGGAATATCCTGGGGAGGGTCTTTGAGGGCGCCGGTTCGCCACAGCCATACCGCGAGTTCGCCGACCATCCGCGGATCACGCCGCGCGCACGCAAGCTGGTATACCGGCTGGACCTCGCGAATCACGCGCTGCGGATCCTCCGCCAGCCAGGCCTCCTCGGCGCATACCAGCGCCAGCATGCCTACGCGCTGCAGTTCGGGCGTCTCTCCTGCCAGCGCCCGCGCCTCCCGCACCGGGCCGCCGACATCGGGGTCACCGCGGCGCACGCGCAGGTGCGCCAGCGAGCGCAGCGCCGGGATGCGCGTGATGGCACTCGTGTGCGGATGTCTTAGCACAGCCTCGATATCCTCACTCGCTGCGATCCAGTCGCCCTGCTCGAATTTCATCCGCGCGCGATACGCGAGAATGTAGGGCAGGCAGAAGTCCAGATCTCGCTCCGCGCAATAGCGCAGACCGGCTTCGAGGTACTCCGCGGCCTGCGCATACTCGCGGCGCGAGACGGCCATGGCGAGGAAATTGGTGTAGGCGCTGGCCGCCTGCTCATGGAGATTGGTGGCCAGCGCCAGCTGCAGACAGCGGTCCAGGTCTGCCTGCCCGCAACTGTCACCGATGATGAGACGCATGGTGCCGAGGGTGGCGAGGGCATCGCACACCGTCTCGGTCTTGCCCCACCGCTGCGCCAAAGCAATGGCCTGCTGAGCTGATTCGATGGCAACCTCAGCCTCGTGGGCCTCCAGGGCGAGATCGGAGCGCTCGCAATAGGCCATCGCCAGTTCCGGACTCGGCGGCAGGGACTCCAGCGTAGCGATGGCTTCGGCAGAGTAACGGGACGCGCCGGCACTGTCTCCCAGGTACCAGCTCAGGCGGGACAGCCAGCGTAGCGAGTCCCCCACCTTCAGCAGCTGCCCCTGCAGCCGCCACGTCTCCAGCGCCTCACGTTGTACCGGCAGGGCTTGTGCGTAGTTGCCCGTCAGAAAACATTCGTATGTCAGTTGTTCCAGCAGTGCGGCGCGCTCGGCAGGCGGCAGACCACCGGCATGGGCCACCGCGGTCTGATAATGCGCAGCCGCTTCGCGGTGCGCACCCACCGACGCGGCTTCCCTGCCGGCAAGCGGTGCGCAGCGCAGCACCTTGGCGCGCTCGTGTGCGCCGGCGGCATGATGCGCCAGGCGCGCCGGCGGCACGTCCTGCCGCGTAGCGAGCACCTCGAGGACCTGCGCGTGCAGCCGCTGGCGGCGCGATTGGGAAAGAGAGTCCTCGAGCGCGCGCCGCGCAAGCTCATGGCGGAAAGCGATCGCGCCGTCCTCGTGTCGCACCATGCCGATACCAAGGCAGCCCTCCATGGTTGATTCATCCGGGTGGGCGACCTGCTCGAGCAACCACGCCTCCGTCTTTCCCGGTACGAGGCACACGAGCTCTGCCACCTGGCGCGCAGCGGGCGAAAGCTTCGCAGCGCGCGCCAGCACGGCATCCCGGACCGTACCCGGAACCTGCTCGCTTTCACCCGCCAGTACTTCGGAGACAAAAAACGGGTTGCCACCGGTAATGCGGTACAGGTCTCGGGCCGCTCTGCCTGCCTGGCTTGCGAGCTTTGTGACCGCAGCCTCGGAAAGGGGCATGAGCGTCATGCGGTGTGTGCTGGCGCGCGGCAGCTCGCCGATCACCAGCCGCAGCGGGTGCCGCAGACCCAGCTCATCGTCCCGGTAGCTGACCACGAGCATGGTGCGGGTGCGGTTGATCCGGCGTCCCAGGTACTTGAGCAGATCGAGGGTTGCCTCATCCGCCCAGTGAATGTCTTCGAAGATCAGCAGCGTGCTCTCGCGCTCGAGCTCATCGAGCGCTAGCGTGAAAAGGACATCCGGAGAGGTTCCGGAGCGCAGCTGCGACAAGAGTCGACCCTGTGTCTGCCGGGCGATGTCGTGCAGCGGAGCGAGCGGCCTCGGAGTGAACAATGCATCGCAGCCCCCCCACAGCGCGCGCACCTGCTGCTGGTGTTTGACGAACTCCTGCAGCAGTGCAGTCTTGCCGATCCCCGCCTCACCGGCGATCAGCACGGTGCAGCCACCGGTTCGCTGGGCTTGTGCGAACCAGTGTGCCAGTTCGCCGAGAGACTGTTCGCGCTCGAGCAGTTCCATGGAGTCGTACTTGGCAGAAGCAGCAGTGGCGCGTTGCGTGTATTGTACAGCTGCCGCTCGACGCGGACGCGGTGTAAGAAGCTGACGTATGGCCACGGCAACTGCCTACCGCAAGGCGCGCGCTGCCACGCGTCCTGTTGCGACGCGGTAGCCCTGCGGTTCGATTTATGCTTGTGTCGATGCAAGTTCTCGCCTGCTCGTCGGGTCTACTATGATGAGTGGGTCTGCCGCCCGGAAGAAACTGCAGGTGCAGGCCCGATTTCAACCTTCAGGAGTTCTCATATGAAGACGGTCCAGAAGACTGTTGCTGTGGTCCTGTGCGCACTGGCGTCGCTCGCATACCAATCGGCGCGCGCCGATGACATGGTGTCGTTTGCGACCGGAGGTTATGCCACGGGGCTGCGCACCGCGGAGACGATGCATGCCATTGACACCGACGGCGACGGGACCGTCTCGCAGGAGGAGTGGACGGCCTTTCAGAACCGGGTGTTCTCTGCGCTGGACAAGAACAACACCGGCTTTATCGACGCCAAGGAGTTCTACGGCGAACCCATGAGCATGGGGTCGGTCGCCCCGGGAAGCTTCATCCGCGGCCTGCGCACCAAGGACATGTACATGAAGATCGGTCCCAACGCCGAAGGCAAAATCTCGCGTGAGGAGTTCCTGCGGTACCAGCAAAAAATCTTCGACATGATGGACAAGGACAAGAACAAGCAGCTCACGGCGGGCGAGTTCATTTCTAAGAGTCATTGACCCGCTTTGGGGCGGCCCTGGGTGGCCGCAGCGAGCCGAGCGACAGGGGAGCCGCGCGCGGATCTTCTGCCGGCCCGTTACCGGATTCTCCGGCATGGGGTGACTGACCCCCATGAAGCAAGGCTCGCCCCCTCGCGCTCATCAGGGCGCTGGCACGCAGGGCGGCGGCTGGCGCCACGCCGCCAGCCCGTGGCAGGTATACTGATCCGCTGATGAACGACGTTCAGTCCGCCGCCTCGGCTGATCAACCTGCGCTCAGCCGTTCGCTGCGACCGCGCCACGTCGCCATGATCACCATCGGGGGCATCATTGGCGCGGGGCTGTTCGTCGGTAGCAGCGTAGCGATCGCCGCGGCGGGACCTGCGATCATCGTCAGCTACGTGCTCACCGGCGTGCTCATACTGCTGATCATGCGCATGCTCGGTGAGATGGCCGTCGAGATGCCCGAGGTGCGCTCGTTCACCGAGTTCACCCGTGCGGCGCTCGGCAACTGGGCGGGGTTCTCCGCCGGCTGGCTTTACTGGTATTTCTGGGTCGTGGTGATCCCCGTGGAGGCGATCGCCGGCGCCGGCATCATCCAGCGTTGGCTGCCGCTGCCGACCTGGGAAGTCGGCACCGCGCTGATGGCGTGCATGACGGCCGTGAATCTCATGTCCGCGCGGGCCTACGGTGAGTTCGAGTTCTGGTTCTCATCCATCAAGGTGGCGGCCATCATCACCTTCATTCTGGTCGTCGGGGCGTATGTGTGCGGCTATGGCTCCCCGCACGGGACGACGTTCGCCAACCTGGCCAACCAGGGGGGCTTTGCGCCGCGCGGCGCCTTCGCGGTGCTTGCCGCAGTGACCACGGTCATCTGGTCGATGATGGGCGCCGAGGTGGTGACGATCGCGGCTGCCGAGTCGCCCGAGCCGGCCCGCGCGGTGGCGCGAATGACCTCGTCGATCATCAGCCGCATCGTGATCTTCTACGTCGGATCGATCTTCGTGATCGTGTGCGCGGTGCCGTGGACCCGCGTCGTGTCCGGGCAGTCGCCGTTCACGCTGGCACTGGATCAGATCGGGGTCCCGGCGGCGAGTACGCTCATGGCCGCGGTGATTCTCACGGCGGTGCTCTCCTGTCTCAACTCTTCCTTCTACATCGCCTCACGCGTGCTGTTCGTGCTCGCAAGCCGCGGCGATGCGCCACGCTGGCTGCTGCGCACCAACAGCCGCCACGTGCCCGCCCGGGCGGTGTTGCTGGCGAGCGCGGGAGGCTTTGCCGGCGTGATCGCCGCCATCCGCTCGCCAAGCGTGGTGTTCGCCTTTCTGGTGAACGCGTCTGGGGCGATCATCGCGGTGATCTATCTCGCCATCGCCGTATCCCAGGTGCGCTGGCGGGCAGCTCGCGAGCGCAGCGGGAAGCCCGCGCCATCACTGCCGATGTGGTTGTTCCCCTGGCTGAGCTATGTGGCGATCGCCGGCATGCTGCTGATACTGATCGCCATGGCCCTGACGCCATCACACCGCGCGGAGTTCTGGACGAGCGCCATTTCGATCGCCGTCGCGCTGCTCGCCTTTGCGATCTTGCGCCGCGGCAAGCAGGCGCCTCCCGGCCGCGACGTGGTATGAGCGATTTGCCCGGATTCAGGCGCCGCGCACCTCTGACTGCGCGGCGCTGGCGCTGAGCTCGGATAACGATCACCCCGACGTCCTATGATCGGCAGTTGGCGCCTCGCGCAGCGCTCGGGCCTCACGCCCGTCCTTCTGCTGCTCGTCGCGATGAGTTCGATACAGGCCGGGGCATCCCTGGCCAAAACTCTGTTCCAGAGCGTCGGCGCACCGGGAGCCGTCACGCTGCGCACCGTGCTAGCGACCTTGATGCTGGTGCTCGTGCTCAGGCCGTGGCGCTCGCGGGTGACCGCTGCCTCGTGGCCGGCGCTGGCCGTCTATGGGGTATCGCTCGGGCTCATGAACTTTCTCTACTACATGGCGCTGCGCAGCGTGCCACTCGGCATTACGGTGTCGCTCGAATTCACAGGTCCGCTGATGGTGGCCGTGCTGACATCGCGCCGCGCCGCGGATTTCCTCTGGATATTGCTCGCGGCCGCGGGCCTGTCGCTGCTCCTGCCCCTCGGGCACAGCCATAGCGGCATCGACCCCACCGGTGCCCTGTTTGCTCTCGGCGCGGGGGGTTGCTGGGCGCTGTATATCGTGTTCGGACAGAAGGCGGGGGCCCATCACGGACCGCAGACCGTGGCGCTCGGCAGCATCATAGCCTCGATCATCGTGGTACCGATCGGAGTGGCGAAAGCCGGAACCACGCTGCTCTCGGCCGCAGCACTGCCCTATGGACTGGCTATCGCGCTGCTGTCGACTGCGCTGCCCTATACGCTGGAAATGGTGGCGCTCACGCGGCTGCCGGCGCGCACCTTCGGCATCCTGATGAGCGTCGAGCCGGTGTTCGGCGCGCTCTTCGGCTGGCTCATGCTGCATGAGCTGCTATCTGCGCGTCAGTGGACCGCGATCGCCATGATCATCCTCGCTTCGATCGGCACCACCTGGGGCGCCACCGGGCAGCGGCCCTCCCCGGTGCCAATGCCGGAATAGCAGCACCATTCTGTCAAAACGCTTCCGGGGCGCCATTTTTCGCCTCGCCCTAACCCCGTATCGCATCTCGCAACGCTTCACTAATTAAGAAGCGGAGTGGAGGCGCAATGAGACTCATTCTTTGGTGTGTGGTGTTCGCCGCGGTGGTGCAGACCTCGGAGGCGTTCGCACTCGGCAGGATTGCAGATGTCGAGATCATCGATCGGGACAGCGGCAGCATCCTCACCCCGCACTACTATGGCGGTGAGTACTGGATCGCCGGGCGGCCGGGCGCAAAATATGCGATCCGCATCCGCAACTACGCGGGCGGCCGGGTTCTGGCGGTAACCTCGGTCGATGGCATTAACGTCCTGTCCGGTGAAGATGCGTCCTTCGAGCAGGAGGGCTACGTCTTCTATCCCACCCAGGGGTACGAAATTACCGGCTGGCGCAAGAGCCGCGCAGAGGTGGCCGCATTTACCTTCACCGACGCGGCCAGCTCCTACGCCGGATCGACCGGACGCCCCGCGAACATCGGCGTGATCGGCGTGGCGCTCTTCCCGGAGCGCCAGTACTCGCCGCCCATCACCAACGGCATCCGGCAATTCGCGCCGGTGCCGTCCGAGCGCGCAAAGGGGTTCCTGGCGCCATCGGCCGGAACCCAGGCCGACGCCGCGGCGGCCACCATCGCGCCGGCGCCGGCGCTTGGCACCGGGCACGGCGAACGCGAGAGCTCCTGGGTGGAGTACGTGGATTTCCAGCGCCAGGACCCGCAGCCGGCCGAGGTGATCCGCATCCGCTACGACAGCCTGGAGAATCTTCTCGCCCGTGGCATCATTCGTCGACCGGCGCCGCGCCGGCCGGCTTCCGTAGCGGAGCCGTTTCCCGCAGAGCGATCGCACTTCGTGCCTGATCCGCCGGGCTGACGCGCGAGCTGAGCGATAATCGGCCCGATGTCCCGCGTGGACGACAGTGACGAGGCGCTCATAAACCGCTACGGTCGGGGAGACGTGACAGCCTTCGCCACGCTCTACCGGCGCCACGAGATGCGTGTCTGGCGCTACATCAAGCGCAACGTCGGCAGTCGGGCGATCGCGGACGAGCTGATGCAGGAGGTATGGTTTGCAGTGGCGCGCGAGGCGCCGCGGTTCAAGCTCACGGCGCGCTTTACCGCCTGGCTGTTCACCATCGCGCGCAATCGCGTCATCGACGCGCTGCGTGCGATGCGCCGCCAGGTGAGCCTCGACGCGCTCGGCCAGGAGGGCAGTGCAATGCTGGAACAGCTCACCACGGGCACGGACGTCGGCCCGCTGGCCGCTGTCGTGGTGCGTGATCAGGCGAGCGCGCTCGCCTTGGCGATCGCGCAGTTGCCGGAGGATCAGCGCGATGCCTTTCTGCTGCAGGTCGAGGGCGACCTGAGCGTCGAGGAGGTGGCGGCGATCACGCGTAGCCCCTTCGAAACGACCAAGAGTCGCCTGCGCTATGCGCGCGCCAAGTTGCGCGTGCTACTGAGCGAATACGCATGAACACCTCTGCCCCTGAAGGCGGCCCAAACGACAGCGTCGAGGCGCTGTATCGCCGTCTGGCCAAGCTGGACCCGAGCGAGCCCGCGCCGGCCACGCGCCAAGCTATCATGGGCCGCGCGCGACAGCTGGCCAGCTCGCGCGCTGCGACGGATACCAGGCAGACGCCTCGCAGTCCCGCTTTCCGCTGGGGTCGCACCGCGGTGATGGGTGCACTGGCTGCAAGCGTGGTGACGGCGCTCGTCATCGCGCCGCGCTATCTGCCCTCCGGCAGCTCCCCCGCGCGCGCGCCGCAGGCTCATCCCCCGCGCTCCTCAGCCGCGAACCGTGCGCTGCAGATGCCACCGTCTGCGACTTCGGCCGCCGACATGCGACTTGCGCCGGGCACGCCTGCTTCCCCGGAATTTGCCGTGCCCCGGGCTGCCTTGGGGCCGAGCGCTCGCGCCGCCGCGGCAGCTCCTGCCCCGGCGGCAAAGTCGGCAATGCCTGCCGGCACGGAAGACACGGCAGCACCGTTCGCGGCTTTTTCCAACGCGCGGCGGTGGAACCGGCAGGCTAATGCCGCGCTACCGCCAGCGGTTAACGGAAGCCTCAGCGCGGTTAGCGAACCGGCGCAGCAGCGGCTTCGCCAAGCCGCGGAGGCGGGGGATCTCGCGCAGATCGCGGTGCTGGCGTCGCAGCTGCCGGATCTGAACGCGCCCGATGCGCAGGGACGAACCGCTGTGATGATCGCCACGCTGCACCGGCAAACGGCTGCCGTGACGGCATTGCTGTCCCTGGGCGCCGACCCGAACGCGGCGGATGTGAACGGCCTGACCCCGTTGCAGGCGGCGCGCGAGGCGGGAGCCCGCGACCTCGTCGCGGCGCTCGAGCGCTACGGGGGTCACTGAGCGCGCACGCGCCATTTCGGCGCGGCTTTTCCTTCGGTGCGGTGCGCGGTTCTGCAGTGCAACATCTCGCGC
>Ga0070733_10003288_pt1 | contig 11115 bp, 16 predicted proteins | sample Coa_R1_9_FD_66450 | JGI IMG/M metagenome (GOLD analysis project Ga0070733, IMG submission 66450) | Surface soil microbial communities from Centralia Pennsylvania, which are recovering from an underground coalmine fire - Coalmine... | ecosystem: Environmental > Terrestrial > Soil > Unclassified ... | reverse complement strand
GTCGAGCTGGCCAAGGCCGCTTATGCGCTCTCTAGCCCGCGCGGGCTCGGCTTCCTGAACGTGAAGGATGGTGAGCTGCCCGACGAGGACTCTCAGGACCTCGTTGAGCAAGGTAAGCGGTTTGGTGACCGCTGCGTGCTCTCGATGGACTACGTGCACGGGCGCTGCTGCAAGTTCCATGTATTTCAACGCGACGGCCGGCTCTTCATCCCAGCTCGGTGGTATGACCATTCGGATGCGGACGTGGAAGCGCTGCTGCAGCGGGTCGGGCTGCCACGCCGTGAGGTCGACGGGTCTGAGGTCTACTCGCCCTCGGTTAAGGAAGCCTGAGTACCCCATGGCCCGGTATCACGTCCGCTGTACCATCTGCAAGCACCGGCGCGTCTTCAAGCGTCGGCCGGATCAGTACGAGCGCCAGCAGCCACGCTGCGATTCGTGCGGGAACCGGCGCTGGTTCATTGATAAGTGGATGCAACGACGTGACACGCGGGCCATGGGGTGCGCCTGCCTCGGATACAACTGGGGTGGGATCTTTCACCGTCGTGGTTCGTTGCACTGCTGGTACCACGCCGACGGCTCGGTGCGTGGGCCCTCGCCCGAAGAGCTTGAAGACCTTGAGGAGCAATCATGTTTGCCGTTGGACTAGTTTTGTTCGTGCTCGCGTGGGCCGGTCGTCACCTTATCGCCGCTGACAACATGTTCATAGCTGCCTGCGGTCTCGGTGGCGCGGCGCTGATGCTGGTCAGCGTGGTGCTGCTAGCTTGGAAGTACCTACCGTGAAAAACTACGCGACCGCAATCCGCAACGGTCATGCGTTGCTCTCGCTCGACGGCGGGGCCTGCGGTGGTCCGCTCTTTAACGAGTACGGCAAGCGCCGCACGCGGATCCTGAACACCTCTCGGGCCCATGGGGCTCGGCGGCGAGCTCGTGAGCGACGAGCCACGCCCGCGTGGCTCGCACCCGCTCAGCGCGCCGAACTGCGGGTGATCCACCACCTCTGCGTCCTAATGAATCAGTGGCGGGCTCCCGGAACCCCAGAGTACCACGTGGCTCACATCGTGCCGCTCGCCTCACCGATCGTTTGCGGGCTGAACGTGCCGTGGAACCTGGAGATTAAGCTGGGAAAGCTCAACCTAAAAGAGGGCAACGGGACCTGGCCCGACATGCCCTTCACTCAACTGGAGTTGCTGTGAACGATGACTTTGAAACGTGGAAGCTGAACCTGGTCAAGGAAACCCTGACCGGAAACCCGATCGACCACCCGCTGAACGGTCACCAAGCTGCGTGGTTCATCGAGGCCGTGATCAGGACCTGCCCGCAACCGGTGCTGGTAAGCGGGCTGAACGGTACCGCGCTGTGGGCGGGTGTGAAGGACAAAGCTCCGAGAAGTGACTGGCAACGAACTGAGAACGCTCTGATGAGCGAATCGGCAGCTAACCATAACCAGATTCAACAAGGGCTTAACAAGCATGGTCTGGGTGAGCTTACCACCAAGCACGACTCGGTGAACCACCCGGCGCACTACACCCAGGGTGCGGTCGAGTGCATCGATGCGATCGAGGCGGCGCTCGGCCGCGCGGGCTTCGTGGCGTTCCTCCGCGGCCAGGTGATGAAGTACACCTGGCGCGTGGGCCTGAAGGGCAATGCGGCGCATGACGCTGGGAAGGCTAACTGGTACGGGCGGCGGCTTGAAGAAACGCTCAAACGGCCCGTGTCGTGAGCCCCGGTTAAGTAGTACAATTAGAGTGTCTACTACGGAGGTTTCTCGTGTGCAACTTAATCTTGACGGTGGTCTGCTTGATTCTGCTCGCGGGCGCGGTGGTCGTGGGCTGGATCAACCTCACCGACGCCCTCGCGGACCGCGCCGAGCGCAAGGCGCTGGCGCACGGGCGCGCGCTCCGTCGCCAGCTGGGTTACGACGTATGACGAACGATCGGGTGGTCACGATGCTGACGCTGGTCGGGCTGGCGCTCGTCTTCGGCGCGGCGGCGCTCAACAACCTGGGTGGGAACCATCGGTGGCGCGCGCTGCTCGGTGCGCTGACCTTCTTCGTTGGGCTCTTCTTCGGCGCGCTCTTCACCATCGTAATCATCGCCTCGGGGCTAACCCTGCCGGGGGCGTAAGGTGGGCCCGCTCGAGGTGCTGAGCTTGCCGCCCGACGCCACGCCCTCGGAGGTCAAGGCGCGCTGGCGCGAGCTGGCGGCGCTCCACCACCCCGATCGCGGCGGTGACCCAGCGCTCTTCGATCGTTACCGGCAAGCTTACGTGAAGGCCTACGAGGCCGCGAAGCGCTGCCGGGCGTGCGGCGGCACGGGGAAGCAGCTCGTTAACAAGGGGCTCAGCCAGCTGGTGGTGCGTTGCCCCGTTTGCAAGGGGGTGAAACATGAGTGAGATCTACGAGGCGCAGCAATTCATGGGCGAGGGTCAGCGCTACGAGCGGGCAACCTTTAACCGCTGTGCGGTGCTGCTCGACTCCAACCAGTATCAGGACTGCATCTTCAACGATTGCGAGCTGGTCTACGCCGGGGGCGAGCACGTCATGATCGGCGGCTGCCAGCTGAACGGCGTGCGCTTCGTGCTCGACGGCCCCGCGCTGAACACGATCAAGTTCCTGGTGGGCGTCGGCCACATCAAGAACGGCGGCCAAGAGCTGGTGACCCAGTTCTTAGAGTGCGTCCGTGCTGGGGTGATCCCCGATAGCGAAACGCTTCGGCCGCTGGGCGTCTCGCTGCAGTGAGATTCACCTCTTTACTCGTGAGGGCGCGGCGAGTTAAACTAGCGCTCACGCGCCCTTAGCTCAAGTTGGTAGAGCGCCGCTGATTCAGGCGGAGATCTCGGTTCGAATCCTTGAGGGCGCGCCCAACCTGTGGTAACTCGTCACCCGTTCAAAGGATGCCAACCATGGCGACTCGTAAAACCCCCACCGCTGCGCTCGTCTCAACCACCGCTGTCAAGAAACCCGCCTTCAAGCTGCCGAAGACCATCGGCGCGTGCGCTGACCTGCTCTATACCACCCGTGCCAACCGGCTGCTGGTCAAGAAGGATGTCGACGCGCTCGAGACCCAGGAGAAGGCTCTCAAAGAGCACATCATCAACACGCTGCCGAAGTCTGAGGCGTCGGGCGTCGCTGGCAAGCTGGCGCGCGTTGCGGTCGAGACGAGCGAGGTGAACCAGGTTGAGGATTGGGACAAGTTCTACGCCTACATCAAGAAGACCGGCTTCTTCCACCTGCTCGGCCGCACCATCAAGCAAGAAGCGATCGACGAGATCTTGGCGTCAGGCAAGCAGATCCCAGGCATTAAGAAGTTCAGCGTGGTAAAGGTTTCTTGCAACAAGGTTTGACATGAGACCCGAAACCTCGCAGCACGCGCTGGGCAACTGCTGGCTTCGCAACCTCTGCCCCGAGACCTTTGTACAGCTCCTCCCGTACCTTAGCCTCCGCGAGCTTTACCCGCGCGCCCACGGCCACCGCGGAGAGTTCATGACGCTTACCGATCACGTAGTCTTTCCGATCGACTGCCAGGTGGCGGCGATCAACCTTCACACCTATGAGGAGCTAGCGTGGGCCGGTGAGCCCGAGGGGCTGCTGACCGTACGGTTCTTCGAGGGCGTTGCGCCTACGCGCTTGGTGCCAAGGACCCGTGGTCACGCTTACGTGCTGCCCCGCCCGATCGTTGACCGTCACAAGGGCTTCGAGGCGGCGGTCATGACTGACCAGCTTCGCGCGGTCGAGCGAGCGCTAACCTGGCAGCTGGCTCGCCAGAATCGACCCATCTTGATCGACGTTGCCGCGTACCTGCTGTCGTACAACGGCTGGGAGATCGCCAAGAGTCAGTTTGAGATCGGTGAGGCCCTTGGCCATCGGCGCGAGAGCATCAGCGAGACGCTCAGCACGCTTGAGAAAAAGAAGTTGGTGGCCCACACCCGAGGCCGCGTGAGCATCCTTACCCGCGAGGGCCTGAGCGCCCTTGTCAACCCCGTTCAACCTCAGCAACCTGCCGCCCAAGCGGCGCTTACCCCCACGGAGGGATTCAATGGCAACCCGTAAAACCGCTACGGCTTCAAAGACTACCGAGATCGCCAACTGGGATGAAGAGCTGGCGAAGCAGGCCCAAGCGGCTGCTGCGATGGAAGAGTCAACCGCTACCGGCCAGTTCTTTGGCTTAAAGGCTGGCGTGCTGACCTTCAACGACTCGCCGCTGCCCGGTAACCAGATGGCTGCGATCATCCTTGACTCGGTGCTTGAGAACGTGTTCTTTGCCGGCGCGTTCGACCCCGACGTGCCGCAGACGCCCGTTTGCTTTGCGTTCGGTCGTGACGAGAAGGAGCTGGCCCCGCACGTGAACGTGGACACCGAAGAGGGCTTTGAGCGTCAGTGTGAATCGTGCCACGACTGCGAGAAGAACAAGTTCGGCTCAGCCGAGACGGGTCGGGGCAAGGCGTGCCGCAACACGCGGCGGCTAGCGATCATCAGCGGTGGCACGCTGAACCCGAAGACCGATGAGTTCACGATGACGGAGCTGGACGCCATCGAGAGCGCGACGGTCGGCTTCATGAAGCTCCCGGTGATGAGCGTGAAGGGCTACGCGGCCTATGTGAAGAACCTGGCGGGGGCCCTGAAGAAGCCGCCACTCGCGATGTTCACGAAGATCAGCGTGGTACCTGACCCCAAGAGCCAGTTCCGCGTGCTCTTTGAAGCGCTTGAGCCCGTGCCTGACGAGTACCTCACCGCGATCCTGGCCCGCGTGAACGAAGCCAAGGAAAGCATCGAGCAGCCCTACACCCCGCGTACCGAGGAGTTTGAGCAAGTCAAGCCCGCTCAAAAGCGTGGCGCGAAGGCTCAGGCTCCTGCGCGCGGACGGAAGTACTAAGCCATGACCCGTCCGACCCCCGTTGTCAACCGAGTATTAAGCGAGGCTGAGCAGGAGAAGCTGCGCCGGAAGAAGCAACGCACGCAGCCACCGCTTAGCCAAGCTAAGCGGCTCCGGAAGATCATCGGCGGATCGGGCATCCAGCTGCTCTTTGAAGAACCGGTCAAGCCTGCCCGCAAGCCGAAGAGCCACGGGAAGGCACCACGTACCGCCAAGGACCCCTTGACGGAGGAAACCCGCAAAGCGGTGCTGCGGAAGCTCCGGAAGCGCCGCGCGGGGCAGCTCACCGAGATCCTATTCAAGAACCTTGACCGGTTTGAACGACGCGATCGGTTCCGGCTACCGGTGATCCCACCACTTCACTGGGTGGCTGGTTGGCTTGACGACAAGACTGAGGTTGAACTGCTTGATCTGCTGCTCGCCGAGCTTTGTGGTACCTGCCGCTTGAAAAATGTTTTGATGATTCACGGCAAGTTGAGCTATCTACGAAAGCTTCGAGAGCGTAACGAGCTGCTCGACCAATTTTTCAAAAAGACTGCTTTGACGAAAACTCTTTTCCAGCAATACGCGATCAACCCTGGGAAGACGGGGCGTACTAGACGCCCCCGCACCGCTGAGGAACGCCAACGCAGCTCAGAGGCGGCTAAGGCTATGTGGGCCCGTCGGAGGCAGCAGCGTGAAGCTCCCTAAACCTACCACGATTGACTTTGAAACGTTTGGGATCGAGGAGCGCCCGAGCTACCCACCGGTTCCGACGAGCGTCTCCATCAAACCATGGGGGAAGCCCGCGCGTCACTACGCCTGGGGGCACACGCGTGACAACAACTGCACGTGGGCCGAAGCAAAAGCGGCGCTGGTGGCTGCGTATGAGAACCCGGATGGCATCCTCTGCCAGCACGCCAAGTTCGACATCGACGTGGCAGAGGTTCACCTCGGTCTGCCCGCGCCCGCCTGGGACCGGGTGCATGATACCCTCTTTCTCATCTTTTTAGACGATCCCCACCAGACTGAGCTGGGGCTCAAGCCCACCGCTGAGCGGCTGCTAGGCGCGCCTCCCGCTGAGCGCGACGAGGTCGTTGACTGGCTCGTCGAGCACCAACCCGTGCCGGGCGTGAAGGTGAGCCGGTCGAAGCAGTCCGAGCACTACGCCATGAAGTACTTACCCTTTGCCCCTGGGGGCTTGGTGGGTAAGTACGCGAACATGGACACCACCATGACGGAGCAGCTCTTCAAGCTGCTCTACCCGAAGACCGTTGAACGCGGGATGCTGGTGGCTTACGACCGCGAGCGGCGGCTCATGCCGATTCTGCTTGGGATGGAACGGCGGGGGATCCCGGTCGACCTGCCACGACTGCAGGCCGACGTCGCGCTCTATAGCACGTGGCAGGAGCGGCTCGATGACTACCTGAAGCGCTGCCTGAAGGCTCCGGACGCCAACTTAGACTCTGGCGAGCAGTTGATGGACGCCATGGCAGCGGTGGGCAAGGTCGACCTGACCGTCGCACCGCGGACGAAGACCGGCAAGTTGGCGTCGAACAAGGAAGCGCTGCTCGTGGCGGTGAGCGATACGGTCCTGCTCGGGCTGCTGCGTTACCGCGCCCAGCTGAAGACCTCTCTCGGTACCTTCATGCGCGCCTGGCTACGGATGGCTGAGGCCACGGGCGGCACAATTCACACCACCTGGAACCAGGTGAAAGCTCCGAAGGGGGACGACAACGTGGGGGCCCGTACCGGGCGGCTCTCCGCGACGTGGTTCATGAACATTCCGAAAGAGTTCAAGGACGCGCTCGAGGGGGTCAAGGTGCCGAAGGCGCTGGCAGGGCTCCCCTCGCTGCCGAACTGCCGGAGCTACCTGATTCCCGGTCCTGGGCGTGTGCTGATCGACCGTGACTGGTCCCAGCAGGAGCCGCGGATCCTTGGCCACTTCGAAGGCGGCGCGTTGATGGAGCAGTACCAGGAGAATCCCTGGCTTGACCTGCATGATAACGCGCGTGACGAGCTGGCCAAGGCTGGCAAGGTCTACGAGCGGAAGCCCGTGAAGAATACCAACCTGGGTCTGATCTACGGCATGGGAGTAGGGAAGCTCGCGGCGAAGAACGACATGACCGTGAACGCGGCCAAGGGGCTGAAAGACGCGATCCTGCTGCTCTACCCCGGCCTGAAAGAGATGTACAAGGACATGAAGCGCCGGATGATGACGGGCGAACCCATCCGCACCTGGGGCGGTCGAGAGATCTATTGCGAGCCGCCGCGGATCGTCGAAGGGAAGCTGAGGCACTTTGACTATAAGATGGTTAACATGCTGATCCAGGGCTCCGCCGCGGATTGCGCCAAGGAGGCGATCATTCGCTTTGACGACCAGCTGAAAGCGCTGGGCAAGGAGGCTGAGTGGTTCCTGCTGCTCCTCGTTCACGACCAGCTGACGTCGTCGGCACCGGTCGCCGACGGGCCCGCTGCGATGGAGGTGCAGCGGCTCGCGATGGAAAGCGTTGAGTTTGATGTTCAAATCCTGTCTGAAGGGGCGGTTTCGTACGAGCACTGGGCCGCGCTGGTGGACGTTGACAAGAAAGGGAAGCAACTACCATGGCCAAAAGCGCCCCCCTCGTCGCGGTCAAGCCGCTCAAAGCTTGGTCATTCAGCACCTACAACCTCTACCGGCAGTGCCCTGCCAAGCTCAAGTACGCCAAGATCCTCAAGCTCCCAGAGCCTCAAAGTCCCGCCATGGCAAGAGGTGATCAGATCCACAAGCTCGCGGAAAGATACATCAAAGGGCAAACCCCGGCCCGGATGCCCGCTGAGCTGAAGCTCTTCGCGGCGGAGTTCAAACGGCTCCGAAAGCTCTTCGAGCAGGTGAGCTACTCGATGGTGATCGAGGATTCCTGGGCGATGACCAAGACCTGGGAAGAGACCGCTTGGAACGATTGGATAGGGTGCTGGGTACGGCTCAAGCTCGACTGCGCCTACCACGAGGACGGTGAGACGCTGGTCATCAAAGATTGGAAGACCGGCAAGTTCCGTCCCGAGAAGAACGAGGAGTATGTGGAGCAGTGCGAGCTCTACGCGCTCGTGGCGTTAATCCTTCACCCCCACATCCAGACCGTGAAGCCGTACCTGGTCTACCTGGACCTGGGGTCCGTGTTCCCGGCTGAGCCGCAGGACTGCGCCGACCTGACGTTCACAAGAAAGGACGTCCCGCGCTTGAAGAAGCTTTGGGAGAAGCGCACCAAGGCCATGTTAAGCGACACGTTCTTTGCGCCGAAGCCGAACAACCTCTGCTGCTTCTGTCACTACCGGGCTGAGAACGATGGCCCTTGCCAATACTGATCATGAACGCGATCATCTCTGAGTGTGAGCAGTACCGCTATCGGCTCGAACGTGAGGTCTTTGACTTTGGCGATAAGGTCATTGCTTACTTTGGGGTCAACCCTTCGACCGCGGATGAGACGACCGATGATCCCACGGTGCGAAAGTGGCTGATGTTTAGCAAGCTCTACGGGGCACGGAAGTTTATCGTCGGAAACATCTTTGCGTACCGAACTACTAACGTCCGGTGCTTGAAAGACGCGCCTGATCCGATCGGGCCTGAGAACGCTTACTACCTCCGTGAGATCATGCATGAGGCTGACCTGCTGGTGCCGTGCTGGGGCTCGCGGGGAAAGCTTCCCCGCGAGCTTCGTCACTACCTTGACGAGACGTTGATCAGCTTGATCAATAGTGACAAGCCTGTAGTGATCTTTGGTCGGACAGGCTCCGGCGATCCGAAGCACCCGCTCTTCTTATCGTGTGACACGCAGTTGAAACCGTGGAACTACCAGGAGTGATGATGAAAGACTTGATGGTTGACCTTGAAACCCTCGGCACGAGGCCAGGATCCGTGATCCTGAGCCTCGGGGCTGTGTTCTTCGACCCGCTTATGAGCGATCTGGGACCTGGGTTCTACCAGGTGATCGTCGTGGCCTCGTCATGCGTTGCGGGCCTTCGCGGCGATGTCGACACAATTAAGTGGTGGTCTGAGCAGAGCCCTGAGGCCCGCGTGGCTTACGACGAGGCGTTCTTAGGCCGTGGTGAGCCGCTGCTGAAGACCCTTGAGGCGTTCAGCACGTTCCTGGTGAGCCAATCCGGGGAGCCCGACGGCGCGGCGAGCGTGCGGGTTTGGGGTAACGGCGCAGCATTTGACAACGCGCTCCTCGCCGAGGCGTACCGGGCTTGCGGGCTCGGCGTGCCGTGGAAGTCATGGCACGACCGGTGCTTCAGGACCTTGAAGGCGTTGGGCAAGGATCTGGGAGTCAAGGAACCGAGGTTTGAGGGTACCCCGCACCACGCCTTTGACGACGCTTGCCACCAAGCGCGGTGGGCCTGCTCTGTGCTCCGGGCGCTGGCCCCCTCGCCGGTGCCGGAGGGCGACTGGGAGAAGCTGAACCGCTACTTGGCAGCGGGCCAGCAGCGCGGCAAGACCCAAGCTCAGGAGAAGGTCTGTGAAGACCTGGTGAACACCGGGCTCGGCGTCATGAAGCTCACCCACGTGCCGGCTGAGACCGTCGTTAAGAACCTTCAGATCAACACGGTCCGTCGTGAAGGTGACGAGACGGTGGTCAAGCTGAAGCAGTGGCCCGTCTGTCAGGTCCACGGCGACGCGCTGATCCCGACCACGACGGGGTTCGTCTGCGAGAAGTGTGGTGGCGGGTCCTGAAGCCAAGATCGAGCGGCGGGCCTGCGAGCGTGCGCTCCGTGAGTGGGGCGTCGACAGCGTCAAGCTGAGCGTGGGTGGCGGCTACCCGGACCGGTGGTTCTTGGTCCCGGGCGGCCGCCCGCTCCTCGTCGAGTTCAAGCGACCGGGCGGGAAGGCTGAGCAGCGCCAGCTCTATGTTCACCAGCAACTGAGGGAGTTAGGTTATGACGTCGAGCTCTGCGACACGGTCGAGGGCGCGCTCGCAGCCGTCCAAGCGCGGGTCGAGCGCTGGTACCGAGGAGGCGGTCGTCCCGTACGCGAAGCGGCCGATCCCGTACCAGCCACACGCGTACAACAAGAAGGCAATCAAGTTCCTGATCGAGCACGCAGCCGCCGCACTGTTCCAAGATCCCGGGATGGGAAAGACCGCTGAGACGCTGGCGGCGCTGAAGATCCTGATCAAGAAGGGGCTCGTTAGCAAGGTACTGCTGATCGCCCCGCTGCGGGTCTGCCACCTGGTTTGGCCCAAGGAGGTGGCTAAGTGGAGCGACTTTAAGGACCTGAAGGTCGTCGTGCTGCACGGACCGAAGAAGGCTCAGCTGCTCGAGAGCGAGGCCGACATCTACGTGATCAACCCTGAGGGCTTGGAGTGGTTGTTCCAAGCTACCAAGACGAAGTCACCGGTGAAGAACAAGACCATCATCGAGGTTGACCTCCGCCGCTGGCGCAAGCTGGGCTTCGATACGCTCGTGATCGACGAGCTCAGCAAGTTTAAGCACAGTAGTTCGAACCGGTTCAAGGCGCTGAAGCAGGTGATCGGGACCTTTGGCCGTCGTTGGGGGCTCACGGGTTCGCCCGCCGCGAACGGGCTCTTAGACCTTTGGGCTCAGTGCTACGTGCTCGATCAGGGCCGCAGCCTCGGTGAGTACATCACCCACTACCGTCACAAGTACTTTGAGCAGCCAGTGGGCGAGGACGGCAAGCCGAATCCGTTCATCTGGTACCCGAAGGCTGGGCTGGAAGACGAGATCTACCGGCGCGTCAGCCCGCTCGCGCTCCGGATGAACGCTGACGACTACCTCGAGCTGCCTGAGCTCGTGACGAACATCGTGAAGCTTGACCTGCCGAGCGACGTTCGTGCGCTCTATGACGAGCTCGAGGATGAGCTGATCGTGGAGCTCGAGGCCGGTACGGTGCTAGCGAAGAACGCGGCGGTGGCGTCGGGCAAGCTCCGCCAGCTGGCCAACGGCGGGATCTACCTCACCCCGGACCTGAAGCCGACGGGGTTCAAGCTGCCGAAGGTGGCCCGCGAGTGGCTGAACCTTCACAACGCCAAAACCGACGCCGTTGAGGACCTGATTGACGAGCTGCAGGGGTCCCCGGTCCTGGTCGCGTACGAGTTCGAACACGACCTTGACCGGCTGCGGCTCCGGCTGGGCAAGGATCTGCCTTACCTCGGTGGCGGGGTTAGCACGAAGCGCTCGCAGGACCTCGAACGGCTCTGGAACGCTGGAAAGCTGCCCGTGCTAGCGGTTCAGCCCGCCTCGGTAGCTCATGGGTTGAACCTGCAAGAGA
>Ga0070733_10003285_pt1 | contig 11125 bp, 7 predicted proteins | sample Coa_R1_9_FD_66450 | JGI IMG/M metagenome (GOLD analysis project Ga0070733, IMG submission 66450) | Surface soil microbial communities from Centralia Pennsylvania, which are recovering from an underground coalmine fire - Coalmine... | ecosystem: Environmental > Terrestrial > Soil > Unclassified ... | reverse complement strand
GCACCATCCTGCTGCACGCACATTCTTGACCCAATCGGAACCTGCGTACCCTGCAACCAGCCAGCGCTGCCCTTCATTATGCAGGACATACAGAGGGATGGTCTGCATCTTCCCGCTCTTGCGACCGGGCACACTCATCAAATGCGCTCTCGGTATCATCCCGAGGCGTATCATCGTCCCAAAAATGGCATTTAACATGCGCTGCCCGCGCGGCAAGTACGAAGCTTTTTTAGGCATGGTTTTCCTCTTTCAGGGATGTAGTAGCCAGGTCGTGAGACTCTGCGCTCAGGTAAAGAACTAACAAGCGCAAGTATATGAAGAAAAATCAGCGATATCAAGAGGTTTGCTCTATCTCTGGGCATCCCGCTTCAACGACATTTGAGAAGCCCTGAATTTCTGCCGGGCCAGGAGAAAAAAATATTTGCCATTTGTTTGACTAGAAACACGCATGTATTAGCTATATTTATTAAAATATGTTATTATTTACAAGAGGTTGGTGAAAAATACCAACTTTTTGTTAAAAAGTGAGCAAGAAAATGCAAACATTTCATGACATGAAGTAATGGACAGTGAGAAGGAAGGACTTCAACCATGATCGCGACATTGCGGCAGCGTAACTTTGCCCTGCTCTGGCTTGGCGGACTGATCTCCAATACGGGCGACTGGCTGCTGATCATCGGGCTTCCTGTGTACGTGTACCTGCTGACAGGTTCAGTCCTCGCCACCAGTATTACGCTCATTACTGCATACATTCCGAACCTGCTATTCGGCTCCGTTGCCGGTGTGTTCGTGGATCGCTGGGATCGGCGCTGGACAATGATTATCAGCAATCTGTTGCTGGCAATCGGGCTACTGCCTATGCTCGCCGTGCATTCAAGAGACACACTCTGGATTGTGTACGTCGTCGCGTTCTTCGAGAGCAGTTGCGATCAATTCGTATCACCTGCTGAGAGCGCACTGATCCCTAACCTGGTCAGCGAAGAGCAGCTTGTCGCCGCCAACGCGCTGAAATCCATCAGTATGAACAGTTCCAGGCTAATCGGTGGAGCGCTTGGCGGAGTGCTGCTGGCCGAGTTGGGTCTGCGGAGCGTGACCCTGCTCGACATGGTCTCCTTCCTGTTCGTTGCCACCATGATCTGGTTAATCAGCATGCCAGCAAGGCCACAGCCCGCGTCCCAAACCCCTAAAACACAGGCAGTTGTCGATGGAAACAAGCAGAAACCGCTGAAGCATTTCATAGGTGAATGGCTGGAAGGGCTGCAACTGATAGGTCAGCAGCGAGCGCTCATCGTTCTTCTAACTATGTTCGCCTTACAAAGCCTGGGCGAAGGAGTCTTCGGCGTATTGCTGGTTGTCTTCGTGAAACAAGTGCTGAAGGGAGGTTCAGTCGATTATGGTTTGATACTCTCGGTTCAGGCGGTAGGCAGCTTGATCGGAGGAGCATTCATTGGGATGTTCGGGAACCGCTTTGCCCCGGCGCGTATGCTGGGGATATGTGTATTCCTCTTTGGATTTATCGACCTGCTGATCATCGATATTCCAATCTTCCTTCCCAGCGTGCTGCTCGTGATGGCTCTTTTTGTGGCAGTCGGTATTCCAGGTACGGCCGGGATGGTCAGTTTCCAGACATTACTGCAAACCTTGATAGAAGACAAACTGCGCGGGCGCGTTTTCGGGGTAGCTCTCTCTATCGGCGCGCTGATGACGCTGTCAGGCATGATCCTGGCTGGCGCGCTGGGTGACCGCCTTGGCCCTGTGCTCATGCTTAATATCCAGGGAGGTATGTACGCTCTCTCCGGCATGCTGGTTCTGCTGACGTTGTGGGGGCTGAAAGTCGGGAAACAGGCTGAATTGATAGCTGGATAAATCTATCCCTTGACGTAGGCGAGTTTCTCCGCAACCTTGCCGTCTCGCACGCGAAGGACATCTACTCCACGTACGTGCCCGCGACTCCCGTCGGTATTTGTCCACTCGTACCTCCAGCGAATGACGCAGCGATCTTCATGCGCGAACATCTCCTCGGACTGGAAAACGGCATCGGGCGATGAACGAAAAAACTCTTCCCAAAAGTGGCGAACCGCCTCTTGTCCTGCAAACCACTCACCATCTGGCGGCGGATAGGTGTTATCAAAGATGCAGTCCTCGGTCATCAGGGCCATCACCGCCTGAATATCGTGCCGGTTGAAGGCGTCGTTAAACTGGTTGATTACCTCAACAGTTGATGCTGTCTGTGTAACTTCCTGAATGTTCTCTTGCTCCTCACTGAAGATGATCCAGGCGATCTCGAAACGCAGCGATCTGAGCGCTGTGCTCGCGCTTGTGCCCGTAGTACATATAGACCAGAACGTCATCCAGGGAATAGTCCATGCCATACCAGGGCAGTGTTCCCGCCTGGCGGAACTGTTCCGGACGAATCTGTGCAGCCAGCGACATTACCTGCGCGTGTGCGTCGTAGAACTCGTCGAGAACCTCTCTCACTTTTCTCCCCTTGCGTCTCTCTACCTCAATATCGTTAAACTGATCACCTAGCCCGGTAAACTTGTCCAGGTTGGGTGTAGGGTGCCTTCCGACAAACCCGGAGAGGACGTCTACCAGGACCTTTTCATAGGAAGCAAGGTGGGCGATGATGTCCTTGACCGACCAGACACCACAGGCTCCCGGTGTTTCCCACGCTGTTTCGGGAAAGCCATCGATGGCCTGCATGGCCGTAGTTTGTCCATACTTCAAAATGTCTGTAGCGTTCATGAGATGTTCCTTTCCTCTAGTAAGATGACTTGGCGTAGAGATGACCCACCTGGAAGTCGAGCCCAACGTAGGGTTCATCTCCGACGACCCACGCGTCGTGTCCCGGTGGGAGTAACTGTACGTCACCTGGCCCTATGCAGAGCCCTGACCTCTTCGGGCGCATTCAAACTCTTGGTCTGCATCTTTGACATGATTGTTCCTCTTTTCTTTTGTATGTAGTAACTTGCAGTAGACCGCCAGCCCTGACTGTTTTCCGGCTGACTTTCTTATTGTAACCGGAATGTGATGCCAAACCATCGTGGTAAACACGGAGAGAATGAAGATGGCACACGGAGATTTGTGAAAGCGTATCTCAGGTAGAACTCTCAGTTTCAGCCTTGCTCACCAGGCCTGTTTCGATAGCCCATACAGCAATCTGCGTGCGCGAGGTACAGCCTAACTTGAACATGATATTGCCAATATGGGTTTCGACGGTTCGTTTGGTGACCACCAGTATATCCGCAATGATCTGATTGGATTTTCCTTGCGCAATCAAGACTGCAACTTCCCGTTCGCGTTCAGTCAATCCACCAAATGCCTGCTTTGCGCTGCGACCTGGAGCGTGCGGAGAGGTACGAGGTAACATAGCAGCTGCCAGTTGCAGGAAATTGTCCCGTAATGGGTCATAGGCAATAGTAGTGGCAAGTTCTTCGATTAGCGTCCGGGCGGTCGCAAACGCCTGCTCAGCCTCTGAACTTCTTCCCTGGGCTTGATAGAGATTGCCAAGGGCGACGCAAATTCGCCATTGCATCGGTCTTACCCCCTGCGCTAACGCGATCTCGTGCGCTGACTTGAGTGCTGCTTCGGCTTCCTCTGTCCGCTGCAAGGCTGCCAGAGCTTCTCCGCGCAGCTTTGAGACTCGCAGGCTGCTCTTCCCCTCAGACGTATGGGCGGAGGATGCGATCAACTGATCAATGAGTTCTAAGGCGCGGGCCGGTTGCCCCTGTGCGAGTGCGAGTTCCAAGAATGCACACCAGAGGAGGCGCTGGGCCATGGTTTCGCTAGGAGTCTCCGGGCTGAGTGCGGTGTGAAGTAGCTTTTCCGCCTGGGCAAGATCATGTAGCAGGATAGTCATAGAGGCGAGATACCCAGTAGCAATGCGCGTCCAGAACAAAGAGCCAATCTCGCGTGCAAGTGCCAGCGCTCGTTCAAAATGTTCACGTGCCTGCGGATAAGCGAGCAGGCTGCTATATATGCCTCCCAGGACGCTGTGGGCAGCTGCTTGCCATTGGCGATGCTCGATCTCTTCCGCAATATTTAAACTCTGCCTCACTGCCTCAAATGCACGTCTGTACTCTCCCTGGGACCCCAGGCACAATCCCAACTGGAAGAGCGCATATGCTTCTTCTGAGCGATGCCCGATCTCACGCGCAATGCTGAGCGCGTGTTCAGCATCCTGGTACACTTCGGCTAGACTCGCTGCTGAGACCATTGTATCGGTTTGATAGGTCGGGCCGCACAGCGTTAAGGTTGCCAGGCTTGAGGTCAACCCAGGCTTGTCATCAAGCTCACGAAAGAGCGCGACAGCCTGCTGGTAATAAGCCGTGCCTTCAATCAGATCGCCACCAAGGTAGCTGGTCATACCGAGCAGATCCAGCGTCTCGGCGATTCCGCGTGAATCATGGAGTTGTTGGAAAATGGCCAGCGCCTCACGGTGGTAGCGCAGTGCCTCCTGTGGCTGCTCCACATTCAGGTGCCAGTTGCCGACGCGGTTGAGACTACGGGCGTGTAAGGCAGGATCATTAAGCGACTGCGCCAGAACCAGCGCCTGGCGAAACCATGCTTCTGCCTGGGCGTAATCGCGTTCCGCCCAGAGAAATCCCAGGTCAATCACACTTTGCCATTCTGCTGCACGGTCGTGCATCGCGCGGGCCGCATCCAACGCCAGTGTGTAATCACGTTGTGCCTGCTCGAACTCACCAAGCGTCTCATAGGCCTGCCCCCGCGCACGATACAACGCAGGTGAAGGAGGGAGGGACAGGTGATCAACGGCCTCCAATGCCCAGGTGAAATAGTCGATGGCGGCGCGGTGCGAGTACAGTCGTAACGCCTTTTCTCCGGCGCGCTGCGCATAGTCCACTGCTTTCTGCCAGACTCTGGCCTGGTAAAAATGATTGGCCAGATCCTCGATATGCGCATCAAGGGCAGCAGAAGGAAGTTGCTCCAGGGTCTCGGCAATAGCACGATGCACTCTGGCGCGCTCCCGTGCCAGGAGCTGCGTGTAAATGGCCCGCCGCGTCAAGGCGTGTCGAAACGCGAACTGTTCGGTGGATGCTTCGACCACGAGTTGAGCAGATACCAATTCTTTCATGACCAGGAGGAGCTGCTCTTCATCATATCCGGTGAGCTGCTGGAGAAGGGCAAAATCAAAATGTCGCCCGGCAACAGCGGCAAGGGTCAACACCTGTGTGGCCGCTTCCCCCAGGTGCTGTGTTCGTTGTTGCACCGCATCCTGCACGCTTTGCGGAATGCGCGCAGCATACAGTGATCTGCGATTCCAGTAGCCCTGGGTGTAGAAAATGTCGCCAGCGGCAATCATGGCGCTGAGCGTTTCTTCGACGAAAAAGGGATTGCCTTCCGTCAGCGCGTAGAGCGCATCTAGCAGTTCTCCATGCAGAAAGCGGCGCATATCGAACGCCGTGTGTTGCTGAGCAAAGAGAGCCGAGAGCATCAGATCGACTTCGTTGCGCGAAAGCGGCGCGAGCTGGACTTGCCGAGTCAGCCGCTCGCGTGTGAGCTGCGCGAGCCAGCTACTTAACTCCGCACGCATCTCATCCGGTCGGTAGGTGACCAGTAGAAGAAGAGGATGGGAGAGAGTGCGTCGCGCTACAGTGTGAAGAAAGTCCAGGCTGGTGCTGTCGCTCCAATGCACGTCTTCTATGATGAGAAGGAGTGGGCAGGACGCTGAGAGGTGGATGAAAAAGTTCGCCAGCACCGCAAAGAGACGGCGTTTCTCTTGTTCGGGTTCGAGGGGCAGAAATGGCGTCTTCTGATCGGAGATGAGTTCAGGCAGCAAAGGAAAGAGGTCATGAGCTAAACGCTCTAACTCAGTCGAAAGTGGTGCTGCCGGATGTGACGCAAAGAGGGAGCGCAAGAGGTCGAGCAACGGCGCATAGGGATAGGCAAGATCTGTCGGAAAGCAATTGCCTTGCAGGAGAAGAAACCCCTGTGTCGCGGCAGAGGTTTTTATCTCAGCGACCAGGCGCGATTTCCCAATGCCTGCTTCCCCACTGATCAGGACCATATGTCCCTCTCCACGTTTTGCCTGCTCAACGAGCAGCTGCAAGGTAGCAAGCTGGCTTGCTCGACCAACCAGGTGCGGTGTGATCATTGGTGGAGGGGATATTTCTTCCATAGCTTTCCTCCTCTTGTCGCACACTCCTTCAAAGTCCCGTTGAAAACCTCTTTATCTTTAGACGTTCCGAACAGTTTCAGGTTACAGATTCAAGCCCACTGCATCTATTTTGGGAGTTAACCTTATTACTTGAGCGGATTTATTTCTTGACCTTGCTATCGTGGTTATATTCATGTATCTTAAAAATGTAGAGCTTGATGCATGCACCAAGCCAGAAAGGAGTTATAAGTGGCAGATCAACCAGGAGTATTACAAGAATGGAGTGGGCTGAAAGTCATTGGGGCCGGGTTTGGGCGAACAGGGACGTTCTCCCTGAAGAACGCGCTTGAAGAACTCGGTTTTGGTCCCTGTTACCACATGACGGAACTCTTTGACAGACCTGGCGCTACGGAACAATGGGATGCTATTGCCGGGGGAGCGCCTGCTGATTGGAACGCGGTCTTTGAGGGGTATCAGGCTGCGGTAGACTGGCCAGCTTGCGCTTTTTATGAAGAACTCATGCAGGTCTATCCAGAGGCAAAGGTGCTGCTCACGATACGAGACCCTGAAAAGTGGTATCAGAGTGTCATCAGCACCATTTACCAGGTTCCGCGCCCTGATCCTGCTCTTTCTCTTCATGCTCACATGGTCAATGCCATCATCTGGCAAGGGACGTTTGACGGCAAAATCGAGGATAAAGACTATGCCATCGCTGTTTTTCTCCAGCATATTGAGGAAGTTAAACGGCAGGTTCCGGCGGAAAAGCTGCTGGTTTATGATGTGAAAGAAGGCTGGGAGCCACTGTGCGCCTTTTTAGGGGTCGAAGTGCCCGCAGGTAAAGCGTTCCCTCATCTCAACGACCGTGAAAACTTTGTGGGCAGGGCAAGGCAGCAGCAGGAGTAGAGAGGTTCCAGGTCGCCCTCGTATCCTAATCAAAGCTCAGCTTTACGAATGGACAAGAACGGCATCTAATACGCGCGCGGGTTCGGGGATCTCTTCCTGCAAGACATAGACTTTTTGACCGCGTAGTGATGCAACCGCTCGCCTGACACCTTCGATGAAAGTGACCTGCGGCTGCCAGCCCAATTGCTGCTGCGCGAGGGTATTATCCAGCACCAGAGCGGTTGGCTCGGCATGCGCGCTGGCGAGGTGAACTGGAAGGAGAGCGCTTGAGAATTGTGAGGCGACGACATCGAAGACCTGGTCGAGAGTATGGCCTTTGCCCGTACTGATATGCACAGTGCAGTTGTGACCACGCTCCAGAATGCAGAGATTGGCTCGTGTCACATCATCGATATAAATGTGGTCGCGTACATCGCAAGCCGAGCCGCGTATGATTGGACGCTGTCCCTGCGATAGCATGCCCACAAAATATGTCACCGGATGCTGCGCTAGATCGCTGTTCGATTCTCCGAAAATGTGAGCATAGCGCAAAATTGTATGTTCCAACCGGTATTGTTGTGAATAATAGCGAACATACCACTCACCTGCAAGTTTGCTGATGTCGTTGGGGCGCTGCGGAAATGGGGGTGTGTCTTCTTTGACTATATGAATTTTATGCTTTATAGCTTCTGCCACCGGCATTGGTTTATAGAGTGTGGAACCGTTAGAGGCATAGATCAGTTTTGTGACAGATGCGCTGACGCATCCTTCCAGCACGTTCATGAGCCCGCGCAACTGCACATCAGCATCCGCGAGCAGCGACGTTTCAGGAAAAGTGGCGGCAAGCTGTGCGGCATGGTGGCTGACTACATCTGGCCGTTCTAGCTGCAAGACTTCCTGCACCTTTGGATCACGAATATCCAGCCGGTAAAAGCGCGCGCGTGCATCCACGTGCTGTCGCGAGCCATGCGCCAGACTATCAATTACCAGGACATCATGACCTGCATCAAGATATGCCTTCGCCAGGTGAGAGCCGACGAAGCCCGCGCCGCCAGTAATTGCTATTTTCATGAACAAGTATCCTTTGAGCTTTTTCGTCAAAAATACCAGGAGCGCAACTGATGCGCTCCTGAGGTGTTGCATAGCTCTCCGCTATTGTTAGTGTATCTTTCGGGTCTATAGATAATCGCGGATATACTTTTCCCCCTGGCGCGCCACCGATGTGATTTCCAAATTTCCAGGGTCTGTATAATGAAATATGAAGAGATCGCCGGATAAAAAGGAGGAAGCTTTGCCAGAGCGTTATATTATACCATACATCGATAAGATTTTATATATCGTCGGGACATTCGTCTTTATTCTCGTGGGTTTGAGCGCCTGCGGCTCTTCGACCTCTTTGACCTCAAGCACGCCCACGCCGATCCACCCGGGGCCTATAACTATTGGAGCCTCGCTCTCTCTGACGGGAGGCTTTGCGGCCGATGGCCAGGCCACAGAGCAGGGATACCAGCTCTGGGTCGATAACATTAATAAGAGCGGTGGCATTCTTGGCCACCAGGTGAAGCTGGATATCCTGGATGATGACACCAGGCTGAATCAGCTCACCACCAACTACCAGACGCTGATTACCGTCCATCATGACGACCTGGTCGTCGGGCCTTTCGCCGATAATTTCACGCTAGCTGCGGCACGCGTTGCCACTCGCTACGGCTATGCCCTCGTCGAAGGCTCAGGAACGGCTCCAGTTGTGTTCCAGGCGCACATGCACAATCTTTTTTCCGTCTCACTGTCTGCGCAGAACACCTTGTCCAGCTTCGCGACCTATATCCTGTCCTTGTCGGCGTCAACGCGTCCCACGACCGCGGTTTATGCCACCGAGCAAGATTCCTACCTGCAGCCGATTGTCGAGACCGCCAGGGGCCTGCTGGAACACGGAGGCGTGAAGACATCTATCGACGAAATTACCTATCCCTCGGAGACCACCGACTGGAACCCGATCGCTGACAAGATCATCGCGGCAAACCCCGATATCGTGGTGCTGGGCACCGCGACCAATGATGCCGTCGCGTTCGTACAGCGCTTCAAGCAGCAACACTTCAATCCCAGGGTGTTGCTCGAGGTGTCTGGACCCGACCAGGGCGTACAATTCACGGGCCCCATCGGCGGCGCCAGGGTCGCCGAAGGCATCTTCGTCCCCAATGGCGGCTGGTTCCCGGGCCTCTCGACCTTTCAGAATACAGAATTCCAGCAGCAGTACATCGCCAGGTTCGGCGGCTCGGCCGCCACCATTGGTGGGGATGAGGTCCAGGCATACTCGGTACTGCAAGTGCTGAAGCAGGCCATCGACAAAGCGCAGAGTATTGACAATGCCAGACTGATACAGATCCTCCGCACGAACACGTTTCAGAGCGTGCAGGGGCCGGTCAGGTTCAATAACGACGGAGAAAATATGCTGGCAACTGCCTACCTTTTCCAATGGCAGAACGGGAATCTGACCCCCGTGTACCCGGCGATTGATGCCCTGAATACTCCGGAGTATCCCAAGCCGAATTGGCCCTCCTAGCTACCAACCAGGTTGGCGTGGAAACATGCACTCTTTCATTTCGCTCAGAGGATATTGAATAGAGCATTCGTGCCGATTGAGGTGAGAGATATAAGAATTATTTTTGGGGATGAGGACTGTCGCAATGATTTCAACACGACAACTCTGTACGGGAACTCATTTCTCTGGAGGTACGAATGCCATTTTCTTCTCACCGGCAGCTAAAACTTGTGCACCTGGTGCGTCTGGGTTTTGGCCTGTTGCTGCTGTGTATGATTGTGACATTTAGCGCCAATCTTGTGGCCGACACCCAGTACAATGCCACTACCGATCGTCTCATCGACCACCTGTATCCTGCTCGCAACCAGGCCAAAGAAATAGGCAGGCTCGCACTGGCTATCGATGACACCGGAGCCTTGTACATATTATCGCGCAATCCTGCTCAACAGGCGCAACTTCTCCAAACCTATCAGCAGGATGCACAGGCACTACGGGTTGCATTGTCCGCGGCTACGGCTATGGCCGATACAGCGGAGCAGCGTTCCGCGCTCTCTGATTTTACCTACTATTTCTTCGGAGACGGTGGTTATTATGAGAGTCAACAAGCCTTTGCTTTTGCCCAGAAGCGGGCCGGTCAGGATCTCCTCGCCAGCCAAAACTATGTGAATAACCCGTTTCTCTCGTCTTTCCAGGCCGATATACAAGTCTACACCGACGTAGTGAATAGTGAAATAGCGCAGGGGGATGCCAGGCTGAATTCGGTATCTACGCTGGTTCGATTTCTCAATATAGGTTTGGGGGGAAGTGCCTGTCTCTTTGGAATAGGCATCGCTGTTTTTATCGCTCGCTCTATTGGACGCCTATACCGTCAGATCGAGGAGAAAAACGCCAGGCTGGCTGAGAACAATACCCTTTTGCAAGCGCTCTCGAAGACCGATCCACTGACCGAACTCCCTAATCATCGCGCGCTCCTCTCGACGCTCAAGCAGGAGTTGGAACGGGCTCAGCGCTATGACCGCCCCTGCTCGCTGCTCTTCCTGGATCTCGATCATTTCAAAGCGCTCAATGATAGCTACGGGCACACGGCTGGAGATATCGTACTCTGTGCATTTGCTGGTATTCTCAGCGCCACTATTCGTACCATGGATACCGCAGGTCGCTGGGGAGGAGAAGAGTTTGTCGTCATCTTACCAGAGGCAACCGCCGAAGATGCGCTGGGCGTCGCGGAAAGAATCCGCGAGGCGATCAGCTTCTCTTCCTTTGAGATCAGCGGAGGTTTGCATCTGACGTGTTCGGTTGGGGTCGCGTGCTATCCGGAGCATGCTGCTGACCAGGATGCGCTTCTCACCGCGGCCGACCAGGCCATGTACGGAGCCAAGCGACTGGGGCGCAACCAGGTTCGTATGGTAAGTGATCCTGCTATCATCGCGCTGCTCACTTCAGAGTCTGCCGAAGGAGGAAGAGAGGAAACCGCGTTACACGGGACTGTGGAAGCCCTGATCACGCTCGTGGAAAAGCGGGATTGGTCTTTGGGGCATCACTCGCAACAGGTCGCCGACCTGGTACGTCAACTCGCACTTGCA
>Ga0070733_10003284_pt1 | contig 11126 bp, 10 predicted proteins | sample Coa_R1_9_FD_66450 | JGI IMG/M metagenome (GOLD analysis project Ga0070733, IMG submission 66450) | Surface soil microbial communities from Centralia Pennsylvania, which are recovering from an underground coalmine fire - Coalmine... | ecosystem: Environmental > Terrestrial > Soil > Unclassified ... | reverse complement strand
CGCCCTTTCCGTATCTCACGACAGACGCATCCTTCCCCCGACACCCCTTCCATCCGACCGCAAGCCTCCCGAACCCCGCTCAATTATCGCTCAAACCTGACTTTGACGGGGTCCTGGCGATTTTCGCGATTTTCGCGTCGCGCCCAAATGGACATGGGACATTCCTTTGGGCTTGACCTTCCCGTTGACACCCTTTCGCTTTCGGGCTAAAATGGGTTGCTTTTTTCGACGGATATGGCTGGCGGGCCCTCTTCTTCGGGACAAAAGGGAATCTATGGATGCGACTGGAAAGATCTTCCTCCCCTTCATCGCGCTCCTGTTGGTTTTTGGATTTAGAATACCTTCTGACCCCGTCCATTCGGTCGCTCCGGTTTCGGCCTCCCCGGTCGCGGGATCGCCGACCGAGGCCGGCACCGCCGTCCCCTCTTTGGGCAACAATCACGTGGAATCGCTGGATACCCCACACATTCCGTATAACAGCAATCCTCCAACCTCCGGACCCCACCTTCCTTACCTTGCCCCCTGGGGAATCCACCGCTCCACCATTCCTAAGGAGCTCCAGGTGCACAATCTCGAAGATGGAGGCGTTGTGATTCAATACAAGTGCTTTAATTGTCCTGAATTGGTAACCCAGCTCGAGCAGCTGGTGCAGGGCTATCAGAAACAGGCCGAGGAGGAGAAGAAAAAGAACGGATTCACCCGTCACGATCATCTCCTCCTGGCCCCCTATAACGGCATGGATGCCACCATCGCCCTTACTGCATGGGGTCGAATTGACAAGTTTGATCGTTACGACGAGCAGCGAATCAGGAAGTTCATCGAAGCCTACATCGGGATCGACCACCACCCCGGCCGCGAGTAGCCCAACCTCCCTTTACCGGATGTCCGTCTTTGCCTCTGTGGTCTCCGGGCTTGCCCTTTCCCTGAGTTTTCCTCGTTGGAGCCTCTTTCCCGTCGCCTGGTTCGCTCTGGTCCCTCTGCTCTGGGCCTGCGGCCGGGCCCGCCGCCGCGACGCCTTCCTGCTCGGCTGGCTCTCTGGTATGGCCTTCTTCTCGACGACACTCCATTGGGTCACGATCAGTATGTCGCTCTATGGTAAACTCCCTTGGCCTGCCAGCTATGCATTGATGCTCCTCCTTTCGTCGTATCTGGCCCTCTTTTTCGGTCTATTCGCATTGGGCTTTTCCGCCTGGACGAGGCGATTCAGCCTCGCCGGTCCGCTTTCGGCTCCTTTTCTTTGGGTTGCCCTCGAAATGCTCCGGGGACGGCTCTTTAGCGGCTTTCCCTGGGCCCTGCTCGGTTATTCCCAATATCGGTTCCTTCAGATTATCCAGATCTCCGACGCGATGGGGGTCTATGGCGTGAGTTTTCTCCTGGTCCTTTCGAACGTCGCGATTTGGTCGATCGTGACCCGGCGGCCTGCTGCGGTCGCGTTGGCCGCTGTTTTCTTGGTCGGCCTGGGCGGGACTTGGGGCTACGGCCAGATGCGTCTCTCGCAGACCATGATCGACCCGGAGCGGACTATTTCGGTCGGAATTGTGCAGGGCAACATCAGCATGGATCAAAAGTGGGACGAAAAATTTCGAGGTGAGACCCTGAAGATTTACGGTCGACTCAGCCATCAGATCGCGGGGAGCCTTCCCACTCCCGCCCTTCTGGTCTGGCCCGAGAGCGCTGTTCCATTCGTCTACGAGCTCGATCCGCCCGACCGAGAGGAGGTCGTACGGGTCTCACGAACAGAGCGCGATTATCTCCTCTTTGGAAGCCCGGCGGTCACCTTTTTGAAACAAGGGGCTCCCTTACTTCATAACAGCGCCTACTTGCTCTCTCCCCAGGGATCGATTCTCGCCCGTTACGATAAGATACACCTCGTTCCCTTCGGCGAATACGTCCCCCTCTCCGGGCTGATCTGGTTCGTCAACAAAATGGTCGAGGGAATCGGCGACTTTCAAAGCGGGAGGGACTATACCTTAATGTCGGTCGACGGAACCTCTTTCGGAACGGTCGTCTGCTTCGAGGTCATCTTCCCCGAGCTCGTTAGGGAATTTGTCGATCGGGGCGCCACCTTTATGGCCACGCTGACCAATGACGCCTGGTTTGGAGATTCCGGCGCGCCCTACCAGCACTTCTCGATGGCGGCCTTCCGGTCGGTGGAAAACCGAGTTTCATTCATCCGCTCCGCCAATACGGGCATCTCTGGATTCATCGATCCCCACGGACGGATCCTCGCAGCCTCTCCCTTGTTCAAAGAGGCGGTCCTGTCGGGTTCGGTACACCCAGGTATCTATCGGACCTTCTATACGGCGCACGGGGATTTTTTCGGGTGGGGCTGTGTTATAATCGTCTTCGCCACCGCCATAGCCACCGGTGCACCCGGTCCGATTCCAACCCGACTTCCGAGAAAGAAAAAGGAGAGAGAATGATCGACAGCTATCAAGAAAAGCTAGAGACCCTGGAAAAAGATATGGGGCAGCTGCGGAGGCATCTTTGACCCGGATCGGATCAAGGCACGCCTGGCACAGCTCGACCGGGAAATGGTCGCGCCGACTTTCTGGCAGAATACAGAGGAGGCGAGAAAAACAACCTCTGAGAAATCCAGACTCGAGAAGGACCTCAAACGATGGCTGCTCATGGAGGCCAAACTCGAGGAAGTTCTTCTCTTAAACCAGATCCTTAAGGAAGAACAGGACAGCGCCCTGGAAGAAGAGATCCGGAAAGAGATCGCTCATCTGTCGGGGGAGCTCTCACGTCTTCAGGTCGAGAAACTCCTTTCCGGTCCCAAGGACCCCAACGGCGCCATCCTCACGATTCATCCGGGGGCCGGAGGAACCGAATCTCAGGATTGGGCGCAGATGCTGATGCGCATGTACATTCGGTGGTCGGAGAGGCAAGGATATACGGTCCAAATCATCGACCTTCTGGCGGGTGAAGAGGCCGGCATCAAGAGCGTCACCTTCTCGGTGGTCGGACCCTACGCCTATGGCTACTTGAAAGCGGAGGCCGGAGTCCATCGGCTCGTGAGAATCTCTCCCTTTGACGCGAACAAAAGGCGCCACACCTCGTTTGCTTCGGTCTACGTCCTTCCCGAGGTGGAAGATGACCCCGACATTGTCCTCAATGACAAAGATCTCAAAGTGGACACCTATCGGGCGAGCAGCGCCGGGGGACAGCATGTCAATAAGACCTCTTCGGCCATTCGGATCACTCACCTGCCATCGGGAATTGTCGTCTCCTGCCAGAACGAGCGCTCCCAGCATCAAAACAAGGCAATGGCCCTCATGGTGCTCAAGTCAAAACTCTACGAAATTCAGCAGCGGGAGAAAGAAGCGGCGATGAACCGGCTCACCGGGGAAAAAAAGGAGATCGCGTGGGGAAGTCAGATCCGTTCCTACGTGTTTCAACCCTACCAAATGGTGAAGGATCACCGAACGGGGCTGGAGAAGGGAAACGTCTCCGGCGTGATGGACGGCGATATCGGACCCTTCATTGAGGCTTTCCTCCTGCACCGAAAAAATGATCCAAAACCTCCTGAATCTCCCTCAAGGTAAAGGGCTTCTTCAGGCAGATGTTTCCCGTACTCTGAATGAAGGATTGGGTAACCCGATTGGCCACGTCCCCGGTCACGAACACGATCCGTCCGCTGAGCTCGGGAATGCGTTCGCGTACGATCTGATAGAATTCCCTGCCGCTGATTTGAGGCATCTTGATGTCCAGAAAAATCACGTCGAATTGCTTCTCCTCCAGCAGGCTCAGTCCGGCTTGGCTGTCGGAAACCTTGTCGACCTGATATCCCCCCTTCGTCAAAAAATGCCCCAAGAGATCCACCAGCAGCACTTCGTCGTCGATGACCAGAATCCGTTTCCCCACCCTTGATCCCTACGCTGCGCGGTGCAGAGCCAATCTAAAGGCGCCGGAGAACCCTCAGCTGCTCTCGATATTGATCATTCCCTTTTGAATTGCGTAACGAATCAGCTGTGAGAGATTCCGGAATCCAAGCTTGTTCATAATATTGGCCCGATGGGTTTCGACCGTCTTGACTCCGATCCCTAGCTGCTCCGCGATTTCGCGGTTCTTATATCCCTCAGCCACCCTTTGGATCACTTCAGTTTCCCGCTTGGTCAAGGCCCGTTTTTCATCCGCTTCCCGATTCTTCTCCCCCTGCGCCGCGAGGTCGATAAAACTGACACTCGCCGCGGCTAAGGCATTCTGGAAAAATCGGTCCATCGAAAGGGTCGCCCCCAGCAGCTGTTCGGGTGGGAGTTCCTCGAACAGAAAAGGGTAGAAACTCTCCCTGAAAAAATAAAGCGCCGCGAGAAGATCGCTGAACTTCAGATCCGCACGGCTCAGCTCCTCCGCCGCCTCAGCAAGGATCCGGTAGCACGATGGGAAATCACCCTCCTTCAGAGCAGGGAGCAGATTCGGCGCGCAGAACGTCCGGTAAAGAAGCGCTCCCGGTTCTTCCAGGCTCTCCCGCAGCAACTGGGACCACCGATCAAGGATCTGCCCGCCGTAAGGTTCAAGGCGGGAAATCGTCTCGCTGAAGATCTTTCGATCCGGGGCCAACCCGCTCTTTTTCTTCATTACTCCAAACTTTACGGACGAGGATCCGTTTTGTAAATCGGTGTAAGGCCCTGATTCTAAAAAACTTTCCACTAGGGAGGTTTTTGTATCAGGAACTCCCCGCGCAATGGGCCGGTCAAGAGGAAAAAAGACGATCTCGATGCAGCAGAGATTTGAGCCGGATCAGATTCCGAAGGGTTTCTAGGCCTGTGGCGTGGTTGAGACTTCCACCCATCCCTTCTGGATCGCATATTTGATCAACCCGGCCGTGTTATGAATATCGAGTTTCTGCATGATATGGGCGCGATGGGTTTCGACTGTCTTGGTACTCAATGAAAGGATACTGGCGATTCCCTTGCTCGTGTGCCCTTCGGTAATGAGCTGTAGGATCTCATACTCTCGCGCGGTCAATCGGGGAGAACTCCCTTTGGGATTGAACCCCTTGGGCGACTCGGCGATATAATCCTCGATCACGGATTTGGAGACCGGGGGACTCAAGTAAAGGTCCCCCCTCTGAACGGACTGGAGCGCCGTGACCAGTTCTTCCATGGAAGATCCCTTCAGAAGATAACCTGAAGCACCGCACTGGAGTATTTTAAAGATATATTCTTTTTCAGCATGCATCGTCAAAATCAAGACCTTCGTTTGTGGAAGGAGCTTGCAGATTTGCCGCGTCGCTTCCAATCCGTTGAGTCCTGGCATACTGATATCCATGATCACCACATCCGGCATCAGGCGCTGTACGACGTCGACGGCTTCCTTTCCATCGGCAGCCTCTCCGATCACCTCCATCTCAGGGGAACCCTCCAGAAGCTTTCTCATCCCCTGACGAAGGATCATATGATCGTCTGCGAGCACTACCCTGATCTTCTTCATCGCGTCTAGCTCCTTTTCATAAGGGGGACCCGAATCGAAATGCGCGTCCCCTCTCCCGGCTCCGAATCGATGAAAAACGTCCCCCCGCTCAACTCCACCCGCTCTTTCATACCCAAGATACCGAGACCCCGGCGCAGCCCCGGAGTCGAGGAAAAATAACGTTTCACATCAAAACCCTTGCCGTCGTCAGTGATGTAGAGAGAGGTCAGGAGATCCTTGCGCTCGAGATTGATGACCACCGATTCCGCCTGAGCATGCTTCGCCACATTGGTCAGCGCCTCTTGAACGATGCGGTAAAACAGGGTTTCGATCTTGGGAGGAAAGCGTTTCTGATGGTCGTTCGCCTGGAGGTGAACCACGATTCCCGTTCTCTTGGAAAAATCCTCGACATGCCAGCGCAGGGTAGAAACCAGCCCCTGTTCATCCAAAATAGCCGGCCGTAACTCGTAGGAAAGCCTCTGAAGCTCGGCGACCGTCTTTGCCACCTGGGTCTTAATACCCGTCAGGCGCTCGACGATCTGATCCGAGGAGGCCCCCCCCAGCCGAACCACTTCCTTTTCGATCGTTTCCAGATCGCCCTTGATGCTCGTCAGGGTACGTCCCGTCTCGTCGTGAAGCTCTCGAGCGATTCGACGGCGCTCCTCTTCTTGAATATTCACGATGGCGGAGGAAAGGGTCTGGAGGCGCTCGATATGTTTGGTCACGGCCTGATAGAGGATTGCATTTTCAATAGCGACCGCGACTTGATCGGCCAACGTCGTCGCCCGTTTGACCTCTTCCTCGCTGAAGATCCGGTAGTAACGGGTCTCATCGACGATCACCGCGCCGATCACCTTCTCTTTGGTGATCAGGGGAACCGTTAAAAGGGATTTCTGCTTAAACTGCTCGGCCATTTTTTTGTTCGTCCGGTGATCTTTCGAAACGTTCTCCACGGCGAACGGCCGCCTTTCCTTGACGGCCAAAACCGCCAGGGAGTTGTCCCCCATCTTGATTTCCGACTTCTTGAACGCCGCGTTGTACCGGCCCGACGCGGCAACACCATAAAGAACGTTTCGCTTATCGTCGATCAGCATGATGAAGCAGTTTGAGGCATTGACGACCTTGGTAAAGCTCTCGACGACGGTGCCGAGGAGGACCTCCAGGTGGAGACTTCGGCTGATGGATTGGCTGACCTCGTTCATGAGGCTCAAATCGACGACCAGGCGGCGGACCTCCTCGAGAACTCGCGCGCCCTCGATCGCGCGTCCCAGGGCGCAAGCCGTCTCCCCCAGCCACCGAAGCCCCTCTCGGTCGAGGGTCATCGAGGCGCTAAAGACCGAAAGAGTACCCCACACCTGTCCCTGGAACGGGATGGGAACACAGGCATAGCTGCGAAGTCCCTCTTCGCCGACCAGCTTCTTTTTTAAAGTCCCCTGGCGCTCCTGCGCCGTCACGAAGTAGGGCTCCCCGCTCTTCATCACCCGTCCCGCGATGCCTTCTCCCTGCCTCAAACCCTGCGTGGTCAGGCGATGGACACTCTCCGCCGAGGCCCCCTTCTGGGCCGAGAGGAACAGGCGGCGTTTACGCTCGTCGAAATGGAGGATTTCGCCCCCTTCAAATTCGAGCAGATCGAGGACCTTATTCAGGAGGCTCAGAAGGAGCCCTTCCATCGTATAGTCTTGGCCCAGGGTATCGAGGAGACTTTTCAGAATCTCCACCTCGCGCGTCCTCTGCTGCAGCTCATCCTCAATCTTCGCGGGTGTCGTTACATGCTGCACGATGAATTTCAGTGCCGGCCGTCCATGATGACGGAACCGGCTGACCTTGACGGAAACCGTCGTGCCGCCCCTCCCGGGTCGGTGGAGTTCGACCTCCGGAAGCGGGGCCGGCCGCTCCCCGTTCGCCTCGCGCTTTCCCTTGTTTTGCAAAAGATGCTGGGCCGATTTTTTCGAGATGAGATCGGACAAATTCATCTTAATCAGCTGATCCCTCGAATAACCCAGAAACCGGATGGTCTCCGGGTCGGCCGAGAGAATTCTCCCGTCAAGGGTGGTCGTCCAGCCCATTGAGGTTCCGGGAGGGGCTCCTCCGGTGATCTCCCCGGGTTCCCGGATCTCCGTAACGTCCTGGGTCTCCGGTTGCGGTAAAGAGGCACGAGGAGCGCCCTCGGGCTGCCGGTCGAGGAACAGCCCGGCCAAAGAAGCCGCCCTTCTGAGCGCCTCCTCTTCAGCAGGAATAATCCATGAGGATTCGTTAAAGCCAAGCCCTAGAACCCCGAGAATTTTTTCGTGGCTCTTGAGCGCGACCCCGGCAAAGCTTTTAATCCGGTAGCTCTTGATAATTTGACCGATAAATCGAGAATCCTTGGAAAGATCTCCCGCGAAGAGCTCTCCCCCCTCTTGGACCACAATTGTCGGAAGCGACTGCCATGCTCGCGAGATCTGGCCGTTCTTACCGAAATCTCGCGGCATCCCTCGATGGGCGCGCACGTGCCAATCCTTTCCATCCTGATCCCACAAAAACAGCAGGCCCACCGACACGTTGAAAATGTCGCAGAGCCGCTCAAACAGACTCGCCTGGAGGGTGTCCGGGTCGGCGCGGGAACTGAAAAGCTCCTCTAAGACCCGGAGGAGGTGAGTGGATCGTTCCATTTCCCGGGAGGCAAAAGGGGGGTCCGGTTCTGAAGAGGGTTGGTTTAAAGGGGCAGGGCGATCACCCTGATCTGATCCTTGCGAGACATTTTCTTCCATCATCGTCAGCGATTTCCTGGGGTATTTCCCCGCACCTCTTCCGGACTTAGATGAAGGCTCCGTATCTGGTCAAAAGGCGATCTTCGATACGATGGTTTCGCTGAAGTTATATCGAACCGGGGAGGGTGTTGCCAAAACGTGCGGGGAATCAAGCGCATCATAGCAACCCCGCGAAGTCTAACATCAAATTGGCAATTATGTCAAAACATTTCTCGGGATCTCTTTGGTATTTCCGAGGTTAACCCGTCCACGCACCTCCAGCCACTCTTTCTCCGGAATTCGCAAAAAGGCCTCGACTACCTTCGGATCAAACTGACGGCCGGAGACCCGGGCGATCTCTATCGAGGCCGCCGAGAAAGGGACAGCCCGCCGATATGGGCGATCAGAGGTCATCGCATCGAGTGCATCGACCACGGAGAAAACTCTCGCATTCAGAGGAATCGCCTCACCCTTGAGTCGCCGGGGATAACCGTTCCCGTCGTAATGCTCCTGATGGCTATAGACGATCTCGGCCGCCTCTTGCAAGAAGTCAACCCGGGAGATCAGCTTCATCCCGAGCTCGGCATGGGTTTTCATCACCTCCATCTCCGACTGGGTTAACTTTCCGGGCCTGAGAAGGATGGCATCCGGGATCCCGATCTTACCGATATCATGAAGAAAAACACCTTGTTCCAACACATCGATCGCCCTGCGCCCCAGGCCCATCTCTTCGGCGAGCCGGAGGGCATAGTGCGTGACCCGTTCCGAGTGTGCATAGGTTTCCACATCGCGGGCGTCCAGAGCGGCCCGCAACAGCTCCAGCGTCGTTTGGTAGCTCTCCTCGAGCCTCCTCATCGTGTCCTGCAGCTGATCGGTCCTTTCAAGGACCTTTCGTTCCAGATTGAGCTGATAGTCCCGGTTCTCCAGGACAAGCTGTCTACGCCGAAGGGCCTTCTCCACACTGAGGGCGACCTCCGTCAAATTAAAGGGCTTTAGCAAGTAATTGTCTGCTCCCAATCGCATGGCCTCCACGGCGATCTCGGTGTCGTAAACGGCGGTGATCATGATAAACCCCAAATCCGGGCAGATCGCTCTGGCCTCCCGTAGCAATTCCATCCCCGATTTCACCGGCATCAGAACATCAGCCAAAATGAGACCATACGGTGTCGAGCGGATCTTCTCCAGGGCTTCCTGGCCATCCTTGGCCAGATCGCAGCGGTATCCTGCGGCGGTTAAGAGCTCTTGGAGAAGCGAGCGAATGTTCTCCTCATCGTCGACAACCAAGATCTCTTCAGATTTCATGGTAACCTCTTCGATCGGCAGAATGAATTTCTAGTCTACTGATTCTATTCTAGAATAATGCTGAGGAAGAATCAAACCATTCAAGACGGAACGCGTTTACACAGCCCTTGTGCGCGTCAAGAGGGCGGATCAATCCCCTCCTGGCCGTGGAGGCGCGCCAGGAGAAACAGAGAATCGCGCCATTATTTAGCAAGTTGCGTTTCGGTATTCGACCTGATTTCGTTTGAATGGGCCTCGGAAGGCGGACTACTTGCCGGATAAGCTCCTCTCAAAGAGGATCACCAACCATGCCTCGCTTTCGTTGATCACACTTCCAACCATCGGCATCATCGCCGTCCCCGGACTGCCGTGCGTGAGCACCCAAAAAAGCTCTCCGTCCGTCCTCAAGGGATGGAATGCGGCATTCGTAAAGTTACGAGGCGAGGGGTCTAGGCCCGCGGCCGCCAGACCGTCCCCCCTCCCCTCTTTCCCATGGCACGCAAAACAGGTTCCTTTCTCCTCGAAAATAGCCCTCCCTTTCTCAATATTTTCGGGGGTCGGTTTGAATGGATTTTTGAGGGCTTTCGCTTCTGCTAAGTGCTGAGGGGGAACTCGGGGCAGGGCCAGATCTCGTTCTGCCCCAAAAGAAGGGAGAGCTGAGAGCGAAAAAAGGAGAAAAAGAGAGATGAGCCCCTGCCTACCGAGCGAGGCGAGCCGGGCTGCCCGGATGCGCGGGGCTCTTTCTCCAATACACATCTGCTGCGGCAACCGTTTGTTATGGTTGGCTTCCGAGGCTCCTCTCGAAGAGGATAATGAGGGCCGCCTCATCCTCCGTGACAATGGCCGGAGAATAGGAGATCATCCCCGTCCCGGCGCTTCCGTTTTTGATCAGCCACAGCATCTCGCCAGGGGACTTGACCTGGTCGAACTTAGGATTGTGAAAGTTGCGCGGAGAAGGATCAAGGGCCGCGCCGGCAGGACCATCTCCTCTCCCCTCATTGCCATGGCAGGTAAAACAGGTCGCTTTCCCCGTAAAAAGCTCTTTGCCCTTAGCAATATTCTCAGGGGTTGGCTGGTAGGGATTTTTCCAGGCCTTAGCGGCCGCCATCTGGTCCGGCGGAACGCGCGGGGCGAGAGGATCCCTTTCTGCGGCGTAACTCATTCCGATCAAAATTCCCGTTGCAATCGTGACAGTAAGAACACCCTTCCCCCACTCCATCTCTGTTTAACCTCCTTTGCACTTTGAGCTTCAAACCAACATCTTCGAATTTCACCTGGACACTTCCTGAAGATCAGCGATCCCAAGACTCGTGAAAGACGGTGACGACGAGCTGGTGCGGTGCAAATTTCACAAGGGAATCTTCCCAAAACGCTGTGATCATATAGAGTTGGGACTAGACTGTCAAGCTTTTTTTCATTTTTTCCCTTCGGTTGCAGCTTCGGGGACCCGTCGCGGCCCTAAAACAGAGATAGAAGGGCTGAAAGAATAAGAAAGCCCTCTTGGCATTGAGGTTTTGGGTGAGTGTATTCTCACCTGAGAGGTGAAACCTTTCAACGCAGGAGGGCTGAGAGGATGAAACGACAAACAGTGCTGGGATTCAAGATTGAGAGGACGGAAGAGGAGCTGACGGAGCACGGGGGTTTGGCGCTCCTTGCGCAGTACAGCCATGGGCCGGGGCTCAGGGAGTGGCTGGGCCGCCA
>Ga0070733_10003283_pt1 | contig 11128 bp, 8 predicted proteins | sample Coa_R1_9_FD_66450 | JGI IMG/M metagenome (GOLD analysis project Ga0070733, IMG submission 66450) | Surface soil microbial communities from Centralia Pennsylvania, which are recovering from an underground coalmine fire - Coalmine... | ecosystem: Environmental > Terrestrial > Soil > Unclassified ... | reverse complement strand
GAACCTCATCGTCGGGCAATCGTCCGACAATGTAGGCGCGCATGCGCTCGAGGTCGCGGGCGACGTCGATCACAGTGCGGCTCCGCGCAGCAGCGCATCAACCGCCCGGGCGGCCGGTGCGGCGAACCCGAACCCGCCGGCACACAGGGTGAGACTCACGACGAGGATCGTCAGCAGGTCGGCCTTCCAGAAGCCGCGCTGCTCGAGCAGCTCGCGAAAGCGAATGCGCGCACGAAAGATCACGCGGTTGAAATGCTGATCCGTCAGCTGCAGCTCGCGGCAGATGCGCTCTTTCCCCTCGTCATTGAGGTAGAAGCGGATCAGCACCTCGCGATCGCGCGCGACGGGCATCTCTTCCAGCATGCGGCGCGCCGCTTCCGACCATTGTGGACGCCAGACTTGCTGCCAGTCCGGGTCGTCATCGACGCAGGCGAGCTCGCCTAAGCCCTCGGGACTGGACTGCGCAGTACGGTCGCGGCGCCGGTGATTGCGCAGGTGATTGAGGGCCACGCGGTACAGGTAGCCGCCGACGTTCTCGGGGTTCGCGATCTCACCGTTGCGCAGCTTCTGCAGCGTCGTCACCGCCGCGTCCTGCAGGATGTCGGCCGCGAGCTCCGGGTCGCGCACGCGCCGCAGGATCAGCGCGCGCAGTCCCGGAAAGTCGCGATAGACTGCCGCCAGGTGAGCAACAGGGTCCGATACCGGAGCAGGGACGTCCGCTTTCGGAGGCAGTACGGCGATAGGTGCTGCCTGGTCATCAACACCGCTCATGAGGGAAGTATAAGCCCCGTCAACCGATGCCGCAGCCGTCCCGCAACTGCCAGCCGATTCTGCGACATGCCGTTGTCGCGACATTACTGATTCCCTGGGCGATGCGCGCGGTCGCGACGACCGTTTCGTGCAGCGCAGTACTCGGCGCGGCGACCTTTACCCAGGGACCCGTGAGTACGCACGGGACGGATCCCGTGAGCGCGCGTTTCGACGTCGTGCCCGGACATCCCTACCTGGTGGCGGTCGAAGAGCACGGCAACGACGCGCTGGTCGAGGTTCTCGACCCCGCCGGCGAGGTCGTGGCCCGCGCCGACCACCCCGAGCGCCGCACTGGAACACGGCGCGTCCTCGTCACCGGCCCTGGGTCTGCGTCTGTCACCGTGCGCGTGACCGGCAAGGAGCTCGCAACGACCACCGGCACGGCCACGGTGCGCGCGTTCGACCTGGCGTCTGCGGCGGATCAGAGCCCCGCTTGCATCGGGATCCTGAAGACACTGGCGGCGGGCGATGCCGATTATGCGCGCGGCGAGGAGATACTGAGCGGTCGCGCGGCGCCTTCCAGCAGCTCTGCGCACGATGCCTTCGTACAGGCAGTGGATGCCTATGCGGCGGCCGAGCGTGCGCTGCTGGCGCCCGCGGATGCGCAGCTGCGCGGTGAGGCGGCACTCGCGCTGGCCGGAGTCGAATACGTCGACCTGCAGAACTGGGCCGGGGCGGCGGATTGGGCGCGCGAGGCGGCGCAGCTGCTGCGAACGAGCGATCCCTACCGTCGGGCCCGAGCCGAGGCGCTGATGGCCGCCGCCTGGATCGAGATCGGCTCGGCGGCCTCCAGCGGTCAGGCCGTGCCCGGGCTTGCAGTCCCTCCGACCGATCTGCTCGCTCGCGCACGTGCCGTGGTGCAACGACTCGGCCGCTTCCACCTCGAGCGCGGCGAGGTGTACGACGCCGCCCTGCAGTTCACGAACATCGTTCTGATTGATGAGAATGAGAATCGCTATCCGGAGTGTGTGGCGGACTCCAGCACCCCGAGTCGCCTGTTTGGATCGATCGGCGAGACTGTGCGTCGGGCGCAGGCCTGGCAGAACGAAGCCCTGTGTCTGTGGGGGCTCGGCCGTCTGCCGGAAGCGCAGCGCCTGTTCGAGCGCGCGCTTGCCGATATCCCTCAAACCTACCCGCATATCTTTCTCGCGTCGATCACCAACACGGCACTCGCCGACTACGCGCTGGGGCGCTTCGACGAGTCGCTGCGCCTGTACGATCGCGCACTGGCCTTCGCGCGGCAGCAACAGGCTGCGCGCGACGAGGCGTACTGCCTGTACGGAATCGGCGTGAACTACTACGCGCTGGGCGATCCAGCGAGTGCGCAGTTGTGGCTCGAGCGCGCGCTCGCGATTCAATCCGTGGCTCTGGACGGGCGCGGGCGCATGGTCACTCTGCGGGCGCTGGCGACCGTCGAGGCCGAGCAGCGACAGCTGGATCGCGCCATCGCCTACGACCGCGAGGCCCTCGCTCTGGCGATCGCGCCGACTTCCCTGGCGCTCATCCGGATCCAACTGGCGGTGCACACCGGCGCTGCCGGTCATCTTCCCGAGGCGCGGGCGCAGCTCGATGAGATTCTCTCAGCTCGTAGGCGCGATCCCATGGTCTGGGGGAATGCGCTGCTGCAACGCGCGGTGCTGCTGCGCGAGACCGGCGAGTCACGCGCTGCGTTGGCGGATCTCGCGGCTGCCCGCCCTGCGCTGCACCGGCTGGGAAGCGTTGCCGATGAGTTTGCGGCGAATCTGGAGCTTGCCCGAACGCTGCGAACCCTCGGCCGGACACGTGCGTCGCTGGCTGCCGTTGCAACGGCGTTGCGACAATCCGACGCGCTGCGCCTGCAGACCATCAATCCCGAGCTTCGCTCGCAGCGGCAGGCGCCGCTGCGCGCCGCGTACGACCTGAAGATCGAATTGCTGCGTGCCGGCTACGAGGCCGCGGCGGCTGCCGGTCACGAGTCCGAGGCGCAGGCTATCGCGACAGACGCATTCGCAGCGGCCGATGCTTCGCGGGCACATTCGCTGGCCGACATCGCGGCACAGGAGTACACCCCTGTGGTGCGGCGTGCGCTGGCCACGGATCTTCGCCGGCGCGAGCAGCTTTATCGTGAGCTCGCCGCTCGCAGCGCGGCGCTCGATGCGCGACTCGATTACTCCGGTTCGAACGATCCGCGTGCCAGACAACTGCTGGCGGACATCGCCGAGCTCGAGCGCCAGGTGGATATGCTGAACACGCGCATCGCGGTACGCGCCGCGCCCGCGAGCTCGTCGGCCCGCGTGGGCGGATCACAGGTCAGTTTGCCGCCTATTCCTGCTGACACCGCACTGGTGGCGTACTGGCTCGGATCTGACTCCGCATACGCCTGGGTTCTCCTGCCCCACGAGATCCACTGGGTCCGCCTGTCATCGCCACAGGTCATCGCGGATCAGGCCACCGCCTTCCACCATTCACTCGTGCGCCTGGTCGATGTGCCTCTCGAGCAGCGCCTGCAAGGCGGGCGCGCTCTTTACGAGGGGGTCGTCCGGCCGATTGCGGGCTGGCTGGCCGGCGTGCGCCAGTGGGTCATCATCCCCGACGGAGCTCTCGACTACGTGCCGTTCGCTGCTCTGCGGGAGCAGGACGCGGGGTCAGGCGCCTTTGTCGTGTCGCATCACGACATCGCGCTGGCACCGGCCGCATGGATGCTTGATTACCACGAAGCATTCCCAGCCTTGCCGGGAAGCGGCCGGCTGCTGCTCGTTGCCGATCCGGTGTACCAGCCGGACGATCCGCGCCTGAAGAGCCTGCCGCCGGCTGTCGATCCAGGAACCGCGCCCATTGGTGCAGCACCGCAGGACTATCAGCGGCTGCAGTTCGCCGCCGAGGAGGCGGCCGGCGTCCTGGCGCAATTCCCACCCACGGAGGTCGATCAGTTAGTGGGTCTCCAGGCGACGCGTGCGCAGCTGCTGGCCCTCGACTGGTCCAGGTACCGCTTCATTCACATTGCCACTCATGGGCGCGTGGACGCGCGCGTCCCGCAGTTATCGGCCCTGATGCTGGGGTCCTATGATGCCGACGGGCATTTCGTGGACGGTGCGGTCCGCGTGGCAGACCTGGCGCAGCAGCGGCTGAACGCTGATGTGGCCGTATTCAGCGCCTGCGACACCGCGCTCGGCCGCGAGGTGCCGAGCGAGGGGCTGATCGGCATCAGCTCCACCGTGCTCGCCCGGGGCGCCCGGGCCGTGGTCGCATCGCTTTGGCCGGTTGCAGATGAGATAGGCGCCCGTCTCATGACAGATTTCTATCGACACCTGCTGCGTGAGTCCATGAACGCGCCGGCAGCACTCGGTGCGGCCATGGGATCGGTGGTGTCCCGCGACGGATCCACGGACCCGTCGCTGTGGGCTGCGTTTCAGGTTTACACGGTTGCGCTCGGTCCAGGCCTTCCGAGCCGCAGCGCCGCGACAGCGGACGTTGTAACGCGACCAAGGCCTTAGGAGACGGCGTGAACTACTGGGTAAATGCGCGAGTGAGACTAAACGATAGTTGGGGGCCGGGAGCCGCCCATACACTGAAAACGCCGCTCGGGCAGCAACCGGAGTTCTGGTTGCGTCCGCGGTATCTGCGCGACCCGCAGGGAAACGCGCAACTGTCACATTTCACGGTGGACTTTCCCTCCGGCTTCCTCGCCGACGGGTGGCAGGGTACGAGCTTCGTGCCCATGGGTACCGACGCCGTCACGGGAATCTCGGGCCTGCCGCCGTGGGACCCGTCACAGCGGGATACCTATAGAAAGATGATCGACGCTGCCACATCGCTCAGCAACTCGAAGACGCTGCGCCTCGAGGGGGTTGTATCCCACCTGGAGTCTGCAGGCGTCGGGTGCAACCAGGTGCGGCTGTACTACGTCGCCAATGCGGTGCAGGGCCGTGTACCGGATCTTGTCGTCGTAAAAACTGCCACCCAGCGCTCGGTCGTGGGAACCGTCCACGCCCGTCAGGACGGCAGTGGTCACGGACCCCCGGGCTGAGCGCCGCTCTGCGCGAGCCCTCAGCAATGGCGCAAAGGAAAGTCGACTGTCATGGAAACCGTACGCTTGCGCAAAATCCAGCAGCCCTCGCAGGTGGAGAGGCTGCTGGATCTTCTGGTGTCACGCAGCAACTACCTGCCGCAGGACAGCTTTCAGGTCCGTAACGCCGCCGAGCTCCCCTCGCAGCTCCAGGTGATCGTCATCCGGGCGAAGCAGGAGGGGCGGGTGTGGGCCTGCTGGGCCAGCAGTCTCGAGATGATCCTGCTTACCTGCGAGATGTCGCTGGCACGCTCGCGCGAGCGCGGGATACCGGTGCTGCTGGTGAATCGCTACAACGAAATCGGGGAGCTCAAGGACTCCGGATCGTGGATTACCGGGCCGGACGGGAACTGGCAACGCTGCGCTGACTGAACGCGCTACTTGCTCGCCTGGACCTCGAACCCGTCCGGCTCGCTCCATGGGTTGTCGCCGCGCTCCTCGGCATCGAAGCGCACCATGGTTGCGCGCAGCGTGTCGCCCTGCAGAACGAAGCGGATGTAGTGGAAGTTCACTGCCGTCCTGAGCTTCGATAGCTCGCCGAACAGGCGAATGGCCGGCACGGGCTTCGCGCCTCCGCCGCCGCTGACGAGGTAGGTAACGCCCTTCTTCCGGTAGCGCTCGTAGTTGTGCAGGTGGCTGCCGATGACCACGAACTTCGCGCGCAAGGATGCTGCCGTCTTCGACAGGTAGCGCGCCACTTGCTTCTCATCCAGCACCGCAGGATAGAAAGGGTCCCGGACCGGAGGGTAGTGCAGCACGACCAGTATGAATTTGACCCGCGGTCCGGCGCTCTCGATCTGCCTCTCGAACCAGGTCCGTTGTTCGCTGCCGGGCTTGAGCGGCGCATTGGAATCCAGGATCACCGCCAGGATGGCAGGACCTAAGGTCACGGAGTACCAGCGGAACGGGCTCAGCCCCGCCGGCGCAGCGTCTCTCCACCAGTTCCCGAGACACCGATCCACCTCATCCTCGCAGCCCCTGAACTCGTGATTGCCGAGTGCGACGAACACCGGGATGTGCCTGTCCGTCCATTCCCGGGTCTCGCTCCGGTAAGTCTCGTAGTCGTCCTCGTTGGTGCCCGTGTAAACCAGGTCGCCGCCGATGAGGATCGCCGCGGGGCTCTCGTTCGCTATCCGGGCGACCAGCGCGCGTCGCGCGGCCGCGTTGACGACGTCGCTGCGCTGGGTGAAGCGTGTGTCGCCGTAGACGATGAAAGTCATGGGCGCTCCCACTGCGGGTCCCGCCACCTCGAACCTCGGAGGCTGATCGGCGGAGGCCGAGGCTTGCCGCGACGGCACGAGCAGGCCCAGCGCAACGAGCGGGGCGAGTGCGAACACCACGCCAACTAACTTCATCGAGGCCGATGGTAAGCGCGATACATGACAGACGGCCAGATGCGATTCAGCGCCAGTAAAATCAACCAATTGCGCAACCGAGCCGCTGCGCGGCGCGGGCGGATTCGCGAAAACCGCGACTCAACATCGCCCCCGGGTGAACGCTTCATGAGCGGGGAGATCTGCCGACAGCGACACGTTGACAGTCAACTCGGGCCGACTAAACTTCGCGGCGCGGACGAGGCTGCTGCCCATGACCGACCGCGGCACCCGCTGCGGGTGATCATCCACATCCAAGGAGTCAACATGCGGAAAGCTGTGCTTGCTGTCGCCACCGCCCTGTCATTCGCAGGTGGCCTGGCCTGTGCCGACCCGGTGCACGACTGGCACGATCTCGACAAGGTTCACAACCACGTGCAGGAATCGATCCACGAGATGGAGCATGCCCGGGCTGCGAATCACTACGACATGGCCGGCCACGGAGCGAAGGCCGAGGAGCTGCTGCGCCAGGCCGAGCGCGAGCTGCACGAGGCGATCGAGGCCGCCAGGACAGCCCACTAGCGCCAATCCGGGAGTCGGGCGGCGGCGGCGCGGTGCGCAGCGCCGCTCGCCCGGAAAAATGCGCGCGCGGCGCGGTGCGAGCGCGCACTTGCCAGGCGCGCTGAGCGCTCACGCGCGCGTCACACTGACGTCCTTGAGCTCCACCCAGGTCGGGGCGTGATCGCTGGCCTTGTTCCAGCCGCGCACCGCGCGATCCACGCCCGCGCCGCTCAGGCGCTGTACCACTGACGGGCTCAGCAGCAGATGATCGATGCGCAGACCCGCATCGCGCTGGTAGGCGTTGCGAAAGTAATCCCAGAACGTATAGATCTGCTCGTGCGGATGGAGCTTGCGCAGCGCGTCCGTCCATCCCTGGCTCATGAGGCGCTCGAACGCCGCGCGCGTCTCCACCCGAAAGAGCGCATCGTTCACCCAGCGCTCGGGCTTGTACACGTCGCGCTCGGTCGGAATCACGTTGTAATCCCCGGCGAGCACCACCGGCCTGCCGCCGGCGATGAGCGCCGCGGCGTGCGTGATGAGCCGCTCGAGCCATTGCAGCTTGTAGTCGAACTTCGGCCCCGGCGCCGGGTTGCCGTTCGGCAGGTACAGGCAGCCGATGGTGAGTCCGCCCACCGTCGCCTCGATGTAGCGGCTGTGCACGTCCTGCTGATCCCCCGGCAGCGTGCGGCGGATCTCGGTCGGGTCGGCGCCGCGCGCCAGGATGGCCACCCCGTTCCAGCTCTTCTGCCCGTGCCAGATCACGCCGTAGCCCGCCTGGCGGATCGCCCCTTCCGGGAATCGCTCGGTGGGTATCTTCAATTCCTGCAGGCACACGACGTCGGGGGCGCTCTCGCCGAGCCAGCGCAGCAGGGCGTTGAGGCGCGCGCTGATGCCGTTGACGTTGTAAGTGACGATTCTCATGAGGGTGCGCCGCGCGCGCCGTCTTAAGGCTGCGCGCAGCGGTCGGTGCGCTGCGCGAGTCATTCTAAGCCGCCGGCACGGTGCTGGCGATGCTCATGCGGCCGCAGTGTCTGCCTGCGGGCCGCTCTCCTCGAGCACCACCAGCGAGCGTGCCTGTAGCGCATAGGCCGCGTCGGCCGGCAGCGGCGCGGACGCGAACGCATCGCCCTCGAGTGCGGTATCGAGCAGCGTGCGCCAGGACTTGCCGGCGAGCATTTCCGCCAGGCGGAACGCGATCGTCTCGTGGTGCGCATTGAACAGCAGCAGGAAATTGCTGTCGCGGATGGCCTCGCCGCGCCGCCCGCGCCGCTCGATCGCACCGCCCGCCAAGTACACCCCCAGGCAGCGCGTGAAGTCCTGCTGCCAGTCGTGGTCGCTCATCTCGCGCGCATCGGGGGCGAGCCAGATGATCTCCTTCAGGCCCTCGGGCGTGCTGGTGTCGGCCCGCACGTAGCGGCGGCGGCTGAACACCGGGTGCGCGCGGCGCAGGTGTACCATGCGGCGCGCGAATTCGAGGAACTCGCCGCGGCGCTCATCGAGGCTCCAGTCGAGCCAGGAGATCTCGTTGTCCTGGCAGTAGGCGTTGTTGTTGCCGCGCTGCGTGCGGCTGAGCTCATCCCCGCCGAGCAGCATCGGCGCGCCCTGCGACAGCAGCAACGCGGCGAGCAGGTTGCGCTTCTGGCGGCGACGCAGCGCCAGCACGCCGGCAGCGTCGCTCGGGCCCTCGGCACCGCAATTCCACGAGCGGTTGTCGTCGTTGCCGTCGCGGTTGCCCTCGGCGTTGGCCTCGTTGTGCTTGTCGTTGTAGCTCACCAGGTCCTCGAGCGTGAAGCCGTCGTGCGCGGTGATGAAGTTGATGCTGGCGTTGGGCTTGCGGCCGCTCGCCTCGTAGAGATCCGGCGAGCCGGTGATGCGGCGCGCGAAGTCGCCCAGCAGGCCGGCATCGCCCTTCCAGTAGCCGCGCAGGGTGTCGCGGTACTTATCGTTCCACTCGTTCCAGCCGGAAGGGAAGTTGCCGACCTGGTAGCCGCCGCTGCCGATGTCCCAGGGCTCGGCGATGAGCTTGACCTGTGAGAGCACCGGGTCCTGGCCGATGGTGTCGAAGAACGAGCCGAGGCGGTCGACGTCGTGCAGCTCGCGCGCCAGCGCGGAGGCCAGGTCGAAGCGGAAGCCGTCCACGTGCATCTCCAGCACCCAGTAGCGCAGGCTGTCCATCAGCATCTGCAGCACGCGCGGCTGCTGCAGGTTGAGCGTGTTGCCGGTACCGGTGAAGTCGAGGTAGTAGCGCGGCTGGTCCGCCGACAGCCGATAGTAGGATGCGTTGTCGATGCCGCGGAAGGACAGCGTCGGCCCGAGCTGGTTGCCCTCGGCGGTGTGGTTGTAGACCACGTCGAGCAACACCTCAATGCCCGCCGAGTGCAGCACCTTCACCATGGTCTTGAACTCGCTCATGCGTCCGGTGGCGGAGTAGCGCATTTCCGGGGCGAAGAAGCCGAGCGTGTTGTAGCCCCAGTAGTTGCGCAGCCCTCTCTCGAGCAGCAGCCGGTCGTCCACGAAAGCATGCACCGGCATCAGCTCGATGGCCGTGACCCCTAAGCGCACCAGGTGATCGATGATCGGCGCGGTGGCAAGCCCGGCGTAGGTGCCGCGCAGGTGCGGCGGCACGTCGGGGTGGCGCATGGTCAGTCCGCGCACGTGTGCCTCGTAGATGACGGTGTCGTGCCAGGGAATGCGCGGCGGACGGTCGTCACCCCAGGTGAACGCCGGATCCACCACGCGGCACTTGGGCGTGCCGGGTGCGCTGTCGCGGCGATCGAAGGACAGGTCAGCCCGGGCGTGGCCGGCGCGATAGCCGAAGTGCGCATCGCTCCAGATCAGCGGCCCCTGCAGATGCTTGGCATACGGCTCGATCAGCAGCTTGTGCGCGTTGAAGCGCTGGCCGCGCTCGGGATCGTACGGTCCGTGCACGCGAAAGCCGTACAGCAGTCCGGGACGCGCCTCCGGCAGGTAGGCGTGCCAGCTCTCGTCGGTGCGCTCGCGCAGCTCGATACGCTGGATCTCGTGCCGGCCGGAAGGGTCGAACAGGCACAGCTCCACGCTGGTGGCATTGGCAGAGAACAACGAGAAATTGACGCCTGCGCCGTCCCAGGTGGCGCCGCGCGGGTAGGACTGCCCCGGCCACACGGCGCTGATCTGTTCTTCTGCCTTCACGAGCCGCGCACCTCCTCCTCGGCGCAGCATCGATACTAGGGTGAGGGAAGCTCGCTCTTCAACATCCAACACGAACAAGCTTGGCAGTGTTGGATCGGCGCACGGTGCCGCTACGGATACAGGGCTCTCTCCACGGTGTGCGCGACACCGGCAGGCTCGAACACCGGCGTCGAGCAGGTACTGCCGGTACAGGCGAATGCCGCGGCGCGCGCCAGACGCGGGTAGTGCACCGCGGGGTTCGGCAGCGGCCCTTCGGTGGCATCCCACCAGTCGATCTGCAGGTAAATCGCCGGGAAACGCAGCGCTGCCACGTGCAGCGCCTGCGCGGCCGCGTCCTGCTTGCCGCCCACCACCGTGATGTGGATCGGCGCCGCGCTGAGCTCGCGGTCCGCGAGCAGGACGTCGGTCGCGAGCCGCTCCGCCTCACCCGCCGCGGCCAGGAAGCTCAGCGCCGCGTGTGCGATGGCCGCAGCACCCGGCTCGCCGGTGTAGTGGTGCAGCAGGTTCGCCAGGCGCGCGAGCGCGGCATTTTGCGCGATGGTGCGGGTGGGGTCCTGGAACACGCCGCTCGCGCCCGCCGGCGCCGGTGCGCTCATGAAGCCGCCGCGGGGATCGCGGAACTCGCGCCCGATGTAGTGCAGCGCCGCCTGGGCGTGCGCGAGCCACGGCCGCTCGCCCGTGGAGCGATACAGCGCGAGGAACGCTTCGCCCATGGCGAGCGTGTCGTCGAGATACGGACCGCCGCTATCGTGCCGATCGTGGCTGAAACCCCCGCCCGGCAGCGCGCGATGCGTCAACACCCAGCGCGCCGCACGCACGGCACTGTCGAGCGCCGCGCGTTGCCCGGTGACTTCGTACAGCCGGCACAGCGCGCGCACCATCCAGCCGTTCTCGCGCGCGTATGCGTGGCTGTCGATCCGCGGCATACCGAGCCTGCGCCGACCGGCATCGTCGAGCGCGTAGTAGTCGTGGCCGGTTACAGTAGTGGAGAGGTCGGCATCCTGGCTGACGTAGAAGGCGCCCTCGGGCGAGCGGAGGAAGGTCGTGGCGTAGCGCTCGAGCGCCAGCGCCGCCTCGAGGTAACGCCGGTCCTGCCAGCGCGCGTAGCCTTCCGCATAGAGGCGCAGATCGTCGGCCTGGAACGACAGCAGCTTCTCGTAGTGCGGCGAGCTCCAGTCGCGTGTCGCCGCGTACTGCCATACGCCGCCCCACACCGGGTCGATCAGCC
>Ga0070733_10003282_pt1 | contig 11133 bp, 10 predicted proteins | sample Coa_R1_9_FD_66450 | JGI IMG/M metagenome (GOLD analysis project Ga0070733, IMG submission 66450) | Surface soil microbial communities from Centralia Pennsylvania, which are recovering from an underground coalmine fire - Coalmine... | ecosystem: Environmental > Terrestrial > Soil > Unclassified ... | reverse complement strand
GTGCCCATCCACTTCCACTCCTCGACCACGTCCGGGTCTGCTTCCTTGATGAGTTTGCGCATCCTGCCGAGGGTCTTCCCGCGCCAGCCTCCGAGTTCCGCTATCTTCTTCGAGATGAGCTGCGATGCCGGCTGACTTTGACTTGAACCAGATTTTTTCATGTTCTCAACCTAGGTGTTTCAATCACACTCAACGCGTCCCATTCTCATCCACCACCGCACACCACTGGTAGGGGTCTATGCCTTGCCCGACGTGCGCCGTATAGACCACACAGAATTGCGGGTCCAGCACCAGGCCATAGGGCTTCAGCAGGCGCGCCGTCGCTTCCGCTGAAGCGCGGTTCGCCGCGGCGGTGTCTTCTTGGTCCTCCGGCAATACCTCCAGGCTGCACCCTGCCGCCGCACCGCCGGCTTTCGCCGGCTGCACGCTGGCATGCAGATGCAGGTGCGTGGCGAGCCAGGTGAGTGTCGCGCAACCCCCCTCCCCCCGGGTCAGGCCCAGGCGCCCGGCCCAGACTTGCGCCCGCGCCACGTCATCGGCGCGCCAACTGTGGTACGCCGGCGCCAGCGCGTACACCGGCCCGCCGCGGGCGGCGATCATGGCGTGGGCACGCTGTCCGTAGTCCGCCGATTCGGGGAAGCCTTCGGACAGTCCCACGAAGCTCAGGTCCGCGGGCAGGAATGCCGCGAGCCAGGTAAGGGGAGCCTCGTGTCCCGACAGCAGCACCGTGGTGCTGTTCGCCTGCGGCAGTTCCGGCGCCTGGACCCGGTACATGTCCTCCGACCAGGGTTCATGTCCCCAGGTGCTCACGCCCCCCAGCAGCACCACCAGGGTCGCGATGGATAGCGTCCAGGTGGCCACGCGCCGTGCTCTGCCGTAAGGCAAAAGGCGTTGGAGCAGGATGAACACGAGCAGTGGCGCCAGGAGTTCCAGAGGCACGAGGTAACGGTAGATGCTGAAGAGTTTCATCCAAACGAAATAGCCAACGGCCACGACGGTGATGAGGTAGAGCCCCCGGGCTTCGCCCGCTCCGGCCTTCCCGCCGCGGAACCTGGACCAGAGCGCCCGCGCCGCCCACCACCAGAAGAGCACGTAGAGCAGAGCCCAGATGAATTGGCGGATGTGAACCTGGCCTACCCGGTGGGAATCCCAGCTGAACAGGAAGGGCCAGAGTAGCGCCTTGATGAAACCCTTGGGCTGCCAGGAAGCGTCCGCCACCAGCACATTCCGGGTCAGGGGATTCGGGAACAGGGCACTGAACTGGGGATACAGGGGGTTGTGGAACGTTGCCCACATCTCCACGAACCACCAGCCGCCGGTCACCGCGAGCCCGAGCAACGTGCCCACGCCGAAGAGGTAGGCGAGACGCAAGCGCGGCACCCTTCCCAGCGGGAGCGTGAGGAATGCCACACACAACGCGAGCGCGTAGACCGCATTGGTTAGCTTGAGTCCCGTGCCCAGGCCCGCCACCAGACCCGCCGCCACCACCACGACCAAGCCTTTCTGCCCGCCAGCAGCGAACTGCTCCCAGTTGGCGAGCACGATCAGCAACGCGCCCAGCACGAACAGCGCCGTCGTGTCGTCGCCCATGCTGTTGCCCAGCACCGAGAGGAAGTTCGCCGTGAGGCAGCCTGCCAACGCCAATAGCAGAGGCAAGCGGTAGCGGTCCTCCGCCGGCAGGTCCGGCAGTGCCCGGCGCACGATGCCGAGCAGCAGCACGAAATTGAGGCCGTGCAGCACGCCCATGACGAAACCCGTCAAAGGTCCGGGCCAGCGGGTGCTCATCCAGTAATAGGATGCATCCAGCAAGGGGTTGAAATAGCTCTGCATGCCAGCGGGTGCAAGGTCCAGGGCCAGGCGGCCATGGAGCCAGGCGTAGGCGTTATAGAGGTGGGCATGGAGCAAATCCCAGTTGGAATCGGCACCGAGCCACAGGGACAGAAGACCGAAAAAGAGGGGCACCAACACGCAGGCCCAGACATGTGCACGCGAGGTGTTCAGCCGGGTGCTCCATCCCGTCGGTGTAACGCTCTGCATTTCCCGCATCCCCTTCACATCGACCAGGCATAAGTCTGACATCGGCACGGCGGGCCGTCCATGCATCAGGCGGCGGTTATAATCACGCGCATGAAAGCGAGCCTCGTCATCCCCACGTACAACCGGGAAGAGCTGCTGGTGCAGACCCTGCGCTGCGCCTTTGCCCAGAGCCAGCCGGATCTCGAGATCCTGCTAATCGACCAGACCCGCGAGCACAAGCCTGAGACCGTGGATTTCCTCAAGGCCAACCACGGGCGCTTCATCCACGTGCGCCCCGAGTTCGCCTCCGTCACCAAGGCCCGCAACGAGGGGCTGCGGCGCGCCCAGGGCGAGATCATCGTCTTCATCGATGACGATACCTCCTTCGATCCGGATTTCGTCGCCAACCACATGGCAGCCCATGCAGATGGCACCGATATCGTGCAGGGCCGGGTCACGGAACAGGCTTCCAAGCGCCCGTCCCGTCCCACCTGGCTAACGGAGTCGTTGCGCTTCAAGGGCGGTGACAACTACGACCAGGACGGCCCCACCAACAACATCACCGGCTGCAACTTCTCCATGCGCCGCGAAGTGATCGCCCGCATCGGGTATTTCGACGAGAACTTCAAGGGCGTGTCGGTGCGCGAGGAGAGCGACTACGCGCGCCGCGCCTTCAAGGCGGGCTTACGCTTCAAGCACTCGGCCTCGGCCGCCCTCTTCCACCATCGGAGCCCCAGCGGCGGCGTGGGCTCAGGGGTGCGCAACAATTTCTTCGAGAAGTCCTATTACTACTGCGAGATGCTGTTCGCGAAGAAGCATTTCTCGCCCTGGACGGTCTTCAGCTACCGCCTGCGGCTGTACTGGCGCGGCTTCAAGAACCTGAAGAAGCTGATCCGGGTGGCGGAGCAGGAAGCGGACGAGGCCCTGAAGGACCCGAAATACCGCGAATAGCTCAAGCCGCGGTCAATTTTAATCCCACGATGCCGGTCAGGATGAGAGCGAGGCAGATCAGCCTCAAGACCGCGGCGGATTCTCCGAAGATATACATGCCCAGCACAGCGGTGCCGAACACGCCAATGCCGGTCCAGACCGCATAGGCGGTACCGATGGGCAGCTGCCGCGCCACGAACCCCAAGAGCCCCATGCTCACCACCATGGCCGCCACCGTCAGGGCCGTGGGCCAGGGCCGGGTGAAGCCTGCCGTGTACTTGAGCCCCATTGCCCAGGCCACCTCGAACAGCCCCGCCACCACCAGCAGAGCCCAGGCGAGAGCCGTGCTCAACGCTTGCCCGATTTGAGATCGGCGCCTACTTCGACGAGGTAGTCGCGGAAGGTGTTGCCGAGCTCCGTGTGTTTCAGGCCGAACTCCACGGTGGCGCGCAGGTAGCCGCTCTTGCTGCCGCAGTCGTAGCGCACGCCCTCGAATTCATAACCGAAGACCTGCTCGTGCTTGAGCAGGCCGGCGATGGCGTCGGTGAGCTGGATCTCGCCGCCGGCGCCGCGGCCAGTGGACTTGATGAGCTCGAAGATGCGCGGCGTGAGCAAGTAACGCCCCACCACGCCGAGGTTGGAAGGCGCCACCTCGGGTTTCGGCTTCTCCACGATGTCCGTCACCTGATGCAGTCGCGGGCCGGCAGACTTGGGGCTGATGATGCCGTAGCGTTGGGTCTCGTCGGGCTTGACCCGCTCGATGCCGACGACGCTCGATTGGTGCTGGGCATAGACCTCCGCCATCTGTTGCAGCGCCGACCGGCCGTGGCCGTCGATGAGGTCGTCCGCCAGCAGCACGAAGAAGGGTTCGTCGCCGATCGCGGGTTCCGCGCACAGTACCGCGTGGCCGAGACCGAGCGCCTCCGCCTGGCGGATGTACACGCAGGACACGTGCTTCGGCACGATACCGCGCACCATCTCCAGTTCCGCCTTGCGGCCGCGGCGCTCGAGTTCGGTCTCGAGTTCGTAGGCGCTGTCGAAGTGATCCTCGATGGAACGCTTGGTGCGGCTGGTGACGAACACCAGAACCTCCACGCCCGCGCCTACCGCCTCCTCCACCGCATACTGGATGAGGGGCTTGTCCACCACCGGCAGCATCTCCTTGGGACTCGCCTTGGTGGCCGGCAGGAAGCGCGTGCCCAGGCCCGCCACCGGGAAGACCGCCTTGCGGATGCGCGTCGCGGACATGGTTCTCCTTCCTGCGGCCATGGCCGCGATTAGCCCATTACCTTGGGATGTACGCTCTGCCCGGGTCCGGACAGGAGCACCTCGTGGAACGGCATGGTGCTGTCCCAGGTCTTGCAGCTCGGGCACTGCCAATAGAGAGTCCGGCTGCGGAAACCGCATTCCTCGCAACGGTAGCGCGGGCCGTTCTTCATCAGGTCACGCACAGCCACGCGCAGCGGCTCCATGTCGCTCACAGCATGGCCGCCGTGGCGCTCGGCGAGTGCCGTGTGCATCTGAAAGAGACCACGCAGGGTCGGTTCGGTGCGCAGGTACTCGACCACGCACTCCCGCGACACGTCGTCGTCCAGGCTGTCGTCCAGCACCGCCGCGAGGCCAATGTAGCGTGTCGCCTTGGGATCGTTCGCGCGCAGCTTCTGCAGCATGGCAGTGAACTCACCGTGGCCATCGAGGCGTTTGGTGATTCGCGCCAGCGCCGGCAGCGCCTCGGGAGCATAGCGGATCTCGTGTTCCAGCACCTGCTCGAAGTTGCGGCGGCTCTCCTGCCAGTCCGATACGTTTTCGGCGATTTGCGCCAGCATAAGGTGGGCGCGCACGCAGTCCGGGTCCTGGGATTGCGCACGCTTCAGGAACTTCTGCGCCAGCGGCACGTCCTGGGACAGCAGCGCGCTCTGGGCCAGTTCGCAATTGTACTGGGCGATGATCTTGCGCTCGGACTCGGTGGTGAGAGATTCCAGGCGCTTGCGCATGGCGATGGCCTGTTCCCAGTCACGCTGCATCTCGTAGAGCGAGACCAGGCTGTGCAGCACCTGTTCGGTGTAGGACGGTGCGTCCAGGAGTTCCAGCAGGATGGTCTCGGCGCGATCCAGCAGGCCGGCGCGCAGGTAATCGTGGGCGAGCTCGAACAGCGCCTCGGCACGGTGCTGACGGCTCAGGTTCGGACGGGCGATGAGGTTCTGGTGGATGCGGATGGCACGGTCCGCCTCGCCACGGCGCCGGAACAGGCTGCCGAGGGCGAAGTGGGTCTCTACCGTGTCGGAGTCCACCTCCGCCATGCGGATGAACACCTCGATGGCCTTGTCCGGCTCCTCGTTGAGCAGGAAGTTCAGACCCTTGAAATATTCGGCACTGGCGAACTTGGCGGGCAGGTGGCGGCTGCCAGAGCGCGCCCAGCGCGCCAGGAACCAGCCGCCGAGCCCAGCGGCCACCACCAGCAGGAAGACGATGGCACCGGAATCAACGCTCATGGCGGAACGGCACGCTGCGCAGGTTGCGGATCTCCGTCTCAGCCTCACTGATGGCGCGCTTCAGCCTGCGCACCTGGCGCCGCAGGCGGAACACGATTGTGAAACCGCTCACCAGGCCCAGGAGCCAGCCGATCACGGCCGCCCCCAGGAGCGCCGAGGACAGGTGCACCTCCTCGCTGCCCACGAGGTAGTCGAGCTCGACGATGGCACCGTTGGCATAGGCCAGAAGCAGCGCCAAGGTGAACACCAGCAGGAGGGAGATGAGGGTTATCCAGCGGAGCATGGCGTATTACTCGCGCGCCAGGACGCGCCCGGAGGGTTCAGTCTTCTTCTTCGCCGTCGATCCCGTTATTCACGCGATCGCGCAGGTCTTTGCCCGGCTTGAAATGGGGCACGTATTTGCCCGGCAGGGCCACGGCGTCGCCGGTCTTGGGGTTGCGCCCCATGCGCGGCGGACGGAAATGCAATGAGAAGCTGCCGAAGCCACGGATCTCGATGCGCCGCCCGGTCGAGAGCGCACCGCTCATCCGCTCGAGGATCATCTTCACGGCCAATTCTATGTCCTTGGCAGCAAGATGGCTCTGCTTCCGGGATATGAGTTCGATCAGCTCAGACTTTGTCATGCTCTGCCTTCCGCCGAACTAATATTCTTGCCGGTATAAACCGCAACAAGAGACATGGAAAACGCCCGCAGCTGTCAAGCTGCGGGCGTTCATGCATCACTCTTCCTTGCCGCCGCCGATGTGCTCCTTGAGGAGGTCGCCAAAGGCAGTGGTGCCGCCTCCGGCTGCACCGCCACGGCCATAGTCTTCCATGGCCTGCGCCTCTTCCTGGAGCTCCTTCGCCTTGATCGACAGGCTCAGAGTGCGGTTCTTGCGGTCCACGCCCGTGAAGCGGGCCTCGACCTCGTCGCCTTCCTTGAGTATCGTGCGCGCATCCTCGATGCGGTCGCGCGAAAGCTCAGAAGCGCGCAGGTAGCCTTCGATGCCGTTGCCGAGGTCGATGGTCGCACCCTTGGCGTCCACCGTCGTGACCTTGCCCTTGACGATGCTGCCCTTCGGGTGGTCGGCGAGGAAGTTGGAGAACGGATCTTTCTCCATCTGCTTGATGCCGAGCGAGATGCGCTCGCGCTCCGCATCCACCGCCAGGACCACGGCCTCGACTTCGTCGCCCTTCTTGTAGTTGCGCACCGCCTCTTCGCCCGGCATGTCCCAGGAGATGTCGGAGAGGTGCACCAGGCCGTCGATGCCGCCGTCCAAGCCCACGAAGATACCGAAGTCGGTGATCGACTTGATCTTGCCCTTGATGCGGTCGCCCTTGTTGTGGCTGGTGGCGAAGTCGTCCCAGGGATTCGGCTTGCACTGCTTCATGCCGAGCGAGATGCGACGGCGCTCTTCGTCGATATCGAGCACCATCACTTCCGTCTCGTCGCCCACCTGCACGACCTTGGCCGGGTTGATGTTCTTGTTGGTCCAGTCCATCTCCGAGACGTGCACCAGGCCTTCGACACCCGGCTCGATCTCCACGAAGCAGCCGTAATCGGCCAGGTTCGTGACTTTGCCGAACAGGCGGGTGCCGTTCGGGTAACGGCGCGCGATGTCGACCCACGGGTCTTCGCCCAGCTGCTTCAGGCCCAGGGAGACGCGGTTGCGTTCGCGGTCGAACTTGAGCACCTTGACGTCGATCTCTTGGCCGACGGCCACCACCTCCGACGGATGCTTGACGCGCTTCCACGCCATGTCGGTGATGTGCAGCAGGCCGTCGATGCCACCCAAATCGACGAACGCGCCGTACTCGGTGAGGTTCTTGACCACGCCCTTGACGACCGCGCCTTCCTGCAGCTTGGTGAGCAGTTCTTCGCGCTCGGCGCTGTATTCCTGCTCCACCACCGCGCGGCGGGAGACCACCACGTTGTTGCGGCGCTGGTCGAGCTTGATGACCTTGAACTCGAGTTCTTTGCCTTCGAGGTAGACCGGGTCGCGCACCGGGCGCACGTCCACCAGCGAACCCGGAAGGAAGGCGCGCACGCCATCGATCTCGACGGTGAAGCCGCCCTTGACCTTGCCGGTGATGAAGCCCTTGACGATCTCGCCCTTGTTGAACGAGTCCTCGAGGCGGGTCCAGGAGCGGGCGCGCTTGGCTTTCTCGCGCGACAGGCGCGTCTCGCCGAAGCCGTCCTCGAACGCATCGAGCGCGACTTCGACTTCGTCGCCCACGGCGACTTCCATCTCGCCCTGCTCGTTGTAAAACTGTTCGGCGGGGATCACCCCTTCCGATTTGAGGCCGGCGTTGACGATGACGACGTCGGGCCGGATCTCCACTACCAGGGCCTTGAGGATGGACCCTGACTGCATCTGTTTCTTGCTGATGCTCTCTTCGAAAAGTTGTGCGAATGATTCGGTCATTGTGAGTTGCCTACCACCCCCCTCGCGAGGGGCACCTGTTGAGTTGACCGCCGCCCGATCCTTCGGGCCCACGGGTTGTTTAAAAAGGGCTTCCGGTTTCCTGCCTCGCCCGGTTCAGTTACCCGGCTTCGCACCCAGGCGCTCGCCGGCCAATTCCATGACCCGCTCCACCACCCGGCCAATGGCGAGGCCGGTGGTATCCAGCATCACCGCGTCGGCCGCGGGCTTGAGGGGCGATACGGCACGGTTCTGGTCCCGCTCGTCCCGTGAGCTTATGTCACGAAAAAGGCCGTCAAGATTAGCAGTTAATCCTTTTTCTTTCAACTGGTTATAGCGTCTTTTGGCCCTTTCCCGGGTGCCGGCGGTGAGGAACAGCTTGAGGACCGCATCCGGGAAAATCACCGTCCCCATATCCCGTCCGTCGGCCACCAGGCCCGGGGCACGACGGAAACTCCGCTGCAGGTCCTTGAGGCCCGCCCGCGCCTCTGGGATCACCGCCAGCAAAGACGCCTGCTCACCCGTGGTCTCAGCCCGCACCTTGAGGCTCACGTCACGACCATCGAGCAGGATTCGCTCTCCGCCCTTGCCATCGTCGCGGAATTCCACCCTGAGGTGTCGCGCCAGGGACTTGAGCCGGGCCGGTTCGCCGTCACCGACCTCGGCCTCCTCCGCGGCGATGGCCAACACCCGGTAGAGGGCGCCGCTGTCCAGGAGATGCCAGCCCAACTGGGCCGCCACGGCGCGGGCGATGGTGCCCTTGCCGGAGCCGCTGGGGCCGTCGATGGCGATGACGGGCACCGTGCTCATGCGGCGCGCCGCTCCGCGGCGGCGATCCCGAGTCCGGCACCGGCGGCCATGGCCACGAAGCCGGGGAAGGAGGTGTCCACGTTGGCGCAATCCAGGATGGTGAGCGGCGCCTCGGCCCTGAGCGCGGCCAGGGCGAAGGCCATAGCGATGCGGTGGTCGGCGTGGCTCTGTACCTCGCCACCCCGGAAGCGTTCCACGCCGGTGACGCTGATACCGTCCTGGCTGAGTTCCACCGGTACACCCAGGGCCGTGAGGCCCACCTGCATGGCCTGCAGCCTGTCGCTCTCCTTGACGCGCAATTCCGCCGCGCCCCGGACCCGCGTCACGCCACGTGCCGCGGCTGCCGCCACCAGCACCGCCGGGATGTCGTCGATGGCGAGGGCCACGAGCTCCGCGCCGATGTCGGTGCCGTGCAAGGTGCCGCCCCGCACCGAGAGGTCGGCCACGGGTTCCGCGCCGGAGAAGCGCGGATTCGAGAAGCGGATGTCCGCGCCCATAGCGCGCAGCAGGCGGATCACCCCGTCACGGGTGGGATTCACGCCCACGTTCTCCAGCACAAGTTCGCTGCCGGGCGTCATGGCCGCGCCGGCCAGGAAAAACGCAGCGGAGGAAAGATCACCCGGGACCTCGATATGCGCCGCCCGCAAGGGACCGCCGCCGTGGATGCCTACCCAATTCCCTTCCCTGAGGCAGTCGTGACCGAAGGCCTGCAGCATGCGTTCGGTGTGGTCGCGGCTCGGTCCCGGTTCCTTGATCCAGCTGTAGCCGCCGGCATAGAGCCCGGCCAGCAGCAGGGCCGATTTCACCTGGGCGCTGGGCACGGGCATCTGATAGCGCATGGGTTTCAGCGGCCGCACGCCGTGGATGGTGAGCGGCGCCGTGCCGTTCTTGCTCTCGATGCGTGCCCCCATGGTGGAGAGGGGCTCGATGACCCGCTTCATCGGGCGGCGGCTCAGGGAAGCGTCACCGGTGAGCGTGGAAATGAAATCCTGTCCCGCTAGGAGACCCGTAAGCAGGCGCATGGCCGTGCCGGAGTTGCCGAGGTCCAGCGGTGCCGCCGGCGCCTTCAGTCCCTCGAGGCCCCGCCCTTTGAGCGTGACGCGACCGGGCGCGGGCATATCCGCCGCCACACCGAGTGCCCGCACCGCTGCCAGGGTCGCGAGGCAATCGGCACCGGATAGGAAACCCTCTACCTGCGTCTCACCCTCGGCGATAGCGCCCAACAGCAAGGCACGGTGGGAGATGGATTTGTCGCCGGGAACCCGCAGCCGGCCCTGCAACTGCCCGCCGGGGGCGACGCGATAATCCAGGGGCGCCGCTTGGGACACGGCTCAGGCCTTCAGGACCTGCTTCAGGGAATCGAGCAGACGCTGGTTCTGTTCCGCGAGGCCCACGCTGATGCGCAGGTGATTGGGCAGGCCGTAGGCATCCAGGGGTCGCACGATGACGCCGCGCTTCAGGAGCGCCTGAAACACCTGCTTTCCGGGTCGCCCCATGTCGGCGGTGACGAAATTGCAGATGGAAGGGATGGTCTTGAGGCCGAGCGCCCTCAGGCCGGCGTCGAGCTTCTTGATCTCCACGCGGTTGAGTTCCAGCGTCTTCTTGATGTGTTCGTGGTCTCCTAGGGCGGCCGCGGCGCCCGCCTGGCCGAGGCTGCCGGGATTGAACGCGAGCCGTACCCGGTTCAGGAGTTCCGTGAGCTTCGGATGCGCGAGGGCGTAACCCACGCGCGCGCCCGCGAGGCCGTAGGCCTTCGAGAAGGTGCGCATGACGATGAGGTTCGGGAAACGCGGCAGGAGTTCGGTGCAATCCGGATAGCGCGGTTCCAGGTCCCGGGCGAACTCGTGGTAGGCCTCGTCGATCAGCACCAGGCAGTCCGGCGGCACGCGCTCCAGGAAACCGCTGATGTCCCTCAGCCCGAGCCAGGTGCCGGTAGGATTGTTGGGATTGGCGATGAACACCACGCGCGTGTCGGCGCTGACGGCGGCAGCCATCTTTTCGAGATCATGGCCGTAGGGCTGGCTCGGGTGCTCCGGCGGCAGGGCGTCCACCACACGCACTTCCGCGCTCGCTCCCTGGGAGACGATCTGATACACGGCGAAACCGTAGCGGGAGATCACCGCCGAGCGGCCGGGGCCCAGGAAAGCCCGCGCGGTCATCTCCAGGATGTGGTCTGAGCCGGTGGCCACCAGGACATGGGAGACGTCCCTGCCGTGGTGCGCGGCGAGCGTGCGCCTCAGGGTGAAGGCGTTGCCGTCGGGATAGAGGGCGGTATCGCCGAGAGCGGTGCGCATGGCTGCGAGCGCCTTGGGACTCGTGCCAAGGGGATTCTCGTTCGAGGCGAGCTTGATGACGTCCTGGATGCCGAGTTCGCGTTGCAGTTCCGAGATGGGTTTGCCGGGTTCGTAGGGGCGCAGTTGGCGCACCCCCGGCATGCAGAACTCCAGGGGATCGAACTCAGCCATTCCGGCGCTCGAATTCGT
>Ga0070733_10003280_pt1 | contig 11134 bp, 10 predicted proteins | sample Coa_R1_9_FD_66450 | JGI IMG/M metagenome (GOLD analysis project Ga0070733, IMG submission 66450) | Surface soil microbial communities from Centralia Pennsylvania, which are recovering from an underground coalmine fire - Coalmine... | ecosystem: Environmental > Terrestrial > Soil > Unclassified ... | reverse complement strand
GACCGACACTCCGAACCAAGGTGACCTCCCGTTACAGGCCTAGCGTTCGGATTCTCCCACAGCGGTGGCCGCTTGATCCGGGCTGCCCGTCGGTGGTTGCGCTAACCGGAGTTCGATCGCCCGACAGCCGACGTCGTTGCGGCGCTTGAGCATCGCATCAGCGATGCTTCCCGCGCACTTCGTCAATGACGCCCGCAGCGGGCTCAGGGACTTCCTCGCGCGCAGGGATCCAGCGCCGGAGGGTCTCAGCAAGCTCGGTGTAGCGCATTGGCTTGGTGATGAAGTCGTCCATGCCGGCTGCCAGGCAGCGTTCGCGGTCGCCTTCCATCGCCTGAGCGGTCATCGCGATCACTGGGACACGTTCGCCGCCGCCCTCGCGCAGTCGCAAGGCAGCGGTTGCCTGATAGCCGTCGACCAGGGGCATCTGGCAGTCCATTAGCACCGCGTCGTAGCTTTTGCTTGCCATAGCCTCAAGCGCCTCGTGGCCGTTGCAGACGACATCCACCTGGCACCCGCAGCGTTCAATTGACCGCGCGGCGACGATGCGGTTGACCGGGTTGTCCTCGGCGACGAGCACCCGCGGCGGCGTCGCCCACAACGCGGCGATCAGACCGTCTCGCCCGGCAGAGGCCGGCGTCTGCTCAACACTCGCGGCGGCGAGGGCGAGTTCGAAGTGGAATGTGCTGCCTTTGCCGGGCTCGCTGTCGGCGCTGATGGTGCCGTCCATCAGTTCGACGAGCTCGCGGGCGATCGCGAGGCCGAGTCCGGTTCCGCCGTAGAGGCGTGTCGTTGAGACGTCGGCCTGGGTGAAGGGCTCGAACATGCGGTCGAGCTTGCCGGGATCGATCCCGATTCCTGAGTCCTGGACTTCGATGCGGATCGGTGTGCCGTCGTCGGTCGGGGGACCGTTGGGCAGCAGGCGCACCGTGACCGATCCTTCGCTTGTGAACTTGATCGCGTTTGAGACGAGGTTGAGCACGATCTGGTGGATGCGCCGGCCGTCGCCGCGCAGGTGGTGGGGGACGCTGTCTGAGATCTGAAGGTCGAGGAAGAGGCCCTTGGCCTTCGCTTGCGCGGATGCGATCGCGCAGGTGTTGCGCAGGCTCTCGTGGAGGTCGAAGTCGGTGATGTCGAGCTCGAGATGGCCGGTCTCGATCTTTGAGATGTCGAGGATGTCGTTGATGATCGAGAGCATCTGCTCGCCCGAGCGCGCGATCTGCTCCGCCGCCTCGCGCTGCTCATCGCCGAGCTCCATCCCCAGCAGCAGCTCGGTCATCCCGATCACGCCATTCATCGGCGTACGAATCTCGTGACTCATATTCGCCAGAAACGCCGACTTCATATTCGACGCCTCAACCGCCTGATCACGCGCAACCGCAAGCTCCTCGCTCGCGCGATTTCGCTCGGTCACATCCAGGCACAGGCAGACGCGGCACGCGCGGCCGCCGAGAACGAGGTCGTCGCTGGTCACCTCGACGTCGATGATCGTGCCGTCCTTGGCCAGGTGGTGGCGGGGGCGCGCGAGCTGCAGCCCGAGGCGCTCGCTGCCTGGAGGGTGGCTGTCGAGGAAGACGCGCATCGGCGCGTGGTCTTCTTCCGGAGCGATGTCGAACAACGTGAGCTCCATCAACTCCTCGCGCGTGTAGCCCATGCTTGCCGTGGCGGCATCGGAAACGGCGACGATCCGAAGGGTGTGAGAGTCGTAGACGAGGAGCGGCTGCGGGTTTCGCTCGAATAGGAGCTGGTGCTCGGCGGCGGTGCGCGCCAGTTGCTCGCGGGCCTGCACGAGCTCGGCGGTGGCGCGGTTTCGCTCGGTCACGTCCTGGCAGAGGAGGATGCGGCACGGGCGGCCACCAATGTCGAGATCGTCGCCGATCATGTCGATGTCCATGATGCGGCCGTCCTTGCAGCGCTGGCGGCGAGCGCCGGACAGCGTGCCGAGGCGCTCAACGCCCCCGCTTCGCTCGAAGAACTGCTCGAAGGCCTCGAGGTCCTCGGGTGGGGTGAGGTCGGTCAGTGTCATCGAGATGAACTCCTCGCGGCTGTAGCCGAACTTCTCGACCGCCGAGTTGGACACGGCGAGAATCCGTCGCGTCGCCCGGTCGTAGACCATCATCGGAAGCGGGTTGTGCTCGAACAGCAGGCGGTGGTGAAACTCGCTGTCGAGGAGCGGCGCGTCCTCGTCGCGCTCCGACGCCTCTACGACCGCAGTTCTCTGGGTGTTCGTCATCCGACCGCCGAGGGCGCCTGGCGAGCGGGGTTTGGCGAGCGCCTTCGCCAGGCACGCCTCATCAAGCAGTTATCGGCGGGCTTTCGACGTGACTTGACGGCCTCTGGACGCCATCGTGCACGCTGGCTCGGGAGTCGCGACGTGTGTCGCGGCTTATCCGGATCTTCTACGGGTAGTAGGCACGTTCGTACAGGCCCCGTTCGCGCCTGTTTCGGCACCAGAGAGCGCTAATCGGTTCGCTCGGCCGCGGCGACGGCCGAGTGAACGAGCCGCAGCAGCGCGACGAAAGCCGCGCGAGCTGAGCGTTCGAGGCGCGAACGCGCCGCGCCCCACGACACGCGGACGAGCAGTCGCGAGAAGCTCATCGATGACTTCGCGTAGCTCACATGCCAGGAAATCGGCACCCGAGCGCGCGATGTAAAGTCCTGGCGGCCCGCGGTCAGTCGAGCGCGATCGTCATGAACACGCTGGCGTCGCTCGAGCGATAGTCCGCGAAGGCCACGCACGGCTCGAAGCCGGAGGCCTCGTAGAGAGCCCGGGCCGGCGCGAACGCGGGCTGGGAACCGGTCTCGAGGCTCACGCGCGTGTAGCCCCGTTCTCGCGCGCAGTCGAGCAGGTGGGCGACCATCGCGCGGCCGATTCCGCGACGGCGGGCCTCCTGCGCGGTGTGCATCGATTTGATCTCGGCGTGGCCGCCGTCGAGATGCTTCAGCGCGCCGACCGCCAGCAGCCTGCCTTCGCCGTCGCGAAAGCTGAAGAACGCTATCGCCGGATCGGCCAAGCGCTCGACGTCGAGGGCAAAGACGTCTTCGGGCGCCGTGTTGGCATGGGCGTACTCGAGGTGTCGGCGAAGCAGCGCCGATACGTCGGCGCGGAGTGGATCGTCGGTGGAGAAATGGCCCGCGGGCATGCGAGGAGTTCGCAATCTAACGCGGCTGCGGATGTGAGAAGCTGGCGTGGTCGTGAGCGGTGAGTTCTTCGAACCTCCCCCGCCGCCTCCGGAGCCGCCGCGGCGGGCGACACCATTGCCGCCCTGGGTCGGCCCGCCGTCGGGCAGTTTGCCCGGCGTCGTGGGACTGGAACTCATGCTTGCGCGGACGGTGGCCGTCGCGTTGTATGTGACGTATGTCGTCGCGTATGCAAGCGGCTTCGAGCTCGACCTTCTCGCGATCGGCGACCCGACGGCATTCGATGCTCTCGACCCGTTCTCCATGGGACGTCACCGCGGTCTGCACGCCGCACTCGAGGAGGGCACGCTGCGCTTCGGCGTGCAGTTCGCCGACGGCGCGAAGGCGACCAACGTCGGTGGGTCGCGCCCGCCGAGTTTCGAGGATCAGCCCGCGGGACCTGTCCTGACGTTTCATGGCGGAAGCGGTGGCGGGACTCGCTGGAGTCAGCAATTCTGGGTCTGGCCCCTTCCTCCACCCGGCCCGCTCGCGTTGGTTTGCGAGTGGCCCGCCGTATCGATTCCGCTGACGCGTCATGAGATCGACGCGCAGCTCGTTCTCGACGCTGCCGGGCGGGCCGAGGAGATCTTCGCCGCGCGGCCCGACGCAGCCAGTGTTCAAACAGTGATGACGGCGGCCGAGCGACCCGACGCCTCGAGGCGGTAGGCGCGCCGGCAACCACTGGTTGACACGACAACCAATAGTTGTCATGATGCTCGCATGCCACCGATACCTCCAGAACACGAAGTACTGGTCCAGCGCATAAAGGAAGTCCGAGCTCAGGCGATCGAGCACACGACAATCGCACGCCGGCTCGGCGCAGAGCGCCGGGACCTGATGCTCGCGCTAATCGGCAAGGGCGTCTCGCAGGCCGACCTCGCGCGCGAGCTTGGCGTCAGTCGCCAGGCCGTCCAGAAGATGCTCGCCGGCTGATGTGAAGTGCGGACACGGCCGAGACGCTGGTTGAGCGCGCGGTTCTCGCTCGGTCGTCGGTCTGCCTACTCGTCGAGCGACGGGGTCGTGCCTAAGCGGGCACTTCTCGGTCGCCGATGGGAGAGACGTGGACGTGACTGTGGGGCCGCCGCTGCGCCGTATTTTGACGTCCCGGCGCAGCGCGGCGCTGGCGTCGGGGTGCGCGATCGCCTTCGCGATGCTCCTCCACGGTGCGACGCCGCAGGCGTCGGCTCGTGCAGCGCGGGCCACAGCCGCGGCTGTTCGCGCCGCGTCGGCGACGGTGCTGCCCGACTTCGGCAACCCAGACGGTCACTTCTACGTACCGCCCGCAGGCCGCGCTGTCGCTACCGGGCGCCCCGATCACGTGATCGGGAACGGCACACCGGCGAGTTGCACCTCAGCTGCCGTGGTGCGCGACGTCGCAGCCGGCGGCTTCATCGCCTTCGACTGCGGGCCGAAGCCGGTCACGATCTTGATGACCGCCACAGCGCGCGTGATCAAGACCCGGCCCTTGATGGTCCTCGACGGAGGCGGGCTGGTAACGCTGAGCGGAGACCAAAGGCGGCGCATCCTTTACTCCGACACCTGCGCCGGAAAATGGTCGACCGACGACTGTGTCAACCAGCCCTACCCGCGGGTCGTCGTGCAGAACATCACCTTCGAGGATGGCTACGACGGCACTCATCAGGCCGAGTGCACGGCCAACATGCCGACGTGTTGGTACGGCGGGGTTGACGGGGGAGGGGCGATCTATGTCGAGGGCGGTCAGTTTCGGGCGGTCAACTCGCGTTTCCTCGACAACGGCTGCTACCGCGACGGGCCCGACCTCGGCGGCGGTGCGATCCGCGCCCTGGCGCAGTACAAGAACCGCCCTGTCTACATCACCGATGACACCTTCCGCGGCGGGCACTGCTCAAATGGCGGCGCACTCAGCAGCATCAGCGTCCAGTGGACAGTCCTCAACAGCCTGTTCACCGACAACCAGGCGATCGGCCGAGGTGCGAACCCGGCGTCACCCGGCACGCCGGGCGGAGGTAGCGGCGGCGCGATCTACCTCGACGGTACTGACGACAATCTGTTGATCGCCGGCACCGTCATGGACAACAACTCCGCGAGAGAGGGTGGTGGGGCGGTCTTCGACGTCGTCGACAGCGGCTGGGGTGCGTTGACCTTCAAGGACTCGCATCTGCGACACGACGGGAGCGGGGCGTTCCAGACGTTCCCAGGCGTCTATTACGACATCGACGGAAAGGACTCGGTTCCGGCGTTGGTCGATTCCACCGACCGCTGAACTTCGTGCCCTCGGATGACGGCCTCGCCTCGCGATCGCGTCACGGTAATCGCGAGCCGTGCCAGGCCAATCGAACGCGGTAGCCTCGCGCATCGCTGCACTCGTCCCCCCGGCCGTGGTCAAGCTCACGCGGAGCCAAGTCGCTCGCTATCTGCGCGCCCTGGCGGTGACAGGCGGGCTCGCCGTCGCGATCGGCGCGTGCGGCTCGGGTGGCGCCGCGACCAACTCGCGCTCAGAGGCCAGCGGACCCTTCGTGCAGGTGTCCTCGACGTACTGCACGGCCAGCGCCTCCTGCACGTTCGTCTTCAGCGACGGCCGACGCTTCGCATGCCCGGCGCGGTTCGGCCTCGGGCCGGCGGCCGTGAACGCGATCGAGCACGCCATTGCCTGCAAGCCGCTGGCAAGGCTGGTGATTTCTGCGCCCTTGCGGGCGGTTGGGGCAAGGATCGAACGCGTCAGGGCCTGCCTGATCGGCCACGGCCTGCGGACCATCGGCGGGGTGGTCCTGCCACCGCAGGACCACGGCAGTCCGGCGGGGGAGCTTGATACCGGCGCGGCGCTGATCGCCTTCTACACCGACCGTCAGCAGGCCAGCATGGCGGTCCCAGCGATCGTCAAGAACGTGAAGCGGTTCGGCGGGCGGGTCGAGCGGGCCGCCGGGGCGAATATCGCTTGGCTCAAGCCGCCGCCGGGTCCGCTGCGCGCGATCGTTCAAGCCTGCGCCGCCCGCTGAGCCCCCCGGCCGCGGCGCGGAGCTCGCCATCGCCGAAAGCTTCGCCCGACTTACGCTCTGGGGTGGAGTCGCTTGCTAGGGTCGGCCCGCTTCAGTCGAAGGGAGCGTCCGCCATGGACACCGCGCGCCGTCATCATCGGTCTTCGCCGGCACCCGACGCGCAGGCCGCGTCGGGCGACGGCCAGCTCCCGCTCCTCGGTCGTTTCTTTCCCGCGCCCCTGGCCGCGAAGGTCCCCGAGGTCATCCTCCTCTTCTGGGTCGTCAAGATCCTGACGACGGCCGGCGGGGAGGCGACCTCCGACTACCTGAAGACTTACGGCAACTTCAAGGGCGGCGGCGTCGAGGTCCTCGTAATCGTCGTGGGGCTGCTGCTGCAGTTCACGACCCGGCGCTACCGAGCGTTCGCCTACTGGTTTCTGGCCTACGCCATCGCGATCACGGGGACCGGCGTCTCAGACTTCCTGCATCTGGACGTCCACATCCCCTACGCCGGAACGACGCTCCTGTGGGCGGTCATCCTCGCCGCCGTCTTCTGGATCTGGCAGCGCAGCGAAGGAACGCTCTCGATCCACAGCATCACGACGCAGCGCCGCGAAGCCTTCTACTGGGCAACCGTGTTTGCGACCTTTGCGCTCGGCACGGCGCTTGGTGACTACACCGCGACGTCGCTCGGCCTGGGATTCCTGACCTCGGGGGTCCTCTTCGGCGTCGTGATCCTGATTCCGGGGCTCGCGCGATGGCAGTTCAACCTCAACGGCATCGCGGCGTTCTGGATGTCCTACGTCGTCACGCGCCCGCTCGGCGCGTCGTTTGCCGACTACATCAGCAGGCCTCGCAGCCTCAGCGGGATCAACTACGGCGACGGCCCCACGTCGATCGTGTTTGCGATCGCCGTGTTCGTCCTGGTCTGCTACCTCGCTGTCGCCCGCCCGGACATACAGGATCCCGCCGTCGGGCTAACGCCGGCGAGGGCTCCCGTCACCGGGCCTCATTACACGGCCACGCCCGAGTTCGAAGCGGAGTAACGCGGGCGTCCGCGTTCCGCCTAAGGGCAACGCTCGGGTCCGCCTGCTGCTTGGCAACGCGACGTTCGCCGGCAAGTCGCGCTTTGGCTCGAGATCGAAGTGAATTGGACTGTAAACGCCGCTAGAGTCCCGCGCAGCAGCCGTCGCGCTCGGAGAAGGAGGCAGTGGTGCGGAATTTTCACATGAGCCGGGTCGCCGCCCTAACGACGTCGGCAGCTGTGCTGGCGGGCGCCGCGACCAGCACTCAGAAGGGTGCGATCACGCCGAAGGTCGGTGGCCCCACCGCGGCGTTCACGATCACTTTCAAGACGCCAGTGGCGACGGGTGTGATCGGCAAATCGATCGTCTTTGAGGATGTTGAGGGCAACAACACCAAGGTCCTCTCGTCGCACAACGCGAGCTGCCTGTCGAGCTTTCAGGTTGACGCGTCATATGGGAGCGCTGGTGCACCGGTCAGCGCGACGGTGCGTCCGAGCACGCGCTGGTGCGCCGGTAAGTGGGGCCTTCAAGTCCTTGTGCTCAAGGCACCGGTCTGCCTGGTGAAGGGAACCTGTCCGAACACGGTCCGGCACGAGATCGACTACATCAGGATCAGCGCAACTTTCAAGGTCACGTGAAAGGCCTGTCGAAAGTACGGCACGCGACAGTCGTTGGCTCCCTGCGGGTAGTGCCGGCTTCGGTCTCGGCCAATCAGCCGCCGGCAACGAACGTGACGCCCTCCACATCAACATTGATCTCGCCGTAACCCGGCGTGACTGTGCCGTCGGGGTCGATCTCGACCACTCCGAATGTGGGCGGAATGCTCATCTCAACCACCGGCTCAAGGATCCGGTAGGCGGGACGAAATCCGACGGGCAGCGTGAACATCGCCTGCCCGGTCACTCCGTTATGGGCCGCCTGACCAAACAGGTGCACGACCCCGAACTGGTCCTTGGCGTAGCCCGGTGCTCCATAGGTGAAGGGGGAGACCGCGTACCACCCGTTCTCCGTGAATGCGCTCGTCGACTGCAGCGTGCGGGTCAGCGAGTAGTCCCCAGCGGGCCGCCCGCCGAGCTCCGCCGCGTTGGAGGCGTTCGTCGCGGTGATCGCGTTCTTTGCGTTCGTCGCGGTGGTCGCGGAAGTCGCGGTGTCTGCGTGCGTAGCGGACGGGACCGTGGGGAAGCCGGAGAAGTTGATCTTCGGGGACGTCACCGCACGGTTTGCGATCTTCCCGCTGGTAATCGCTCCATTCCTGAGCTGCTTGCTTCCAATCGAGTTGGCCGGCAGGCTAACCGCCGCGTAGCTCGCGCCACCCAGGGCCACGAAGAGCGCTGTCGAAGCGACAACGAGAGCAGGGCTTGGCCGCCGCAGACGAATCCGTCTCATCACTCCCCCTCCTAGTGTTGGGTCCAACCGCAGCACCGATACCTCACCGGCAGTACCGTCAGCCGACGGCTGCCCGTACGCACGCGAAGTCTAGTCGCGAGACCCGGTCCCACGATGCGCGTGAACTGCCAAGACGAGGGCTAACCGCGACGGGCGCTCATCGACGGCCGCGACTTGCAGATCGCGGCAGTCGGGCAGCGGGTCAAGACGCTGGTTACGCCGGGCGGGAGGTCGCGTGAACGAGAGAACCCCGCCAAACGACGAGGTTCTCGAAGCGGATGAAGGGACTCGAACCCTCGACCTTCTGCATGGCAAGCAGACGCTCTAGCCAACTGAGCTACATCCGCGGGAAAGCTGAGTATAGGGCGGTCGCCGCGCCTTCGGAGGGTGAGAAACGCTGCCGGCGCGACTCCCAGAGGCAAATTCGGGAGCCGCGCCGTATGCGTCAGGGAGCCGCTATGTGTGGTCAGGCGCCCGCTGCCGGCGGCGGTCCGCCCTGCGGACCGTTGCCGGACATGCCCGGGCAGTGGTGGGCCGTCGAGGAGCTCGATCCGCTGGATCCGCTTGACCCGCTCGACCCTGTGCTGCCGGTCGAGTTGGATGTCGCACTCGACGGCGGGCTGTACGTCGCACTCGTCGAGTTGGTCGTCGTGGATGAGGAGCTGCTCGAGGCCGCCTGAGCGACTGCCGCCCCGCCGAACGCTCCGAGCGTGGCGAGCGTCGCGAAGACGGCTACTTTGCGTCGCATCGGGATGCCTCCTTTGCGTTTCATGGACGAGGCAAGTCAATCCCGGCCCGCTAAACCGGCATTGACGCCGGCCTGAGAGCTAACTGTGAGCGCTGCGGCGCAGCTGGTCTCAGCATTCGCATAGGTGGCCGAAACCTGCTTGCGGCACAGTTTTGCCCCACGATGGCCCGAGTTCTGCGCCACGTCCTCGAGCCTCGGCCCGCGGGTCCCTCAGCCGGCGACATCGCACGTGGCCGCGCCGGCGAGCGGTCATCGCGCGTCGCCGCCGTCCGCGACCGCATTCGCCGTGCCCCCGAGATCGGTCCACTGATCGCCGTCTCGGCGTTCCTCAATCTCTGGGCGCTTGGTCGCAACGACTGGGCGAACGTCTACTACTCGGCCGCGGTCCGCTCGATGGCCTCGAGCTGGCACGACTTCCTCTATGCGTCCCTTGATCGGGCCGGCGTCATGACGGTCGACAAGCCGCCGCTGTCGCTGTGGGTCCAGTCGCTGTCGGTTCGGCTGTTCGGCTTTCACCCGCTCGCGATCCTGGTACCGCAGGCGCTGATGGGCGTCGCGACCGTGCTGCTCGTCTACGACCTCGTCCGTCGCCGCTTCGGCCGCCTCGGCGGCTTCATCTCGGGCCTCGCACTCGCGACGACGCCGATCGCCGTCGCGATGTCGCGCGACAACAACCCCGACGCCCTTCTTACGCTCTGCTGCGTCGCGGCGGTGTGGTTCGCGGTGCGCGGCTTCGAGGACGGCCGAACCCGCTGGCTCGTCCTGAGCGGGGTGGCCGTCGGCCTCGGGTTCGAGACGAAGATGCTCGTCGCGCTGGTCGTCGTCCCGGCGATCGCGCTCGCGTGGTTGTGGATCGCACCGGCCGGCCGCGGCCGCCTTGCGGCGATCCGCCAGCTGCTCGGCGGCGGCGTCGCGATGCTCGTCGTTGGCGGAGCCTGGCCGCTGCTGGTGGCGCTGACGCCGACCGCCGATCGCCCGTTCGTTTCCGGCACGGCCGACAACTCGATCCTCTCGCTGATCTTCGGCTACAACGGATTCGGCAGAGTCGGCGGGCAGGTCGGCGGCCCGCCCTCGGGGTTTGGCGGTGCGGGCGCCGTGTTCGGCGGCGCGACCGGCCCATTCCGCCTGATCAACGCCGCTCTGGGCGGCCAGGATGGCTGGCTGCTCGGCTTCGCCGTGGCCGGCGCGTCGGTGATCGTCGTGGCAAGCCGGCTGCGCCGACGAGATCCACGCACGGCGTGGCTTATCTGCGTCGGCGGCGCGTTCATCCTGACCGCTGCGCTGTTCAGCTTCGCGCACGGCATCTTCCACCCCTACTACGTGGTGCTGCTGGCGCCGTTCACCGCGGCGCTGGTAGGCGCCGGCGTGGCGACGCTCGTCGAAGGACGGCGCGCTGCCCGAGTCGCTGCGCCGGCCGCCCTGGCCCTGGGCGTCGCCTGCGAACTGGTGGTCCGCTCCGACTACGTCGACCAGCTCGACTGGATGCCGATCGTCCTCCCGCTCGTCTGCGGCCTCGCCGCCGTGGCCGTCTTCGTCTTCGCCAACCGGCGCGTGCGCGCCGTAGCCCTTGCGATCGGCGTGGGCGCCCTGATCGCCGCTCCGGCCGTTTGGGCGGTCGACACGCTCGGATACAGGACGGTCAGCACTTTCCCGGCTGGTGGCCCGCAGACCGTCATCGACTCGGGCGGCGGTCCGGGAGCCTTCGGGTTCGGGCCACGGGGCCTGCGCGGCGGAGTTCGAATTCGCTTCTCCCTCCCAGGCGGCGTGCCGCCGTCGCTCTTTGGCGGAGGTAGCAACGGCGCGTCTCCGCCTTCATTCGGCGGGCGCCGCGGCTTCTCGCA
>Ga0070733_10003279_pt1 | contig 11134 bp, 13 predicted proteins | sample Coa_R1_9_FD_66450 | JGI IMG/M metagenome (GOLD analysis project Ga0070733, IMG submission 66450) | Surface soil microbial communities from Centralia Pennsylvania, which are recovering from an underground coalmine fire - Coalmine... | ecosystem: Environmental > Terrestrial > Soil > Unclassified ... | reverse complement strand
CGTACGCAGCCATCTGCATCGACGGCAGAAGCAACCGCAGATCATCAGAAACTTGTTTTGTGAGGATCATGTTCGATACGCATCCTAAAAATACGCACTATTTGGTGGTCGGCTCAGTATCTCTCTCATCAAGACAGATCATCATGGAGGCAGACGATGTCAGAAGAACAGAAACCCGCTGCCCGCGTCGCCGATCGCGGGAAAGGAAATATCCCGAAGGAATTTGTCGAGTTCGACCTCACCATCCATGTCTTTACCGTATCCGCCACCCTGGTCGGGGCCTGCCTGACCGTTATTGGAATCTTTTCGCACTTTCGCAGGGGACTGACCAGGAGCCTCGGAGAAGACCTGCTTGCGCTGGATGCCCTCTTGTTTCTGATAACGTGTGCGCTCTCCTATGCGGCTCTGAAAAAACGCGGGAAAGGACGCCCGTATTTTCTTGAGCTCATGGCGGACAATCTCTTCCTTGCAGCCTTGACCCTGATGACCGTCATCTGCGGGCTGATCGTTTATGAAATCGTTTAGAACGGCCGAAGAATACTCCGAGCACCGCCGCGCCATAGTTTCGGGAAGAGAATAGTTTACCCGCCTGAAACCAAAGGAGGCGACCCTTCCCCGCGTTAGAGGGCCCCATGACGGAAATCTCATGGAGCGTGCCGCCCGTTGCAGAGGCCGCTATTACCCCAAAGGGGCTCCGGGCTTCCCCGCCGGATAGACCGCGGAGAGACCTCGCAACCGGGTCCTCCCTTTCGGATTTGCAGCCTGTCTCCTGCCGTTCGACACGCGCCTAGCGTTTCCACAGGATTCGATTGCATTCCATCGGCACCTCGACTCCGGTGCACTGCGGTATCGCCCGCGCCGTGTACTCTGCGGCCGGACGGGTCGCAGGGACCGTCGCGCGGTAGACGTATCCGCACGTCGCGCCGGTCAGTTCCCGAACGCTCTTCATCTCGGTTCGCACCGCACTCCCGCCGCCCGTTCCGTCGGCGTAAAGCTCAACCCGCACCCTCCCGGGATCGAGACCATTGAAGTAAACCTGGACCTCAAACGCGTATTGCTCCCCAACCGCCTCGATCTTCACTTCGCCAAATTGCAGCTTCTCCCATTTCTCTTCCAGGGCCTGCTGCCAATTCACAGCGTCGGCTCCCCGTGCGCCGTTATTCGCCGCCCGCATGTGATAAGCCGCCGCAGCCGGGAGGTAGTGCCGCTCGGTATATTCTCGAACCGTGCGGTTCGTGGAAAAGCGGGGCGTCAACCGGGCCATGCTCTCCCGCATCCGCGCCACCCATGCGGCCGGGATGCCGTTCTTCCCGCGTGCATAAAACTCGGGGATCACCCTGCGTTCGAGCAGCTCGTAGAGCGCCTCGGCTTCGGCTGCATCCAAAGCCGATTCGTCGCAATATTCCCGGCCGTCCCCCAACGCCCATCCCACTTCGGCCGTGTAGGCTTCCGCCCACCAACCATCCAACACCGACAGGTTGAGGCCCCCGTTGACGAGCACCTTCATGCCACTGGTCCCGCATGCCTCCCAGGGACGCCGCGGCGTGTTGATCCAAACGTCCACCCCCCGTAACAGTTGCTCACTCAACAGCATGTCGTAATCGCTGAGGAAAACCGCATGAGAGCGCACCTCGGGCCTGCGAATGAAATGGATCCATTGCTGGATCAAGGCCTGTCCCTGCCGGTCCGCCGGATGGGCCTTGCCGGCAATGACGAGTTGGACGGGGCGCTCCGGGTCACTCAGAAGGCGAAGCAGTCTCTCGGGGTCGCGCAGCAGCAGATTCGGTCTTTTGTAGGTCGCGAAACGGCGCGCGAAGCCCAGCGTCAAGGCGTTCGGATCGAACAGTTCTCTCACCGATTCAATGGCCTCGGGCATTTCGCCCGCGCTGGCCAGTTGCTGCGCCAACCGCTCCCGCGCGAACTTGACGAGAGATCGGCGGCCGGCCGCGCGAAGTCGCCACAGCTTGGCGTCGGAGACACGGCGAATGTCCCGCTCCAGGAAATCCGTCGTCCCAAGCCAGCGTTCCTTTCCGCTGGCCTCCGTCCAAAGACGGTCGGCCTCCGGAGAGTCCCAGGTCGGCATATGAACCCCGTTGGTGACGTGCCCGACAGGAACCTCTTCCAGTGGCCAGCGCGGGAAAAGACCCGAAAACAGGCGGCGGCTGACCTTTCCGTGCAGTTGACTCACCCCATTGACCGCCCGGCTCCCTCGTATCGCCAAATAAGCCATGTTGAAATCCTCGGCCGAGTCGTCCGGATTTTGGCGGCCAAGCGCCAGCAGATCGCGAACCGTTATCCCGAGCCTCTTCTGGGCGTACTCGCCGAGGTATTGCTCGATCAGGGAAGCAGAGAAACGGTCACAACCCGCGCTCACCGCGGTGTGGGTGGTAAATAGGTTGCCGGCTCGCGTGACGGCCAGCGCGACATTGAAGGGCTGCCCGCTCTCTTCCATGAAGCCACACGCGCGCTCCAAAACGGCGAAGGCCGCATGCCCCTCGTTTAGGTGGCAGACTTCCGGGTGGATTCCGAGCAACCCGAGAAGCCGCCATCCGCCGATACCGAGGACCAGCTCCTGCTTCAGACGCAGTTCCGGCCCGCCGCCATAGAGCTCGCTCGTGATCCCGCGATGAAGCGGAAAATTCGCGGCATCATTGCTGTCCAGCAGATAGAGCTTTACCCTGCCGACCTGGACCTGCCAGGCGCGAAGCCAGACCGAAAAACCTGGCAGCTCCACCTCGAGCCTCAGCCACTCTCCGCTGGGTTCTCGCAAAGGGGTGATCGGCAACTGGCCGGGATCGTTGTAGGGGAACAGGGCCTGCTGGGCTCCGTTTTTATCGATCACCTGCCGAAAGTACCCCTGCTGGTAGAGCAATCCCACGCCGATCACCGGCAGACCCAGGTTGCTCGCGGCTTTGAGCTGGTCCCCCGCCACATTGCCCAGGCCGCCTGAATAGATGGGAAGCGCCTCGCTCAGCATGAACTCCATGCTGAAATACGCGACGGAACTAAGGGTCGACTGGGGATAATTTTGCTGAAACCACGCCGGCGACCGCGCCTCCTGACCTCTGGCTCGCATGAGCGCGTCGACCTTATTGCGGAAGCCCGGATCGGCCAGCAGGCGTTGGAGCCGATCCCGCGAGACCGATTGAAGGACCACCCAGGGGTTGTGCGTGAGATCCCACAGCTCGGGATCAAGCTGCCTCCACAATTCGTCGGCTGAATGACTCCACGACCAGCGCATGTCCAGCGCCAATTCTGCCAGGGAATTGATTCCCTTGATATCAGTTCTCAGAAAGGCATGACTCAGGGTACTCGTTCCCTCTGGTTTAGACATTTTTTCTCCTTTGATTTGTCATCGAAGCGAATCCCGATCTCACAAGATCCCGGATTCCCTTTCAAAAGCCTCGCAACGGACCGATTTTCGAGCTCTCATGGCGCCTCACGGTTTCGCTGTCTCGGAAGCGTTTCCCCGGCCCTCTCGGCCGCGGCGCCGCCGCACGCTCGCCGGGGAGAAAGCCGGGGATCAGAGCCGCAGGCGGCCCCTCCAGGGGATCATCACTGGAGGGTCTCCTTAGGCCGTGGCCCGGAAAATCACGACCCTGGGGCGTTGTCGATTTCGCGGTTCCGGCGAAAAAAGAGGTTCGAACGTCAAGAATCCCCTCTCGGTCCTCTGCGCTTCCTGGCGCCGCGTTCCAAAAGCTCATCCGCCCCCTTGGGCCCACAGGTTCCCGCCTCGTAATTTGCAAAATTCGGGGGAATTCGTTCCATCGGTCCAGGTTTGGCGTCCAGGTCGATCAGGACTGTTCCACCCAATCCTCCCGGGAGAACAGCGCCGGATCGCCTGCCAAGCCGTCCAAAAGCAGCCGCTCGTAGGCCCTCGGCCGGCGTCTAATATTCGCTTCGATAGTAATAGAACGCGCGCTCGGCAAGGTCTTTACCCAGGTCACCGGTTCTTGAGCTTCGTTCGACGTTATCCGACTTCCATGCGTCACGTCACCTTTCCCCTTAAGGTTTTGGGGCCGTTCCGAGGATGGCGCCCAAGCGCTGCCGAAAGCCGTGCAATCGGGGGCGTCGCCTGGGGCCCCGGACAGGCGTGTCCTCTTCGTCGACCCTTCAACCGCTCAGGCATCGGATCCGTCCGCAGGCGCGTTCTCCGCCGGATTCAAAGTCCGGGAGCGACCAAGCTCCACCGGTTGCGACGCTTCGCGATGCGCCGAAATCCCTCGGGACACCCTGCCGGGTCCTGACCCCCGAGGCCGCGACCGTATTCCCGAGATCCGTTTTTCCGGGAAAAGCAGGCGTTGGCCCCTGATGGTTCCTATCCACGATGGGAAGCGCTCCGTCAGCCGCCATGGGTTTGGGTCTATTCTGATGGGCCCGATCCGTCCGGGTTCAGGATGATAGGGAGGCCCCCTTTTCCCGATCCAATCACAATGGTTTTGCTGTTGGGGGAGAGCGAGAGCTTTTCCGTGGCTTCGATCCCCTTCCATTGAAGCAATTTGTCGGTCAGCCCCTTGGTGATGATCTGCTGGAAATCGGCGATGCCCGCCGCCTCTACGCGCTTTCGCTCGGCTTCCTGCCGCTCCCGCTCGAGGACAAACTTCATTTCGAGCGCCCGCTGCTCCTCTTGCAATTTTCGATTAATCGCCTCTTCGACGATCTTGGGCAGATGCACATCCCGTATGAGGATGGCGTCGATCATCAGGTGTTTCCCGTCCACCTTTCGCGTGACCTCCTGGAAGATCTCCCGTTCCACTTCCTCCCGCTTGCCCGAGTAAATCTCTTCCGGATTATACCGGCCGACCACTTGGCGGGCCCGACTTCGCAATATGGGTCCGATGAGAACGTCGTAGTAATTTCGGCCCACCTGCGTATGAAGATCGTAGAGCTCCGAAGCGATCGGATGATAGATGACGGAGGTGTCTAACGAAATGGCGAGACCATTGTTCGCCAAGACATCGAGACGCTCCTGCCTCTCCTGCTCCCGCAGGTCATACTGATAGATGGTACTGAGAGGGGAAACAAAATGGAACCCCTCTCCGATCGTCGATTTCTGGGTCCCTTCGCTGGGAGTCCATTCGATTGCCCCCATGCCCGAGTAGACCGACGTGCAGCCGACGGCGGCCATCGCGGCCATGCCAAGAGCCACCGACACTGACAACCGGAATACGCTTCTAAATCGGAGGTTCGAAACGGCTTCAAGGATTTTCATAGGTGATCTCCTTGCACGATTTTGTTTGTATCATCGTTCCCCATCTGCCGTACATTGAGGTGCTTTGAGGGGGGAATGGGGAGCCTTGCCTCGATCCTCGGAGCCACGGCCGATCTCCCCTCGCACCGGCCGGCTTTCAGCCCCCCTGAATCAATGGCGGATGCTTCAACGAAACCCTTCATCGACCTCATTTGATCCGATCGGCGCAGCGCGTCTGCGATCTCGCTCAGCCATCGCGTTCCACCGAGTTGGCTCCCGCGACGTCGGGAAATCAAGGAGAAGCCGTTTGGAATCCGGTGCAGTTTAGCCGCCTTCCTGGTCCCGGACCATCCGTCGCGGCATAATCCTGCGCTGCCGCAGGGCCGCCAGAGACCGGACGGGTTTCTTCTTCTCTTTCAGGCCCTGGAATCCCAACACCCCACCGGGTGGAAATCACGATCAGGTCGATCCGATCCCCACAGTTGATGCAGCGGTCCATACAGATTACCCTCCCCCGGGTAACAACGCGTTCGCAGAGTGTGACAGGTGGACACTCGACGCCCCTTCGGGAGATCCGGGCCACTCAGAAGAGGGACGGGTCTCTCTCTTTTCATAGCGCTGCCGGAGTTTCGCGGTTTTTATCTCCCCCAAAACGGGTTCAGTCCAAATGCGATTTCTTCTGCGTTCTTCCCCGTATATCCAAAGGGTGGCCCCCCGGTGATCTCATGCGATCATCTCGAACGGGTGGCATCTGCCTTCTTGCGGGCCTCCAGGTAAGAGCTCAGATCGACTCGATCGATCTGGGAGAGCTGAAAAATCATGCCCCGAATCCTCGATGCGGCGGTCTCGAGTCTGTGAATCACCAACTTGTTCTCCCCGGCCAACCGGTTCCCCGGGTTGAGGAGAAGCGAAATGTTGGCCAGGATCAGGCCCACCGGATGTGTGATTTCGTGATTCAGGGTGATCAAAATCGAATTCAAAATGTTTAGCTCCTCCTGTTGGCGTCTCTTCCTCCTTCGATAAGAGAATATCCCGGCCAGAAGAACCAAAAAGATCGCTGTGATTTTGACGAGAAAATGATCCATCGTGAATCCCGGTTCGACCATCCCAAAAGCGCTGAAGATCGGTCTTCTTCGCGGAGAATTTAAAAGAAAGGACGACCCGCCTTAGACGGATCCGCCCAGCCCACTGCGATCAGGCCCGCCCCACCGCTTTGGGCAGGGCGGATCCATGGCCTCTCCTTCGAATCAGATCTCGACGCTCATCCCGAGCCAAGCCCGCAAGAGATCATGACGGTCGATTGTCCCCAGCAAGACTCCATCTTTGACTACCGGCAGCCGATGAACGTGAGTGTCCTCCATGATCTTGCTGGCCTCCTCCAGAGTGGTGTTCTCCTGCACAACGATGGGAGAGGAGGTCATGATCTCCTTCGCCTTGATCTCTTCCAGTCGGCGCGGGCCACGAAGCGCGCGCAGGATGTCCTGCTCGCTCACGACCCCGATAACCCGGTTCGTCGCGTTGACGACGGGCATTCCCGTATACCGGCTGTGAAGAAGTTCCGATGCGATTTCAAAGGCGGTGGTGTGTTCGTGGGCGACGAAAGGATTTCCCATCTTGATCTGTCCCACGGTTTCAAATTTGGGTTTCATATCGAGTCCTCCTTATACGATGTTGTGTTCCGATGTGCTCCCTGCCAAGAAAATGGCTCGCCAAAGAGCGAAATGACCGCGGCGGCTCCAGCGGGATGATCAGCGCCTCCCGGGTCGTTATCAGCATCGAGTGATCCATAGCGAGATGCAACAGCGGAGATCACGGTGAACACCGGCCTTGGGGTAGAAGAAGGCAAGCGACGAGAACCCCAAAAGGAGAGTTGATGCCGAGCGAGCTGAGGTCTTGGCGGCCACGGGCAGAAAGCCGTCGGTCGTGGCCAGCCCCGCCGGCGTGAGCCACAATCCCACGATGATTTGATGGTAGGGTCCTCGCATGGAAGCGCCGGTGACCCCAGGAAACGCCGGCGCCTAGGAGAGCAGCGCGTTCCCCGAAAGTAGGTTAAAGAGAATCCAGGAAAACGCGGCGATTGTGAGCAACATTCCGAGATCACAGCGCGACTCCTCTCTCGCACGGAGCACCTCCACCAGCTCGATGGCGGAGGCCTCGATCATGATGGCACACACGATAAAAACGGCCGTGTATAATCGGCTACATCCAGCCCCAAGCAATAGCCTTCCATGAAGGAAACTGATCCGAAGAGAAAAACACTCCCATGCCACCGCTCATTGTTCATCCGTACCCACCCAACAGCCCAAGCACACGCCGGCACGCCGCCACCGAAAGGGTCGTACAGAAGGCCACAAAGAAGACCGCGTCGACAAGCGCGGGGCGCCGCCGTCCTAAGGCTCGCCCGAGAATACTCCGGGAAGGTCGGACGCGTGGGATCGGGAGGAGGCGATGACACCCAGGATTGCGTTCACCCGAAGCCAGATTAACACCCGGCCAAGCCCATTCCTGGGGAGTGACCCGCCGACCGGGAACCTCGGAGTCCCTCGCTCTCCCCTCCAGTTCCGATCCCCTTGCCGTAGGTTCTCTAGCCAAACCTTTGAAAAGCGTCGGACTGATCATGATCTCAAGACACATATACTCCCCTCAGATTAGCGCCAGGTTAATTCTGGATTAAAACTCTCTAATCGTGAGGCCAAATTATTCAAACGCTTCGACTTTAAAGCGTGCGGTGAAAACACTCAGACCTCAAGGGAACAAACCGCCTTTGTAAAACAGCATGTTTGAATATTTGGGCCGCACGACATGAACACGAGGCGTCATCCAGGAGCCTATAGCACAAATCCCTTGTAATATCCTCATAAGGTATGTATTGTGGCGCTCATACAGGTAGGCGAGACTGAAATGGCCTACAACATCCAGAAGTGTGGCGTGGCCAAAGCTAGTTGATGCCTCCGAGCGTTCGGGAATGGCTTTGCGAGAGAGACTTGGCGCTGTTCATCATCGACGCGGTCAGCCATAGGTATATAGAATGGTTTAATCAGAGGGACCGGCCGGACGGTCGGCGGTTTTTGAGCCCTCGATGATGGTGTGCCTGTTGCTGAATGCCTACTCGATCGGCATTCGATTATTCCGGCATAGAGAGAAGCTCTGCGAGCGGGACGTTGTCTCTAGGCTGGTTTCGGCCAACCCGCTATCTGATCACCGTACGATTGCACGCTTTCGGCAGGAGAACGGAAACGGGAGTTGGAGCGCCTTTTCACGCCGGTGCTCAGGCTATGCGCCAACGCGCGGCTGGTGAAGGTGGGGTGGTTGCCCTGGATGGGACAAAGCTCAAAGCTAAGGCGGCACTTGAAGCCCACCGGTTTTATGAGCAGACCGAGAAAGAAGTTGCGACGATGCTCAAGGTAAAGGCGAGGGAGAAGCCAGAGGAGGCGAGGTTGAGCGAAGCGGGGCGGAGAAGGAAGAGAGAGGGGGCTCCCCGGAGGAAAGAGGCTCGGAGAAGTTGGAAAGAGGGGTTGAGCCTGCCGAGAGAGGGGGGGGCAGATCAGCCTGAGGCGGCATCACCGAGCTAAGAGGCGGAGTGGAATTCTCAAAAGGGGCTTCATCGGAGGAAAGTGCGGGTTCTGACGAGGAGAGGGGTGGAGCCGAAGACGAAAGGGGTGGTAAAGGGTTGGCGAGCGGCGGTACGTTCGACGAAAGTGGGGGCAGGCTATTGGTCTGCGGGGGGATCTGCTCAGGGAGAAACGCAGCGCCCGGGTTTACGAATGGAGCAGCCCCCTGAAAAGGGGGCCGCGCGGAGGCCGCTTGGGCGAACGCATCTCCCGCGCCGGCTAGGAGGGACAGAAGCAACAACATCCCTTGTATCGTAATGGCCATCCGATTCCCTCCACAAAGCATGAAAGCCCATCCCAGGCTTGCCAGGTGACATCTCCCGCCGGGGATCCTCCCCTAAAAACAATCATATCCCGTCAGCAGCCGGGTTTCAAGGTACCTAGCGCGAAGCGCAAGCCAAAACCTCTCTCCGTCCGGCTTACTTTAATTCCCTGCGACTTCCTCGATTAGCTGAAATGGGGCGCATTTAACCAGCCGAACAGCCAGGTACAGACCCGTATGGCTGGGTGGTGTGGGAGGAGCGAAGCCGCGAGGCTCCCCCCTATCCCGAGAGCGAAATACAGGGACTCACGGACATCCGTCCATATTGCCAGACATTGCCTCGCCTCAAGGCGAGGGGTTTCAACCATTCGCGAAGGGGACCCTAAAATGAGTGTCGCAAAGGGAATAACCTCTCATTTTCATTATACTGTTTGAATTACAGACACATCACCATCCGTATGCTCAAATTGAGATTTCCAGGCAGTTTTGATAAGCTTTCATCACTTTCACCTTGAAAGAGGCGACCCGCGCTCCCCCGTCCCAATCCCATCAGGTTTATCTACGAAGATTACCTTCTCTTTCCTGACGATGGCAGGCGCCACGAGCTGATCGATGGAGCGCGCTACGGAACCTCCTCGCCTTTCACCCGGCACCAATGGATCTCGCTGAAACTCGTGAGGGCCCTGCAACGCTTTCTGGAACAACGTAGTTTCGGCGCGATCTTCGACGCTCCTTGCGACGTCGTCCTTTCTCATTTCGCCGTGCTCCAGCCCGATCTCCTGTTTGTCTTAACGGCATGTCGCTCGATCGTCATCGAGATCCTTTCCGAGAGACGACCCTCAGAATCGAAGAGGTGGTCAAGCGCAAGCCCTATGAGCACCACGACATCACGGAATTTTGAATCGTCGACCCGGAATTTGAAACGCTGAAGATTTTCCGGATGACGGATAAAGACAACGTCCGCGCCTCGGAGTGCACTCGAGAAGCCGGTGGCAGCCTCACCACCCCTTTTCGCGGTTTCCAAGTTTCCCTTTCGGTGATTTTCGAATAGTGGAGTAAGGGCTCTCCCCTTGAATGGGCTTGCCACTAATGGGTTGTGGCCGAAATCAGAGAGGAGGCCTCAATCCGGGGTAGGGAACGCGGGTCCGGCCAAGCGGATACCCCTCTTTCATCAATCCTTCAGCAAGAGTGATCTTAACGGAAATAAAATGCTAGAGAGAACCCAGCTTCATCGAGAATCAGGCGTTCGAGTTTTCTCCCCATAGGAGGAGTGTTTGTCGAAACTGCTTTTCTTTGGAGAAGGCATTCTGCGCGGGGCCATTAACGAACCTCTGGAGCACTACCACCGAGATTGCAGCCATCAAGGAAGCGGCAATATGCTGCCCATGCCCGCCATGAATCCAAGCCCGCGAGGAAACCGACCCATTCGGCGCCGGGAAAGACTCGGCGGACTGCTGACATTCCATCACCGTGAGGCCGCATGAATGTTTTGACTGCGGGAATAATAAGGTCAACGATGAGGGTTTCTCTCTTATTGGTCTTTGTATTTGCCCTCTCTTCCGGATGCACTTCGTTCACTCCGGTCACTCCTGAGGAGGCGGCGATCCAGCAGGATGCAGCACGGCCGGTCATCTGCCGCGATGGAGAGGACTGCCGACAAAAATGGGCCCGCGCGGTCAGTTGGGTAAGCCAGGTCTCCACCTGGAAGATCCAGAGTCAGACAGATTTCCTCATTGAGACCGATGGGCCGGGGCTCGCCAGCCCGCGCAGCGCCTTTACGGTGAACCGGAAACCTTTTGGTAACGGGCAATACAAAATCAGCATTAAATCGGCATGAAGTAATTTTACTTTCTGTGATCGCGACCCGCTTGCCTGGAGAGCTATGTTCAATCTCTACGTGCTTGGAATTTCCAGCTCCCCAATGGGATATTGAGTAGGAGCATAAGGAACCTGGAGTAATGGAATGGACCCAGCCCTCTTCTCAAAGAGCCTCGGATGAGGCAAGATGAGTGGTATTTCAACTAAAAACAACCATTCATTAACGAGATAGAGGGGAGGGTTCGATATGAA
>Ga0070733_10003277_pt1 | contig 11141 bp, 8 predicted proteins | sample Coa_R1_9_FD_66450 | JGI IMG/M metagenome (GOLD analysis project Ga0070733, IMG submission 66450) | Surface soil microbial communities from Centralia Pennsylvania, which are recovering from an underground coalmine fire - Coalmine... | ecosystem: Environmental > Terrestrial > Soil > Unclassified ... | reverse complement strand
CCTGGAAGCTTGGGGCTGAGGCTCGCGACCGGCTTGGTTGTTGCAGTGTGCCTGGTCCAGTGCGCCTTCGTGTTCAGGAAGAGAAGACAGCAGCGTGCTTCCGTGGAGTCATCGGGCGTTCCGGAGATTCCTACGCGGCTGACCCCTCACACGAACCAAGAAAGCGCGAACAACCCAATGCGTCTTCTGCTGTCACAGATCGAGCAGCAAACGCACGACACCAAGACGCTGCGCTTCCAGATTCTAGGCGAAAGACGGTTCTGTGCTAAGCCAGGGCAGTTTCTGACATTCCAATGGACGATTGATGGCCAAAAAGTACGCCGGTCTTACACTGTTTCCTCCTCGCCGGTCCACGAGGACTATGTGGAAATCACCCCTAAGCGCTTGGAAAATGGATGTGTATCGGTTTTCCTCAATGACCGGGCCAAGCCAGGGCTCGCGGTGGAAGCAAGCGGACCGTACGGACAGTTTTACTTTGACGAGACACTCCACAGAAACATAGTTCTCATCGCGGCCGGAAGTGGGATCACACCCATGATTTCGATGCTGCGTTACATCGATGATCTCGAACTCGCTACTTCTGCGACGCTCCTATATTGTGTGCGCACGGGTGCGGACATCATCTTCGAAAACGAGCTGTCGAGGCTTAGCAGGTCTCTTCCTTCGTTCAAATATGAATTGTGCCTGTCGAGACCGGATCCATCATGGAAGGGGCGCAGCGGGCGCCTGACGCAGGAATTTGTCTCCCAGAGCGTGACCAATCTCGATTCACCGACTTTCTTTCTCTGTGGTCCCAAGGGGTTTATGGACAACGCGCGCCAGATTCTGTTGACTCTTGGCATAACCCAGGACCGGATCCTGCAGGAAAGTTTTGGAGAGAGCAAACCGTCCACTGAGTCTCGTCTACTGGAAGCAGGTACAGCCGAGACGGTCGTATTTCTTCACTCGGAAAAGGTTTGCCAGGCTTCCGCCGGAAGCACGCTTCTGGATGTGGCAGAGCGAAACGGCGTCCAGATTCCGTTTGGCTGCCGCCAGGGCCAATGTGGTACGTGTGCTACGCGGGTTCTGAGCGGCACCGTTCAGATGGATGCGGAAGCCGGGCTGACGGCAGAACAAAAAAATGCTGGATACGTATTGCCTTGTGTGACGCGGGCTGAAGGAACGGTTGTCCTGTCGGCTTAGTCCAGGTTCTCCACTGAAAAATTTCAACCTCCCACACAGCCTTCCATGCCCCAGGGCGACTGTTGGATCCTGAACCTGCGCTCGTCCGCTGGCTTCGTGCGAAAAGATGACGCTAGGCAGGGAATAAGAGCGACTGGCGTCTAGTTATGAACTGGTGAAGGTCAAAACCGACACATCCTTAAGTCAGAACCATTGAGGTGGAATCGTGAGACTTACGCTTAGCGCAGTAACGTTTTTTGGGTTGTGTGTTGCTTTGTTTCAAGACCTGCCGGCCCAGGGACAAACGCTGTCTGGTTCGAGTTTTGAAGTGGTTGCAACCCCAAACGACAACCCCAACAGCGAGCTTTTTGCGGCTTCAGCATCTTCTCCCAACGATATTTGGGCGGTAGGGCAGTCGACGATCCACTTTGATGGCGCCACGTGGACAGCGTTTTCCGCTCCAATGATCAAAGGCGACAACAACAGCTTTCTGCAGGGGGTGATCGCAATCTCTCCGACTCTGGCCTGGGCGGCGGGAAATGTGATTGGAGGGGCACAGCCGGGGCAGGTGATCGAGCAGTGGAATGGAACCAGGTGGAACCGGTTTCCAGGACCCAAGTTCGGAAAGAGAGAAAGGGCGGAGGTCTTCGCCATGGCTTCCAGTTCGGCGAATGACGTTTGGGTGATCGGCAACCTGGTGAATCTCGGCACTGGGTTGGCTTCGCCGCTCTTCGAGCACTGGAACGGCACAGCATGGACGGCCACGACTCTGAAATCGAACAATCAGTTTTTGTTTGGCGCGTCCGCCGACGCGGCGAATGATGCCTGGGCGGTGGGATTCAACGGTTCAGACAGCATCACCACCTCGGCGGTGCACTGGGATGGCACGAACTGGAAGCGTGTGGCAACTCCCAACGTCGGCGAGGGCACAAACAAGTTGAACGCCGTGCTTGCCCTGGCGCCGAACGATGCGTGGGCGGTGGGTTTTTCCACGCCGGTTGCGCCTCCCAAGCAGGCTGCCACGCTGACGTTGATCGAGCACTTTGACGGCACGAGTTGGGCAGTGGTACCGAGTCCGAATTTCCAGCCGAATAGCATGAATCAGTCGAACCGTTTACTTGGATTGACAGGGAATTCGGCCAACGACATTTGGGCGTTTGGTTCCTACTTCGCGGCCGACGGATCGGGGCACCAGATGACTCTGCTATTGCACTGGGACGGGACCAGTTGGACGGTCGCACCCAGTCCCAGCCCAACGAAGGGCGGACTTCCTTGTGATCTTCTGTGGACTGGAGTTGTCTCACCACTGGGCGATGTGTGGATTCTAGGGTCTGTGCATGATGGGAGCTTGGCTCTCCATATGACCAAGGGTGCGGATTCTAGCTTGGTTTCCACATTCTAGGTTCTGTCTACGAGTGCTATCGGTTCACGGACCCGGTTTTATCTCGAGAGCTCCCGCTGGGTCAGACGGTTCCGTTGCGTCAAGCCCATGGCTACGCGATCGAAGCCAGGGAAAAGGAAAAGTAGGAGGAGACGTGAGTAGAGACCTATACACCGCGTGGCCCAGAAACGACTGGGACTTTGATCTTGTCCACGATTTGCCATCCCAGTCTCCACAGGCTGATCTGAGCATCGACGATCCGGTGAACGATACCGGACTCGGCCCTCGGCGCGGCGATTTGCAAGTTCCGGTTGAGTTTGCTTCAGAGCGGCGTTTACCGCCTCTTTCCAGGAAGTTCACGGAATCGTCCTCGCCTCTCTCCTCGCCACCAGCACTCGATCGGTAGAATCGGAATCATGAACGAGAACCCCGCAGCCACGGACTGGAGCGCCGCGCGAGGCGAGAAAATGGCGTGCCCAGCTCGTTCGCATGGAAGCGATGCTCACGCCTGTCGATGAACCGCTGATCCGTGCGCTGAATCTCAACGCGTCTTGCCTGTCCCGGGATCAACGGGACGGTGCTGTCCGGATGGACGCGTGCGTTCACATCTTTACCGGGGCGCGCCCGGGGTTCTAGTGCGGCAGATTCGGGCCGAGTAATCACAAGGTTTTTACAATCACTTAACATCTTGGTCGCATCGCAGCGAGCTGTCCATCAGTCCAACCGTTAGCCGCAGGAAAGTGGCAAAAAGAAACTCAGTCAGGAGAACAAGGTCGCATGGATGCACGGTTGGATCGTCTCCAAACGGGCTCTCGAACGATGGTTTGTGCGCCTGAGGAATGGTAACTGCAATGGCAAAAGTAATTGAATACTACGTACCGCAAGGATTTCGAACGCCCGCGAGATGGATTCCGCCCGATCAGCGTGGGAAAATCATTGAGTTTTCCGTGCCACAGAAGAAGTCAGCTTGAGCGTTCGCACGAACGCAGCGCACTTCGCGACGCCGCTACGGGATTCTAATGGGATTTTCTTTTACAGCGTGTTGTAGGCACGTCTAATGGGAGAGCGAAACTCCAAGATCATTGGGCGAATGTGCCTTCGGAAGCTGCTGATCGGGCTGTTTTGCCTGCCTCTTTTCGCGCAGAGTGGGCCAACCTTGACTCCCGCTGAAACCCAAGCCAGAGACGATGACGCCGTCAAACTTCGGGCCCTCATTGAGGCGTCTCCGAAACTTCCGCTCGAGCCGACGGACCTGGCGATAAAGCTGCCCCAGGGCCAGGAGCTCGGCATGGTCTCCTGGCTGGCGCGCGATGCCAAGACCGGTGTGACGTGGCTCATTCAGCGGGGTGACAAAGCGGATCCAGTCATGGCGGTGGACAGAGAGGGCCGTGTCCTGCACTCGTTTGGCAAGGGACTGTGCAAGATTCCGCATACCATCCGGCTCGACCCAGAGGGCAATGTCTGGACGGTCGACGCGGGCAGTTCGACGGTCATCAAGTTTAGTCCGAAGGGTGAGAAGCTGTTGCAGATTGATGTCGGCGGGCAGCCGGACCCGGAGCTCAGCCCTTTCCGAGGAACCACCGACATTGCATTTGCGCCGAAGGGACGGATCTTCATCAGCGACGGCTACGCCAACGCGCGCATCCTTGAGTACACGGCTGATGGCAGGAAGGTTCGCGAGTGGGGCAGTGCGGGTACCGGTCCCGGCCAGTTCCATTTGCCGCACTCCATTGTGGCGGATGAGAACAACATCCTCTATGTTGCAGACCGCGAGAACGGCCGCATTGAGAAATTCGACCTCGATGGAAAGTTCCTGGGCGAGATTCCAAACCTGGGACGAACCTATTCGCTCCAGCTGGGCCCGCATGGAACACTGTGGGCGGGAATGCAACCGCTGAACGTGCCTCCCGGATCTCCCGGCTGGGTGGTCAAGTTGGATCGCCAGACCGGCAAGATTCTAGGCTATGTTCTTGTGAACGAGCGGGCGGGCCTTCACTCCGTGGAGGACGACGGCGAGGGTCAGCCCATGACGGATGTTGGCAACAAAGTCGTCTGGTTCAAGAGGCGCACGTTGCGTAGTGCCCCATAGAACGCGCTGTACCGACTGATCTATCAATTAAGGTAGGGGCAGGGGCTCGGAGGATCGGGAATAATTGTACGCCGCGCCAGCGGCAGCTGCCTCCTATAGTAAAATGTCACAATATTTTCGTAATTGACTCAAAAGGGTGACCCTATAAAACGCGCCGACACCAAGAACCCGTCAGAGCTCGGCGGTCGACTTGGGCGCGCCGATGATGAAAATACTCTTGTTCCGCTTCGAATCTGAAGGACAAGGGAGGCCTCAGATGGGGTCATCGGTGGTCATATTCTTATTCTTAACCTCACCAAAAAAAGCGGGTGCTCTGGGCCAGCAGTAAAGACAAAGAATCGAGAGATCCGATGCTCACACGACGAAGGTTTCTTGCCACCGCCGCCTGCACCATGGCTGCAGCTCGTCTTCACGCGCACGGCGAAAGCCATTCCCGGGTTGCCCTCAGCGTCCCCAGGGATGCGACTGGTGCGCATATGCCGATCGACTTTCTCGGCCTGTCGTATGAAGTCCAGCAATTCGCGGACCCCAGTTTCTTTTCGGCGCAGAACAGCGGCTTGATTCGCCAGTTCAAAGCACTTTCGTCAAACGGCGTTCTGCGCCTTGGCGGCAACACCAGCGAGTTCGCCTACTGGAAACCTAAGCCTGACTCGCCCGAACCGGAGCATCCTCAAGTGCGTGAGGTCGAGGGCGAGCCGAAAGCGCACTATTACGCCGTAACGCCCGAGGCAGTCAGAAATTTGGCCGAGTTCCTCCAAGCCACTGGTTGGAACTGCGTGTACGGCATCGGGATGGGCACGAATACCCCAGCACGCGCCGCCGAGGAAGCGGTCTTTGTAGCCGAGATGCTGGGCGACCGCCTGCAGTATTTCCAGGTCGGAAACGAAGTGGATCTATTTGGACGGCACCTGCGGGATCCGAAAACATGGTCCGCCAAGACGTATCTGCAAGAATGGCTCTCGCTGTCGCGGGCTGTCGCAGCTGGGGTGCCGGCAGCAAAGTTCGGCATGCCGGATGTTGCGAGCAACGTGTCATGGCTGGCCGAGCTTGCGGACCTTTGGCCTTCCATCCAGGCCCCGCCCCGCGTAACCACCCTGAGTCATCATTATTACTTTGGCGGCCCGGCGACGAACCCCGACGTGAACATTCCGAACCTGCTGAAACCGGCCACGATGCGAAGAGTGCAGAACACGGCGAATGTCGCATCGACCGCAGCCAGCAAGATGGGAGCGCGCGTGCGGATGACCGAAGGCAACACTTGCTACCGCGGAGGGAAGCCGGGTGTCTCCGATGTGTTTGCGGCTGCGCTTTGGTCTGCCGATTATTCGCTGCTTCTGGCCAGTAATGACTATTCCGGCATCAATCTGCACGGCGGTACTGGCAAATCTGTGGCCAATTCGGTTGGTGGATCTCTGCCTGGCGACACGCTTCTAGAAGCGAAGGGCGAGACTGCCGAACAGATTGCCGCGCATCCACATCCTTTCTATACACCGATCGCGACATTTGGCTCGGACTATGCTTTGGAGCCGGTTGCGCAGGGGCTCAAGTTTGCAGCCTCGTTCAGCGGCGGAACACTTTTGAAGGCTGACTTCTCCACGCAGCTGCAGGATACGGGAGTCAATGCCACGGCGTATGCCGCGAGACTGCCTGACGGTCACACATCGGTCATCATTCTGAACAAGGACGCGGCAGCAGACCTTGAGGCGGAACTCGACTTCGGTCGCGAGGCGGGCGGAGCGGTGCAAATCGAGATGCTACACGCACCGGGACTAGACAGCCGCGAAGCGCACATCACAACATCAACCAAGAGCGACTCGCTCAAGCAGGGCAAGTGCTCTGTCATTGTTCCCCATGCGACGGGAGTGCGTGTGACGGTGAGTTGAACCCCTTCCGCTGCGTTCCGCGCCGGCCGGGCTGCCAGCCAACTGGAATTTCATCGTCATCTTCAGTTTTTTCCGCTGCCGTGCGAAGCCCCTCCGCCACCACCAGACTCTCTGCCTGAGGACGCGCCTCCGCCACCTACACTTCCGCCACCGACGCCTCCACCTACACCGACACCTCCACCACGTCCGCCGCCAAATGCTCCACCCAAATGCATGGCCTGACCCCCAGCCCCTCCACCGGAGCCGAATGAATATCCTCCATGCGGTGTGAGGCCGCCCAAGACCACAGGTTTGCCTGCGCGCTCACCGACGGATGTTCCGGCTTGCACGAAATTCCGGGTTTTGTAGTCATACTTAATCGGGGCGTCCTTGAGGGGGGAATCGACTCTCTTTCCGTCCAGCCCCGGGGCAGCCTTCGCGCCCGCTATGAAACGATCCAAGACGTGACCCTGGATTTCTGGCCGTTCGGCTTTCGCGAGTTGGGGATACTGTATTTCGCGAAACTCCTTAGGAGGCTCGCTCAGAAGCTTGTACTTCTGCGATGGATTGAATGCGATATGTTCGACGGGCGTGCTGGGGCCCTCCTTTGGAATGAATAGCCCGTATTTAAGATTCAGCGGTGGACGGCCCTTCGCGTCACCTGGATGCCTGGGAACGTAAGCAATCTGATTGCCCATACGTATCCAGTGAATTGGCGGATGGTGGTGCTTCTTGCCGACGACGAATGTGTAGCCACCGTTGCGATGGATCCACGCTCCGGTATGGCACACTGCCCATGGCCACCCCCAAATCTCGGTGACGGGGTCTGTCGTCGTCCCGATGTGCTGCGTGGCAACAGGCAAACATAGCAAAGGTTGGTAGTAGCCCAAAATCCGTGGTGGCCGCTGGATGCCCGAAGAGGTCGTCCCGCCGATCGGCGTCACCCCCTGCTGCGCTTGCGAACCCGCCGCGGCAGTCAGTTGGGCATCCGGCTGCCTGGGTGCAACCTGCATCGCCACGAGCCGCAGCGTTGGTGCTACGGTACCGCCGTTGACTTGCGGCTCGGTCGCTGGCGCCGTGCCTGACTTTGGCTCCGTTGCAGAGAGCCCCTTTGGCTCCCAACACGTTCCGAATGGCGCACAGGAGAAAAATTCTCCTTCGTTATACAGATCCGTCAACCCAGGAACGAATGAGGCAAGCCCTGAAGCCTTCAACGCAGCAGACGTGTCGGCTTCTCTTCGCTTCACCCTCGCCGCTACCCACTCATCCCAGTCGGATGGGGTGGAGGTGAGAAGCCGGCTGGACCTACCCCAGAATGTGGATGCCATAATCAGGTAATCACCGCGAGTTCTAAGTGCGGCACCGTTCAGGTAGCTATCCACTCTCGTCAGGGAAGGTAGAAAAAACGGAACGCCCTCTGTGGGAGTTAGAAAATTAAAAACCTCCTTTGGGATAGGGTGGAAAGAAACCGTCGCTGTGCCCGTCGCCAATTCCATTTCCGTGTACGGAACTCCGTCCGTTACAGACAGGCCCCTGAAAAGGAGCACCGAATTCTCCGCTAAGTACAGGGTAGATCCGCACTCAAATTCGATTTCGGCTCGTTCGTTGCCGGTCGCGATGCTGTAGTTTTCAAGGATCGGGAGATTCGCTACCGCCTGCTCCCAGGGCTTCGAAAGGTCCGGGCCACTGCGGTCGCCACGCGAAAACCGCACGTCGCCTTGCACGTAGCTCAGGCGCACAATCTCCGGATAAGTCTTGGTCTTGGCTTGGGTGGTTGAAGCCGCCAGGAGTACCAATAAGAGAAATGCGGGCTTAAGAAGTGGCGTAAACCCGATGCGCCTGTTTGAAGGGGATTTCATGATTATCGCCCTCCCCTAAAAGGAAACAAGAAACCCACTTTTCGCCCATGATGGGGTCTCCTTTTTGGTGAGCCTATACCCATCTTCGGAAAGAATTCGTAATCGCTCTCAGCGGGAGAAGAAATTCCCGCAACGCCGGGCCACACCCTACTTGCCAAGCTATAGCACACTATGCTGGGGATGTTAAGTAAAGTGTTGTAATTACCTTATCACGCACTGACCGCGAAGTTAGGCCGCCAGTCGGCAACTGCAGAAGTCCGCAGGTGAGAGGTAATCCCGTCGCACGGTCTCCATTTCATTCATGAACAGGTTTGAAGTCGAAATAAGCCAGATTCATGTTTCCGTTCGTCACTATGTGCACGGTAAGAACATTTTTTCCTTTGCTCAAACGGAGTTTGAAAAGTTGCGGCGCCAAATTCCAGTGGTGCCATTGACGCCAGGCGAGCGGGTCTGCAGGATCATTGGTTGTGGTGATCTGCAAAGGTCCAGTCGCGTCCTTTCCGTTCACATCGACTGATATTGTGCCGCCGCGATTCGATGTGTAAAGGAAATCGGCCGCGTAGGTTCCCGACTTTGCCACTTCTACGGATACGTTGAACCACTCTCCGGGTTCGGTCCAGCCAACATAGAGGAGATCGGCAGGAGGCACAATCTTGTCGAAGGGGTTGTCGTCTACCGGGTCAGGCTTCCGGTTGAACTTCGTGTAAGAAGTATCCACGCCCTCCTGGATACGAAATTCGTTGAGGTAGGTTCCATCCGCGGGATTCAACTCTCCGCTGCCGTGATTCTTTGGATCGGTGTCGTGATACGCGACTCCCTCGCCGCCCAGGTCATAGTAGGCGCACAAGACCTTGCCCGGTATTTTTTGTGCACCGCCACTATAGCGACTGTCGTGATAAGGCGAGCCTTTATATTGGCTCAAAAACGATTGGGAAAAAGCAGTTGTGGGCAACATCAATGCGGCCAACAAGCAAAAGAAAAACACTTGACGACTCATTCTTCACCTCTCCTAAGCACCGATCAGTGATCTGCACGAAATCGAATCCTCCACAGAGTCGAGACCGGCGCAAAACCGACAAACGATTGACTGGGTCGGACAAGAACAATATACTCTCATCGATTGAGTCGCGTTATGAAGAAAACCGGTATTCTATTTCGGACGACTTTGGAGCGATGGACATGAAAACGAAAGACACGCCGCAGGATGCCGGCAACCAGAACCGCCGGGGATTCATTAAGACTGGGGCAGCATCGTTGGCAGCTGGTCTGTCTGCGGGAGTGATCCCTGCCGCCGCGTCTGGCAAGGTGACGTCAACGGAAAACAGTCCAGCCGCAGCCAAGGCCATCCAGGACATGATGCCGACGCGCAACCTCGGCAAGACTGGATTTCGCGTCGGGATTTTTGGCCTCGGCGGCCAGGGCGCGCTGGAGAAGGCGAATAACGAAGCCTTGGCCCTGCAGATGATCCAACGCGCGCTCGATTTAGGAGTGAATTATTTCGATACGTCCGCCATTTACGGTGGACCCAACCGGTGGAGTGAACAGTATCTCGGAAAGGGCCTTAAGGGCAGCCGGGACCACGTTTTTATCGCAACCAAGACCAAAGAGCGCACTCGCGATGCCGCGCTTAAGAACCTCGAAGTGTCTCTCAAGCTTCTGGACACCGATCACGTTGACTCGTGGCAACTGCATGATGTTGGAATTCAGGAAGACATTGACCAGATATTTGGCAAAGGCGGTGCCATGGAAGCCCTGATTCAGGCGCGCGATCAGAAAATGGTCCGCTATCTGGGCGTCACTGGACGCTTCCGTCCCGAAGCTCTCATGGATTGCATCCACCGCTTTTCCTTTGACACTGTCCTGATGGGCGTCAACGCGGCCGACAAATACTATTACAGCTTTGAAAAGGATCTCCTTCCGATGGCCGTCGAGAAACAGCTGGGGATTATCGGGATGAAGGTGATGGCGCGCGGCCGCATTCTTTCCAGTTGGACGCCCCCGCCGGTGGAAGAACAAAAACACTCATGGGAAGGCAGAGGCGCGATCACTACAGTTCCGGGCACGCTGAGCAAGCGGGAAACCTTCTTCTACACGCTGTCGTTGCCGATCAGCACGGCAATTATCGGATGTGACTCAGTCGAGCAGGTTGAGGAATGCGTGGAGCTCGCCCGTTCCTTTAATCCGTTAAGTCAGGCCCAGATGGCGGCGTTGGAAGCGAAAGTAGAACCGGTTGCCAAGCAGGCCCTATTTTTCCGGCTCATGCCCCGCTGAGAATTCGAGCAGGCTCGCCAATTGCATTTAAACCATGCTGAGAAAAGCGTTTCATTTCATCAAAGTGACGAGTTGCTTCGGGTTCAGCCCTGGCCCGTGAATCCCATGCCCGCCAGGACGCCTCGCATATAGGCAAAACTGGCAATCACGCCCGGCATCGGATCGTCGGGATGAATCTCATACTCCAGATCGACGAAGCCTTGGTATTTCGTCGCGATGAGCGCTTCAAACATCTTCTGCACCGGCATGAGGCCGGCTCCCACCGCGACCTGGCTCTCCTTACTCTGGAAGTTCGTGAGGTCCTTCATGTGCATGTTAAACAGCCGCGGGCCAACCTCGTGGATTGCCTGAACCACATCGGTGCCGGCGCGAACCGTGTGCCCTACATCGATGCAGCATCCGATGCGCGGATCCATGCCCTTCACTGACTTCAACACATCCAGCGGCGAAGGCCACAATTTGTCTTCCGGCCCGTGGTTGTGGAGGGCGATACGGATGTCGTACTCCTTTACGAACTT
>Ga0070733_10003276_pt1 | contig 11143 bp, 10 predicted proteins | sample Coa_R1_9_FD_66450 | JGI IMG/M metagenome (GOLD analysis project Ga0070733, IMG submission 66450) | Surface soil microbial communities from Centralia Pennsylvania, which are recovering from an underground coalmine fire - Coalmine... | ecosystem: Environmental > Terrestrial > Soil > Unclassified ... | reverse complement strand
CCTTTGCAGGAAGCGGGTGCGGTCGCGCTTGCGCTGCCAGGCAGTTACTATCAAGCCTTGGCCAAGAATTACTGCGCGCGGCGGGATCGCCTGATGCCGGCCCTGACGGAAGCGGGCTTTCGCTGTTTCCGGCCGCGCGGTGCATACTACGTAATGACTGACATCGGCCGCTTCGGATTCCGTGATGACGTTGAGTTCACGAAGTATCTGGTGAAAAGCATAGGCGTCGCGGCGGTTCCGGGATCAAGCTTTTATAACGACCCGCGCGATGGCGCACAGCAGGTTCGGTTTGCCTTTTGCAAGCGGGATGAAACCCTGGACGAGGCAGGAAGAAGGCTCAGAAAATTGAATAAATAGTTTTCACACTCCCTATCGGGGCTTGTCCACAGGGTTCTGCGGTATACTGCGGTCAATTCCAAGTTATACGGAAAAGATCCCGGGGAAAAAGTGCAATCATGTCTGTGAAAGTGGCTGAAGAAGAATCCGCGCAAGTCTCTGCGGACGACTTTCAAACGTTGGAACAGAAAGTCTATCGCACAATCGAGCTGTACAAAGCGGCTCGCGAAGCCCGGTCCGTGGCCGAACGTGACATCCAGCGCCTACGCGAACAGCTGGAAGAGCGCGAGGAGGAAGTGGAAACCTTGCGCCGTCAGATGGTGCAATTGCGCCGCGAGCGCGAGGAAATTCGTGGCCGGGTGGAGAAGATGCTGCAGCACATCGAGACTATTGCGGAGCAACCGGCCGCGAGTTGATTTTGCTTTTTCGCGGCAGTTGGAGAGAGCAGAACAGGACATGGCAATCGCCGCTAAACCCGCGCCGGGCAAGGATGATACCAGCAGCGTTCGCGTGGAGATTTTCGATCAGGCCTACAACCTCCGCGGCTCCGACCCTGACTACATCCTGAAGCTGGCGGAATATGTGGACGGCAAAATGCGCGCCGTGGCCGAGCAGACCCACACCGTCGACACAGTCCGTCTCGCGGTACTGGCCGCCTTGAACATCGCTGATGAATATCACTTGCTGAAACGAAACCAGGACAGCGGGACGGTTGAGTACTTAAAGCGGGCGAACAACCTGTCAAACGCACTGGACGAAGTCCTTCGGGAGAAGCAGAAGGCTGGATAGCGTGTCGTCCGCGAGCTGCTACATCTCTTTTCTGTCGTTGCTCCTGGTCAATTCTGCGTTCCCACAGGAAGTCACCCTTCACACGCAATCCAACGTAGTTCTCGTGCCGGCACTGGTGAAGGATTCTCGCGGGCGTGCGGTCTACGGCTTAAAGGCACAGGACTTCATCGTCGAAGATGAGGGCGTAGCTCAGGCGGTGCGGCTCGATGAAGCCACGGAAGCCCAGCCCATATCGCTGGTCATCGCTATCCAAACCGGTCGTCAGGCCTATCGCGAGTTTCCCAGAATCAAGGGCTTGAGCTCGATGATCCAGCCTATTCTGGACCAGGAAGGAACCATGGCAGCGGTGGTTGAATTCGATAGTGGCATCGAATTATCGCAAGACTTCACCGGCAACCAGAGACTGGTCGAAAACACACTTAAGACTTTGCAATCTGGCGACGGCGGGGCTGCGATTTTGGACGCGCTGAAGTACTCGCTCAACTTGTTGGACCAGCAGCCTGCCGGGCGGCAGCGTGTGCTTTTCCTGCTGAGCGAAACTCGCGACCACGGGAGTCACTTTGCCAAGATCGATGATGTAGTGACCGCAATCGGCGAGACCAATACGGTCGTCTACACCATGGCGTTCTCACCGTCGCTTTCCAATGTGCTGGACACCGGACGCGGCAACAACAAAGACGAGATGAACGCCGGACCTGATCTTCTCGGGCCCCTGGTGCTCATCCGACAGGCAATGCGAAAGAACATACCCAAAGCGATTTCGTCGATGACCGGCGGCGAGTACGCGCTATTCGAATCCCAGAGTGGTTTTGAGACGCGAATGCTCGACTTCACCAATCACTTACACAGCCGGTATCTGCTTAGCTTCCAGCCCAGGGATCCGCATCCCGGATTGCATGAATTGCGGGTGCGATTAAGAGATCCAAACAAAAGCGAAATTCTGGCCAGGGAGAGCTATTGGGCGAACGGAGCGGCGCAATGAGCCAGATCGTCTGCTTACCAAAGTTGCTGGCAAACCGAGTGCCAACTTTTTGCGTCCACCCTCTTGCTAATCTTCGCTGACTTCCCTAGGATGCAAAATTGAAAGCCGGCCTGCAAGGTTGGTGATGGTGGTAACCGATTTTTGAACCAACACTGAATGAACGGGGGCCTGACTCGCATTAAGATCCGGTGTGCCATGCTCCGCCACGCGGAGACGCCTAAAGGGTCTCGGCAGGTTCCCATCGTCTACCGACGGGTTCATTCTCGGCCCACCACACGGCAGGCGCGGGTCGGCTTTTAATTTCGTCGTCGGTCGCGGGTCTTTGGCCGTTGGCCAACCGCGGTTCTGATGCGCTTCCGGCCGCGACTAGAGAGCAACGACTGTCTTCTGCCCTTTCTGCTAAACTTCAGTCAGCAAATTCCTGAGACTTAGCATCTAACTAACAGTGCTGCCCCGACTCTTTCATCTTGGTAATTTCAGCCTTCCCACCTATGGCCTTCTGGTCTCCATTGGAGTGCTGGTCGGGTTGTGGATCAGCGTACGTAATTCCGAGAAACAGGGCATCAATCCGGAGCATGCCTGGAACCTTGGAATTCTGGTGGTGCTGTGCGGAATCGTAGGCGCCAAGATTCTCTACATCGTGAATGACTGGGGCTATTACACGGCCCATCCTGGAGAAATTTTCAGTTTCGCCACGTTGCAGGCGGGCGGAGTCTTCTCTGGCGGATTCATTGGCGCTGCCCTGGCTGCGGCATGGTACATGCGCAAACATCACATGCCCGCCCTGGCCACCTGGGACGCCTTCGTGCCCGGTTTGGCCTTGGGCCATGCCATCGGGAGGGTGGGTTGCTTCGCCGCCGGTTGTTGCTACGGCAAGCCGACAACACACTTCTGGGGAGTAACGTTCAAGAATCCCCTGGCACAGACTTGGGTGGGTACGCCACTGGGAGTTCCGCTCGAGCCGACGCAGCTTTTTGAATCCGCCGTCGAGCTGGCGAATTTCTTTATTTTGATGTGGCTGTTCAAGCACAAGAAATTCGACGGTCAGGTGCTCGGCGCTTACTTGTTCCTGTACGGTGTCGCGCGATTTTTTCTGGAATTCATTCGCGACGACCCTGGCCGGGGATCGGTTTTTGGCGGCCTCATAACCGGCACTCAGTTGATTGCCATCGGACTTGTGCTTACCGGCGGGTTGATCTGGTGGCTGCGGCCGGGAGTGAAGGCTGTGCCCGCGCACGCAGTTCGCTAGGATCTTGGCCGCAGATCGCGCTGAGAAGAGCAGATTAATTCAGCACCACAAATTGCGATCACTAATTCCTCATCTTTTTGTACGCATCCGCGATATTCTTCTCCCACCACAGCCAAGCGATGAACGATTTCCCAAAAACCTTTCTGGCCGCTGCCGACGACGCGGGTAAACGTCTGGACCAATTTCTTGTTGGCCAACTGGCTGAGACCAGCCGGGCGCGAGTGCAGCAACTCATCTCTGAGGAAAAAGTGCTGGTCAACAATGTTGTGGCTAAGGCTTCGGCGCGATTGCGCGGCGGGGAAAGCATTCAAGTCCTGGGTTCAGTTGCGCTTCCACCTATGCGTGCGATTGCTGAAGATATTCCGCTCGACCTTGTTTATGAAGATGCGGATCTCGCGGTGGTCAATAAAGCTGCGGGGATGATGGTTCATGCCGGAGCGGGGGCCACGGAGGACCAACGCAACCGGGGAACACTGGTCAATGCGTTACTGCATCACTTCGGCCAGCTTTCCACGGTGGGAGGAGAGTTGCGTCCCGGGATTGTGCATCGCCTGGACAAGGCTACCAGTGGGCTGATCGTGGTGGCGAAAAATGATGAAGCGCACCGCAAACTGGCGGCGCAGTTCGCGCGGCGGAAAGTGAAGAAGACTTATCTGGCGTTGGTCCACGGCTTGGTCAAACAGGATCGCGGAACGATCAGCAGCAGCATCAGCCGCGACCGCGTCCGGCGAACCCGGATGACGACGCGGCGTGAGGGCGGACGCGAAGCCATCACGCACTACCTTGTAAAAAGACGGATTGAATCGGGTTATGGGAAATTCACCTGGCTGGAGTTGGGGATCGATACGGGCCGCACTCATCAAATTCGCGTTCATCTGGCTTCGCTGCGGCATCCTGTGGTGGGGGACACGCTATATGGCGCGCCGAGGGAGCTTAAGAGTAAGGAAGCCGTGATTTCGCTTGCGAGAAATTTTCTGCATGCGGCGGAGTTGCAGTTTCAGCATCCACGCACCAACGAGTTGATGAAGTTTTCCCGGACTCTGCCAGCTGAATTGGACGCATTTTTTCAAACGATTTCGACGCAGTAGGACCTCTCAGATCCCCATTCATCGTGACTACCGGTCATTGCAGGTGGCTACTCTGCCGTCGCACTTCCAAAAATATCTTGACGAACGTTGTGTCGTGCGCGAAACAATTGCTTGCACAATCAACAAGACAGAGGATTGAGTATGAAGAAGAAAGGAATTCTTGAGCGGCTCCGAGAGGGGCCGGTCCTCGGCGATGGCGGCTATCTGCTGGAGCTGGAAAAGCGGGGCTGGGTGCGCGCGGGTCCGTTTACCCCCGAAGTCGTGCTCACGCATCCCGAGGCACTGCGCGAACTGCATGTTGAGTTTCGCGAGGCTGGCGCGGATGTGTTGCAGGCGCTTACGTTTTACGCCAGCCGCGACAAACTGGCGACGGTTGGCCTGGAAGACCGAGTCGAGGAACTCAACCGGGCTGCGGTGAGAATCGCGCGCGAAGTGGCGGGTGACAAGTGCCTGGTCGCGGGAAACCTCAGCCTCACTTGGATGTACGAGCCCGACAGTCCGTCCGCTGCGGATCGCGTACGCAAGACCTTCGACGAGCAGCTCGCGGTACAACTGGATGAAGGCGTGGACTTTCTTATCGGCGAAACCTTTTCCTGGCTTGGCGAAGCTCTACTGGCGGTCGAGTGCGCCAAAAAGACTGGCTTGCCAGTCATGGTTACAGTCTGTTTTGAGAACGAGGACGAAACCACCGACCGAAAGGGCGCCGCGGAATGCGCGAAGGCCTTGTTTGATGCCGGAGCCGATATCGTGGGCATGAACTGCCTGCGCCCGCCGGAACACATCCTCGGTCCCATGCAGGCGATGCGCGAGGCTGTGAATGGTTATCTCGCCTGCCAGCCGGTGGCGTATCACACGCCCAAACAACAGCCGGATTTCTCAAGCCTGCCTGAATTTCCCCTGGGACTTGATCCCTTGCAGCTTACGCGCAAAGAAATGGCCGACTACGCGCTTCGCGCGCGTGAGCTGGGCGTCAACTACATCGGCGCCTGCTGTGGCACGGTGGCAATGCACATTCGAGAGATGGCGCGTGTGCTGGGGAAAATCGGCGAAGACCAGCGACCCTGGAAAAAGGGGGGAGAGAAGCCGATGTCGGCGTATGAGTATTACGATCATGACAACTTGACCGCTAAAGGGAAGAAATAGATCCGCTGAGTCGGGGCCAAAACCTGGGCGGGCGAGCATGTCGCCTATCCTTGGTCGGAACGCTATCGAAGTCCCGGGACTTCTCACTTGGGACGGGCCAGCAGCGGATCACCCGTCCACGTTTGTTCCATCCTATCGATTGCGGTTACCGCAGTTGTCACCACCCTTTCACAGAATTGTCATTTTTCTGTTGCGCCGGCCGTCAAGGGTGCACATACGCAGGACTATCGGGGTTTGGCGGGGGATAATCGCGGCCGTACATGTTCTTGTGCTCCTCGGGCATGCTGGAGGTAGGCAACTGGAACAAACCAAGTGTAGAAGTGCTCTCGGAGACCACAACCTCGCGGGCCATCGCGTTCAACCTTTCTGGCAAGGTGGCCTCATACCAGATGCGCAGCGTGTAGCGGCCCGGCACCACCGCTGGAATTATGACCTGGCCGCGACGATCCGAGATCCCGTAATAGGGGGTGTTCAAGGCCAGCACCACCGCGCTCATTTCCGGATGAATATTGCAGAAAATGTAAGAGATGCCGGGCTTGTCAAAGAGCACGTTGCGCGTAGTTCCAGCCTCGTAGAGACCCAGGTCGAAGCGTTTGCCTTCGAACAGCGAGAATACGTTGTGGAAGAAGGGATCGCGATTGGGAAACTCCACCAGCGATCCTACCCGCACCACCAGCACATGAGGCTCGAAACTCTTGTTCCTCTGAATCAGGCGCGGGAGCGGGAACGATTGCGGGACCGGCGCGGTAGCAACCGAGGCACCGTCGGAAGGGGTGAGCCACATCACCACGTTGCTGGCATCGTGGATCTTATTCTTTTTGGCATCACTCACTAGCGCCACCCTCGCCGTGATGGTGGTGGTTTCCTGGGCGCTTACCGCGCCTCCGCCGCTGAGTACCAGGAACAGGCAGACGAGGTGGAATGCTCTTTTCTTCAGAACAACACCCCCATCACGACGTTGAACTGGTCGGCATTGTTGTTCGTGCTTGATATCGGGAACGACTGTAAATACCGGTACTCGGTGGAAAATAGCAGGTTCGAACGTGGGCGAAAGATAAAGTTCACCAGACCCCCGCGGTTCTGTACGAGTAGCGGCCCAACATAAGTTTGACTGGCGGAACCTGCTCGCACTTCGGCGCTGGTGGGATTATCTAAGCCAAAAGCGGCATTGAATTCCAGGCGGCTGTTGGCCTTGAACTTCAACTGCGACCATCCGCCAATGGAGTCGAGCGGGCGAATCTCAGTGTAAGCGTTGCTGGGATTACCCTGGAAAATAACGCTATTGCTGATGCCGCCGCCGATGCCGCCGATTGCGCGTCCGCGGTAGAACTCGCCGGACAAGGTCAAGCGAGACACGATGGGGATTTCCCAATCCGTCATGCCTGCCCAGCCGTCGGCGTAGTGGTCGAAGGGCCAATTCTGGCGGCTGTAATAGCCAGCGGCACCCAAGGTCACGACCCGGCCGAAAAGGTTAGTGGTCCAGGCAGTGCGAAAACCAAACGCGGGCTGGCTGGTTTGCTCGCCAGGGCCTGGCGCTCGAAAATAGGAATTCGAGGGGAACTCTCCCGTGAGATTGTCCATTATTCCCCCCTGAACCAAGATGTGATTGTCGTTGGAAACATCGAAGTGATGTTCGATCCGCACTTGTGGCGTCCATGCCCACAAGTTGCCGGCATAGTTCAGCGCCGGGACGGCAAGAGAGGCGAAAGACGTAGGCGACAGGGGAGAAACGAAAAGATCGTCCTGTCCCACGACGATGGACGTTTTCTCCCAATCCATTCGCATCCGCGCAATGCGCAAACGGAAGATTCCCGAGTTCACCCCGTTCCAGGTCTCGGGAAACCCACCCGCGAAATCGGCTTGTACGTTCGCTGAGGTCTTGGCGCCCCAGAGGGTCGGACCGAATGCCTCCAGGCCGATTTCGGACTGGCGTAGGGTGGCACCGAAATTCCCTCCCTGATTGGGCCCAGTAACAAAACTCGGAAAGTCGGTGTTGTCCGTCTGTCCGCGGTTGCTAAAGAGATTCATCAAGACGATGCCGGAAAGCCGGACACGGTACTTCGAGGCACTCTCGATCTTGGTCTGATATTGGTCATCCAGCTTGCTGTTCAGGAGTTGGGTCGTTTCCTCCAACGCGGCCACGCGGTCAGGCAGAGGTTCCGAAGGGACCGGCGGCCGTGGAGAGATTTCGGACGGGGTAGCGACCGTCGCGCCGGAGGAAGCCAAAGCATAGGAATTCGAGCCGGGTGCGACTTCGCCCGGCTGCGCCCGCATGGCTTGCAACTCCCGGCGCAAGGCGGCGGTTTCAGCCCGATACTCTGCCGCCTCGGAGCGGATTTCCGCCACGGCCGCACGCAGATCGTTAACCTGCTGTTGCAGATCGTGAACCGCGGTGGACACACCGTCGTTCGCCGGCGGTTGTGGAGCTACCGGCGCCTGTGCCCAAGCGGAAACGACGCCGCCCAGCGCAAGCATAGCCACCCGACTGATCTTTATCCAACTGGTCTTCCCAACCCGATTAAGAGCATTCCTCTGCTTCACAAGCGCCTCCCGAGAGACAGTGAACCTGGAGCGAATTTTTCTCATCCACACGAGACGGTGAAACTGGAGATGGGCCGCAAAACATGCAAACCGTCCGGGAGAGAACGTCCCGGTTGAAACTGCTTTGCCGACGGCCACGAGATTCGCGCGGTGCTTCGGCCGCGACGCGCCATATCCGGATGCAGGGGATGAACGCGGCTGCGGAGGCCCAATCCGGACTAGAATCCTACTCTACCGGCGTTTTTCTTGTCGAAGGAGCGGGCGAAAACACCAACCTGCTCTCGCGGTCGCCATCCCCCATAGTTTCGGAGCTGAGAGGCAAAGTCATCCGAAAAACCGTTCCTTCGGTGGAGGTCTTCTCCACCACCACATCGCCGCCATGGTCCTGAATAATCTTCTGCACCACGGTCAGCCCAAGGCCGGTCCCATTCTCTTTGCCGGAACTGACAAACGGCTCAAACAGCTTTTCTCGCACTGATTCGGGGATCCCGCGGCCGTTGTCCGCAACCCGCACCAGCACCCCCTCCGGGATCTGGGTTAATTCGACGGTGACTCGCCCGCCTTCTCCCGCAGTGGCCTCACAGGCATTGAGCAACAGGTTGTAGAGCGCCCGCTCCAATTTCTTGGTATCGAACCAGCCTTTACAGTTGCCTTCCTGGCGGACACTGATCCAGACGGGGTGAAAACGAGGATGAGTGCGGATAATCTGTACCACGCGATCCACCGACTCCTTGACGTTCCCGAAGGTCAGGCGCATCGACTCCCGTGTTCGCGAGAACTCCAGCAACGAGTCGATCAGTTCGGTCATTTGATTGACCGCAATCCGGACCTCCTGGTAAAGCTCCTCTCGCTGTTCGCCAGAGAGACGGCTTTCCAGCAGGAATTCGGCATTGGCAACGATGGCCGCGAGAGAGTGCCGCAAGTCGTGGGAGATCGAACTGGCCATTCTGCCAATTGTGGCCAGGCGTTCCGCTTCCAGCAGTTCCTGCTGGGTTTTGCGTAAACTAGCCCGCATCCGATTGAAGGCACCGGTGACTTCCGCCACTTCGTCACCGCCTTGAGCGTCCAGTTTGTAATAAAAGTCCCCTTTTTCCAGGGCACGGACGCCAGCGACCAGGTTTCTCAAAGGCCGGGTGAACGTGTCGGAGATGAAGAACACCAAGGCGCTGCCCGCGCCCAGTGCAGCCAGTCCCAGGGCGAGCAACAAGCGGTTCAAACTGTCCAGGAAGGCAGTGGCCTGATCGTAGGACTTCAAGACACTCAGCCGCACCGAGGCGCTGCTTCCGGGAGCAAGTTCCAACGAGGTCCCGAGAAAGTGTTCGTCTCCCAGCCGCACGTCTTCCGGCTCAGCGGTAGCGGGAGTAGAGCGGACCAAGGGATGCCTCGCCAACTCCGCTTCGTGGGCAGGGTCGAGCGTACTTCTTACGATTGTGTCCCCGTAATAGAAAGCCACCTGGCTGGCGGCAATGCGGCTGACCTGTGATGCCACACCATCATCGATCTCGTAACCGATGACCAGGAAACCCAGCAGACGGTTTTCCGAGGCCGGGCCAAAATAAATAGGCTTGAGAAATACCTGGTAGAGATGTTGCGCTCCGAACCACCATTGCCCGGAAGCCTCCGTGTTCAGAGGCGAGCCCAGGGCCTGCTGCGCCATCTCGCGCGAAAAGCCCGGCGAGGAAGTGTGCAAGGCCGCCACTTTACCCTCGCGGTCCGCCAGGACGAACAGATCGCTCCCCGCCAACCGCCACACATCGGTCGAGGCGTCCTGGATGGTGGCTTCATGGCTGGTGGTCATGAGCGCACGCAGGTTGGGCAGATCAGCCAGCAGTTCGGCTGAGTGAGTGAGGGTAAGTTCCCGTTCTCTCTGGAAGCTCTGGAAGGTGCCGACGGAGTTGTGAAGGTCGGCAAAGATGCTTTTTCTGACCTGTTCCTGGACGCTGTGGCGAACCAGCCAGAGACTGGTCCACGTCAGTCCCGCTGAAATTACCAGCATGGAGAGAAGGAACTTGGTTCGCATCCTGAGTTTCATCGTGCTCCAGGGTCCCCCGGACACCTAAGTCTACCCCCAAGCGTCAAAGCTACTTTACGAACTTGTAACCTACGCCATGAACCGTGCGGAAGTGGGTGGGGTTCGAAGGATCTCTTTCGAGCTTCTGGCGTAGCTTCAAAATGTGGTTGTCCACGGTGCGGGTAGAAGGATAGTTCTGGTATCCCCAAACTTCATTCAGCAATTCGTCGCGGGAAATGACCCGTTCCGGGTTCTGCGCCAGGAATTTCAAGGTCTTAAATTCCTGCGCGGTGAGGAAAACCGACTCGCCGTCGCGGGTAACTTCCATCTTGGCGAAATCCACGGAAATGCCATCAAAAGTGGTCAGTTCACCGGTTTCCTTGCGAACCGTGCGGCGCAGCGCTGCTCGCACCCGTGCCAGCAATTCCCGCGGACTAAAAGGCTTGGTAACGTAGTCGTCGGCGCCCAGTTCAAGTAGCAACACCTTGTCGGAAACATCACTGGCTGCACTCAGCACGATGATCGGCACTGAAGGAGCCTGTTGCTTGATTTCGCGGCAGACGTCGCGGCCGGAAAGCTGCGGCAGGCGCAGGTCCAGGACGATTGCCGAAGGCGTGGCCCTCTGGAAAGCCTCCAGGGCGGATTTACCATCGGAACTGATCTCGATCTCAAATCCTTCCGTCTCGAACAAACGCTTCAGAGCTTTCTGCACCGCGTGATCATCTTCTACGACAAGAATTCGCTCCATCGTATTCGACCCCTGAGTAAGGCTCGAGAACTCTTTAGTCAAACCACTCGGTACTCGCTGAAGGCTTGCTTCTCGGCTGGTCTCCACCCGCATCATAGAATGTTCCTTTTCCACTCAAGCTTGGCAAATCAAGCACAAGCTTACTATTCCTGAGTCAGTTAGACTGCAAAACGGTCCAATTGTTGACAATGTTTTTACATTCCCGAGACATTTGAACGATTCTCGAAGACATTTGCAACCGGGTCGTCGTGGAGGT
>Ga0070733_10003273_pt1 | contig 11148 bp, 15 predicted proteins | sample Coa_R1_9_FD_66450 | JGI IMG/M metagenome (GOLD analysis project Ga0070733, IMG submission 66450) | Surface soil microbial communities from Centralia Pennsylvania, which are recovering from an underground coalmine fire - Coalmine... | ecosystem: Environmental > Terrestrial > Soil > Unclassified ... | reverse complement strand
TGGGCAGGGAATCCTTTCCCGGGGTGGAGTGAAACTTAAAAATCCCCCGCTTGAAATCCCGGGGTTTGGGATCCAGGAAGACGGCGGAGGGACCTCTGCCGTCCCCCTGGACCCCGTGACATCCAATGCAGCGGCGCCCGCGAAGACCTCTCTGCCCAGCGCTACCATTTGAAGGGGCCACGGGCTTCCGGTATTCGCACTGGCCTGTGGACCTGTCCTCAGACTGTCCAACTGATCCAAAAACACTTCCACGTCTCCTACCATCCCGATCATGTGCGCCGAGTTCAACATGCCGGTGACATATACTTAGAACCCATTTTCATCGTCTCACGGTGCTCCTTGCTAAATAATGACTGCTGTGTTGACCTCCCTATATACCTGTAAATGCTTTCCTGGTTGACTCAGCAACCTAATTTTGACACTGTTCAGTGGTGCCGCAGCCAAATCCAAAAGACATTCGGGAGTTTCGCCAGAAGTTTGGAACGGAGACCGCGCGTATCGAGCACCTAATTCAGTGCGGGTGGCCAGATGGCTTCAATCGACGTCAGAGACCCATGGCCGCGTTTCAGACACTGTTGGGAATTTCTCCTTAGAAAACATCCTTGACCCTCGAAAAACTACGCTGCTGAGTCAACCGTGGAAGCATTTACCTGCAATCACTTTTGGGAGAAGAACCCTAATTTTCTTCCCTCTGCGACTGGATTTGGTTTTGAAGAGTCATTTGCGAAGAGGGGTGGGTTTAGGGTCAGATTCGCTCGCGGAACAGCGTAAGAATTTGTCTCCGCCGAGGTGGGGGGTGCTATATTCGCGTCAATGGCATTTAGCAAGGCTTCTTCTGTCATTCCGACTTTTTCAATTGTCGGATTGGCATCAGCCCAAGTTTTTTTCTCGTTATCGTACATTTCAAACTTTCTCTGTAATTGGACTTTGACGACCATTGGCTTCAAAGCCGCTGTCCTGGCCTCTCCAGCCGCTTTTGCCCCCTCTGCCGCCAAACTTCTTCGCCTCCTCCATGAGCGCCTTAGCCTCTTCTCCCGTCTTTTCCTTCGCCTCCGCGATCTTTTCCTCGGCCTGCGCGGCCTTGGTCTTGGCCTCATTCTCCATCGTCTTGCTCTCACTTGAAACTGTGACTGAATAACTGTCCCGGTAGTCCTTTTCTACAACGGGCCTCGCGGAAAAGATTCTAAAATACCGAAAGCCCGGGGTGCTGGTTTTTCCGGACTCTTTATTTGCGGACATCTTACCCAGCGGATTTTCAGATAATCCCTCCTCCGTTAAGACCTCTATCACGATGTCCCAGACATGATCGAAGTCCTCGGAGTAGGTCCTTTGGGCGATTTCTTTAGGCACGGGCTTCGGCGCCGGCTGGGCCCAGCTGTCATCGATGAGGAGACTGACCGCCAGGATGCACAAGAATGCAATCAGGTACGGTTTTTGGGTCATGTTCTTTCTCCGAACGAAACGAGATTATCCCGTTTTCATGATGAGAGTGGGAAGAAGCAAGGAACACCCACCCGGTCAAAATGACGGAACCTCTTTTTTCCAAACCGCTTCAGGCCGTTTTTCCCCCGATTTTAAAGGTCCGCAAGAGGGCACGACACCACCGCACCGCACAACGCCCTTCAATCGGACCTCGTCTAAAACCGATCCGAAGGGCGAACCACACTGCAACCTTGTCGGTCAGTTTTCTTTGGCCGCCCGAACGAGATTGAAGTGTCCCCGACGGTTCTCCTGCCAGCACTGCTCGTTATGTGCCTTGCAAAATGGCCGCTCCTCGCCATAACTGATCGTTTTGATCCGGGCCGAATCGATCCCGAGCTCTCCAAGGTACTGCTTGAGCGCCTTCGCCCTGCGCTCACCCAGGACAAGGTTGTACTCCTCCGTTCCCCGCTCGTCGCAGTGTCCCTCGATCGTGATTGTGGCGTTCGGATTCTCCTTCAGCCAGCGGAAGTCCTCTCCAAGAGCGCTGCGACCGTCGGAGCGGATGAGGGCCTTGTCGAAGTCAAAGAACACGTCCTCGATCTTCGGAGCGGGCGGTGCGGCTTCCGCGCTTGGAAGAGGAGCGGGCGATTCAATTCTGGGCTTCGGCTCCTCGGGTGCTGGCGGAGGGGGTGCTGGCGCCTCCGGCTTTCGCGGCGAGGGTTGCGCTTGCGTCGCCTCCAACGTTTGCATTTTTTTTGAACAACCCAAAATTAACCCCAGCCCGATAATGAAAATGACCAAAACCAATCTCTCTTCTCGCGCGCGGTTCATTTCGAACTCCTCCATTTTTCAAGCGTTAGATCTCTTTTGCGTCCCGAATTCGTTGAAATTCCTCGACGGGCAGGACTGCAATCACTCCGTCCCCCGGGTTCCCAGTGCGCGCACCACTCAAAATGATGGCCTTGATTTTTCCCACCCGGCTCTCCTGTGTAACAAGTGTGATCTCCAGGTGGTCTACAAGGTCGGATTCTGAATTGAGATTTCCGACGATTTCGAAGCCTCTGACCTTCGTCACCGAAAAGCTCCTCTCTCCGATTTCGAAAAGTCCCCTTTCGATCTCCTTTAGGACTGTCCATCGCACGACCGCCCAAACCATTTTCACGGGTTTCCCCTTCACCTGATCCGAACCTTCCGGCAAACCAAGCCATCCTCCGCCCGCAAATAGGTCAATCGCACCCGATCCCCCGCATGAAGACCCGCGAGTGCTTCGGAGCGATGGGAAGCTCTGATCACGGTTTTATCGTCTACTCGGCAGCCGACGACCAGTTTTCTTCTCCCAACCGTGGTAGCCGTCACTACGATGGTCTGCGGGCGAGCGGAGGCGTCCACCGCCTCGATGATTCCGGAGACCTCAATCAGGCCGCGGGCCATCCCCGTATTCCACCCAATTAGAACACCCGACATGGCGATGAATAAAACAGCAATGACTTTGGCTCTCATTTTGGGCCCTCCCATCATGCTTACCTTCCGCGTTGATACACCATCCGATGACCCTTTGGGAAAACGAGACTTTTATTGCAGCTCCCGTCGCGAGCTTGCCATATTTTCAAATACGAATCGCTTGCCCCATCCCTCAAGCGTGCTACGGCCAGCCAGTGAGTGTTTTCTCCTTTCTGATCGAAGACTCCGCACCCTTTCCGTCGGCCCTTCAATCAAAAAACGCTCGCCTTATGAGGGTATTTCTGGCTCGATGCTGTCAAGGAAATGGGATCATAACGCCGACGGCTTAATAGCACGATCCAGTCGAACACGTCCCCGCATGAGGGGATCGCGCCATCTGGATTTCCCCAGCTCTGGTATAGACAGTTTCTCCAACCATCCTGCCTCTGCATCGTAGACATCTCATGGGATTCTCCTGCTCTTCTTTCCCTCCATTTATCCCACCTCGATCATTGTTTTGCGGCGCCGCACCCGGCGTCTATCTCGCTCTTCATGCCAGGTGAATCACGCGGATCGCTTTCAGTCCGCTCTCTTCCGAGTCTTACTCCCCTGGCTTTCTTCATCACAGGACGTCAATCGCCGTTTCCACCGCCGCCACGCCACGGATATTTTGAATGTCCCGGACAATCCTGGCAATATCATTAAAATGGTCGGCTTTTCCCGTGAGGCGCACGACGCCGTTTTGCACCGTGAAATTAATTTGGTCCGTACGGATAGGACTGCCGTCGAGATAGTAGAATATGTTGTCTGCAATCACCTGATCGGAACGCTTTTCCGGAACAATTTTAAGCGCTGAATCGAAATCGACGACCCCTGTGAGCGAGGACACCGCCTCATTGGCCAGCAACGATTGACCAGGCGTCTTTACCGTTCCCGAAAGGTGGGCAAAGCCGTTTTTCACGTCCACCGTGATCTTGGCTCCTTTCAGACCAGAGTCTCGATGAAATGTCTGTAGAGCCTTCTCCTTCAGCTCACGATCCGGTATACGTTCCGGAACCACCCGTATCTGGTTAATTATCGCCTTGATACCCACGAGGGTTGACCCAACGATGTCTTCGGCCACCAGTTTCTGCTTCAGGGTACTGACCGTTCCCCCCAACGTGACAACGTGATTGACACTCGCCACGGTGATCTTACTGGGATCTTCCAAGCGCGAGTCCATATCCAACCTTCCTTGAGAGGCAATCTGGATCTGGAGGTCCGTCGTTTTTTTCGTGGCCGCGAGAAAATCCCCTTTAAATCCCATCATTGCTGGTGACAAAATACTCACCAGCATCGTAAGACCCAGGAAAAGCCAGGATTTGCGCCCTTTGATTCTCTTCATGAAAGCATCCTTTCTAAGAAATGTTCAGGTTGAATTTCAAGAAAGGAACGACCCTTTGGATACCCCGATCACGTGGAAATGAAGCGCGGTATTACTGAGCGAGATTCTTCTCTCACGTTTTCTCCCCTGCGATAAACGCATCTCCTTCTCACTGCCTTTGACCCCATCGGAAATAATCGCATTCGAATCGTGATCTTTATCCCGGCTGTTAGACCCGGGAATGCGACGCACCCTGTCTGTTTAAGTTCGGATCGAGCGATAGAGTCCCCAGATGATCAGCAGGTAGGCGATGAGCTCAAGCCATATCGGAAGCGCCCCGTACCGCTCGCGGATGCCGGAAATTTTCGAAAGGCAAACTGCCGCTCCGGTGGCGGGTCCCTCCTCTTTGCCCTTTTCCGGCATTTCTTCAACAATCGAACTCGCGCGTGGCATCAATGTTCTCCTCTCCGCTGATTACGCTCGCTGTACTTCCATCTTCCGAGGAATCGCCCTTCTCAGCAATTGGAGGGCCCGCGCCTCGATCTGCCGGGCTCGCTGTCGGCTGATTCCTAACCTCCGTCCGACCTCTTCCGGTTTGGACTCCCGTTCCAAGCCGATTCCAAAACGGATCCGGATCACCCCTTCGTCACGATGCGGAAGGGTCGCCAGACGCATTGAGACTTCCTCCCGGAACTCACGCCATTTCTCCTGCCCTTCCAGAGAGGGCAGGCGGCCGTCGGCCAGGAGCTCGTGCAGGTCCATCTCTTCCTCCCCGACGGAGGATTGAAAGGGAACGACGTGTTGAAAGATCTGATTGATCGCCTCCAGACGTTGGGGGGAATCCCTCCCTTTTCAGCGATCTCACCCGGCAGGGGTTTTCTCCCCAGTTCCCAGGTGAGATCAAATCTGACCCGGCGGATCCCTCGTCGGGGAGCAACCATTGAATCGGAATCCGGACGGTCTGCCCCCGTTCGATGACGGCCTTCGGATCTTCTGATTGATCCACGAGGTGGCGTACGGCCAGAATCCGCATCCCCTACCCGGGTCGAACTTCTCCGGCGCCCGCATCAGGCCGACATTCCCCCCTGAACGAGATCGAGAAACAGAGGGCCGTTTCCGATATCACGTTTCGCGATGCCCGCCACCAGGAGGAGATTGGCGAGGGCCAGGTGCTCCTTGACGGCTTCGATCCGGAAATGTGCCTGGCGGAGGTTTTTTCGGATCGAGCGCATAGCGCACTTTGGCCTTCGTTCAAGTTGCGCCGGAATCGGATGAATCTCCTTCGGATCGAGAGTTCTAATCCAGAGGGCCAGGCTCTTGACCGGGGGAGGACGCCGGCGTTTACCAAAAGATTTTTTCGCAAAAGACAAATCAATTCACCGAGACCCAGTCCCAATTGAAGGCCCGCTTCAGAGAAATCCATTCCCAGCGCCCGTTCCGCCCTAAGGGAGAGGACACTCCTCTGTTGCATTTGGCGAAGGTAGATGCTCAATGGGGTTTGCGGGTCTGGCTCCGTCGAGATCGGTCGGCGGGGCTGTCTTCCTTTTCTGCTCGACCGAAATTCCCTCTCTTCCCCCTCGAGAAGGTCATCCAATTCGATTGCCATTTCTTCTTCCTTTTCTCCGCACTCCTGCTAGGCCAGCGATGGTTACTTAATCCGAGGATTTCGAATGGATGGCATCCATCATTTGTTTGGCGGCCTCCAGGTAAGAGCTCAGATCGAGCCGCCCGATCTGGGAAAGCTAAAAGATCATGCCCCGAATCCTTTGAAGAGACGATCTCGATTTTGTGAGTCCGCCATCTTTTCTCTTTCTCCAACCGGTTCTCTGAATTGAGAAGGAGCGAGGCGTTGCCCAAGATTACGGGCACCGGACGGGTTATCTCGTCGTTCCGGGCAATCAAGATCCTTTTTAGATTGTTCAACTCGCCCTCCTGCCGCCTCTTTCTCCAGCGGTACGATTTGAGAATGCGAGAATTATAGAAGAATGGTTCAGTTCGCGGAGTATTTAAAGGCCTGAGACACACCCCTCGGGCTGATTGGCTCCGCGCATTACCTTTTGTTGGCCTCGAGAAAAGCGCGCAGATCGATCCGATCGACCTGGGAGAGCTGAAAGATCAACGCGCGAATTTTCGAGGAGGCCGTTTCCATTTTGTGAATCACTGACTTGTTCTCAGCAACCAGCCGGTTCTCTGATTTGAGAAGCAAGGAGATATTGGCCAGGATCACGGACAGCGGATCGGTTAAATCGTGGTTGAGGGTGGTCAGGATGGCCTTAAGAATCTTCGTCTCGGCTTGCTGCCGCCTTTTTCGCTCACGGTACGCAAGGACGCCGCCCAAGAGCATCAAAAGGACCACGATCGCTTCGAGAATGTAATCCTCCAATCGAAAAAGCCGCTTAGAGCGTAAGAGATGCATTTGAAGAATCGCTCTCGTCGTAGTCATATCAAACACCAGGAAGAGGACTGCAAGGATCAGGCTGATCCAGATCTCCTTGTACCTGCCGAACAGGTCTCTGAGGATACGCATGTCTTTCGCTCCTGTCAGCGAGCCGGTCCTGCCTTGACCCGCTCCACGCAAGTCGAGCGGGGCCTCTCCGCCCCATTTTGGGCAGAAAGGACCCGCTGTGTCCTCCTCGATTAGATCTCGACGCTCATGCCGAGCCATGCCCGCAAGAGATCATGACGGTCGATCGTCCCCAGCAAGACTCCATCTTTGACTACCGGCAGCCGATGAACATGCGCGTCCTCCATGATTTTGCTGGCCTCCTCCAGAGTGGTTGTCTCCTCGACCACGATGGGAGAGGAGGTCATGATCTCCTTCGCCTCGATCTCTTCCAGTCGGCGCGGGCCGCGAAGCGCACGCAAGAGGTCCTGCTCGCTCACCACGCCGATGACGCGATCATTCCGATCGACCACCGGCATCCCGGTATGACGGCTATGGAGAAACTCCGACGCCAGGTCAGAAGCGGATGTGTGTTCGTGGGCGACAAAGGGGTTTCCCATTTTGATCTGTCCAACGGTTTCAAACCTCGGTTTCATCTTTAGTCCTCCGTGTAAATTTCTGTATGCCATCTGTTCTATCGGCAACGCGTTTTGTTCCGATGTGTTCCCCCCATTTAGCTCCCCCCGGGACGAGGGTGGAACATTTCCCGGGTACTCTGACCCATCACCATCGAGTGTCGGGGCGAGCCTCTGCAGCCGATTATCGCGGTGAGGCAGTAACTGCGGGACGTTAAATCTCTCAACCGGTTTCCTACACCACGACATGGGCAAATACGAATGTGGATCATCATTGATTCTTTCCTGAACCAGTCTCTTAAAGAACCCTTCTCATTGAATTTATACCGGTGGATCAAGCTTCCTTTCCCGTGTGCTAGATAGAATTCTCTCAACGTTAATCGCTGCTCCAATAGCGGACCGTGTAATAGACTGCCCAGATGATCAGCCCGTAGGCAACGAGCTGTAGCCAGAGGGGTACCCTCCCATGGCGCTCTTGAATACCCGCGTCCTTGTAGAGGTAAACCTCCTCGGCCGCGGGCGTCTCCTCATTTTTTTCAACCGTGCCAACCTCCTTTCTCATCGTGCGCCTCCCGTCAGTTGGGCTTGAATAAGCGGCTTTTCCAGCGGCGTGAGCTCCGCCAGCTCCTTTTGCATCAGCACGGAATCCATATTGCCGCGGTTTGCGGATGTGGACAGCGAGGCCCAGATCCGAGCCAGCGCTTCTCGCTGATCGGTGGGTTTCAAGCCCGCCTCAATCAGCTCGGCCTCATGAGCTTTGACCCGCAAGGACTGGACGTAGTGGACGACATCCCACGCCTCCAGAGGGGTGAGCTGTCCCTGGAAGGGGGGCATGGGGGTTCCGCCGATACCGGTCATGATCGTCTTAAAAATGTGCATGGAGTCGTGGCCCAGCTTCACCCCCGGGTGCACCCCGGCCGGCAGGGTGAAATTCGCGGGCCGCTCGGGGTTTCCCCAGACGTCTTTCAGCGAAGGGGCCAGGGGCCCATCGCCCTTGCCCTGAGGGCCGTGGCACATAAAGCAGGTGGCCTTTCCGTGGAAGAGCTTCTCTCCGTTTTCAATGGAGGCCTCGGTCAGCGGCGGCTCCGGAGAAACGCTGATCGGCTCCCCCACTGCCTCCTTCTTCCAACGATCCGAGAAGGTCTTGATGTACTGGATGACGGCGAATCGCTCCCGGTCGGGGATGTCCTGCCAGGTGGGCATCGCGGTTCCCCACAGGCCGTGGGTGATCGTGATGAACAGGTCCGCGTCGGTGGGCAGGGAATCCTTTCCCGGGGTGGAGTGAAACTTAAAAATCCCCCGCGTAAAGTCCCGGGGTTTGGGATCCAGGAAGACCGCGGAGGGGCCTCTACCGTTCCCCTGGACCCCGTGACATCCAATGCAGCGGCGCCCGAAGACCTCTCGACCCAGCGCCACCATTTCCTCCCGTTCCGAGGGGTCCAGGGTAAGGGCCACCCCCGAGGAAAGACGCGTCGGGGCGAAATCCTCTCGCCAGTCCCCAATCCCGGTCCCGAGTCGTTGCACATAAGCGACCAGGGCCTTTCCGTCCTCATTGAGCTGGGGGACGTCGTTGTCTTTCGCTGGTTCAAAGAGCCATGGAAAGGAGGGCATAATAGAGTCTGGCACAACGTGGCGGGGATCCCAGTGGTGGGCGATGTGCCAGCCGTCGGCGTACTTTCGCCCGACTCGCGTTAAGTCCGGCCCGATGCGCCGCGTGGAAAACAGATGCGGGAAATCATAAGCGTACTCCCCTGCCTGGGAGACAGGCCCCCAGCGCAAGGTCTCCCCCGTCACGGGTCGTACATACTGGGAGTGGCAGTACCAGCATCCCTCGCGGATATAAACCTGTCGTCCCCGGGCCTCGAGCGGGGTGTAATCGGCCACCTGGATCGGCTTCTGGGTCGCCTCATCGACCACCGTGGTGGTGCGGGTCTCGGGCATCATCCAGGGCACGATCCCCTGAACGAAAACCGCCAAAAAGAAAAAGCCCAGCCCCGCAGCAAGAAAAACCGTGGAAGGAGTCTCGATCCAACTGCCCCGCACCCCCTCCCGCACGGGTGCCTCCTTCTCCCAGAGGGAGCTCTCCGGCGCCGACTTCAGCACCTTGCCATGGCGTGCCGTCATGTAACAATTAAATAGCATCAGGGCAAGACCGATGTCCATCGTCAGCCCCGCGAGGGTGCGGGCCACCCACCAGGGCTTCAGCTCCTTAACGGTATCGACCCAGTTGGCCCCGTACTCCAGCATCGAGCCCTGCACAAAGCCCATTGCGGTCAGCACCGCCGCCATCAGGGTAAAGCCCGTGATGGTCAGCCACAAATGCCAGCTTGCCAGCCGGTCGCTCCAAAGCTCGCGCCCGGTGACTCGCGGCCAAGTGTAGTAGATCCCCCCGATGGTCCAGACGACCATCGCCCCGAAGACCGTAAGGTGCGAATGGGAGATCACAAAATCGTTAAAATGCGTCAGCTGCTGGATCCGCCGAAGCGCTTCGGTCGATCCCTGAAAGCAGCCGACAAAGTAGTAGATGGCACCCAGGATGAGAAACTTGGCGCCATAGTTGTCTCCCCCGCCCCCACCCAACACGGCCCCCCAGCGCCCCATCATCGTCCCGAAGAAGTTTACGGTCACCGCCCAGACGGGGATGATCAGCAGCATGCTCGTGGTGATTGCCATCGTCTGGTTCATGTGCGGAATGGGACTGTAGAGATAATGGTGAATGCCGACGAACGGATAGAAGAAAGCGAGAGACCAGAAGCCCAACAGTGAGAGCCGATGGCTGTAGAGGGGGTTTTTGGTGCTCACCGGAAGAAAATAATAGATCGTGGCAAGCCCCGCGGGCGTGAGCCACAGCCCCACAATGTAATGAATGTACAACCCGTGCATGGCAGCGCTATTGACCCCGGAGAACGCCTTTACGAAGGAGAGCACCACGTTCCCCAAGACCAGGTTCATCAGCGTCCAAACGAATGCAGCGGTGGTGTACCACATCGCCACATAGAAGCGCCGTTCCTTTCGACGCCAGAGAGTCCCCAGAAGCTGGATGGTGAACGCCCCGAGCACAATAAACCGAAGAATGTTTAGGGGCCACTCGTATTCCCCCGCCTCCAGCCCCGAGTTGTAGCCCATCATAAAGGAGATCGAGCCCAAGACGACAAAGACGTTCCATACCCAGAGCATCCACCAGCCCCACTCCTCCTTATAGATCCGAACCCCCAACAGCCGGGGCAGATACCAGTACGCCAACCCCAAAAACGACGTGGTGAACGCCCCGAAGATTACCCCGTTGACGTGCACGGGACGCAAACGTCCAAAAGTCAGCCACGAGACCCCTCCTAGAAAGTCGGGAGCGTGAAATTTTGTTGAGACGATCAGACCCATGACGGGAAACACCGTCAGCCAGATCAGGGCCCAGGCCAGCCAATGCTTGACCAGTCGTTTGTTGACGAGATCCTCTTTGTCCATGGGTTTTCTCCTCAGGCTCGAATCGTTTCGTCACATCTTGTCCAACGAGAAATGTGATGAGGTCTGGATCAGCGTGATCTCTGAAAACGAGTCTATTCATCCCAGATTAGCGTGAGGTTAACCGTGGATTAAATTTTTCTAATATTGTTCCCGGAAGTCGTGCGAGGGTAATACGGAAGGTGCAACCGGAAAAATGAGTTGCCGGAAAGTGTCCGCGGGATCGAGTTGCGCACCCATACAAGCAGGACTATTACGTCGATGGTGCCAGCGTCGCCGGTGGAATTAATGGGAGCTCCGAATCCACGGACCTGATCGAAACTCAACAGATCGCCGCCGATCGAGGTGCTCGGGCTCCCGGAGATGTGGAACAGGGAGGCCCGGAGCCGCGATCCCCGCCGCCCCGAGGGGACTCCGAGCTGTCCGGCTTGTGGCAAGGCGCCAGC
>Ga0070733_10003272_pt1 | contig 11150 bp, 9 predicted proteins | sample Coa_R1_9_FD_66450 | JGI IMG/M metagenome (GOLD analysis project Ga0070733, IMG submission 66450) | Surface soil microbial communities from Centralia Pennsylvania, which are recovering from an underground coalmine fire - Coalmine... | ecosystem: Environmental > Terrestrial > Soil > Unclassified ... | reverse complement strand
ATGGGCGAGGACGTCGAGAGCCGCCGCAAGTTCATCGAGGAAAACGCGCTGGACGTGCGAAACCTAGACGTATAGATGGCTTCTGCGCCAAACGGCAGCCTGATAGAATCCGTTTATTATGCGCCTTCTCAACGAACGCTTCACGCGCAGAGGTATTCTTTTCGCGCTCCCGGCGCTGGGTTTGGCGCCGCGAATGCTCGCGCAAGCGGACAAGTCCTCGATTGCGGCGCGAAAACTGAATCACGTCACGCTTCAAGTGTCCGACGTGCAGCGGTCGCGCGAATTCTATCAGGGACTATTCGATCTGGCGCTGCAGGCCAGCCAGGGAACGGGCGTCACGCTGAGGATCGGCGGGGGACCTCATCACATCGGCTTGAGCGCGACGGCGGAGAACACCAAACCGGGGATCAATCACTACTGCCTTACGGTCGATGGCTTCAATGTGGATGCCATCCTGAGATCGTTGGCCGAGCACGGCGTTGCGAAAGCGGACACCGCGGGCGGTGATCCCATGAAGGCCTGGGTGCGAACGCGGCGTGAGGAGAGTGGTGGCTCAAAGGAAGGGACTCCGGAGCTGTATTTCACCGATCCTGCGGGGATCTGCGTGCAACTCCAGGACACGAGCTACTGTGGCGGCGCGGGCGCGCTGGGCAACATCTGTTCCGCAAAGCCGGCGCCCGCGCCTGGCAAGGGACGGATCGTGGTGCGGGATCTCAGCCACGTTACGCTGGCGGTACCCGATCGAGCGCGCTCGATCGCGTTCTATCAGCAAGTTTTCGGCATGCGGACCCAGTCTCATCAAGGGGCGACGCCTATTCTGGCGGTGGGAGCGGGGCCGCAGTTCGTTACCATCGCGGGAGGCGCGGCAAATGGCGCGGCTGGCCGCGCCGCGGGCATCGCGCACGCTTGCTTGACGATGGAGGGCTTCCATCCTGACAAAGTTCTGCAGGCGCTGGCGGATTTTGGCGTGAAGCCGAGGGGCGACACGGCCGGGCCGCCGGGTCCTATGGTGGCCTGGGTGCGGATCCGTCGCGAGGATACCGGCGGGGCGAAGGACGGCACTGCCGAGCTTTATTTCACCGATCCGGATGGGATCACAATGCAGCTTCAGGACGTGCGCTACTGCGGCGGCGCCGGGCCGCTGGGCGAAGTTTGCAGGGGATAAGCGATCGTCAGTTCAGGTAGACACGCTTGACTCTGGCGTGGATACCGCACAGGACGGCGTAGGAAATGGTTCCGGCCACGCGGGCGATCTGCTGGGCGTCGATCGAAACGGCTCCTTCGGAGCCTAACAGCGTTACCGCATCGCCGGCGCGGAGATCGGGGCAAGCCGTAACGTCGATGGTGGTGAGGTCCATCGAGACGGCGCCGACGATGGGGGCGAGCTTGCCTTTGGCGATCACATGGCCGCGGTTGCCGAGACGGTGAGGGATGCCGTCCGCGTATCCGGCAGCCAGCACGGCAATGCGCATGGGCCGCGCGGCGCGGTGAATGCCTCCATAGCCGATCAGGGCGCCGGCCTCCACCTCCTTGACCGCGAGCACGGTTGCCTTCCAGGTGAGCGCCGGAGCCACGTTGAGCGCGCGCGCTGGTCCGCCGCGAGCTGGGGATATGTAGCCGTAAATGGCATGCCCGGGGCGCACCAGGTTGCCCCAGGCCTCCGCGCGCCGGTATGCAATGGGGATGGTGCCTGAAAGGTGAACGTAGCGCGGAGCGAGGCCGGCGTGACGGAGGGCCGCGAGAACGCGGTCGAAGTTGCGGAGTTGTTCCTCGGTCTGCTTGCTATCGTAATTGCCGGACGAGGCAAAATGCGTCATCAAGCCTTCGAGCGGGATCCCGGTGGATGCGACGGCGGCGGCGACGGCTCGCGCGATGACATCGGGAGAGGAACGGGTGCCGAGCCGGCCCATTCCCGAGTCGATTTTCAGATGATAGGGGACGGGTGCGGCGCTCAAATCTTCGAGCGAAGGGATGACGGGGGTCAGTTGATAGGCGGCCAACTCCGGGCGTCCTTCGGGCAGGAAATCGGCCATGACGAGGATCCGGGAGCGCAGGCCCGCGTCGCGCAGCGTCATGCCTTCTTCCACGCTCGATACGGCCAGCCAACGGGCGCCCTCGGCTTCGAGCGCGCGCGAGACTTCGATGGCGCCGTGACGGTAGGCATCGGCTTTTACGACCGGCATCACGTCCACTGCATCGCCGACCAGGTTGCGGACGGCGCGGTAATTTGCGCGAATCTTGGCGAGCGAAATCTCAACCCAGCTTCTCATGGCGTGACTTTCCGGCCGGGTGTGTGCTTGCTTGCCAGTTTCACCAGCAAATTTTCGTATGCGTCGGTCACGGCATCCCAACTATAGCGGGAACGGACCCGTTCGACGGCGCGCGCGCGCCAGGAATCGAGCTGTTCCTCGCTCATGCTGAGCACGCTTTCGAGTACCTCCGTCAGATTCGCGTGTGTGAAGGGCAGCCCCGCCCCGCCGGCGACCTCGGCGTTCTCGGGAGTGTCAAGATACAAAGCCAGGGCGCCGCGTCCCATGGCTTCGATGAGCGCCGGATGGGTTCCGCCCACCTCGGTCGCGTGAATATAGGCGAAGCAGTGGGAGCCGAGCTCGCGGTAGCCCTGACCATAGATCGCGCCGGGAATCACGACGCGCGGATCGCGTGTATCGCGCACCTGACGGATATAGTCCGCTGCGTAAGGGGCGTCGCCGACGAGCGCCAGCTTGAGCGGAGTTGTCACGCGCTCGAAGGCATGGCGGACTAACAATGCGTTATTTTCCGGCTCCATGCGGCTGACATACAGAAAGTATTTTCGCCGCTCGAGACCAAGTTGATCGAGCGATTCGGTGGTTTTGACGGGGCCGATTTCCGCGCCGTAAGAAATCATCACCGAATCGCGATGATAGCGCTCACGGTAATAATCAGCGATGGCTTGGGCGTCGGTTACCACCACATTCGGTATCCACGTGGCGAGCCACTCCGACATTCGGTACCAGGCTTTTGCGAACATGTTCCATTTCTTCCGGTTTCTCTCCAGGCCGTCGACGTTCAGCGCGACCGGCATGCCGATAACACGCGGCATCCAGGTGAAAATGGCGTTGGCCGCATTGCAATAGAGCACGACATCAAACCGCGAGCCGAGCAGGTGCAGCGTTGAGAAAAAGGTGTGCGCGATGGTATCAAAGTATTTGCGCCGGATCGTCGGGCGATACACCAACGTAACTCCTCCATAAGTGGGCTCGGGATACGGCTCGCGGCAATAGACTGTGACCTGGTAGCCACGCGCGGCTAGCCGCGTCGAAAGCTCCTCGGCGAAAGTTTCAAAGCCGCCATAACGTGCCGGGATGCCGCGTGTGCCGAGGATCGCGAACCGCACTCGCTTGAAAAATCCTTATCTGCGGGCAGACCGGGTGTGGGGCAGTGCACGCCCGGCTGGTTTCGGCGCCGGCCGACTCACCGGCGCGAAGGAGAACCAACTGGCGAGATAATCGTCTTTCACACGCCGGCGCTTCATGATTTCGCGGCGTTTGATCAGCGTGCGCCTCCAGTTTCGGAAAAGATAGACGAAAGCTTTGAGCGAGGTGTGCTCGCGCACCAGGCAGGCGCCGACCACCACTAGGTCCCGCCCGGTGATCCAGAGCCAGTTGCGCCGGTACAAATCCGGCGTCATGTTCTTGATCCGCATCAAAAACCGGTTCTTGACGGAGTGCATGTTGATCTCCGGCGGCAGAGCATCGCGATTGCCCGGCAATACTTTTCGCACGTGGTAGCCTCGCGCCAAAGGAGTGTAGATGCACCGCCAGCCCAGCAACTGCGCGCGCCAGGCGACGTCGGCGTCTTCGCGGTACACAAAAAAATCGGAATCGAAAAACTCGCCCTGGATCGAGATGTCATCGATCATCTCGCGGCGGTAGAGCGCGGCCGCAGCCGTGGCTCCGAACACGTACTCAAAATTCAGGTAATGGCCGTTGTCCACCTGCTGGCTGCCCCGGTCCAGGTGCCGCAGCATGGGTGTGAAGTAGATCCCCGTGGAATCGATAAGCTGCTTTTCGGGAAGGTCGAACGTAGCCTGAATGGTCAGCAGCTTGCCGCAGACCGTGCCGATTTTCTGGTCGAGCCGGCCCGCGTCCACCAGCGCCTGGATGAAGTCGGGTAACAACAGCATGTCGGGATTCAGCGTGAGCACCCATTCGCCACTGGAAAGCGCGATAGCCTGGTTCTGCGCCGCCGCGAAGCCGGTATTTTCGGTGTTGAGATAGATGCGGCAGTTGTCCTGAAATTGCTCGAGGAGGTCCACGGTGCCATCCGTGGAGGCGTTGTCCACGACGATCATTTCAAAGTGCGGATACTTCTGCTCCAACAGCGACTCGAGACAACGCTTGATGAAGCGGCCGCTGTTATAGGTGACCAGCGTAACGGAAACGAGGTCCTTGGTCATCGGCTGATTAATTTCTACCCAGCTACGCTGCCGGTGGCTGGAGTGACACCAAACGCCGGCTCGCCAACTTCACAATTTTGAAATACATAGCGACGGGGGTCAGACTCCGCTCTTGCACCATTGCCACAATCATCCGCGGAACTGCGCTGACGATCACCGCCGCACAAACGCCCCGATACGCGAGGGGCCGGAAGTGCTTCACTGCATACCTTAGAAGGCTATCACACCAGCACATCACACGGTATTGGCGTGGAATTTGGCCAACCGAATGTCCGCCCGCATGGCGGGCCGTCACGGAAGGAACGTACTCGATCCGGAATGCCGCATCCGCCGCTCGGCGGCAGAGATCCACGTCCTCGAACCAGACTGGGTGAAACTGCTCATCGAGGCCGCCCAGGCGCTCCCAGACGTCACGGCGAGTCATGAGGAATGCTCCGGCGGGCTGCTCGACTGGCCCCGGTTGGTCCAGATCGCGATCCAGGTAACGATATCGACGGTTTACTGGATTACCGGGCCACATCCGATTCAAGCCGAGCAATTCGAATACCAGCGCGGCGGGCGTCGGGAGCCGGCGGAGCGTGAATCCCGTTTGCGCCCGGCCGTCCTCGCCGACCAGCTTGCCCGCGGACAGGCCGTGGCGGCGGGTGGCTTCGATCAGGTCATCCAGCGGGCTTGCGAGGAAAGCATCGGGATTGAGCAGCAGAAGATATTCGGCCTGGGTTGCTTGGCGCGCGCCTTGATTCACGGCGGCGGCAAACCCGCGATTGTCGCCGTTGGCGATCAGGCGGACTCCCGCTCGGGCGCAGACCCGCTCGACGGTGTCATCGGAGGAGGCGTTATCGACCACCACGGGGGTCAGCGACGGCGCGAACCTGGACAGGGCGTCGAGGCACGAATCGATGACATCAACCGAATTATAGGTGACAATTATCGCCGCACCAGCCAGAAGTAGGCCCTCCAATAGTCGTCGAAGCCTGTCCGTCGCTGAAGTTCGAAGATTTCGCCTTCGCTCGCCTCCAGGATGGGCGTGAGCCGTGCATTCGCGACCGGTTCGGAAATTTGCCGGGCCGAGCGGATTCCCTCGATCTTCCCCAGCAGATAAGGCCAACCGCATCCATGGCGGAAAGCCACCAGCCCCCAGAGTAACTGCCCGGCCACAATGTGGAAACGCGGCTGCCCACCGAAATGCTTAGCGACCAGCAGAACTTGATTGCGGGCGATGCGGTGCACGGTCTCGGGATGCCAGTCCCCCAACGTGGCGCTACCCCGATGATAGGATATAGCGGTGGGCGCGTATACTCCGGCGCAGCCGGCCAGCGCGCAACGGAGGCCGAATTCGACGTCTTCGAGATAAGACCCGAAGGATTGGTCAAGAGCTCCCACCTCGCGAAAAAGATCGCGGCGGAACAGAGCGGCAGTCATCGGGGCGAAGCGAATGCTGCGAGGCTCATTCCACCAAGGGCCGTCCGGCTTACCGGAGCCGCAACGGAAGGCGCAGGCGCCGCGCGAAATCTCATCGAAGGTCCCGTCGATGATACCCGGGGCCCCGGTCCGAAGAATTTTCCCGGTGGCAAACCACGCATTCTGCCGCGATGCGGCCTCGATCAGCGTCTCTAACCAGTCAGGTTCGAGCGTCACGTCATTGTTCAGAATGGCCACCCAGTCCGTCTGAGCAGCGTCGATGCCCCGATTCACCGCTGCGGCGAATCCGAAATTACGTTCCAGACGAAGCACGCGGGCTCCGGCGCGCTCCGCCATCTCCGCCGAATCGTCAACGGAGCCGTTATCGGCCACGATGATTTTATCGAAGGGGAGTCTCTGTGCTCGCAGACTTTCCAACAGCTCAACCAGCAAATCGCGGCGGTTCCAGTGCGGAATGACGGCGGCCACAGTTGCCATGAGTGAACTCCACCAGAATAGCCTGTGTATGATGGAGTCATGAAGCCTTTTCTTCCGTTGCTCGCGGTAATGCTGCTGCCCGCCAGCGTCTTTGGCGCGGATATGAGCGGCGTCAAAACGGTGTATGTGCTTCCGATGTCTAGCGGCCTCGATCAGTATCTGGCCGTGCGGCTCACCACCGCCGCGGTGCTCCAGGTCGTTGCCGATCCCCGAAATGCGGATGCGATTTTAACCGATCACATCGGACAAGGTTTTGAGGATCAACTGGACGAGCTGTACGGCGCCAAGCCCAAGAGCGAGGATGACAAGAACGGCTCGACGCCTCAGTTTGCCAAGCCCACCTCGGGCGTCCGCAGCCGGGGTGCTATCTTCCTGGTGAATCGCAAAACGCGCGATGTACTCTGGAGTGTTTACGAACCTCCCAAGGGGACGGCGCCGGCCGACCTGAACCGGACTGCGGACCGAATCGGGGACAAACTGGCCAAGGCTATCAAGGGAAAGTAGACGGGCGCCGCATTCTCGCAATTTCGGCGCGGTAGCAATCCACCAGACGCTCGGTCATCGCCCGGATGTCGCGCTTCGCCACGACTTCCCGACGCGCCCGGCAGGCCATCTCGGCGGCTTTTTCCGGATGTCGCAGTAAATCGATTACGTGCCGGGCGAACTCCTCGGGCGAGTCGGCCAGCGCGCAGATCTCGCCGTCCTGAGCGGTCAAACCCTCCGCGCCGAGACGGGTCGAAACCACCGGAATGCCGGCGGCGAAAGCCTCGAGCAACTTGACGCGCACGCCGGAGCCGCTCAGAATCGGACAGACGAAAAGACCGTAGCGCACCAGCGGCTCGCGCACGTCCTCAACAAAGCCAATGACCTCGATCGAATCGGCGCTTGGCAACGAATTCCGGGCCGGCATCTCGGAGCCGGCCACCACCAGGCGCGCGCGGGGTTCACCGGAAAGCACCTGCGGCAGGACTTGTCCAACGAACCAATCTAGAGCCTCCATATTCGGCGCATGACGGAAATTGCCGAGAAACAGCATGGTGAAAGGCTCGCGGCCTTGAGCGCGAAATTCATAAAGAGAGGTATCAACACCCGCGCGGAAGCCATCGTCGATGCGTCCTTTCAGCTTGGGCAGGAAGGAGAGGAGATAACCCGCGTTGTCTGCGCTGCAAACCTGGATACGGTCGAGCTTGGGCAGCAAACGAAGCTCATAACGCAGCGCGCGCAGATATTCCCAGCCCGCCAGCATCTTTTCGGCCGGATCGCTCATGAAGGGCAACCGGCGCGCGATCGACTGGAAATAGACGTCGTGCTCGAACAAGATACTGGGGATCCGGCGGAACTGGCCGGCATACTGCCCCATAACAGTATATTCAAGCTGCAATACATCGATCTCGCAAGTGTAGATTTGGCGGTGGATCAGCCAGGCCAGATCACGGCTGCGGAACTCGCGCACAGCGTGCGGCTCGGGCGCCGCGCCGCCCCTGGGCAGTCCGCCGCGGCGAACCATGTACTCGGTGGAGGCGCACATCCCGTCGAGCTCCTCATGCGCCGCGCGGTCTTCCGGATAGTCGAGCAAAACGATGGCATGGAGCTCGCAGAGCCGCGCCAGTTCGCGGACGGTTTGATACATGAAAACACCACCGCCGTGCGTGGGAGGGCAGATCGGATAGGGCGAGACAAAGAGCACGCGCGGGAGACGGGGTGACTGATCCAGGGACGCGAACGCGTCCCGGAAATGGCCGGCCAAGGGACGACGGAATGCTTCCGTATCGGAAATGGCAGCGCGCCGGAGCGTGCCGGAGCGCGACGCGAGCGCTCGGGGAAGCTGCAGCATGGCGCGCGCCAGTCCGGAGAAGCTTGACCGCTCCGGGGAATCGCCCGCCAGCCAGCTCAAAAACGCTCCACTGCACGTATAGACGAGGTGCCCCAGCAGGCGACGCCATTCGTGGATGTTTTTCCAAGTAAAGAGCAGGAAATTTTTCTTCAGCACGGCTTGGATATAGGCTTCACTGAAACGCCTGCCTATGGTGCCGCGATGTTCGTGATAGACTACGCTAGCAGGCTGATAGAGATTCTTCCAGCCACGTTTCCACGCCTGATAACCCAGATCGGTGTCTTCGAGGTAGAAGGGCGACAGCAAGGCGTCGAAGCCTCCCATCTCCAAAAACTTTCGGCGGTCGTAGGCGCACGATCCCCCGCCGCCGTAAGAGCAAGGGTACAGGTCGCGAATGGCTGGATCCGTGCGATGCCGTACGCGCAGGCTACCCTGCTGCCACCAGCTCTCGGTAAGCCCGGTCTCCTCCCGCGCCTTATTCGGATCGGAAAAGAAGATTTGGCAGGAGACTGAGAATACGCGCTCATCGCTGAAACCAGCGAGCAACGGCGCCAGGAAATCGGGCTCGACTCGCATATCGCTGTTGAGCAGCACCACGATATCGTTGTTCGCGGCGCGGAAGCCCGCGTTCGAGCCGCCTCCGAAACCAAGATTGTGCGTTAGTGCGACAATTCGAATTTCGGGGAAATGCTCGCGGATAAACGCCGCGCTGCCATCGGTCGAGCCGTTGTCCACCACGATCACTTCGCAGCCCGGGACGCGCAGTGCGGCGGCCCAGACCGAAGGCAGGTATTTTTCCAGCAGATCGCGGCCGTTCCAGTTGGGAATAACGACGCTCGCCGCGCTGGTGCCGGGTTTGGTGTCCGCGGGAAGTGGGCGCCGCGGCCGGAGCCGGAGGGAAACCACCAGATCGCAGCAGGCTAGGGTAATCGCCACCAGCACCAGCAGAAACGGCGAGATCAACGCGAGCGGCAGTCCTTGAAGAATGCGCCGGAAAGCGCCCGGCCTATGCTGCGCCACCTGATCCGCCACCCGATGTGGTGTTTTCTTCGTCGATCTGCGGGCCTACACCGAACTTTCGCCCCAGCTTAACCCAGCGGGATTCGCGCAGCATGCTCCAGCGAGCTTCGAAAATCTCAACTCGTTGAGTGAGGTCCTGGACGCGCTCGTTTAAGCGGATAGCCCACGCCGTTCGCTCCTCCAGTTCCTTGTGGACCCGGTCAAGATGGTCTCGGGCGACTTGCAAGTCCTGGCTCAGTTGCAAGCCCCAGCGGTTCTGCTCTTCCAAATGACGCGTCAGCTCGGCGTGGGTGCGTATCATCTCATCGCGCTGGCCGCGGGCCTCCTCGACTTCACGTTCCAGGCCGTGAATATGCCGCTCGCGTTCCCGGAGCAGGTTCGAGCCTCTATGAACATACAAAAGCCCGCGCAACGCCGCGGCGCTCTCGATCGAGCATATAGCGAGAAAAAAGTGCGCATTTCGAGCAGTACCGCGCACGCCGTCCACGCGCGCATCGATCGGCGGGAGCGATCCTTCGGGATAGAAGGCGAGGGCCTCGACATGATTCTGCATAAGAACGGTGACGGCGGGGAAGAACTCAGCGAGTGCGGCCTGGAACTCGGCGAACTCAAATTCGTGAGTGTGAAACGGATTGGGGCCCTCCGTTCCGCGCGATTCGGTGTAGTACAACTTGTTGGGTGTCGAGACGAAAAAAACGCCGTTTGGGCGGAGCACACGGCGCGCTTCCGCAAGCAGACCGCGCCACTCGGACAAATGCTCGATCACCTCGAAGCCGGTGACCAAATCGAAGGTGGAATCGGCGAAAGGCAGGGCCGTGGCCGAGGCCGCCAGGAAACTAAGATTCGGTTGCCCGTAATGGGCGCGGCCGTATGCGACCCCCTCGATCGCGATGTCGATTCCAACCGCTGAAAGCCCGCTTTGCGCCAACTCGGAGGTTCCATATCCGGTGCCGCATCCGATATCGAGGACGCTGGCTCCAGCGGCACAGCGCGCGGCGAACGCATAGCGGGAAATGTGCTCCGCCCAAAGGTCGTCATTCACCTGCCCGGGAACGACGCGCTCGCCGGTGAACTCGCTCACAGCGCAGCGGCTCCAGCGCCGATCTTCGAGTTGATTTCCACGCGGCACGGGAAACGAAAGTGGCCATAATGAGGCCCATCCGGCGCGATCATCGCCAGCACCACAGCATTGTCGATCCAATCGCAGACCGAGTGCCGCTCCAAGGTGCCATTGGACACCGCGGGGCTGAAGGAAAAGGATGAGGAGTAGAGCGTGGGGAGGTCCAAATAGAAATCGACGGTGCAAATCTCACCCGCCGGCATCGGTGGCAGGCGATGGCCTTCGCTCTCGGTATTGACACCCGCGAAATCGACCCCCAGTTGGTTGCGGATCATAAGACCGACAATTGGCCGATCGAGATTATGTTTCGCCCGGACGCTAACGCGAACGACGATGGTTGCATCGGAGGACAACGCGCCTAAGCGATGCCCTGAGGCATCATAGACCGCGATGCCCAGAATTTCCGCGCGGCCGTCGCCGAAGCGGTGATCGATATTCGGAATCTCTTCGATCACCTCGAGGGGAACGCTGGGGGGTGTAGCGGGGTGGTGGCGAGCATCCTGCGCCTGGTATTTGGCGTCCTTCTCGGCCATGGCAGCCATGTATTTCGAAACCACGTGAGGCGGAGCGCCGAGCGCTCTCACATGGCCGTGATCGAGCCACACAGCGCGGTCGCCAAGGGCTTTCACTTCGCCCATGGAATGCGACACGAACAGAATGGTAACGCCGCGCGCACGAAGTTCGTGCACCTTGCGCAGACAACGCTGGCGAAAATAGACGTCCCCAACAGCAAGCGCTTCATCGACGAGAAGAACCTCTGGATCCACGTGAATCGCGACTGCAAAGGCCAAGCGCACGACCATGCCAGTCGAGTAGGTCTTGACCGGCTGTTGAATGAA